>Ga0172375_10004791_pt1 | contig 19818 bp, 9 predicted proteins | sample LakKiv1m_FD_114537 | JGI IMG/M metagenome (GOLD analysis project Ga0172375, IMG submission 114537) | Freshwater microbial communities from Kabuno Bay, South-Kivu, Congo - kab_092012_11.1m | ecosystem: Environmental > Aquatic > Freshwater > Lake | place: Democratic Republic of the Congo...
CAATCTCAGCGATATGGAATTTGGGGATCTTTTCGCCGGAGGCATTGCCGGAGCGGTGAACATCTTCCGTTCTACCGGCCCGGAAATGAATGCCGCGATTTCCAATTTAGGAGCTTCCGCCACTTCTACCTTAATACCCATGGAAGAGCAGCTGGCAATTCTGGGGATGCTGCAAGCAACTATGACCGGCAGTGAGGCGGGAACGAAATACCGTTCATTTATCATGCATGCGGCGGAAGCCGGTCAGAAATTGGGAGTTAGTTTTGTCGACGCCAATAAACAGGTTCTGCCCATGGCAAATATCTTGGAAAAGATAAAGGTGAAATACGGAGGGACGGTGGACGCTATTGAAAAGATAAAAATCAAGGAAGCCTTCGGCACCAAGGAAGCCATGGCGGTGATAGACTTATTGATCCCGCAGATAGACGCTCTGAAGGGGAATGTTGCATCCATGGCTGATTTGATGAAGCAGGGAACAGGGACCGCTTCGGTTATGGCTGAGGCTATGAACAAAGATTTAGGGGCGCAGCTTTCTTTATTGAAACAGCGTTTTCAGAACACTATGGAAGTTCTTGGAAGCGGAATCGCGCCGATATTATCTTCCATAGCTGTGAAATTATCGACTGTAGTAATGTCCTTTCAAGAATGGGGAATCCAGCATCCGCAATTATTGAAAATCGCCGGGGTATTGGGACTGATAACAGGTTCGATAGTTTTAGTGGGTGGAGCGGCTGTGACTATGGTCGGGATGTTTGGACTGTTAATCCCGGCTGTTATCAATGCGGCTGTTGCTATGGGAGTGGGAACCACGGCTTCGCTGACCTTTACCGGCGCCTTATTCGGCGTCGCCGGAGTCCTTTGGGGCATTATATCACCGATTCTGCCCATCATTGGGGCTGTGGGATTGCTCTATCTTGCATGGAAGACCAATTTTTGGGGTCTGCGAGATACCGTTTACGCCGTCTGGTCCGTTTTACAGAAGTTCTTCAATTATCTGAAACCTATTTTTGTATCAATAAAAACGATAATAGTCGAAGCTGTCGGCGGAATGATAAAGGCAGTTTCCAATTGGTACATATCCTGGAAGGAAAAATTACTTGGAGGAGTTCAGCCTATATACTACTTTGCCGGAAAAGTTGCCTATGCCATCGGCTTTGTTGTCGGAGTCTTCCGCACACTGTTTGGCTGGTTTTCACAGCATAAGGTTTTTGGGGGAGAAATGCAAAGGGGGGCGGGGGGAAAAGTTGACAAAGGAAAAAGAAATTCGTATTATTGTGTGTTTAGTCGAACAATTAATTTTAGGCAATCAATATGGAAAAACTCACCGATTACGAAATAGCCAATATCGTCGATATTCTCAATGAAGGCAAAGTACTCCCGGAAAGCTTCAAGTCCCGGCTGTTCAGCGCCAAAAAAGAATACGAACTGGTCTATGCGGGCAAGGAACGAGAGGAAGACATCCTTGCCGATACCTATGCCATCCCCCTGCAGAAAGTCAAAACCTTCAGAAACGGGGTGGAAGGGGCGGATTGGAAAAATATGCTTATCTTCGGCGATAACCTGCAGGTTTTAAAGACGCTTTTAAAGATGAAACAGGAAGGGAAATTGAAAAATGCGGATGGCACGCCCGGAGTGAGACTGGTCTATATCGACCCGCCGTTCGCCACCAAACAGGAATTTAGAGGAAGCCAGGATCAAAAAGCCTATCAGGATAAGATCGCCGGTGCGCTGTTTCTGGAGTTCTTGCGCAAGAGACTGATTTTTCTGCGGGAATTATTGAGTGAGGATGGGAGTATTTATATCCATTTGGATCAAAAACGAGGTCATTATGTAAAAGTCCTATCGGATGAAATTTTCGGTGAACCTAAGTTTCAAAACGAGATAATCTGGAAAAAAACCACTGCTCCAAAAAAGCAAGCATCAACATTTGCATATATACACGACACGATTTTCCTTTATTCTAAAAACACTAATCCTTTATATATCCCTAAATATGTGCCCTTTAGAGAAGACTATATTACTACCACTTACAAGTATATTGAAGAAAAGACTGGTCGAAAGTATGGCTCGTTCGACCTGACTCAACAAGGGGAAGGGACTCCAAGATGTTTTGGCGACAAAGTTCTTAATCCTCCGCCCGGCAAGCACTGGATATGGTCCCAAGAAAAGATAGATGAAGCATTGAAAGAGGGATTAATTATTTTCACAGGCAAAGGTACGCCAAGAGTTAAAAAGTATTTAGATGAAAGAGAGGGGGAGCCTGTAAAAGATATTTGGGTAGATATTTTAGCAATACAAGCAGGATCAAAAGAAGATAATGGCTATCCTACCCAGAAACCTGAAACACTAATTGAACGCATTATAAAAGCTTCATCTAACCAAGGAGACCTTGTCCTCGACTGTTTTGCGGGTTCCGGCACGACTTTGGCCGCAGCAGAAAAGTTTGATAGGCGCTGGATCGGCGTCGATTGCGGAAAATTGGCGGTTTATACTATGCAAAAACGGCTTTTGAATATAGCCGACAGCAAGGATTTGCAGGATACTAAAAAGAAATATGGTAAGCAATGTAGGCCTTTTACTCTTTATAATGCAGGACTCTATGACTATAAAATGGTTAAAGAACTCCCCTGGGAACAGTACCGCGATTTTGCGCTGAAGCTTTTTCAATGCCGGGACGAGCTGCATACTATTTCTGGTATCGAATTAGACGGATATATGGGGTCGGACAGCGTTATGATTTTCAATTATCAGAAGCATAAGAACGCCTTAATCACAAGGGAATTTATCGATGACCTGCATAAATATTTGGCGGATCGGATCGGGCGGCGGCTGTATTTGATTGCTCCAGCGGCGTCGGTGGGATTTTTAGAGGATTACATTCAAAGAGACCGGGTGACTTATTATATTTTCCGGGTGCCTTATTCTATCATCGATGAAATCCATAAAAAAGGTTTCACTAACATTAAACAGCCTATTAGTGAATCGGATGTGAACGATACGGTCGACGCAGTAGGTTTCGATTTCATTCATCCTCCGGCGGTGAACTGCCGGTATTATCTGGACAAAACGCGGGATAAAAACTTATTCGATGCAAAATCTAAGGATTGTGTGATAAAAGTGGAACGCTTCGAAAGCAAAATCATTTCCCGCAAGCCTCTGGAATTCGCCAATCTTGAAACCCTTTCTATGATTATGCTGGACTACGATTTCGATGGGGAAGTTTTCGATTTGGATGAGGTCTTCTATGCCGAGGAGTTGAAAAAGAACGATTATGAAGCGCGTTTCGCCGGGAATAAAGTTAAAGAGCGGATGATGATTATATACATCGACATCTTCGGCAATGAAAAACGGGAAACCAAGACTATCGCCGATTTCATAGACGATAAGGAGGAATGATGCTTGACAAACAGACTTTTCAGAATAAGGATTTGGTCCTCAAAGTAACTCCCAATTACGATCCTAAAAGGTTTGATGCGAATAAGTATGAGGCTTTTCTGGATGCGCTGTGCCATGACCGGGAATATCAAAAGGAAGCTATTCGGATTGTTTTGCGATATTTTTTAGGCGGAGAGTATCAAAATTTAAGACATCTTACAGAAGAAAACTATAAAAACAATATTAAGCTTCAGGAGAAATATTCATCTTTTGCCGAATTTGATAAATATTTGCAGATGCCGGATAAACTATCTTGTTCTTTGGATCATGCCACCGGCACCGGCAAAAGCTTTGTGATGTATGGCATCGCCCGCATTATGCTGGCGGAAGGCGCGGTGGATCAAGTTCTGACGCTTTGTCCCTCCAATACCATCGAAGCGGGACTTACGGAGAAATTCCGAAATCTATCCTCAGATAAAAACCTTAAGGATTTATTGCCGGAGAATTCTGTTATTACCAATCCCAGGATAATAAATGCGTCAAGTACAATTCAAATCGGCGATGTTTGTATTGAGAATATTCATTCAACTTATGCTAACACCAAATCTTCCATTAAAGATAGCCTTACCGGCAAGGGTGAAAGAACACTCGTCTTGAATGATGAGGCGCATCATTTGATGAACCCTTCCGATAAAGCGCTCAAAAAATGGAAGGAGTTTTTGCTCGACCCTAAATACGGCTTCAAGTATATCGTGAATGTTTCCGGCACCTGCTATATCGGAAACGACTATTTTACAGATGTTATTCATCGTTTTTCACTTAGAGAGTCTATTGAAAATAAGTTTGTCAAGACGATTAATTATGTAGTTGAGGATTCTTCAGGAAATAAAAATGAGAAATTTCAGAAAATTTACGCCAACCACCAGGAAAATATAACCATTAATTACCGGGATTATAAACCTCTAACTATCTTAATTACCAAGGACATCAAAGCCTGCCGGCGAGTCACGGAGGAACTCATCGGCTTCCTCGCCGATAAGGAAAAAACCGATAAAGCGCAGGCTTCTGAAAAAGTATTAATTGTCACCTCGCATAATGATCACAAAGGAAATATTCCGATATTGCGCCGGGTAGATGATAAAGAAAATCCTATTGAATGGATTACATCTGTCAGTATGCTTACTGAAGGGTGGGATGTAAAGAATGTCTTTCAAATTGTTCCCCACGAAGAAAGAGCTTTCAATTCCAAACTTCTGATTGCTCAGGTTCTGGGACGGGGTCTTAGAATTCCTAATGGTTATAATGGTCAGCCTACCGTTACAGTCTTTAACCATGACAACTGGTCCGGTCGAATTAAACATTTAGTAGATGAAGTTATGGAGATTGAAAAGCGCATTTATTCTTATCCGGTAGAAAAAAAGGAAGATTACAATTTTGAGATTCACCAGATTGATTATGAAAAGAATATAGAAGAAACAAAGATTTATCCGAAAATTGGGGAATATGAATTTAAAAATAGACCCATTAGTTATTCAACTCAAAGTCTGATAATTCCAAAATCGACAGAATATGAAACTGTATTATCAGGTAAGCGTGAGAAAAAGGATTACAATATAACGCAAAATATGTTTTCTGTTGAGGAGGTGGCAAATGACATTTTCAATAGACTCAATGTGTTTGACTTGGAAGCGGGAACTACCTATAGTGAAAAATGGAATAGAGATAATATTATTAAAATAATTAGACAATCTTTACTGAGTGTCAATGATAAAACCGGGATGGTCAGTGAGGAAAACCGTTTAAAAACAGTGCAGGCATTTGGTGTTATCGGAAGAAAAGGCAGTACATTCCCAAAAATTGTCCCAATATCGCAAGAACCTTATACCATTAGTACCAGGAATATTGATAAAAGCAGTGTAGGAGTAGGATCGCTGCGCCGGGATAGCTCGGTTTTTTGTGATGATTATTCCATAAGTCTTAGCTCTGAGCCAGATAAGAAAGTATTACAAGAAATAGATGACGATGAAAACCTTCCTAAATCTGCAATGATTAAAGTGGATAATAAATATAATTTCAAGACTCCAACGAATATATCCTTTACTTCCTCCGAACCGGAACGCAGATTTGTAAAAGGATTGATTGAAGAACGGACAGCTAAAACCATCAACGCGTGGATTAAATCCCGTGACGCCGGATTTTACCATATAGAATATTCTTGGCGCAAGGGTGAACATCCACAAAATAGAAGTTTTAATCCTGACTTCTTTATAAAGGTAAATAACGATATTATAATTGTCGAGATTAAAATGGATAATGATATTACGGATGAAAATAAGGCTAAACTTAGATATGCTAAAGAGCATTTTGCAAGGATTAATGATTCTCAAAAAATACAAAGATATTATTTCAAATTTCTGTCTCCGATAAGTTATGAATTGTTTTTCAAGGCATTGCGGGAGGGGACTTATAGAGATTTTAAATCGGAGGTTGAGGCGCAATTGGAGGAATAGTCGAATGAGTATTAAAGCATATCGAAAATCTCAAAGGTTCGGAAGGTGAAATTGCGCTGAAGATAGGCGAGGGGAATGAACCCTTCGGCGTTATCAATGTGGGCGACGCGCCTAAATTAGTGAAGCTGTGCGAGGATTTTTCTTCCGAATTGGTAGTTACCGAAAAGGAATTTTCCGATTCATTTTTCCACGCGATAAACGAACCGGATTCGAAGATTAATCTGCTAATTGGCTCAAAAAAATTCACCGAAGGCTGGAACAGCTGGCGGGTTAGCACGATGGGGCTGATGAATGTGGGAAAAGGTGAAGGTTCCGAAGTAATCCAGCTGTTTGGGCGGGGCGTAAGACTTAAAGGGATAGAATATTGCCTCAAGCGCAGTTCCCGGCTTAAGGAGTCTTCTTTAATCCCTTCTAAAGAGCTAAAGAAGCCGTTGGAGAAATTGGAGACCCTTTACATCTTTGGTATCCGCGCCAATTATATGGACGATTTCCGCGCTTATCTGGAAGTGGAAGGACTCACTGAATGGAATGAATTTATTCTGCCGGTATTTAAAACCTTCGATAAAGACGCCACTAAACGCCTGCGCATCCTCCGTTTGCAGGAAGGGAAGGATTTCAAGAAGGAAGGCCCAAAGCCGGAATTCGGAGAAATTACCCATAATTTGATTCGCCATCCCGTGGTAGTCGATTGGTATCCGCGTATTCAATCGAAGCGAAGTTCCGGGGCGGCTTCGGACTCGGTTGTAAAGAATGAAGCGAAGTTGGACGACCGTCATTTGGCATTCATCGATTATGACCGCTTGTTTTTCGCTTTGCAGGATTATAAAAATGAGAAGGGCTGGTGGAATTCTTTGCTTTCGCGTGATGCGTTAAAAGCCGTTCTTCAAAATAATAATAAAGAATGGTACACTCTATATATTCCCGCGGATGCGCTGGATGTTAGACGATTTGACCAAACAGATGAATGGCGGGAAATTGCGCTGGCGCTCTTAAAGAAATACTGCGACCGCTATTATAAGTCAAAGAAGGCGGAATGGGAGAGCAAATTCCTGGAATATCAAGAGTTGAAGGAAGATGATCCTAATTTTATCGATGAATATCGGTTTGAGGTACCGGAGGGCGATGATGAGTTTCTACAAATATTAGAAGAACTAAGGAGGGTGATCGAATCCAAACAAATACCAAAAACTGGCGAATTCAGTAACTGGAATTTCACGCAAATCGGTTTCGGCCGGCACCTTTATCAACCGTTGATATACTTGCGGAATGGAAGTATTGAGGTTCGTCCTGTAGCGCTAAATGAAGGCGAAAGGGATTTTGTCGTTCATCTTGCCGAACACTGTCGGAAGAGCTCAAAAAGTCTGCAGGACTATGAACTCTATCTACTTCGCAACCAGAGCAAGACCGGGTTGGGTTTCTTCGAAGAAGGGAACTTCTACCCGGATTTCATTCTCTGGATTTTGCATAATGAGAAGCAATGGGTAACCTTCATCGACCCTAAGGGATTAAGGCAAGTCGATATTAGCGACCCCAAGCTTTCTTTCTTCTGGCGGTTGAAGGATAAGGAAAAAGAACTGGGAGATGAGAATATCTCGCTCAACTCATTTATTATATCCTCCACAAGCAGTGAACAGTTGAACCTTCTTAGGGGCGAAAAAACGGTGCCAGACTACGACTCAATGCATGTGATATTTCAAAACCCAAACGGGTGGTATATGAAAACTTTGATTGAAAAGATTGTTAATTAAACTCAATATTAAGTGGATGTTTTATTGCATTTATAACCCTTCACTCTTTTGGCATAGGAGCGGGCAATAAGTCAGAAAATCCCAGATAAAAACTTGACATTATTTTTACAATTCAATATATTCACTATGGCTCTTTGGAAGGTGGAAAAACCTGAATCGAAACCGAAAATCCTTCCTCTTACCTTTTCCGTTCTATATTTCCATAGCTGCATAAAAGTTTTTGAATAAGTCTGCTGATTTTTTTTGCAGACTAAGCGTAGACAAGCTTAATATCTAATCGAATTTAATAATATCCAACCAGCATTTAAAAGGAACCCAATATGGCAGAAATTAAAGATTTTTCAGACAAGGTGTTAGATAAATTTGTCGAAGCGATTACCGACAATGTATTTCTGACTATTCAAGAAGATAGGGAATTACTACAGGAATATCTGAGACTCGTTTCCGATAAAGGTCTTGATACTGTCAATCAACAGTTTGGTAAAGCGGTCAAGAAGAGATTTAATTTGGATAATGCGCCGCGCCGTCAAGACAATCCTAAGAGCTTTCTGATAAAATCGCACCAAGTTTTTTTCTAAAGTATAAATTCTTTAAATCACAGATTAAAAGACAATGTCTTCAAACAAGAACCGATTACAAAATACGGATACTAGCAATCTCGTCGGAAATCTTCGGGGAGAAGTCGGAGAAATTATATTCAGTTGGGTGCTTGTCAGAGATTTAAAAGATCAGATTATCTCGATGAGTTCGGGTGATACTGTAAAGGATATTGAGAATCATAGTCTATTGATATTAAAAGCATTATGCGGTAAACTTGAAGACGAGATAGCAAGCAGGCTCTCCGAACTCGCACAATTTAAGATAGGAAGGCTTAATTTTTATTTTGCCTTTCAAAAACTAAGCAAATCCGAACAGGATGTAAAAAGATTTAAGGAATTTATTGTAAAAAGTCGCATCAAGGAAAAGCGTGATAGATTTATTAGTCATAAAAATCTTCCTGCAAAATGGGATGATCATGAATTTTTAATTCTACCATATTCTGTTCTGGTAAAAGGAGTTGCTTTCGCATTGAAGTTGATGAAGAAAGTTGATTTATACTTCCTTGGTCCTAGTGCGAAATATCTTTGGCGAGAGATGAGAAAAAAGCGGTATGTACCTTTATATCCTGTAAAATCAAGTTATTTACTTCTTCCGTATCTACGCCTTTCAGCTAAACAAAGGATACAAATTCTTAACCAGGAGGTGGTTAGTGGTGAAAATGTTTGGCAAGAGTTTGAAACTATGGTAAATGGAAAAACTGCGACTATATTTGCATCTCAAAAGTGGGGGATTCTTCGTTTAGGTAAACAAATAGAAGTTCTCGAAAACTACCCTATAGTCAATTTAGAAAGCATTTCGTTTAATTTCGAAGATATTTCTAATCAGGAAGACGAGAATAAAGCTTGAAACGGCGGCATCCATTTTACAAAACGCTCATGGACAATTTGTGAAAGATTCTCTTGAAAGCGGATTCCATAAGTTGGTCTCTTCCATGGCGTTTTACGCAGCAGGGCATTATTCCAGAGCTTTCATTTCTATGAGACAGGCTGAAAGCACAACTGAGTCTGCCGGATTAATTGCCGCATTCATCCGGAAAGACACTAAAGTTCTAATAAATCGAATTGCTTCAATTCTGCTTCGTGATACTCCTTTATTTGAAAACCAATCCGATCTCGATGAATGGGTGATTACAATCGCAATTGCGCGTTCTCTCGCTTCTGCTCTTGAGTATATTTTCACTGGGGATAAAGATTATTTTGATGAAGCAAATCAAACTTTGTATGACGCATCATTAATAGCTACGGCAGGTTTATCACCTGCATACTGGTTAATTGTCCGGTTATTAAGGTTGATGCTTAATAATCTTGAAGACACATCGTTATGGAAGAACCTGCCTCAATTTTTTAGTCCAGAATCAAAGAATAATTTGAATCAGTACATCCGATTAATGGCTTTTTCCAAACCACCGGTAATCGAATTGTGGATGTCACAGCGCTCAGCGCTATCACTTGCTCTTGATTCCACAAACCGCGGAGGTGTTATCAATCTAAGAACAAGCGCAGGAAAAACCCTTATCGCCGAATTAGCCATTCTCCAGACATTGAGTTCCGATCCCGCTTCGAGGATTATCTATCTCGCCCCCTTCAGATCCCTTGCTTTTGAAATAGAGCGTACTCTATCCGTGTCATTATCATGGCTCGGATTTCGGGTATCCCACTTGTATGGTGGTTCGCGGGTAAGTTACACGGATATGGAGATGGCATCGGAATCATCTGTATTCATTGCCACACCGGAAAAAGCAAGAGCTTTATTTAGAGCATTTCCTGAAATCTTTGAGAATGTAAAGCTTATAATTATCGACGAAGGCCATTTGATTGGCCCATCGGAACGATATGTAAAAAACGAATTGTTCATTGATCACCTACGGTCTTTTGCCCGTTCTAAAAGAGCGCGTATTTTACTCCTATCTGCAGTAATTCCCATCACTAAGGAACTTGCGGAATGGGTGACTGGTGATCAGGGATCTGTTGCGAGTTCCCAATGGAAGCCTTCCACTGAGCGGTTCGGTTTATTGAAATGGAACGGTTCTCGAGTCCGTATTAATTGGCTTGGTAAAATCGAGTCTTTCAATCCATCATTCGTAAAAGCCAAACCTCTTGGCTTTAGCAATAGAAGAACATCATTTCCACACAATAAGCATGAAGCGATTGCCGCAGCTGCTGTGAGGTTATCATCCATTGGACCAGTCATGATTTTCACTGGCAAGGCTGTTTCTGTGCCCACTCTTGCAGAATCAGTGTTACTCGCTTTGGGAGAAGATCCAGAACCGCATCCTTGGCCCGAACACGAATGGAAAGTTTTTAAAGCTGTTTGCGCAGAGGAACTTGATCCGAACTCTATTGAAATTGAAGCAGCTCGCTTGGGGGTGATTTGCCACAGTAATCGTTTGACGCCTCAAGTGCGAATGGCAATTGAACATTTGATGAGATCGCGCTCTCCCAAGGTTATAATAGCTACAACAACACTTGGACAGGGAGTAAATGTCGGTATTTCTTCTGTAATTGTAGCTACTCCCTACATAGGAAAAGAAAGAATTAGTCAGAGAGATTTTTGGCATATATGCGGAAGAGCAGGCCGTGCTTTTGTTGATGGCGAGGGAAAAATCCTGTATGCTATCGATGAAGTTATAACAAAAACGCGAACAACTCGGCATGTGGAAAAGGATGAAGACCTTGCAAGACAATATTTCGATTTCAGTGCTACTGATCGAGTAGAAAGTGGGCTGCTTTATGTAATTAACCAACTTCGAGATATTGCCAATCAGGCAGGAGTGTCTTTTGATGTGTTGATTGAGCTTGTAGCAAATAATGAGTTCAAAGTATTAGGTGTGCAAAAGCAGTATTTTGAGGCGGTCTTAAATTTGCTTGATGATGAGATTCTATCGTTCCACGAAGACTTATCCATAAAATATTCGAATAGTGAATCTGTCGAATGGGTTGACCAAGCGTTTCGAGAATTACTCGCTGTAATCCAAGCACGAACAGGCATAAATCAATCGAATACTGCGGATGTAATTCAGTTCCTACAAGCAAGAGCAAGATATATATTGAAACAAATACCTGACCGCACTACTCGAAAGGCAATTGTTGCTTCAGGTTTACCTTTAAGTGTTGCCTTGAAAGCACATGAGAATTTGGATTTGTTCAGAGTACTTGCGGATGAATATATACAATCGGACTTTACATTTATATCACTAACAATAACTGTCAAGAGAATTGAGTCTTGGGCAAGAGATAATGCTTCATCTATCACAGAGAAAATGCCAGATGAATCTGCGCTTGATAAACTGAGAAGTTTATGGCTAGGAGGAACCGGTCTTCGGGAGCTTATCAAACAAGACTCTAATGCTACTGTTATTTGCAAAGATTTTTACGGTTATCAACTACCATGGATCATTCATGCAATTTCACAAAAGTTCGATAAAGCAGTGGAGAAAGAGCGTATTAGCGCCTTATCGCAAATCGCCTTGCTTGTGGAGATTGGTGTACCCACAGAATTGGCTGCAAGAATTTTCCTTGCAGGGATTAGATCACGTGCAGCCGCCACCGAGCTTTCGCGACTTGATATCTCATTTGGAACCAGTATCTCTGCTATTAGCAGGAATTTACATAATCCAGATTTTATTGATGGATTGATCCCACAAATATCTCAACCAACGGTGGAATGGCTCAATCTTATACAAACTGATGAATCTTATCGAAGAACTATAGTGCCCCGTTTCAGCAACTTCAAGTTGAAGCAATCTGTTAATACTAATACTTTATATGCACGGACTTTCGGGGAAGGTACTTTTTTATGTTCTTTGGATGGAAGAATAAAGTTCAGCGTGAAATCCACTGTCCATCTACCTTTTAATCAGATAGCGGATGATCTAAGATTTGTATTTAAAAAATCAGGTGAGATTTGGGTGTTGACCGCCAGAGACCTACGTCTTGAGTGAGTCAATTTCTCATGATAATCTCCTCATAATAAGGAACGATGAACGACAATTAAAAAGCACACTTGGCGACGATTAGAATTCCCGCAAAAACAGGTAAACTATTCAGGTCACTTAATACTGAATAATAAATGGTAACCGACTGAGGGACTTGCAAAAGTCACCAAAAATGTCACCCTGAACTTGTTTCAGGGTTTATATGAAAATATATATTACTAAATAACAAGAGATTCTGAAACGAATTCAGAATGACAATTTAAAGCATTTTTGATTTTTGCAAGAGGCTCGACTACCAGAATATTATATTTAATGGAATCGCTAACCAAGGGTCCGGCGGCGGTTTGCGCGGGGCGGGTGCGAAGACGGCGCGGTAGAATTAAGGCGGAGTCACCTATGGAAAAACCTATAAAAATATTTGACAATATCCTCAGAAATCATTATTTTCTTTACGGTTCTTTGGGTGGTGGAACGCCCCCGAACTTGATGACGAATCTCACGCCCACTCCCATTTAACACATTTTTCTTTAACAGACAACGCAGAATTTTCATTGCAAAGCTTTCAGATAAAATTCTTTTAGGTCGAAACAGAAGCGGGCTCTGCTGGAGAGCAACCCGCCAAGGGAAAAACCGCTGACAACTCATTAATACGATGACAGAACTTCGGGGATCAATTTCCCTCAATCCATATTTATCAATCTATCATCCGAAGATTGATTGTCCTATGTCTTAAAAACTTAAAAATTATTTTCACTAATTCATATGTTTTTAAATGTTTTACTCACTTAAATTACAAAGTCGTTTGTCCAATTCCAGTTGAATCAGAATATTTTTATAAAAATCCAACCATATTTTTAAAGATGAAATATTATTCCATAATATTCATTATTGCCATTTTACTCTCACTTCCGTTTTCATCCGCCTTAAGCCAATGGTCCACCGATCCCACACAAAATACTCTGGTGCAGTATTGGGCGGCAAATCCAATGATCGTTTCCGATGGCGCAGGAGGCTGTTATTTAGCTTTTCTCTATGATGGTCCTGATGTTTGTCATATCGATAGAACAGGAGTCAACACTTTTCCGGGAGGATATGTACGCACAGGAAATTTCGTCGACAGCCCCGGGTGGGGAGATATTGCTTTGGCCGATGACGGATGTGTATTATTGGCCTACTTAGACGCTGATCTGGCGGTAACACCTCCGTATATGGTATTGGATCTATGGGTACGGGTACAAAAAGTCGATTCCACTGGTGTTTTGCTTTGGGATACTAATGGTTTGTTAGTAAGCGCTGGCGAATGGGAAATGTGGTGGCCGCAGATCGTTCCCGATGGCGAAGGAGGGGCAATTGTAGCTTATGTGATTATAGAAGGATTGACCTATAATACATATTATACGGTTGTTCAGAGAATCGATGCGCAAGGGAACTTACTTTGGGGCGCTGAAGGAATCACTAATCCGGACACCAACACTTATGCAAAACCAGTTAAACTGACTGCGGTCGGAGAGGGAGAATTCGTCTTGCAGTATCGGCATTATGATAATTTGGTATTTCAACGCTTCAATCTGGCCGGAGAATTCCTTTGGGCGGAACCGGCGACTTTTCCCAGCTGGGGGGATTGGGTGTATATGGTGGCGGATGATTCCGGTGGTGTATTTGTCACGGAAAGATGGAATGACAACGGAATTAACCGAATAAGGGGGATTAGGTTGAACGCTGTGGGAGAAAGCCTGTGGGGAGATGAAGGGATAATCATTAGGGATGGTAATATTACCTATAATTACGGAGCGCGAATTGCTAAAAATTCTGATGGAAGCATGACCGTATGCTGGCAAGAAGAAGCCCCAGCTATCACTCGAACTCAGCGAATTACTGCTTTAGGCGAACAACTCTGGAGTTTAAATGGTCAACCTATTTCTGCAGTGAATTGTATCCAATTACTGCCTCTCAATGTTGCTAGCAATGAAAACGCTAATATCTTTATCTGGAGAGATATTAGGGATTCGATTATCAATATATATAGTCAGAGATTGGATATAGAGGGCAGCAATCAATGGAACATTGACGATGTGATTATTTCCGATAGGGAAGCCTTACAGCAGGACTTGGGTATTTGTTCCGATATGTACGGCGGAGCGATAATCTGTTGGGAAGAGGGCGCTTACACCGACGGCGTCTATGTTCAACAAATCAGTTTCGACGGTCAATTGGATTATGTGACAGAAGTAGGACCAAATCCAAACAGACAGAATGCCAACAGTTCATTCAGATTATTCCCTCCATATCCCAATCCCTTCAATTCCAATTCCGTTCTGCAATTTCAATTGAATATCATTTCCGATGTTAAAATATCTGTCTTTAATAATCTGGGACAGAAAATATCCGATTACAATACCATCGATCTTAATCCCGGATTATATAAGTACAGTTTTAAGGATATAATAAATCCGACAATCGGACTGGCCGGCGGAATCTATTTTATCGAATATGATTTTACGGGAGGTCAGGATTGTCAAGCTATAATACTTACTAAATAGAGGTCAAAATGCGTACAAATTGGCTTTTCCTTACCGTTTTGATTGCTTCTCTTTTTTTCTTGCTTCCTTCATTAACTTCAGCTGCTCCTTATGATACAGGAATGATTATCTGGTATCAGCCGGATAGCTCTTCATTTAATGGACGATCCTGGGGAGATGAATTTCTCAACTGGCGTGAAACGGAAAGCGGCTATGCTTTTGTCAGAGACGGTAACGAATATTTCTGCTATGCTGCGCTTGATGAAAACGGTGAATATACCGCGACGCAGTATGTTGTTGGCACGGATTCACCGCCGCCCGCATCGTATCATTTACAGCGTTCTTCTGCGAGAATGGCGGAAATTGAAGAAGAGATTGAAGAATTCAACTTACAAGTTCAACAACAACTCGAAAACCATTTAGCGCTGCAAGCTCAACTGGACCCGGATCCTGTAACTTATCACCTCTATATCCTTTTAGTAGATTTTACGGATTATACTCACCTGCAAGGATCTGGCTATCTTGCTTCTTGTTTCACTGATCAACTTATTACTGACGATACATATAATAGCACTGCTGGAGCTATATCCCCAAATAATGAAGATGTATATGGAAGTATGCGAGATTATTTTGAAGAACAATCTTTAAATGAAGTCATCATTGAGGGCGAACTTGTCAATCCATTAGTCGGTGGTTATCCGACTTGGGTTCATTTAGACAACACAAAAACTTACTATGACACTTATAATCTTATTATTTCAGATGCAATTGCTGAAGCAGCGGAGGAATTGCAATGGGTATGGGATCCGGGAATTTCAGATCGTTTAGGTATAATTTATGCGTATGATCGATGGGACAATAAATTAAGACCCACTGCATGCAATAATATTTATGTGATGTCCGAGCAAATTTCAGTTAATAATTTTGCCAATATCGGCACGCATATGCATGAATTTGGTCATACAATTGGAATGTCTGATCAATATAATACACCAATAGATCCGAACAATTGGTGCTCCAGGTCGTATGGTTGTTATAATGGCGATCAAATAGGTTTTCAAATGAACCATACATGTCCTGCCAGTTTAAATCCATTTTGGCGTGCCGCTTCTTACGGTTGGATTCAAATGACTGAAATTACGCAGAATATCGATGATTTGGATATTTCCTATAATTATAATGATCCGATAGTATATAAAATTCAATGTGCTTTATCGGAGGAGTACTTCATTTTAGAAAACCGGCAGCGTACAGGTTTCGATGCGAAAACCCCATGGTTTACAAACTGTCAATGGACACCCCCTGTACCGCCAACAGGTGAACAAGGAGGTCTATTGATTTGGCATATTAATCCCTCAGGCGGTGTTGATTTATATGATATGGAAGAAGCTGATGGTAATTTATCTCAAGGAGGCGATAATGGAGATCCCTATCCTATTACTACAAATAACAGTTTCACTCCCTCAAGCACCCCCAATAGTAACCTAATGAGCGATCCGGAAAGGTCGTCGCATGTTGCCATAACTAACATTACATGGAACAATCCGGTAATAACTGTCAATATTGCCCTTAATGTGGGATTGGAAATTATCGAAGAAAACACAGTATGGGATGAAGATATGCTTATCACTTGCGATTATCTTTTCCGCAATGGAGCACAATTGACGATCGAGCCGGGAGTGACAGTGAGTTTTCAAGCTGCCGGAGCCGGGGAGGAAAAGTTTGGATTGTATTTTGAAGACGGCGCCAGTTTAGTGGCTGAAGGCACTACTGAACAACCGATCGTTTTTACTTCCAATTCAATAAATCCTGAAGTGGGAGATTATTCCGGATTAATATTTTCCGACGATGCTTTTAGTCAACTCGACTACTGCAATTTCAGCTACGGAGACTGCGCTATCGGTATAAGCGAGTCTTCCAATGCTTCCGATATCGATAACTGCAGCTTCAGCGATTGCTCGAAAGCGATTAATATGGAAGACTGCGAATATACCATACAAATCAGTCAAATCGATGCCGCCGATTGCGGATACGGAGTAACCGCAAGCAATGTGGACAATATCAGTATTACTAATAGTGATTTTTCCGATATTGATTTCAATGCCGTCGATGTCGACTACGGAAACGATGATTTCTATGATCTTGAATTCTCTAATGTGGCGGGAATTGCGCTTTCAATTATAGGAACTGGTGATGTCTTCGATTGCGGTTTCAATTCATGTGGAATAGGCTTGAGTCATTGTGCTGGAAATGTGTATAATTGTGAGGTAAGTAACTGTAATATTGGATTTGCAAACTGTGGAGCAAGTTCAATATCTGATTGTATTTTCACTAACTGCGTTAATGGGATTGAAACAGATATTAATATATCTGAGACTTTTACACTCAAGAATTCTATAATTGACGGCAATCTAATAACAGATGCAATAGGCTTAGATTGCGGAGGGCAAGGAAGTCATATAGTTATCAATTTAATAATTAATGAATTTGATATTAGTATTTATCAAAGTGATAATAACGAACCCTATCCAACTTGTTATATTAGCAATTGCATTTTGTCGCAGAATAATTCTCATAATCTGATCGAAGGGTATTACCAACCTGCATTATTCATAAAATCATCATTTCTGGAAAAACAGTGTGTTTTATGTATTTGTAGAGACGAGCCAACGGCTCGTCCTGTCATTTGGACGAGGCGCTGCCTCGTCCCTACATTAATAATGTGATTTTATTGATGATGCGATTAATTCAATCCGGTTTATGAATTAATCAGGCCAAGTAAGTTATAGTGATTTCTGGGGAGAAACGATGATACAGGGGACTGGAAATATATCTGCTGATCCGCTGTTTGTCGATGCTGATGCCGACTTCCACTTGCTCTACATCTCCCCCTGTATCAACACCGGAAATCCCGATGCGCAATATGTCGATCCCGATGGTTCGCCTAATGATATGGGAGTTTACGGCGGTCAGAATGCGATGCTGCCTTATTATGTTTGGGTCGACGATGATATCTTATCTGGCAGTATTCAGCGCTCCACCTACCGCTTCACCGGAAATCCAGCGGTTCAATTGGAAGATGAATTATTTCTTGCGCCCGGTTCAATTCTTCAATTTGAAACAAATCAACGATTCGATGTATACGGTACCATAATTAGTGACGGAATACAAAATCTGCCAATAACATACGATGCGATTAATGACAGTTGGCATGGAATTAAAGGATATGCAGAAGGATCTATTCTTGATCTTAATTACTGTCAGATATTTAAGGCTGAAACCGGAATCGAATCTAATGATCAAATCCTTTTGGAAAACACTCTCATCCATGCTTGCGATTATGCGCTATGGCTGCAAAATACTACCGATGCTGATATAATCAATAATGAAATCAATGGCAACAATGAATACGGCCTGGTCGCAGTTCAATCGAATTATTCCATCGATAACTGCGTTATAATGGATAATAACAGAGGTGGTATGTATATTGCTGGATTGTCTCCCATTTCAGGCACGATTGAAAACTGTGAAATTTCTTATAATGGTTCTATTGGCGCTGAGACTGAAAACGGAGGCATAGTCTTTTATGCAAGCAGCCCCTTTTTAAGATACAATGATATAAGTGCAAATATCGGTCATCAGGTTCAACTATATCATGGCAGTGAACCTGTATTTTACCATCCTGAAGAGGCAATAAACAGCATCTATTCTTTAGTCTCAACATATTATCCCATATTCAGCGATGAAGGTTTCCCGCGCATGGATTATGGTCATAACAATGTCAGCAATGGGAATTCAGCCTCTAATATAGTGATTTATGATGGTACGGAAAATGCAGTTTTAAGACATATTAGAGAAAACTACTGGGGTGTAGCAATCCCGGACGGCGATATGTTCCAACCGCCAACTGTCACTTTCGATTACCGTGATTACTCTGCTCAGCCCTACTCTATGGGGGATCTTCCCCCCCGAGGAATTCAATCACTTGATTCTATCGAAGTATTTTACCAAGCCATCAACTTTGAAATGATAGGCTGCTATAGTGAAGCGCAACAAGTTTATGAGAATATTATTGCCATTTACCCTAATTTAGATGTAGCGGTCGCCTCGTTGGGAAGAATCTTCATTTGCGAAGCGCATCAACTAATTCCCGATTGGATTTCGCTGCAGTCATATTATAATTCCTTGATTGCTGTAAACGCTATTCAGGAAATTTGCGAGCGCGCGATTCATTTGTCAACGGCATGTAATATAGTTATGGGCGAATACGATTCTGCTGTCCAACAGTACTTGTCGACTCTAAATAATCCCCATTCCTCAGCCTATTCAATTTTTGCTGCTATCGATTTCGACTTGTTTTCACAACTTTTTGGCAGTTCTGTTCAAAACATTGCTCCGAATGAAAACAAAAACGATTTGATAGTAGAGAGTTCCAAAATGTTTTCGCTGTTAAGGCAGATTACTAACGAAAACAATGCTGATGTACTAGTGCCGGATGAGTTTTTTCTCAGTCAAAATTATCCAAATCCTTTTAATCCAACGACTATCATTGAATACGGTCTACCAGAAAGATCAATGGTAAAGATTGCAGTGTTTAATATTTCCGGGCAGCAAATATGCAACCTTAAGAATGATATTTTAAACGCTGGGTATTATAGGATTCAATGGAATGGTACAAACAACACTGGATATCCACTTTCAAGCGGCTTGTATTTTGCTGTATTCGAAACCGTCGGACAGGAAACCGGAATGAACTACTATTCTGTTAAAAAAATGATGCTGATAAAATAAGTTTTAGAAGCTGAAACTTGATATTACTAATCAACAGAGTTACTTGCAAAAGTCTGAATTATTTTCTCATTGATTGATTTATGACGGATAAAAGCGGTTTTTCGGACGGAGCAAGTGAGTAAGAATTACCCATTTTTACCGCATTCGACCATAAACTCGGTTTATTGATTTTTACCCGGAGTATTCCCAGATGTTTTTCCTTACCTATTGATTATTCGATAATTAGTCGATCCTGAAAAAATATTTAACTATTTTATTATCAAATACTTGACTTTGTCATTTTAATGTATTATATTGCAGGAAATTGCCAGAAATTCACAAAAAACCTGCAATATTATGAC
>Ga0172375_10004794_pt1 | contig 19817 bp, 16 predicted proteins | sample LakKiv1m_FD_114537 | JGI IMG/M metagenome (GOLD analysis project Ga0172375, IMG submission 114537) | Freshwater microbial communities from Kabuno Bay, South-Kivu, Congo - kab_092012_11.1m | ecosystem: Environmental > Aquatic > Freshwater > Lake | place: Democratic Republic of the Congo...
CTGGTCAGAGAAGCTTATGACGTATCCATGCTGCGCTGCTGGGCGCACAGTCATGCCGATATGAACACCTTCTGGTCCAGCGAGGACTCAGACTCCATTGAGCAGATGAACAACGGCGAGTGGTTGTTGAGCGTTGTCACCAACAAGGCCGGGCACTTTCTGGCCCGTCTGGACATATATGCTCCTTTCCGACTCACTCTCGACAAACTTCCCCTTAAATATCAGTCAAGTGCACCACAAGACGAAGCTCTGGAACGCGAGCTGCTGGCCAAGGTCAACGCCGACATTGTGACACATCTCTTCAGTCGTCGCAGTGACGACATGACACAGGTTATGGACCAATGGGATTATGAACGTTGTTCGGATGACAAGCAGAGCGGCCTGCTGGTGGATCTGCAGGAATGCGGCCTGAGCCCGGATGAAGCCGTCAGGCTGGTAGAGGCGCTTAAAACCGCAGATAACTCCGACCTGCGCCAACTGTCACGTCTGCTCGACGCGGCTCTCCCAAATCCGCTCATCGATGAGATCGACCGCATGAACATCCTGGAAGCGCTGACCGAATACGGTTATGTCGAGGTGGTCTGATGAAACAGAAGCTTATGACGCAGGAACTGCGTAAACAGTTGCCGCCATTGTACGCCCAGGAAGAGAAAGGCATGGAAGCTGTGGCTTATGCTCGCTTCTTCCACGCCTATGGAGCCGGAACCTGGTACCTCACCGAGTTCGATGGTGAGGATAGCTGTTTCGGCTGGGCGGAAGTATTACCAGGCTGCGGTGAGCTGGGTTACTTCTCACTTTCAGAGCTGGAAGAACTGCAGGCCACCATCAACGGCAGGGCCATCCCCGGTCTGCAGGCCATAGAGCGCGATATCCACTTCACACCTGCAAGGCTGTGCGACATCAGAGAGATTGTGGAGGCGGCACATGAATCGTGAGGAGACGGATAACAGATACCACCGCCAGCTGGATATCATTCACCCTGACAAACTGGCCTTCCCCATCACAATCATCGGCGCGGGAGCCTCCGGTTCCCATACCGCCCTGGCATTAGCCAAGATGGGCTGCACGGACATCAGCATATACGATGATGACACCGTGGAGCCTCACAATCTGCCCAATCAGGTCTACGGACGGCAGTATGAGGACTGGTATAAGGTTGAAGCTCTGAAAACAGTCATCATGCAGTCGGAAGGCCTACTGCTCAAGACCTCTGCGCAGAAGTATGATTCACAGGAACTGGGCAGCCTGGTCATCTCCTGTGTGGACAATATGGAAGCCAGACGCACAATCTGGGAGCAGGCTCAAGCGCAGGGTACAAAGACAAAACCAATCACCATAATCGATCCACGGCAGGGCGGGGAGTTCATAGTGATATACAGCGCCAGGTCGCATGGAGATATTGTGGGTGCAGAGGCTTATGAAGCCGGTCTGCATCCTTCCGGCGAGTCCATGCGTCTGCTCTGCACGGCCCGGGCGGTGATCTACAACTCCATGCTGACCGGCGCGCTGGTGGCCATAATGGTCAAAAAGCATGCCCTGGCGCAAACCCTGCCGCGCCGCATAGGTGTGGACTGTTCGGCCTTCGCCATTATGGCGGAGGACTGATGTGTACGTACAAACATGGAAAGGAGGTAAAGAATGAGCGACGAAGTGCGCGAGCGCTCCGACTCCGACTGTGCGCAGGAATGCGCAGCGGTCGATCAGGCCGGAGACGCCGGAGAGGAGCCGGCTGCAACGCTGAAGAACACCATCGTGAAGATCATCATCATCGGCGCGCCCATCCTCATCGAGGAGATCTGGCGCTGGATAAAAAAGCGCCCCAAAGTCTCCTGAGCGCAAAAAAGAAAGCGGTGGTAAACCGCTTTCTTTTTAGCCTTATTGCTTCAAGGTTTGAATCTTTTACCACCAGTGGCCAACCAAATGATAAGTCCTCCGACAACGGTAAAAGCTGTTCCAATAATTGACGTTACTTTTATCGTAGTAGCATTGTTGCCGTCATTAATTTGTCTGATCTTATCGGCAACATCAACAATCATCCTGGCGGCTTCAAGAGAATATTCAGCTAATTCTTTTGAGTGTTGTGTATCGGCATTCTGTATTAATATTTTCAAATTCTCAACTACATTATCCAAACTGCTGAGCGTTCTTTCAATAGCGTCCAAGGTTCTCTTCTGGACTTTTTGACCTCCCTTGGCTATTTCAAGCATGCTTTCAATAGATTTCATACCCATATCCAGAAATTTAGGTGCTATTTCAATTAGTGCCTGAATGTGTTGCGGGGTAAGCTTCTTCTTACCCGCCAGAGTAATCACTTCTCCAACTTGTTTCGGCTCTAAGTTTGTTAGATCCTTCGCACCAATCTTTGTTGATATTTCTTCGAGCAAACCAACCTGTTCAGCCATCTGTTCCTCCTCACATGTTTTAGGCTTTCGATGAGCTATGACGAACAATATTTCATCGTAACGTCAGTTTCTGTCGCTGGGCATCATGGCGGTTTTGCATGGTCGGATGGTATCCAAAACTTCTGCGTGCCAGGCTCCACTCGCCGGTCGCCCCATAAAAAAAAAGGGCGACATAGAACCCGCCTTGCAGCATCCCATGCGCCCCCCTATCAGAGGCGCACGTGTGAAACTATGAAGCAAGCCTATCGCCGGCGCTATACTGGGAACTTATAAACCCCAGTGGCCCGAAGGCCGTTAAAAATAAGGAGGCTTGCCATGTACTACGTAGGGCTGGATATTCACAAAGCGCAGTCGACGATTTGCCTGTTGGATCCACACGGAAAGAGAATTAGCACCGAGACCATTCGAGGGCCGTGGCTCAAGTTGTTCGAGAAGCTCAAAGAGATTCCGAAACCGTTCGCCGTCTGTTTCGAAGCGTCCAACGGCTACGGATATATCCACGAAAACCTGCTGAAACTGGCGAAGAGAGTAGCCGTTGCCCACCCCGGACAGTTGCGTCTGATCTTCCGATCCAAACACAAGAACGACCGAGCGGACGCGGAGAAACTGGCCAAGTTGCTCTTTCTCGATGAAGTACCGCCCGTACATGTGCCCAATGGGGATGTTCGGGCCTGGCGTTCGCTGATCGAGCACCGGCACCGCCTGGTAGGTGAGCGCACCCGAGCTAAAAACGCATTGAGAGCACTTTGCAGGAGTCACGGAATAACTGCACCCAGGAATGTCTGGTACAGCGAAGGCCGTTCCTGGCTGCGAGAGCTCGAATGGCCCACGGAAATGGAGGCTTTGCAGCGGGACATCATGCTAGAAAGAATTGAGTCCATCAATCTCATGATTCTGAGAGTCGAGCGCATATTGAGGCAAAAAGCCCTTTCCCATATTGGAGTCTCTATTCTGATGACCATTCCGGCGGTCGGCATACGCACTGCGGAAGCCATAGTGGCCTATATTGACGAGCCCGGACGCTTTCGTAAGAACAAATCCATCGGGAACTATTTTGGTCTCGTTCCACGTCAGGACGCATCGGGATCGGTCAACCGTCTTGGCCATATAACTCGAACCGGCCCTTCTGTCGTGCGAAAGCTGCTGGTCGAATCCGCCTGGCAGGGAGTCCGCAGTTCCCCTCGAATCCGTTCGTATTATGAGCGAGTGATGAATAAGGATCCACAGAGAAAGAAGATCGCGATAGTCGCGACGGCTCATTATCTGCTCCGGGTGATGCTGGCCATGCTGACTACCGGTGAATGTTGGAGAGACGAAGAAAAAGAAGCGGCTTGAAGGATCATTGAAAGCGATAAGGGAGCGATCAGAAAGTGTGGCGATTTACAAGCGGGATCAATTTCCGGACCCCGAGTGCCAGTCTGGTTCTTAAGAAACCGTTCTTGTGAATGGGGCCGGATCGGATACGTTATATGGCGCGTCGATGGGCGATGCCGAATGGATGTTTGGAAGTCCCGTGTTCTTCTCGCTCTTCAATTTCCATTTTCCGCCCCTCCTGTCCGCTTTATAAGGGGGGAAGTGGATTTATCGCATCAATGGCTACCCGTGGGGTCAAATACTAAAGGGTCGAAGAAAGCTTCGACCCCACGGTACAGCCACCCCGACAGCGCTCGGGTCGCGTCCCCGCGTTGCCCTATCCTCCGTCAGGGTATGGTAATGCTATCACTCAACATGAGTAATGGTCAACTCGAACAGAAGGACATCCAGATATAAGAATAATAAAACAAGTAAAATATTGCCTTGACAAAGGCTTGCTCATGGATGACTAGCACGGCGCGTGACAGGCACGCTCGTGCAAGGCGGTTTGTTTGTCTCATGCTGCATGGAGAATCCCGCTCGCGGGTAGTCAGGCCGCCAGCCCAAAAGGGCAGGAATTCTGCGTGCAGATTGAAACACTTGGAATTCTAACAGCTTGACGAGTGATGGCAAGGGAAAAGAGGCTGCAGCACAACAATCCGCCGCTTCGTCTGTGCCGTGAGCTATTAATTTTCAAAAGGGGACCCTATTAGCATGACACTGTGCCGGCCCTCCCGCAGATAGAGATTACAGGCCGGTCTGTTTTATAATTTCGATACTTTAAACTGCCCCGGTGGAAATATTTTTGGGGGAAATTATTTTTGGTGGAATTTCTGCCCGGAAAGTTGATAAACAAGCTGATAACAAGGCCTTACAACAACTATTTGCTTAAAAACCTATTATAAAGGTTTTCTTTGACCTATTTCCGTCCGGTGGTATGGATTGCCCCGGGCAAGCCCGAGATACTTACCGTTACGGTTCTTTTAGAACCGACCCCAACGCTGCTATCGCATCGACAGGGAGTGGTCCATTTATCCACGGGTAAACCTGTGGTATTATGTTTCCGACCGTAATAATGGATCAACAATTCAACTGTTCAGGACACTTGCGTTATGTCATCTACATGGCAAAGACCCAAAGTAAAATACTCTCAAGGCCACCGGCTGCTGGTGCTGTACGATATCCTTCGTCGTGGAGGAAAAATCTGCGCCAAAGAGGAAGCGGCCACATTCAATACCAGCCGCCGCACTATCGAGCGGGACCTTCTCCAACTCAAACTGGTCCTCGAAGAACAAATGGTGGTCGACGAAGACGATGAATTCGGCGTTTCATATCATCTGAACCAATCCAGTAAAGAATGGCGCATTACTCCATGGCAGATTCTGGCCGTATCCGTCGGCGTCCGGGTCACTGGCTTTCTCAGTGGTCGTCACTTCGCTTCAGACGTGGAACCGATCATCGATCAATTTCGTTCTTCCCTGCTGCCGGGAGAACAGCGCCGCCTTAAAAGACTGGAGCGAAAAATCCACGTTGTGTCCACCGGTATGAAAGACTATCGAAGGAACGAAGCTCTACAGCACCGCTTGGCAGAGATGCTCGAAGGTCTGCTCACAGAAAAACCAGTCGAACTCGAATACCTGTCGCATTCTCGCAAACAGGAAGACAAACCATCAAGAAAGCTTCTGATGCATCTGCTCGGAGCCACTTTGCATCGTAGCGGCATGTATTTTGTAGGCGATGTCATCGATGGTGACTGGAACACTACTGAAAATCGCATTCTGCTGTCGCTGGACCGCATCCAAGCCGCAACCTGCTGCCAGGATATGGAGATGTTTACTTATCCTTCTGACTTCTCTGCGGAAAAATTCTTCGCGGACGCTTTTGCCATATGGCCGAATGGAAAGCTGAATACTATAAAGGTTCGTATAGACGCCGACTTCGCACCTTATGCGAAAGAACGATTCTGGCACCAATCACAGTCCATCAAACAGACGCGCGACGGCGGTTTGATGATTTCATTGCGGGTGCGTGGTTTTGAGGAAGCCGGCGAATGGGTATTGTCGATGGGAGAACACGCCGAGGCTGTCGCTCCAGAAGGTTTCAGGGAGCACGTGGCAAGACGAATACGGGAAGCGATGTCAAAGTATGATCGATGCTGAATCCCTTAAAAGAAATAGAAGTCTAGCCTGCGACGTATTATGTCGTTACGTGTCCTAGATTCGGGTTAGGTTATTAACACGAATGGAAGGAGAATATTTATGGGATCTATGAAAATATCGGATGTCGATTCTTTAGCTGTCAAGGACGCCCTCTATAAAATGGAGAATACATTTTATACCAAGGATCTTTCCTGCCATGCAATCATGCTCGATGCACATGGCGGTGGTAAGGACACAAATTATCATGCCATGGTTGGCAAATATTTATCGGAGCACCATATTCGCCTTGGTATTGACAAGTCTTCCAGTCATCACAGCTATTATGGGCAGTCCTGGCGAAAACGCAGTTAATAGATGTGAGCAGCGTGCAAGTTGTTCCTTTAATAAATGGGGAGTTGAAATGGGTTATAAAGATGTAAATCGGAAAGTGCTGCTTGAAGTTATTGGCCAGATGCCGGAAAGCTTCGCCACAAAGGATGTGTCAGAGCATTCTCTGATGCTGAGAGCGCATCCGGAGCTTATAAATCACTCCCAATATCATGCGTTCGTTGGCAAAGCTTTGAAAAATCTTACAGAGGGAAATGGACGAAATGTGCTGAGGGAACTTCGGGCAGGTACCAGTCGTGGATCTGTATGGGCCTTGACGGCAAATCACCCAGTCAAGGATGTTCTGCTAAAAAACTTTGTTCAACCCTCTTCTGTTAGACAATCACGGAGTAGTAATGCAACACTCGAAGGGAAGGTCGTCCGCCCCGGTCATTACCAGACTCTCAAATACATGTCCAGCATGGAATTTATGGCTATCAGGGCACGCTTTACCGCCGTTCCGGAGTTCGGTGGCGTTTACTTCAGGCCTCTGGACAGCGGTGTCCGGATGGTTGACCTGCATGCCCGCTCGCCAAAGCCAAGAATTGGTATCGGCGAAGGAACCCAATCGCTGCTTAAACGCGGGACGACTTTGGCTATGATCGAATCCAGTATCCCTGACCGAATTGCTTATCTCAAAGATGTCCGAGCGCGGCAAGTCTCTGCATCTCAGGAAAATCAGCTGGAGGCTGGACTGATCCGTGAGGCCCAGAAACATCACCTGATCATGCCCGGGTTCCCTGACAGGCTACGCTTCATTCACAGTCAGTGGCGTATCGACCGACCGGGTGGTAATGGGCAGCAGTTTACTGATCTTCTGGCTGTAGATTTAAAGAGCAGGACACTCGTTCTGATCGAATTGAAACGAGAGAAAGATTTATCCGCTCTACCTCAAGTACAGGGATATCTGAATTACTTCCAGGAGAACGCTGACGAGTTGAATCCTTTCTTCACAGAGCTTGCTCGTTTGATGGGTGAATTGTATGACTGTCCGGAATTAGCATCTATTGGCCAGGTTGCAACAGCACAAGCGGCCCTGGCTGCATGGCCGGGATGGTTAGGATTGAAAGTTGAGGGCCTGGCGGACTTGGAGCGTCTCAGGGAAGCACCTGTCAAAACATCTGCTACGAGGTACAGACCTGATCCAGCGCCGCCTGTAATTAATGATACGGTTTCCGACAACCATGACATTATGGGCATTGGTCCTCAATACAAAGGCGACAATGCCTTTACAGCGCGTATGCGGTTACATCAAAGCCGCTACAGGGCCGAGACTCTGAAAGTCCCCTTCGGCAAAGGGCCGACTTTAAACAGCCACAATTATTATGGCAATATGCTCTCGACGCAAGCGGCGGCGGCTGGTGCAAATTTTCTAACACCGGATATTTTTGAAGTAGTCAAGGCTCGCCTGGCCGAAAGCAGCGGTGCAGTGGAGGCTTATCGACTGCTGCACAACATGTTATCCAGTCAGCCGATGTGCTTCAATCTTTTCGGTCCGATGGTCAACGATACAAAACTGGCAACAAAGTTGTTGCAGACCATTCTGCCTGATGAAATTAAGCATGTACGGCGTGTGTTGATTGAGTATGCCCCTGAACCTAAAGGAGAATACCTGAACGACCGCACTGCCTTTGACGCCTTCATAGAATACGAGCGGACAAATGGCAGGCTTGCTTTTATAGGAATCGAAACCAAGCTGACCGAACCATTTTCTCAGAAACATTACGACAGCCCGGCATACAGGCGCTGGATGCGGGCGGATCCGAATATTTTCAAGTCTGATGCAGAGGATAAGGTGGACGACATAGCCCACAATCAGCTCTGGCGTGACCACTTGCTGGTAATCGCCATGCAGGCCCACCCGGAATCTCTTTACGAAACTGGCACCTTCATGCTGGTGAGGCACCCGGAGGATGATGAGTGCGCGAGAATCACCGCTGGCTACAGCAGCCTGCTGCAACAAAAGAAAGCTGGATTCAATGATGTCCCGCTCGACTTGCTTGTCGATAAGTTCGAAAGGGCAGAATTGACCGGGCCGCAGAGTGAATGGCTTAAAAAATTCAGACTGCGGTACCTGAATCTGGAAGCTGGGCAGTAAACTATCGGATAATCGGAGAGTTGGACCGAAAACAATATAAGCGGCTGGTTGATTATTGGAGATTCCGCTTCCTTCTGACTGGATAACATCATGTACTCACTCCAGCGGTTATCAGTTTGCCTCTGTTACGCGGACACTCAGGCGTTCCCACGCCTATCCAGCGCAACTCTGCCAGAGATACCACTCTCGTGACTGCGCTTCCACGACTCTCGCCTGTGCCGTGAGCTATCAGAATTTAAAACGGAACCCGGCCTGAGTACACACAGGAGTGCACGGTGATCGATCTGTTCTAGCGCTTGGTGGTTGGACTGGGCATATCCCGAGCGCATGAAGGCGGAGATGGTGCAGTGTGTGTGCTGGAGATGGCGATTAAAGCCCGCCGCCCGGATGTGGGTTGATCTTTTCCGCTCGGACAGAGAGTTCGCAGTTTGCGAGCAATGTGGTGAGGAAACTGTTGAGTTAAAACGGCTTTTAGTAGAGCATGGGCTCAAAGGGCGGTGCTTACGACAACACCGCAGCGGAGTCGTTCTTCCATATGCTGAAGGTGGAACTTGTAAACCTGATAAAAGATAAAAAACAAATCCGGAGGAGGAAAGGAAAAATAAGCAGCAGAAAAACATTTACATTTTATGCCCTGGGAATAAAATGGTACAAAATATTCCCAGGAGATTTCAGTGCATCAGATACACATCAAACTAGACGATAACCTGCATGACCAAATCACTTACGAGGCTGAAGCTGGCAATTACAGCCTTCAGGAATACGTTGTAAACGTTCTGAGAAGCAATCTGAAGGAAGAAAAGAAAGTCAGACCACCGTTTCATATTGAAAAAGCACGGGATTTTTCCTTCATTGATCTTTTTGCCGGGATAGGCGGAATAAGACTGGCATTCGAACAGAACGGGGGAGAATGCCTTTTTTCCAGCGAATGGGACAGATACGCCCAGAAAACATACAGAGAAAATTTCGGAGAAATTCCTGCCGGAGACATTACGGGCATCGATCCTCAATCAATCCCAGACCACGATATTCTTGCCGGGGGGTTTCCGTGTCAGCCGTTTTCAATTGCCGGAGTTTCGAAGAAAAACAGCCTGGGAAGGAAACACGGTTTTCTGGATGAAACCCAGGGAACACTGTTTTTCAACATAGTTCAGATTCTGAAAGCCAAAAGGCCTAAAGCTTTTCTGCTGGAGAATGTCAAGAATCTGAAATCGCACGATCAGGGAAAAACTTTCAAGGTCATCACAGGTGCACTGGCCGAACTGGATTATGTTGTTTTTCATCAGGTCATGGATGCACGGGATTATGTTCCGCAGCACAGAGAAAGAATTTTCATGGTCGGATTCGACCGCAGAAGATATGGCGACTTCATTAATTTCTCATTCCCGCAGCGCTCCACTTCTGAAACTCCTGTTCTGGCATCAGTGCTCCAGAGAGCGGTCGATGAGAAATACACGCTGTCGGACAAGCTCTGGAATTATCTTCAGGAGTATGCCGCCAAACATCAGGCAAAAGGCAATGGATTCGGGTTCGGTCTGAATGACAGAAATTCAGTAGCCAGAACATTAAGCGCCAGGTATTACAAAGACGGTTCTGAAATTCTCATAGATCAGGGCAGGAATAAAAACCCGCGACGACTGACACCAAGAGAATGCGCCCGCCTTATGGGGTATCCCGATTCGTTTGTCATTCCGGTATCGGATACTCAGGCCTACAGACAGTTCGGAAATTCAGTTGCAGTTCCGCTGGTATCCGCCATAGCTTCAGAGATAAGAAGAACTCTGATGCACCTTGAAAGAAGGAAATAACAGACAGATGAAAAAAGGATATCTTTCCGATTATTTTTCCAGTGTAGCGTGGAAACGCCTGTCGCAGGTTGAAGTTAATCCAAAGAAATCCCATCAGCACGAATTCAACGCCACTGCAAAACTGAAGAAGCTGTGGGGTGTAGAAAAATTCATCTTCAAAGCGAAGGTTGTTTACCTGTCTGATGATGAAGAAAAATGTTATGCGGAAAGTTCGCATTTCACCTGGTATGACTCACGGGAAAACCACGAAACAAGAAGTGAACACAGGATATACTGTGAGAAGCTCGAAGTTCTCCGGTCTGCAGCAGCAGGAGACCTTCTTGTCATGGCGCAGAAAGGAAAAAAGGATATAACTTTTTTCGTTGCCAGGCAGAACTCTTCCATTGAAAGACAGCTCATCTTTCTGTTCGATATTGAGGAAAAGCAGAGTGTCCGCGGCGCAGGTTCTTTTGCAGTTAAAGATGTTGAAGATGTGAGCCTGAACTATTTTACCAGAATAGTTCTGGAAAAACTGGGAGTTGAAATTCATGATAAAGATGATTCCCTGCTCGATCTGGTTAATACGAAATTTCCCGGAGGGTTTCCGGACACGGATTCATTTTCCGCCTGGGCGCGTGAACTTCTGCGGGATATGAATCCGGTGGAGGATGCAGATAACGCACTGGTCATGTGCATGGATATGGAAGAGAAACTTTTCCGTCTGCTTGAAAAGCGCATGGTTGAGAAAAAGCTGAAAGCCGGTTTCAAGGATGTGGACGATTTCGTTTCGTATTCTCTCAGCGTTCAGAACAGAAGAAAATCACGGGCTGGAAAAGCGCTTGAAAACCATCTGAAATACATATTCGATAAGAATAAGATAAAATGCTCGTTCAATAAAATCACAGAAAACAAATCCAGACCGGATTTTATTTTTCCCGGAATAGGTGAGTACAGGAATAAGGCCTTTCCGGCAGGTATGCTGACAATGCTGGGAGTCAAAACAAGCTGCAAGGACAGATGGCGTCAGGTTCTGGCAGAGGCCAACAGAATTGAAAACAAGCATCTTTTCACAATGGAACCGGGTATAAGCAGAAACCAGACCGACGAAATGATCAATAACAGGCTGCAACTGGTGGTTCCGGCACAGATCATAAGCAGCTTTGACGATAAACAGCAGTCATGGCTGATGAATCTCAATCAGTTCACTGAAATGGTCAGGAACAGGCAGAAAAGAATGCCCTGAGTCTGTTTTCCAGCGCATCGCGGTCAGACGTTTCGCATTCCCAGATAATAAGCACGCGCCAGCCCTGTTCTTCCAGGCGTTTATGCTTTTCAATATCCCTTCTGACGTTGTCGGCAAATTTTCCGAGCCAGAATTCTGTCCTGCTCTTTGGCGTGTATGCAAATCTGCATCCCTCGTGTCTGTGCCAGAAACAGCCGTTGACGAAAATGGCAGTCCAGTGTCTTTTAAGAACAATATCTGGTTTTCCGGGGAGTTCTTTAACGTGCAGTCTGAATCTCAGACCCATTGAATGAAGGACCGACCTTACAGTAATCTCCGGCCCGGTATTCTTCGAGCGGATACGGCTCATGTTCCACCTTCGCTTTTCGGGACTCAGGCGATCCATTTCTTATCCATCATAATTCATAACTCACAATTATTACTTCGAGTCCGTCATATATTTTATCTGTCACCATTTGAACACTAGGATGTGAAGAATTAATTGACTCAGGGTAGCTTGTCTTGGTCATTTTGGAGTGTGGAGCTTCAGATACTGATCGACTTATAAATGCCTTATCATCTTTGAACCATCCTCACCAATGCATCAAATAGCTATCCGTTTAACCATCCGAAACCTTCGCTTTCAAGTCTTTCCTTCAATCGCATAAGAACGGCACATTCTTTTTCGTTTGGTAGTTTTTGGGGGATAGATGCTGCCTTTCTAAGGATGTCTTCTGCATTTCGGTCAACAAGCGACTTGGATAATGCCCATTTCAGCATCTCATTCCAATAAGCTGATCCGAGATTGCATACAGTAATCTGCTCACTTATACCTACTTCAACCTTCTGTCGGCGTTTAGCTGCACTCTGCCTCGCAGATGCATCATCTTTGTCGATTAATTCTCTCTTAAGTTCATTAGAAAGTTTAAGTTCGATGCTTTTAACCCTTGCCCAGCATAGTTCTTTCTTGCACCATTCCCCAACATTGCTGATACCTTCATTGGCTTCTGTAATTACTTTGTAGACGGCCTTGGTGATGGACTCTAATTGCTGTAGTAATGCGGACGACAGGTCCTGTGCTTGCCATATTATAGAAAAGTCAAGAATCATACCTTCAGGAGCCTGCGTCTCAATCATATGGGCCAGATGAGAAATGGCATAGGCAACGGTTTGAGCCCTATAACCTCCATTATACCAGTCCTGCGATGAAACGATCTTCTCAGTAGTCCTGAAGAGGATTGCGCGAGCTACGATATCTTTGAAGTAAACATCATTGAATTGGAGATCGTTATTATTCCATGCCTCCGATATATATTCAGCAAATATCAGAAAGTTTTTCTGCGCACCCAAACTCACTTTATACGGGAGCTGTCTCCAAGAGTTTTCATATTTTGCCAGATCTGTCTTTGTAATAAGCTGTCGTCGAGGGTTCAATATCTGATGGCGCTTTGCCTGTGCAGTGGTAAGATTTATCATTTCATTCAAGTATTGACCTCTTGCCCGTTCGTAAAACCAGTAGGTTTCAGATTGCTTTCCACCTACAGCAGGTGCAAGAATTCTCCTCGACAATTCTTCTACTCTTCGGTGGAATTCATGATTCGAGAAAAAGTCTGCGTCGCTTACTTTATTCTGACTGTTTGCGAAACGGGAAATCTGCGGAATCACCGTACCAGATCTTTCTGCCGCGATAACGACTAACTTCATCTGCACGAATGTTCTCGAAAGATCTAATTTATCACGTCGCCTAGAGGAAGTCATTGATGCGGTTGTTTGACCACCATTTACAATCTGAAAGTCATTAGCAAGCAGCAAATGCATCCCATCAGAACCTTTATCTACTTTCACATCAGTCGCAGTAGTGGCAATTCCATTATTAAATGCGAAGAACATCTGTGGTTCGGTAGCAATTGTCTTTCTTATTCCTTTGTTGATCTTACTCCGGAAGTTTAAAAAAGACCTGACATTACCTTCCAGCAGCCTGCTGCCAAATCTGTCATATACATCGGCAAGAACATGACCTGGAAGAATGCAAAGATAAGCGCTATACTCGTCGGTGCATACACTCGCAGGCAGACAAGGAATACCATTCGGGTAGAATTCGGTAAAATCAACTATCAGCTCATCTCTACCGGAACGAGAACTTGCAACTCTATAGAATCTAGACATATCCCAAATATGATGCTCAACTGGGATTTCAGCGATTTCTCCCTCTGGCCAGTCATTTACTCTTGTGCTGAGCATTGCATCAGATATCAAATAGAAGCGAATTCGTGTAATACTACCTTTGATAGTTTTGATCAGATCGGCAAGATTATATGCAGCATCACTTTCTTCAATATTTATGGACAGTCTTCCATCAATTGACTCTTCAAAAAATGACTTCATCCGATCAAAATATGTTTTTGCTTGAGATCTCTCTAGAGTATCAGGCACATCACTTTCTCTGTAGTCCGCAAGAAATAGCCTCATAGCGCCATCCGCCTCATCAAAGCTGTACCCATCGATTTCGAGAATACGACCGCGGGCTCCTGTCCCTCTGAAATAGCAGGGTTCGAATTCAGTTATTTCTTCTGATTCAATCAGAAATTCAGCTGCACGTTCAATAAACGCTGATCGCTTGAAGTTGCCGTCTGCTGAAGCCCAAGCCGATGCGTCAGCTAGAAAAGCCGCTCTGAATTCACTAAGATCTTCCATTTTATTCTCCGATCGTCCACTTCTTAATTTCGAATCGAATTATTGATGGCAGGTCAATCTGGTATCGAGCCGAAATAACTCCGACTGGTACTGTTGCGAAAGTAATTCTCGGGAAATCAGGAAGCACATCATAATAAGAGATATTTTCCGCCGTAAAACAATCATTGGCATATTCTCCTGCATCTGAATACCCTGAATCAAAAAGCCGTCTTTCAAATTCATCTGATGCGGCAGGGTCTGTAGAAATCTTATCACGAATAGACTCAACGAGTTCTCTGACAGAAAAAGCGCCACTTTCACCTATTTGTGATGGGGACAGCGCAATTAAGGCAAGTATAAGCCTGTTATCGACAGTAGAAAGTTGATCAATCGAGGAAATTATTATTGATCGCGTTCCAGGGTGTATCGTTTTAGCTTCAATTTCTACTCTAGGTAACATGAAATCCTTCGGAGCCTTAAGCGGCCCAACCCACCCGTTTATGCCTATGCTAATTCCAAATATGGGAAGAACTCTGTCACGTAGCAGGAGAAGTTCGCCTATAAGACCACGCAGTTCTTCTTCCGAAAGACCACGTTTGGCAATCTCCATCATACGTCGCCAACGCGTGAGACGGCTCAGAATATACTGAGATGCTTCATTTTCTGAAATGTGCAATCTCGATGATTCAACAAGGTCCGCACATAAGTATGCGAATGGTTCTTTCAATGATGGTTCAGCGAGTCTTATCAACAGAACCCATTTACCATCTGCTCTTAGGCTTTTTGATACACTTAAAATATCATAAGAAGGGGGAGCTGGAGGTTCTTGAGATGCAAGTAGCATCAGTCCCCTCACACCATCCACATCAATAGACGCATACATATCGAGCGGATGCTTATCGTCAACACGCTGGAAAGCTGGGCGATCATGTGTCGTTTCAAGATTTGTCCATAAATCAAATAATTGCATCATTAATCCTCCACGGCAACATCATCGTCTTCAGATTCTGATTCAAAGTGCTGTTGCCATTCAACAAGGTTCACGGTATATCGGACCCTACGGTCAGCTGCTGTGTCGTCAAACACTGGGAAACTTAGACCCAGTGCCACAAGTGGGGATGCGCTGAGATTTATAGGGCTACCATCCTTGTATGGCCTGATGGGATACACCAAAAGAACAGGGTGCTCGCGTACCATACGAAATTGCTTGTCTGGGATGTTTTTACCAGGATTGGTAATTTTATAATTTTCAATTATCTTATTAACAACATCTGTGGGGATTCCCTCGCATTCATGTTCACCTCTCGAACCAACGCGCGCACTGGAGCCTGAGACAAGGACCTCGTCGAGAGTTTCTTTTATTTGTACAGTTCGTTTCATAGGCTTAACGGAGATTCCAAATAGCTGTTCTTCTGGTTCTGAACCATTTGCGACAACAATATCCCAAGTGTCAAGCTTTGCCACAGTAGTAGAATCCAAGAATGAAGCAAGAGCTTGGGGTTGAAATGAAAAATTCAGTGAGTGCCCGTTGAAACCCTCAAGCAACCGGACCACGTATTTCTTCGGAACTCCTGACCATATATTATTGTTGAATGGTGAGTTTTGCGGCACGAGACCTGCATTTAAAAGGCCACTGATGAGTCCATCCACAGAACGTGCATTCGCATCAATGATTTCTTTGCGCATTCTGAGGTGAGCAGTTTCCATCCCTTCACCGCTAACTGAGATCACACGTTCTAAAGTCCTCGCGTGACGCATTTTATTTCGAGCTGTTACAATAAGGGAATCGGGATGTGCTCTTACTTTAAGACCAAAATCTTTGGGGGTTCGCCCTTCATGACGCATTCTGTGAATTTCAGTCACAAGCTCTTCGATAGCCAGTGTGATATGCGCATACCAGTGTGTAGCATCATCCGTAAGCCAAAGACGGCAGAGATCTGAATAACCATCACGATACCCAAACCACCGACCCATTTGGAGCAGCGTGTCGTACATCTGAGAGTTGCGGAAGAAATAGCTTGTACTGAGACCTTCAAGAGTCAGTCCGCGAGAAAGGCTATTTCCTCCAACCGCAATGACGCGAAGCCCTGTTTCGCGATAAGCTTCGTAGTCAAGGCTTGCTGCGCCGGTTCGCTGGTTAACAGCCCTCACTGCTATAGGAAGCACTCCTTTTAGTAGGGCCGTTTGAATTTTATCCCAATCAAACTCTTGCTCGGAAAACTCCTTTTGCCAAGTTGAATATAGTCCTCTTATGGTTTCGCAGCGAAGGGCTTCATCTGTCGAAAGCTGGCTGTAGTTTCGAATATCTTGCTGAATCTGCCTCAATTCCATATCTAGGAGACCTGCAACTTGGTCTTGAACTGCAGTGAACCTGCTGACATTTACAAGCATTGACCTGTGGGTTGGACCTTCCAGCCGCAAATCTCTGATTGTGGTTGCCAGCAAAAACGAACGCAGCGCTTCCAGTAGGCTCTCAGGAAGTTCAGTGACAGGATAGCCACTGGTATGCTTTGGAGGAATAACAGCATCTGCATCTTGAATAGAACGGACGATGGGGTGCATCGCTTCGTCACAGAAAATTGAACCAGGCCCCATATAGTTACTCGGGGTGTCAAGACAGTATACGAAGTGTCTTGGAAACAGGTCGTGACCGAGCATCTGATCTTCTGATTCTGGATCGATATAAATATTCGCAAACGGGGTGGCAGTAAATCCGACGTAACTTGACCGTGTAAACAGCTGAAGCAGAGAGCGAATATTTTCATTTATGGCAGTAGGGCCTTGCCCATCAGGTCTGGTATTCACCGAAGCATTATCAGCTTCGTCATCAATCATTAGAACTGACGCGTCAATAATTCCGTCTGCTCCAGCATTCATATCCTTAAGCCAGTTTGCCAAATTCTCCAGTATCTTCTTATTTTTCTTTACAACAAGAAGTACTGGTTCATTGAACGCATCAAGGCGGAAACCAAGAGAAGTTACAAGATTGCGATTGAAATCTTTAGACCTGGAAGTGAAGACACCCGCCGCACGGCGAGCGTCAATAATGCCTACTCCCACAGCTCGATTAAGCCTGACCTTTCGGTCGCTAGTCAATATTCCCGAGCTGTCCAGGCCAACAAATCCTTCGTCTAGTCTCTGTTGAGTCTGGCGTCTAAGATTTTCGAGTGTCCCTGTCAGTAGAATAATCAGTCTGTATCCTGCGTCAGCGGCTTTACAGCATAAGGCAGTGTACGTCGAGGTCTTTCCGGACTGGACATCTCCCATTACCAACCCGCGCCTGATCCATTGTCCACCTCGTGCTGGATCTCCAAGAAGGTCGAGAATGTCATCAGTAACGCGGTCCACTGTCGTAATTACCGGAGGAGGCCACGACTTCTTCTGCAGCAATTTTGAGAATCGATTCCAGTAAAACGGATTGATATCCGGCTTCCTTGCCTGGAGCCACGGAGGGAGTTCTTCTTCGACCAAAGCAATTCCCACGTCCATTTTGACGGCAACTTTTGCATGAACACGTCTACGCAATGTTTCCCGCTCATCTGATGTCAGGTTCATCATCTCACCGAATAGAGTCACCCATCGTTGGATCTCCTCTTCGGATGGTGTTCTGTCAATTGGCAGCGAAATAAGGACGTGGTTTTCAGCCTGGCATAAATTATCCATTGCGAATCTCCTGAACTATTTTCTCTGCGAGAACTGGATTTCTATTAAATGGCTCCATGTTTGGCAGGTTATTCAGCAGACTTAATGCTTCTTCTGTATCACGGCCCACTGTATCCAGCCAACGGTTTGCAAGGTCTACGAGGTAGTTTTCAAATTCACGATCCCTCAATACCTCGACCACCTTTCGCTCTGAAGCCAGATCTGCATAAAGTGTATCCTTCGGCATTGCCTGTTCCACAGCCTGCAGATATCTCTCCAAAAGCATCAGCTGCTGTTCGGGAATCGTCATCCTAAGAGCTTTCAGCAAATGGTGTTCTCGATTGATAACATAGGTAATTTCGTCGTTCCTGCCAGTAAGCCGATCCCACAGATGGACGATTTTGCTTTTATCTGAGCTTCTTCCGCGAAAGGTAAATACCTTTTTTCCCTTTTCTGCAATTCTGCCAACGATCCGCTTCAGAGCATCACGAACAGCGTCCGGGGGGGCAGCAACAGACTTCTTGATATCGAGGGTCCAGAGATGATCCAGAGTATTCGGAATATCGACTTGGACGCGGGCGAGCTTTGTCAGTTCGTCCTGCCGTGCAAGACGAAACCAAGTTCCCCATGTTATCAAACGTCGATTACGGTAAACGTAAAAACCCTGATGCCGACGAAGACCATCCTTTCCACCAGCTAGCACAACATCGGCAGCCTTCAGCTTTGAAAGATGAGGCAGTATATAAGGTGCAATATGAACGGCAGAACCTTCGACATGAATCGTTTCTGTTGGAAGCTCCTGCCTCGAAGGGTGGGATCGAAGAAACGGATCAATGGGTTCCACAGATGCGCCATTGATCTTGATTGATATCCCGGCCTGGTTAATTTCCTTGGCAAGATATCGGTGAAAAACCAGTGAAAGGTGTTCACGCGTTCTTTCCATCCTCTCACTGAGAGCTTTTTCAAGCGATGGTTCGCCAGCCTCAACCCGGTCGAGTTTTTCCCAAATTACAAGGGCGCCCTGAGATAGTGCCTTGAGATCGCCGATGTGCGGGAGGATTGCCAGTTCATCTTCCTCAAACTCAAGCAGCACCCAGTCGCCTTGCTCCTTTATGATGTCAAGATCCCAGCATCTTCCTGTCAGACAGCCATCAGTCAAAGAAACCACAGTCAGCCTCTTTGCTTGCGATAGCGAAGCTGTTTTCATGCCAAGGCCAAATCGTCCAAGATCCTGATCGCTTCGCTCTGAAAGAGGATTGCGGCTGCCGTGGCGCATGGCGCAGCGCAATTCTTCTTGGGTCATACCTACACCGTCGTCAAGTACTGCAACATAGGAGGCATCGTTAAATGCCCGCCATTGAATGGAGACATTGCTGGCTTTGGCAGTAATGCTGTTGTCGATCAGATCAGCTATCGCAGTTTCAAATGAATATCCTACCGCTCTTAACGACTCAAGCAGTGTCGGTGCATCTGGCACAAGAAGGCTTTCTCGCAAACTGACCTCTCAGTACCAACTTTCGAATGGCATCGTTAGCAAACACTCTACTGGCATCTCAATAGTCATATGACATATAAAAAGATGCGTTGAATCAGGCTGTTTTAAATAGTTTATATTTGAGATGCTGCGATTGCACAAGGAAAAACAGAAAGTTTGACCTCTCATCGTTTCCCGGACAAGTCAAAACAAGTACAAGCGGGATAGATAAATATCAGTAATTAGAGCCGTATATGAGCCAGAACAACAAGAGCGAAGTGACCTTAGACCATCCGATACTCCAGCTTTCCCGCGCCTGTGGCTGCCTCCTTGGCCAGTTGACCGGTGACGCCCTTGGTGGTTTGGTGGAGTTCCAGTCACCAGATGAGATATTATCCGCCTATCCTGATGGCGTGCGGCTGCTGCACGATGGCGGCCATTGGGGAACTATTGCAGGGCAGCCGACGGATGATTCCGAGATGGCATTGATGCTAGCGCGGTCACTGATTGAACATGGAAGCTTTAACCCCGAAGCCGTGAGGGAGTCCTACCTGTGCTGGCTGAACTCCAGTCCCTTTGATTGTGGGAATACAGTGGCCTCAAGCCTGAGGGGACATCCTAAACCCGACAGTCAGGCCAAC
>Ga0172375_10004795_pt1 | contig 19816 bp, 20 predicted proteins | sample LakKiv1m_FD_114537 | JGI IMG/M metagenome (GOLD analysis project Ga0172375, IMG submission 114537) | Freshwater microbial communities from Kabuno Bay, South-Kivu, Congo - kab_092012_11.1m | ecosystem: Environmental > Aquatic > Freshwater > Lake | place: Democratic Republic of the Congo...
ATCTGCTTTTACATCTGCCGATACGCGATGCTGTTTCTTACCCATATGTGACACAAAGATTGGTTAGGTTTTTCACCCTCTCATTTTTCGACCTTTGTGTCCAGGATACGGGGTCCGGGTCAGTTTACCGTTCGTATTGCGTTTATCATCAAGTGGTGAACGAGTAAACCCTGTTGGCATAGGATCTCGATACCTACTGTCAGCTGCAATGTCAGAATCGTAGCCAAAGAAAATACCTGATGGTGGTACGATACGTGTTACTTCTTCAAACAATGCCTGGCGATAGCCACCGGAAGGGACAACGAGGCGGTCGATACCGTTCATGACAACATTTCCAAAAGCATCAGGTAAACGCGCAAGCGTCTCAAGCATATCACCATGAAAACGGATAATGTGAAGCTCATCTTTCAAAACGTCCTCCCATTCCGTATCTACATTTCCAAAAAATTTTTCAATCTCTATAAGAAATGGAACGCCAAACTTTTTTGCAATTTTTCTCATGTCGGATGCATAGCCTGCTCCTATATCAACCAACGCCCTTCCTCGTAGCACATCCGCAAATGCGGATACATATGTATTGTCGGGCGTAAAAAAATTTCTTGATATTGGGGTTCCAAGCGACAACTCCCTTATATTCTGAATGGTTTGAGTCTTGTGGTTCTCTTTTATGAGCGGTCGATATTTCTCAAGCCGTGCATTCACCTCTGCAATATTGACATGTAATCCCTCGAAGGGATTGCTACGAGGAAGCGATTCAGCTCTTGTTGTCATACATTATTATTGAATCAAATCTCATTTCATGGTACTAAAAAATCCTTGAGTTTACAAGGATTTTCCAGTAAAACTCCATGGGTTGGATTCCCAAACTTCGTTACTATCCGCTCCCTGAAAGCCATGGGTAGGAATCTTCAGAGAAAATGGGTCAGCCACCATTTTATTCTTTATTTTCCGAAGTAATATATTACTATCGCTCCACAGACAATAAAAAAAGTTGGCAAAATTCTCCGCGAAAATTTTTTTTCGCGGAGAAAAGCCCCCGCAAAGAAAACATTTACCAACAACCCCATCTGAAGCAGCGCAAAAACATATCCTACTTGAATACGTGCAAACAAATACAATTGTAGAAGAAAACAAGAAACAGCCAACAGGCTTATGAGGAAAAGCTCGAAAAAGTTTTTCTTAATCGCGGCTCTTTGATCACAAGACGATACTACTATTTGAAAAACGATCGGCAATGAGAGCAGGCCGGCAATCAGCCAAAACAACAGACCCACTGAAAGCGGATCATTACTCCTTAATCCCACCTTCAATAAAACGGCACTGCCGGCAAGTATTACATCTCCGATAAGACGCAACACAACGGCCTTTCGCCAGAAATCAGGACTCGGACTCCTTGTTAATAATATTGAGCCAAAGATAATGAGCGCGACTCCAAACAATCCGTATACATTTGGAAATTCCGATAGAAAAAGAGCGCCGAACAAAATACTAAATATGACTTGAGCACTCGAAAACTGAACAATAAATGAAGCGTCGGCAAGTTTGAGTGATTGGTTGATTGGCCACGCCGAAGCGAATCTCAACACGGCAACCGTAAACAGTAGCAGAAAGGAATTCCAATCAATGCGTATTGGGTAAACGACAAGGACGGGGACAAGTAATAAACCGCCCACAACAGAGGAAAAGGACATGAGTAGCAATGCGGAAACTCCCGACCTTAAAATCTTTTTCAAATATATTGAAAGAGTAGAAGCGACAAGAATTGAAAATAAAACGGCAAGCAATAACATAAATCATTCAAACAAATTTATCCAACCACATATTAAGAGAAAAAAGCCCTACGAACTAGGACTCTTTTCTCTGGCTCCGAAGTTGGCAGTATATTTGGAACATAGTATCACCTTACCCGTAGAATCTATCGCTACCCTTCTGTAGTATATGCCGACAGAAGTAATGCGTTAGATCCTAAGGGCTAAGTTAATATCGTTCACTGCTTTTTCAATAATCATGGAAAAAATCTTTTCTCCGATATCTTTATCTATCACCCACTTGTCATGTGTGTCTGCGATTCCATCACAACTTTTATCAATAAGTCTTCCGGTCTCCCACGGTTTATGAACGGCTACCTTTGGGTAATCACCCGCGGGACAAATGGTAAGATGTGGAAATCTTGCAAACATCATAGATATCTCGGTATTTCCCGCATGCGCATCGATAGGACCATTAATCATCTCTTTCGTAGCTTTATCGATGTCTTCGCTTTCGATTGATATTTGCTGGATATTTGTGTCTGGAAATTTACCACTGACTCCTTTGAAAAATAATTCAAATGCCGCTCCATTTCCCCCGTGTGCAGTAATAAGAAAGATATCTCTCGCATATGATGATAGGGACTGGCACATATTTGATAAAACATCAGCGAGTGTCTCCGGTTCCAACCACACTGTACCCATAAAACCTTCGTGTTCTTTTGAGCAAGAGAATTCGAGCGTAGGCGTGACGATAATGTCGGGCAAACTCTTTTCAATACCCTTTACTATTTCATCGGTGAGGTATGTATCAGTGCCAAGTGGAATAAACGGTCCATGTTGCTCTGTGGAACCTATGGGAATCAAAAAAGAATACTTTTTCCCTTTTTCTAATTCCGACAATTTAATGTTTTTTAAAAACATACCGCCTACAAAACAAATTTAAGCTGTCTTTGGATAAAAGGCATCAAATGTCCTTCCTGTTTGTCGGAAAAATATTCCAAGATATCCGGTGTCGTCTTCACAACAAAATTTTCACTGTGACCTTTCATCCAACAACTTTATCATTTTTTTTCAAAAAAACAACGGCTCATCGCCGCTGTTTAATATTTTTGGCTCGGGATCGTGCGCGATGTGAGAACCTATTTATACACCGTAAATGCTCAAAAAACTGTCCCGCAGAAATGACTTATGTGCGTCACGTTAAGAAAGCAATAACCGATCCTATCACTTCGAGTGGCGTTACGTGCCGATTTTGATCTTTGCCAAATTCGCATCGGTGATTCCGAGACCAAGAAAACGCATAACAGTATAGGCCGCCTCCCCGTCCTTTAGGTAGATGCGCCGACACTTCCCCGAATCAACATACCACGCCTCACCATGTTGCTGTACCTGAAGTAAAATCTTTCCCTTCATCTTGCTCGCAATACTCCCTGAAAGACATGCGCTCGTTGATTTTTCCAACTCATCGACAGTTTTGGCGCTCGGGATGGATTTTAAATATATGTCCGTAATTCCAACGCCAAAATTTCTCATCAGAGTATAGGCCACAGACCCATCTTTCATGTAGTACCGCAATCCCGACTCGGGACGCACATACCATGCCTCACCATGCGCCTGCACTTGGAGAAGTATCTTCCCATTCATGGATGACTGCCCTACGAGACAGGCGAGAGAAGTGTTCAAGTCCGCAACTGCATTAATTGTCTTGGAGATACCGACAACGGCCTTCGAATCATTGACCACCAAGGTATCGACCTGTGCCACGCCGTCAATTAATACCTTAATCCGTATCTGATGTTTCCAAGAGGCGTCAGAGCTGACAAACATAAATTTCACGCTCTTACAATCATTAATATCCACATCTATCACGGAATCATTGTGATCAAATAATGGATTGCGTGAATCAAGCGTTGCGTCCTCAAACGAATACCGCACGATCCCCTTTCCACGATCCGTAACCTTCACCCACGGAGTGCCCGTATGACGCTGGGACCCGTCAGGATTAATGATGTAAACGTCATACGTGAGTCGTGTACAGATATCGCATGGCGGCTTCGACGACGGAGGCGTCGATGGAGGATTTAACGTTGGTGGATTTGGGGGTGTTGAAGGGGGCTGTACTCCTGCAATATCATTATTCGTGATCGTGCACGTCTTGTCATCGCCCCAAGCCAACACAATAGCTCCACTCGCAGAACAATCTCCGCCAATAGTTACTTTATAACCGGCGAAAAAATCTTCACTTACGGTGTATGTTCCCGCACCAAGAGAATATGACGTTCCAGGAAAAACCGCTCCCGATTGCGGGCTTCCCGCAACATCTCCCGAATCACTTGTCACATGAATAACCGCATCGGAAACAACTGCCTTTCCACCGTTATCATTAATGACGATCTTGATGACATGGAGCGTTGCCGATTCTGAAGTTGAAGGAGGGGGAGGTGTCTTCACCGAAATATCATCGTTGGTAATCGTACATATTTTGTCAGCACCAGAAATAAGGGTCACGTTGCCGTTTCCATCACAATCCCCACTGAAACTTTGCGCGTATCCCGCATGCGCGTCCTCACTCACCACATAGGTACCCGGCGTGAGCGCGTGAAAAGATCCGGGCGCCTCAGTTCCAGCGGCTGGACTTACACTATCGGCAAGCGGACCCGAAGATCCCGGAGCCTTTACGTGCATTATAAAATCAGAGGCAATCTCCTTCCCACCGTCATTATTCACGACATGTTTAATGACGTGAAGGGTTGCCAGTTCTGAAGTCGCGGGTGGTGGAGCACTATCGTTGTTTATAATCGTACATGTCTTTGGAGCGAGTCCTACCACAACATTCCCACTCGCATCGCAATCGCCACTGAATGTCGCCGTGTATCCCGCATGCGCGTCCTCACTGACGACATAAGTATTTGCCAACAGCCAATATTCCCTTCCGGGCGACGAAACGCCAACAGCCGGACTTCCTGTAACGTCAGTAACTCCCATAGATCCGGAGCTCTTTACATGTATGGTAAAATCTGAGGCGACAGCAGTGCCGCCGTTGTCATTTATCACTGTCTTAATGACTCTCAATAAATCTGGTGATTGCAAAAGAGTGCACGAACTGGGCACAGTAATGGTATCGTCTACGTCGGTTACTACTGTTCCATTAAATAACAATGCCCTTCCCACCCATGTAACATTCGTACGAATGGCAAGCCGTGTTGTACCGATAAGCGTTCCCGCAAATATCGAGTTTGCACCAAGAGTTGAAGTTATTGCATTATCGATAGGCGTCCAAAAAACATTGCAGGCGGATGCGCCATTTGACAATGTGACAACTGAACTTGCTGCAGTAACAAGCGAACCATTGAATCTAAAAATATATGTTCCACTACCGCTCAGAGTGATTCCCGACGCGCCGAGAGACACCGCCGGCGTCATCGAAGATACGCAGTATACCCCCGGAGTGTAAACACCCATCTGTCCGTGTGTCGTGTCGGTGGCAAGATCGATAATGCCGGGTGCAAACGTAAATGTACACGCCTGACTATTCAGGTCGGCGAGGGCGCTACTTTTATCGGTACCTGCCGTGGCATACGGAGCGCCACTTCCATAATTCACGTGTGTACCGGCCGGCACTATGGCGGGCGCGGTTGCAAACCCAACGTCTCCATTAACGGTGGTTCCGGGAACAGGATTTGTATAGATATTGGCAAGAACGCCATATGTTGTCGCCACTCCAAGAGATGGTGTTGTCGCCGCAACCGTGAGCGTTGGCCCAAAAAAAACGACAACAAACGAAAAAATTGTTGCGCCGAGTGCACGTAAAATAACATTTTTCATTCAGCTTTTTATAAAAAATAATCTCACCTTCATCTTGTTCTATTTACTGTATCAGATAATCAGCAAAAAAAATAGATGCGTCTTCCTTTTCAGGGATGCGGAGATCAGGGATTTTGATATGGGGGGTAGGTAGTCTTCCATGGTTATTGTCAGCATACCAAGATCAAGTTTTCCTGTCATCAATTAACAAACTCACAACAACCACTTGGTTCCGGATCTGGAGATGTGTTCGGAAGCTCCATAATATCAAGAACTCGCTAAATCTCTTGTCTCCTGGAGCGCTTCCGTTGTTTCCTTGATTGTTCGCACGGTTTCCTCATTGCCATATATTTTATTTCTCGCTTGCGCCTTTATATTCGTAATTCTCGCTAATTTTCCAAACACCTTTCTCTCTGAAGGCTGGAATATTTTGGCGACGAGCGGCGTTCGTAATCGCCGAAGCGGATTTGGCGTGATTTTTCGTATATTCAGAAAGTCGAATGACTTTGTCACCCTTAAGGTAGGTGATGCGTTTGTGTAGGGATTCCATCAAAGCAAGCGAGACAACCTTTTCTATTGTTTTGGTATTTTTATCATCCCGATAATCACCAAATGATTTGTAGTATTCTTTTTTCTCACGGTCCCGAACGATAATCATCGGAAGGCCGAGGCGCTGAAGTTGGAAACAAATCAAAACACGGCCAATGCGACCGTTGCCATCGCAGAATGGATGGACAGTTTCAAAATCCAGGTGGAACTTGGCAATCCTTTCCAAGAAATAAACAGCTAGGTTGCTGGTATATTCAGTGATCAGAGCTTCGATCATTCGCTCAACGTGTTCCGGCGCTGGTGCAACATGTGTGCCAACCCTGACATATTCGCCGGGTCCACGAAAACGGCCGGCAATTTTGTCATCAATACCGCCGATAAGCATCTGGTGTAAAAACAAAATAACTTCCCGATTTATTTCGGTCTCTTTGGATTTATTGCGGATATGGTCAATAACCCGAGCGAGATTTTTTGCCTCATAGACCTCACGTAAAGAAACATCCCGAGAGACTTCCATATTCAAAAGAATTTTTTCGGTTTCCTTGAGGGTAAGGGTGGAGTTTTCGATAGCGTTGGAGTTGTAGACGCTTTCCGGCACTTCGGCCTCATCGATCATAACCAAAAGAGACTCCTTGCCTTTGCGGAGGGTGTCAAACTCGGCTTTTAATGCCATAATCCTGTCTTTGATTGGTTTTGTTATGGCCATAAATTTTGTTAATATTATAGCGGTAGTATAAGAGATTTATGTCTATTTGTCAATATTTAGTGAATGACGACCATTTATTGCTTCCTATTCACTAGAATAAAAGATATAGTAAAAAAAAGTGCAAATATAGGATTGCTGACTTTGACCAGTTAGATAACCGTACTATGCTAAAAAGGGTTTTTTAACACAGTGCAGTATAGTAAAAAAGTAAAAGTGAACTAGGAGTAAAGATAAAGCTTACATCCAGCAAAAAAATGGCTATGAAAATGAAAAAGGTCTCAATGACCACAAAATACAAATTCAATATCAACCGAGCCGTAGGAGTAGCTTATACCTATCGTTTTTCGATTGACGATATAGAAAACATCACCAAAAAGATTTTAAGAAATGATGGTGTTAAGAATTCGGACGAGATCGTAAATAAACATAGTGCCGAATTTGCCGAATTAAAAGATAGATTGAGTCTGTAGAAATCAGATTAAACAAAACCGAGGCAAAGTTTGATAATTATACCATAACAAAAACGGACATTCGTGTCCGTTTTTTGGGGTACAGATCACTGACTCCGTGGTGGGAAGATGTTCGAAATTATATAACGATATAATCAGAAAACAAAAAAGTCCCCAAGGAGATCGCTTGTGTCGCATATTCTTACTGGCTCGGAGATGAAAGTGGTTGACTCATCACTCCTTCTTCAAAAAAGTCATAACCTCTGGTAATGCTTCTTTTTTCTTTGGTATGAAGGGAGATAGTGGAATCGAGGTATACCCATACTGCTTATATACTGCTCGCATCTCATCTTCCATAAATTTTTTCATCGCCTTCCTATCACTCGCCAATGCCCTGAGCCCTTTCTCGTCTTTTATTTTTTTTCGTGCATACGCATCACGCCATGGTGCTATTACCGCCTCGTCGAGCGCCTCGCCAAACACCAAGATCATACCTCCCGCAACCAAGTTGTCACGCACCGCTTGCGCATCAAGATTGTGACCTCGCGTCAATCCTGATGGCGTAAGAAATGAAAGGATCATACCGACCTGTTGCGGCAGATTGTAGGGTGAAAACTCTTTTTTCGAAGCATAGGGTTCTTGTTCGAATGTAACACTCGCCTCTTCTTTACCACTTCCAAAATCAAAGAAAAACGAATAGCTCTTATCTGATGTGCGCTTTGGCTGCTCCCCGGTTATGTAAGCGATCTGCTCGAGAGCGTGATCTCTTCTATTGTGATCTGAAAAAATCGGATCAACAAGAATCACTTTTCGCGAACCAAGGCAAAGAGAATATCCGATATCAATATCGGAACCGATATAGACCGTGTCGTAGTTGCGAACAATATCCTGATCGACCGCTTTCTTTTTTCGCACATCGAGGATTGTTGCCTTCTTGTAATGAAGAAGCTCCTCATGCCCGCTATCGAAGGTTGATAGGGTAAGACTTCGAAATGCCTGGCGTTGATCAGAGGACGTGAAGCGACGGTCCGCCTGTTTCCGCTCCTCATCTGTCTCAAGCGTAGATGCGGTTATGAACCTTGATTTAAAAATATCGGGTAACACATCCATAGTGGGGATTTAAAACTGAAAAACGATTTTATGCTATTCTCATCTCATTCCAAAATTACCATATCTACTTCACGATTTCAATTCTTTTTTGAATTCCGGCGAAAAAAATCCGGATAGCATAAGCGCCCCTTTTGGGGGCGTGGATACATCATATACCGCTTGGCTCAGAAGCTGGAAGCGTGTTCGGAGCTCCTAGCAACTATACAACTGCCGTGCTCCCAGGCGCGGCAGGCCCAGTAAAACCGCGGCACAGCAAAAAGTTTCGTGAATATTCGGGTGATGAAAATAGATCTATTTTTTCTTTTAATACAGGTGTAACCTCGGCACAAAGACGATTAATAAATATTTCCTGATTTTTCTTTAACACAAGGTAAATCTCTTTATACGACCAGCATTTTTCTTCACCCTTATACTTGTCAACCCTCTCCCATGTAAGGTGAGCAACCTGCTTATTTCTTTTTGCGGTTATGTCTGCGATTTCATCAATTTCTTTTTTCTTAACTCTCTTTTTTCTGAAATCAGTCAGGGAATCACAGGAGAGAAAATGTTGAACAACAATATCTGTGTCTTTTTCTCCATAATAATAAAAATGAAATAAATTCTCGGAATGGATTACAAATGCATCAAGAAAGACATCGTGAAGTGCTTTATTTGCTTCTCCTTTGTTGGCATCGATTTCTGTTAATTGTTTATAGCAGTAATCTAGCATCCACATTTCATATGCAAGATGTTCAGCTGCTTTTTTAAGTTCATTTATATCTTCCATAGACAAACACCATTAAATTTCTTTATATTTTGCCACTAAACGGCCACGAAATATACAATACTTAATCCCTTCTCCTGAAACAACGTATCTTAAAGTTCCAAGGTGATTCCTTAAAACCAGACGATAGATATTATCCAATCAATTTAATTCCTCACGCCAGAGACACCATACGGATTTGCTTTTAGCGCTAGGAGCTTCTTTTTCAAATTCGCTCAAACCTTATCGCCCAGAGACGCGATGAATTTCGCGAGTTTATCGGGGGGGAATCCGCGCGGGCTTCGTGAAAAAATCGGCGGCTACCCTTTTTATAAAAACGACTTTTCCAAGGATATTGCCACTCCGTCCTCTGCTACAGACGGAGCTATCATATCAGCCTTCTTTTTCAATTCTTCAGAACCATTTTGCATCGCAATCTTGTAACCAGCAAGTTCAAAAAGCGGCAAATCATTGTTGCTATCTCCGATGGCAACCACTTCGTCTTTTTGAACTTTCAATATTTCCAGGAGTATCTCCAATGAATGACGCTTGGTTGCTTCGGAATGTGTGATATGAATATCAAAATGGTTAGGTGTCCAAGAAATAATTTTGTGAGCTGTAATATCTGGAATTTTACTAAGTTTTTCAAGGATAATTTCCGTGTCCTCTTTGGTTACGGGTTGGATATAAATTATTCTTTCTCCATTCTTAACAACTTTTGACTTAGGATGCTCACCTTCTAGCTCATCGCCAAAGAAAACTGGATAATGATATTCTTTTGCAACCTCCATAATTTTCCCAACATGTAATTTATCCAGTTCTTTTTCCCAAATAATCTTTTCGGTAACTGGATCAACAATCCTAGCGCCGCCATTTACGATACAAGGTGAAGTTAATCCTAAACTTTTTAGAATTTCCCTACAGCCATTTAAGCCCCGGCCGGTAGCGGCACTGATTGAAATATCACCTCGGAGTCGATGAATAATATCTATCACTCGCTTCGATGGCATACCATCTTTTCTGTTTGGTATGGTTGTACCATCTAAATCTAGGATTACGACTTTAAATTTCATAATCGATTTGGAAAGAAATAGGGTCAGCCACCATTTTGAATATTCACCTATTCTTTTGACTTTCTATTTTCAGCCAAGAAATCAAGTGTTACTTTTACAGAAGGGTTATCAGTGTTCACGCAGTGAAGATTGTCGCCCCATTCTTCTTTAAGTGGTGTCACAAATTCATCCGCCCACGATGGCGCGAGCGCATCAATATCCTCAAAATCGAGGATAACTTCTTCGGTCTGGTCTTTTGGCAAAAGGTATGCTTTCGCTGACAAGTACGCTTCTCTTCCGTCGGGATGAGAAATAAGCATCAGCCCAAATTTTTTGATAGCAATTCGCATATACCGCATTCAAAAATAGCGCCTTCCGGCGCTGCTTTAGTTTCTCTGGCTCCGGGGGTGGGATTTCCGCTCTCCGCCGCCTGGAATGAAAATTGGCGGCTCCGTTTGCCCGAGGCAGCGCCCAGACAGCCCCCGGCTGTCCGATCGACGCAAAGCTTCGAACTGCTCCTCGCTTTGCTGCTGCCCGTTCGAATCCCTTCCAACTCGACATGGAAACAAAAAGATTCAACTTGCATTGAGTCTTTTTGTTTCCACTCCGGGGGTGGGATTCGAACCCACGACCAATTGATTAACAGTCAACTGCTCTGCCACTGAGCTACCCCGGATCATTATTGATAATTCATTCTATGAAAAGTTAAACATGTTGTCAAACAGCGCGTCAGATTCAGTGATTATAAAAAATATTGAGCGTTTCTTCTCTATCAGTGCCCCTTCTGCGATCCATGGTGCAGTGATTATAGATAATCGCGCAACCTATCAACACCGACGGACTTTGCAATTTTCTCAAGCGCTTTTGCTTCGATCTGACGAATACGTTCGCGCGTGACGCCAAACTCTTCACCGACTTCTTCAAGGGTGTGCGATACGTTGTCGACGAGCCCAAACCGCATTTCAAGGATTTTCTGTTCGCGGGCATGAAGCTGACTAACAACCTCTTGCATACGCTCGCGCAAAATCTGCAATGATGCGGCGCGATCCGGTGTCACGCTGCGAACATCCTCGATAAAATCCTCCAGCGTACTGTTCTCATCATCATCGCCGACAGAGGTATCGATTGAAATCGTATCCTGATTGATTTTGATAATATGCCGAATTTTCTCAACACTCTCCCCCATTTCCGCCGCGACTTCATCAGGCAATGGTTCACGGCCTAGATCTTGTATTAGCTGGCGCTGAACACTCTGAAAACGGTTGATGGTCTCAACCATATGTACGGGAATGCGAATAGTGCGCGATTGATCCGCAAGTGCACGCGTTATCGCCTGGCGAATCCACCACGTCGCATAGGTTGAAAACTTGTATCCCTTTCGATAATCAAATTTTTCGACAGCGCGAAAAAGGCCGATATTCCCCTCTTGGATAAGATCGAGAAGTGACAAACTTTTATCGACGAATTTTTTTGCAATCGAGACCACAAGGCGGAGGTTTGATTCGATCAGACGCCGCTCTGCCTCTCTATCGCCCCTGTCTTTCCGTTTTGCAAGCTGTATTTCTTCCTCGGTTTTCAACAGCGGAACTTTGCCAATCTCGCGCAAATACATCTGGATAGAATCTGCCGATATGTCGCCAAGATCGATATGATATGCCGCATCATGCTTTTCTTTCGCTTCTTTCTTTTCTTCTTTTTCCGATTTGATGGTCAATTTGGGCTTTGTCAAAAAGCCACTCTGCCGCTCGATAATCTGCAACCCATGTTCCTCAACCTCATCAAGAAAGTCCTCGAACCGCTCTTCATATTCTTCAAGTTCCGGAAAATAGTAGAGTATCTCGTCCTCGGTCAAAAATCCCCGTGATCTCCCCTTTTCCAAAATAATCTTCAGCGTCTCCTCAGTGGGAAACACGACAACCGGCTTTACCTCCTTCTTCAACACTTTTCCCTGCTTTCGAAGCGGAGTAGCTCCCTTCTTTTTTGGGAGGATTGTGGGCTTCTTCTTTGCTGAAACGTGTTTTGGCGCCGCTTTTTTGATTGGCTTTTGCGCTGGTTTCTTTTTATCTCCACTTTTCTTTACTGATTTCGGCACAGGCTTATGCACCGTTTTTTTAACCGGCTTTTTTGGTACGGATAGCTTCTTTTTCTTTATTAATACAGCCTTTTTCTTCTTTTCGGGTTTTTTCATAGGGAAGGAGTCAATAATCTAGACAGAATATCACATATTTTGCAAATTTTGAAACTGTTTGGCATATTCCTCCATTGCCGAGCGATCGCCCCGCTGCTCTGCATCACGCATCCGTCCCTGGAGACGAGTAATCTCTGATCGAAGATACGCCGCTCTCAGAAACGTCGAAAATGCTTGAGCTGTCCGCTCAAGATCAATGGGAGATGATTCGCTCCATTCCTTATCGGCAAGAAGACGCAACCGATCAACCCGATCCCCGGTGCATGTTCGCTCTACCATCTCGTGTATCATTTCGGGTGTCTCTTTTATCGTTTCGGAAAGGGTGTACAGCTCCTCATATCCCGCTCGCTGTTCTGCCGAACGAATCATGTATGAAGGAATAATGCTTGCGATCTTAAAAACAAGATCCGGTTTCTTGAAAAGCAGTGCCAGAAGAAGCTCTTCGCGAACGTCATACGGTATCGGCAACGACGGATTCGCTTTCTTTTCCGGCTGCTGCGGTTGGACTGCCTGCGCCGTCGATGTGTGCGGAATTGCCGTCAGCTCTTCCCAAAGAAGAGATTCAGAGATACCAATCCGTGTTCCAAGCGCGCGAATCCAGTGGTCTTGCTCAATACGATCGGGAAGGAGACGAATGCTCTGCAGTATCTGTCGTGCATAGCGTCGCTTTTCAAACGCATCGGTGAGTACATTTGGTGTCAGCAGTGTATCGAAATAGTACTCCATGAATGAAACCGCGGATGATACGCTTTCTTCCCACGCATTGCGGTCTGCCCGGATACATTCATCGGGATCTTTATATTTTTTTGACCCATCATTTTCTCGTGGAAGACGAATAATCTTCACATTCATTCCTTCGGCTAGTGCATTTTCAATACCGCGCAGTGTTGCCTTGGTGCCCGCCGCATCCATGTCAAAAGAAAAGAGTATATTTTTTGTAAAACGGGAGATGAGCCGTATTTGGTCGGTTGTCAACGCAGTACCCGAACTGGCGACAACGTTTTTCATCCCGCATGCATATACTGCAAAAAAATCCATATACCCCTCAACAATAATCACAGCGTCGCGTGCGCGTATTTCTTGTTTTGCCACATCAAGCCCAAACAGCACCCTCCCCTTATCATACAATAACGTCTGGGGTGAATTGATATATTTTGCCATGTTCTGCTCTTCGTGAAGGATGCGTCCGCCAAACCCGATAACCGATCCCTGCATATTGCGAATCGGAATCATTATGCGTCCACGGAATCGGTCAATCAGCCCATATCCTTGTTCCTTTTGTATTGCAAGCCCTGCTTGCAAAAGCTCGTTTGCAGTAAATTTTTTTGAAAGAAGATACGTGGAAAGCGCAGACTGATCAGGAAGAGAAAATCCCAAGGAAAATGAATCGATAATCAAGGGGTCAGAAAGGCGAGCCGCAAGATACTCACGAGCCACTGCCGCACTTGGCGCTTTTTTTAGGGCTTGATGATAATAGTCAGTAGCGCGATCAAGGACGTCAAGTATTCGATTCTTTTGTCCGGAAAGTTGCGGATCCTGTTTATCAAGCTGTACGCCGGCTTTGCCCGCCAAATAGCGGAGCGCCTCGCCAAACTCCATGCCTTCTTGCTTCATGACAAAACGAAATATATCCCCTCCCTCATTGCATCCGCCAAAACAATGCCATATTTGTTTTGCGCGACTCACCATAAATGATGGAGATTTTTCATCATGAAATGGACAGCGCGCGCGAAAATTTCCTCCCGCCATCTGCAAGGGAAAATATTCACTCACAATATCGACAATATCAAGTTTTGATTTTATATCTTCGATCTGATCAGCCATAACTACTCTATCCCAAACAATAAATCGCGGATTGCTTCATGGACGCGATCGGGACCCCATACCGGATCCCACACAAGATTTACGACCACGTCATGTATGCCGGCACACCGACTGAGTTGCGCCTCAATACTGCGCATAATCTCGGGTCCCTCCGGACACCCCATTGATGTTAGCGTCATAATCACCGTCGCTACGCCATTCTTGACCACTACATCATAGACAAGACCCAGATCAACAATACCAACATCTAGCTCGGGGTCAATAACCATATTGAGTGCCTTCCAGTATTCGCCTGTCTGTTTTTCTCGCGGGACGGGTAATATCGGTGTTTGTGCTTGGTGCGCCATATGCTTATTTCTCTATTTTTTCATCTTATTTTCAATATCGGTAAGCGCTCTCTTGAGAGCGGCAAGACCGAGATCGGCGCACGTTCTCCGACCCGGACTGACTCGAGTACCAACGAGCATATCCATATCATCTGATGAGATCCTCTTGAGCGCCGTACATGATTTACCAATCACGTACTCTGAGAGGAGCGACATTCCGGCTTGACTCAACGCGCATCCTGAGCCGGTAAAGGCGACATCACGAATTTTCATCTTTGGAGTCACCGCAATATCAAGACAAATGGAGTCACCGCACAACGGATTGTGTTGCACAATACGCACGTCCGGTTTTCGCAACGCGCCGGTATGCCGCGGATGGTTGTAGTGGTCGAGAAGTGTCTCTGAATAATCATCCATAGTTATTATACGACCTTCGCGGTCGAAAAGATGCGAAATATCTTGCGAATCGCTCTGTCAGCCGCCACGATATCCTCCGGGGTGTTATAGAGATAAAAGCTCATACGCGCTGATGCGGGAATGCCCATACGCGCATGGAGGGGTTCTGCGCAGTGGAGACCCGAACGAATTGCGACACCTTCGGAGTTGAATATCGTTGCGATGTCATGGGGATGGACGCCATCAATAATAAATGGAAGGACACTTGTTGCTGAACACTTTTCTGATACAAGTGTTCTAACGCGTGAATGGGTTCCGAGCATTTGATGAGCGCTTGTCCAAAGCGCTCGGTCGTGTGCATCTATTTTTTCAAGATCAACCTCAGTAAGAAAATCGAGTGCGGCACGAAATGCAACAACATCGGCAATGTTTGGAGTACCTGCTTCAAATCGCCATGGCACCTCACGATAGAAGGCTTTGTGCTGTTCTACGGTTGCAACCATATCCCCGCCAACCATAAAGGGTGGCATCTCCTCAAGAAGTTCATATTTCCCGTACAAGACGCCGACACCAGTAGGGCCGAGCATCTTGTGTGCCGAGAAAGCAAAAAAATCACATCCCAGCGATTGAACATTTGTCGGTCGATGGCCAACGCTCTGCGCTCCATCCACGAGCACTATGGCACCAACGTCGTGTGCCTTTTTTATAATCACCTTTATATCCGGGCGGATGCCCAACACGTTTGATTGCGCGGTAACACACACCAGCCGTGTCTTTTTTGATAGCAGCTTTTGATAGGCACCCATGTCCAGTTCTCTCTCCGCAGTCAGTGGAATGACGAGAAGTTTTGCTTTTTTTTCCCGACATAATTCCTGCCATGGCACAAGATTTGCATGATGCTCGAGCGCGCTGACAATAATCTCATCGCCACGACGCACAAATGTCGTCCCCCATGTTCGCGCAACAAGATTGATACTTTCAGTACAATTCCGCGTAAATATAATCTCTTCGGGTACTTCAGCATTGATAAAACGCGCGGTCGCCTTCCTGGTTTCCTCATAGAGTTCTGTCGCTTCTTCGGAAAGCGTATGAATGCCCCTGTGAATATTCGAATTGTGAAGCGTATAGAAATCAGAAATCGCAGCGATGACCGAACGAGGTTTGTGTGTCGTTGATGCATTATCAAGATACACCAACGGTTTACCGCCCACGCGTCGTTGAAAAATAGGAAATTCCTTTTTGATTGTTGCAAGAGACGTCATAGTGATTTATCAATGATTATATCTGCTGAGCATAGGTTGCAATTGTGCGAGTCAGAATGGATCGCTGCTTTGTGTCCGCAAGGTGCAAGAGATCTGCGGACAGGAAGCTCTGCGTAAGTACATTCCGAGCCGACCGTTCATCAATTCCGCGTGTCTGAAGATAAAAAAGATCCTGCTGAGAAAACCGCTCAACTGATGCGGCATGTCCCGCCGTTACATCCTTTGTAAGAATCTCAAGCGAGGGAACAGTCCGCGTATGCGCATTCGGCGAAAGCAAAAGCGTACGGAAAGAAAGATAGGTATCCGCATGATGAGCGTTTGGATAAATGGTGCTCGTTGCGGAACACCGAACACTCGCACTGTCATGTAATACGCTTCGAGCATAAATACGGCTCACCGTATCCGGCGCGCGATGGTTGATGGATAGATCAAGTGAAAAGGCGCTATTATCGAACCCGAACACAAAAATGAACCATTGAAACGTTGCGCAACTCGCACTCAAATTGAGTGTGAACTTTTTTGTGCCGTGCCATCCTTTTTTGAGAACTGTTACCATTGTCACCTCCTCACCTTTTCTAAGGGCGCGCGTTGCGGTGGGAATGGTAGTAAATCGTTCGATGGCCATATTCGTATTATCCTGCCGTTTCTGACATTTCAAGGGTTAATAGCCTATTGAGCTCTATCGCATACTCCATCGGCAGCTTGCGCACGATCGGATGTGCAAATCCATTTACAATAAGGGAGGTTGCCTCATCTTCTGAAAGTCCGCGAGACATCAGATAAAACAACGCTGCTTCGCTAATCGTTGATACCGATGCCTCATGGGAAACAGATGCATCGTTCTCATTGATGTCCATCGTGGGGTACGTATCAGACCGAGACTGAGGGTCGAGCAGGAGTGCCTCGCATACTACTTTTGTCTTTACCTCTTTTGCGCCCTTTACTACTTTCACGAGACCGCGATAGGTAGCACGCCCGCCGGCCTTACTGATCGAACGGGATGTGATCGTAGAGCTCGTATGGGGTGCAAGGTGGATCACTTTTCCGCCCGCATCCTGATACTGGTTCTTCCCGGCATACGCGAACGAAACGATTTCCCCGCGCGCACCGCTTCCCCGAAGGATGATTGCGGGATATTTCATTGTTACTCGGGACCCAAGATTGCAATCAAGCCAAAACATTTCAGCGTCCTGAAACGCAACAGCTCTCTTTGTAACAAGATTATACACATTACTCGACCAATTCTGAATGGTTGTGTATTGAACGCGCGCACCCTTCTTTACAAAGATTTCAACAACAGCCGAGTGCAGGGAATCCGATGAATAGGTTGGAGCGGTGCAGCCCTCAACATAGTGAACAGAGCTCCCCTCATCGGCAATAATAAGAGTGCGTTCGAACTGCCCCATACGCTCGCTATTGATTCTGAAATACGCCTGCAGCGGAAGCTCAATATGCACACCCTTTGGCACATAGATAAAACTGCCGCCCGACCATACCGCCGTATTCAGTGCAGCAAATTTGTTATCTGTTGATGGGATCAACGTTCCAAAATATTCTTTGACAAGGGCGGGATGCTTCAAAAGAGCTTCATCCATAGACTCAAAAAGAACTCCCTTCTTTTGGAGTGACTCTTTTAATGAATGGTAGACAACCTCGGATTCAAACTGCGCGCCACTACCGGCAAGAAATTTTCGTTCCGCTTGAGGAACACCCAGCTTTTCAAAAGTATCCTTTATCTCTTGGGGCACATCCTTCCATGCGCGTTTCTCTCGATCTTGCGGTCGGACATAGTAATGGATGCCATCAAAATCAATTGTTGAGAGATCCGCACCCCAGGTAGGCATTTTCTTTGCCAAAAATACATCATAGGCAGCGAGACGGATATCAAGCATCCATGCAGGCTCACCTTTTTGTTCAGATATCTGTTCGATGATCTTCCTGCTCAATCCCGGCTGAGTACGAAAAATACTCTGCACCTGTATTGCTGCAACTTCTTGTGTTTTTAAACGATCAATCTTTCGAGCCATGGATATTTCAGTTAAAACGGTCGTAGCCATTCCTTTCTATATCATGCAGAAGCTTTTCCGAACCGCTTTTCACAATGCGGCCATGCGCCATAACATGGACCGCTGTCGGATGTATCACGTCGACGATACGAGGATTGTGGGATACCAGGAGAAAGCCCATTCCCTTTTCTTTCGCCAATTGGGTAATAACTCGCGCTGCTGTTTTCATTGCATCAATATCAAGACCCGAATCAAACTCATCAAGGAATGCGTATTGCGGAGAAAGTATGACCATTTGCAAAAGCTCACTCTTTTTTTTCTCTCCGCCAGAGAATCCTTCGTTCAATGCACGCCCCCCAAATCGTTCATCCATGCCCAGTATACGGAGTGCATCTTTGAGAACATGCGAAAATTCCATTGGGGAAAGGTGGCGGTTGCCTCCATGAGCTTCATCGATCGTATTTTTTGCCGTACGCAGAAAAGACCCGACATTTACTCCGGAAATTTCAAGCGGTTCTTGGAATCCCAAAAACAATCCTGCTCGAGCACGTTCATATACCGGAACGGACGTAAGATTCCGCCGCCCGAGAACAATAGTCCCGCGCGTCACGGTATTGCGCGGACTGCCAAGCAGTGTATTTAAGAGCGTTGTCTTCCCTGAACCGTTTGAGCCCATCAAAAAATGAATCTCCCCCGGCGCAATGGCAAGTGATACTCCCAAAACAATCGGACGCCCATCTACGGAAACGTGGAGATCCCTAATGCGAAACGATTCTCGTGTTCGAACAGATCGCTGTGTTTTATTTTTCTCTTTCTTCATACGGAAGCGGTCAAAAAATCAGAAAGTTTCTTTGAAATGTAATAGTCTTCGATCTCGCTATTCATCGTGCGCAGTTTTGACCGGAGAGTACAAAAGTTTTGCCGGGGACACCGGGTTGATTCACGTCGCGCTGTTGAAAGGCACCGCGCGACTGTTATTTTCCCGTCGAGCGCTTCAATCACGTCTTTCATCGAAATTATTGTTGTCGGACGATTCAGCTTATACCCCCCAACCTTCCCGCGCACTGCGCAAACCAGACCGGCATCTTTCAATATATGAGCGACTTTCTGGAGAAAAGAAAAAGACATCTTGCCGTTTTTTGCTATCGTGCGAATAGACTGCGGGGCATTATCCGTACTACCGGCAAGTGCGGCAAGCAAAAAAAGACCGTAATCCACCTTTTGACTCAGATGAAACGATCCGCCGCGCGCTCCCCTTTTTTGTGTGTTGCAATAGGTATTATTCATACCAAATAGGTATACATTAAATACCCCCACAGTATACCGTTCCGCACAGGATTGTCAATCCTCGTCCCCATACCATCTCTTTGAGCGTTTCAATAACGCGTCAATCATTTCTTCCATAAGAAGCGAGATTTGCTCGTCAAAAATTTTTCCATCTTTAAATTCTTCACGGGATGTATATACAACAGGCTGAACCGTCGGAACCGAGGCATTGGATAGCAAGCCAATCAGTTCGTGCGTGGCGAGATACGGAGAAACTCCCGCGGAATAGGACATAATACCCGCCGGTTTCTTTTCCATTTGATTTCTTGAAAGCAAAATAATATTTTTCACCGCACCAGAAAGCGTTGCCGCATAGACCGGAATG
>Ga0172375_10004797_pt1 | contig 19809 bp, 22 predicted proteins | sample LakKiv1m_FD_114537 | JGI IMG/M metagenome (GOLD analysis project Ga0172375, IMG submission 114537) | Freshwater microbial communities from Kabuno Bay, South-Kivu, Congo - kab_092012_11.1m | ecosystem: Environmental > Aquatic > Freshwater > Lake | place: Democratic Republic of the Congo...
ACTCAGGAAATCAGGAATTGTTAGCGATCGTTTCTTCGTGAGTTCCTGAGTTCCAGATAGGATTGCCAACAGGGGTGAGACACGGTTGCCAGCGAAGGCGGGACACGACAGGCAACGCGCCGCCCCAATTGGGTGGAAAAGTAGGACTCAGGGGCTAACAAGGCAAGGCAAATGTCAGGATATACGCGGAGTGCACTGTGAAAAACCACAGGAGGGCAGACCCCGCCGGTTTGCCGGGTTGGCGAGGCTGAAATGTGGAAGCGCGAAGAAGCCGCGCGAATCAAGGTCCCTGCGGTTTCGTCGGTTGAATCGAGGGAAGGGTCATGGCCAAACGGCCGAGTAGGCCATTCATCTGGCGCAAGACCCGTTCCGGAGTGTCGGGGTCCAGCGGGCTGGTGACGGTGGGCAGGATGCATGCCTGATACCGTAACGTCGTCTTCATGGAACGGTGGCCCATGGCGTCCTGGACCTCGCGGATGTTGTGACCGGCAAGCCCTTCGACGCTGCTCAGGGCAAGCAGGCGGCGGTGGGTGACCATGTGGACGGTCAGTTCCAGGTGGCCGAGCCGGTCGAAGGAATTGCGAAGCACGGCAATGACGTTGGCGAGCCAGGACCAGGAGACGTTCTGGCGAGTGAGGTGGAGGAGGTAGTCCTCGACGAGTTCGCGGGTGAGGTGGCCGGGATGGTGGATATGGTGGTGGTCGAGCAGGAAGGTGCGCAGATCGCGAAGGACATGGCGGTAGAGGCGTAGGGAGCCGGTGCGATAGCCGTCCCGGGCAAGGCGCTCGCGGATGCGTTGCCAGAAGGCGGGCCAGTCGGTGGCGTCGCGGGCGGTGAGGGGGGCGTCGGTCTTGGGGACGCGGAGGCGGGCGATGAGGAGTTGGATGGCGGCAGTCATGCGACGCTCTGAATTGGGTTGTGCTTGGAGGGGAACGGGGATGGCAAGGGTTCGCTTTCCGGGATCGCATCTGCAGTCTGCGGGAGCAGGATGCTCCCGCCACTCTGCGGACGACAGTCGGAGAACGTCGCTACCGGACGGGGAGCGTCCGGGAGGCTCGCGGCCATGGGAGCGAGTTTCTTCATCATGACGGCCATCTGACGGAGCATGAGCCCGATGTCGGTGCCGGGCTCGGGGGTGTCGGCGGGGCTGGCGACACCGAGCGGCCCGTTGGGCAGGACGTGACAGCACGGCAAGGCAGCGCTGAACCCGAAACACGGGGACGCAAACGGTTGGTTGTTGTCGGTTGTCGGCTGTTTGTGAGCACGGGCCGGATGCCGGGAACCGCGAGCGGTCGTGTCAATGCGTTGTTCATGTCAGCGAGGAATACATGCATGAGGCATTTGGAATCGTCCGCGGGGGAAAGGCGTTCAAGGTGCGGCTGGTCTTCTCGCCGGCGGTGGCGGCGTACATCCGGGAACGGGTGTGGCACCGTGGACAGCGGATGCGAACACGGCGGGATGGATGGCTTGAAGTGTCTCTCGAGACGGCGGGGTGGAAGGAACTGGTGCGGTGGGTGTTATCGTGGCAGCCGGATTGCCGGGTGCTGGCGCCGAAGCGGCTGCGGGAACGAATCGCGGAGAAGCTGAGGGACGGACTCCGGGCATCTGGATAGTGGGCGTAGACGAAGTCATCCAAGGACGTGAATTCCCACTCCCACAGCCACGCTTTTTGGGGTTTGAACACGGCTTCAGGATCGGGTATTGAGTCACAGCATGCCGCGCATCGACCCCATGATCCGCACCGCCGCACGCGCCGCACGCCCGTTGGGTTCCGGAATCCGGGCCGTGGAGGACTTCATCCGGAGCCGCCTTCTCGACGATGGCGGATTCGCCGGTCGCGACGGACGATCGGACCTGTACTACACCGCCTTCGCCCTCGACACCCTCGCCGCGCTGAACGCCGCACCAGACACCCGTCGCGTGGAGTCCTATGTGCACAGGTTCAGCGTCGGCACCGCCCTGGACTTCGTGCACCGGACCGCACTCGCCCGTTGCTGGGCCCGGTTGCCCGGCCTGCGGATAACGCCGGCCTGGCGAAGGGAACTGGCGCGAAGCCTCGAAACCTGCCGGGCGCCGGATGGCGGATTCCACACCGTCCCGTCGCCGGACGCGAGTTCCGTCACCGGAACCTTTCTCGCGCTCGGCGCCTACAACGACCTGCAAATGATCCCGCCCGCTTCACACAACCTGCTGAAATCGCTCGACACGCTCCGCAGCCGCGACGGCGCGTTCGCGAACGAGCCCGGCCTCCTTCAGGGAACCACGCTGGCCACCGCGGGAATGCTCGTCCTCCGCCGCCGGTTACACCTTCCCGTCGGCGCCGGACTCACCGACTGGCTGGAAGCGCGCCTGCATCGCGATGGCGGCTTCCTGGCCGCTCCGGACGCCCCCAGCCCGGACCTGCTTTCGACCGCCACGGCGCTCTATGCCCTCCGGCTGGCCGACAAACGCCTCGACCGACCACGCCTTGACGCCTGCCTCACCTTCATCGAGGGACTGCACGAACCCGATGGCGGATTCTGCGGACAGTGGACAGATACCGTCACGGATACCGAATACACCTTCTACGCGCTATTGTCGCTCGGATGCCTGACGGAAATGGCGGAGGGAAAATGACCCGCAGCACCGCCCTTGCCATCGCCGAAACGTCAACCGAGGTCTCCCGCCGCCTGCGACCCCGCCTCTTGACGGACTACAGCACAGGCGGCTTCTGGACTGGCCGCCTCTGCAGCAGCGCCGTGGCCGGCGCCGTCGCGATTGCCGCGTTCGCCCGCATCGATCCGCAACGGCATCGCATCAGGATCAAGGCTGGCCTCAACTGGATTGCCGCTCACGCCAACGACGACGGGGGCTGGGGCGATTCACCCGAAAGCCCCTCCAACCCGACGGCCACCCTGCTCTGCTGGAATGCGCTCTCCCACAGTGACCCGGCCGACCCTTCGCACGCCCACGCTGCCGCCCGCGCCGAGGCATGGCTGACGCGAGCCTTCGGCGGCTTCGACCCGGCTTCGTTACGGGCCGGGATTCTCAGACGCTACGGCAACGACCGGACGTTCGCGGCTCCCATCCTGACGATGACCGCGCTGTGCGGACGGCTGGGGCCCATGCCGGACGCCTGGGACGCGGTTCCGCAACTGCCGCTCGAACTGGCGCTGGCGCCACAGGGCCTGTACCGATTCCTGAATCTCACGGTCGTGAGCTATGCCCTGCCGGCCCTGATCGCAATCGGCACTGTGCGCCATCGTCTGCGCCCCTCGCGGCAACCCGCGCTCCGGCTTCTGCGCAACCGTGCCCTGCCCGGCCTCCTGCGCATCGCCGAACGCATGCAGCCGGCCAACGGCGGCTACGAGGAAGCGACGCCGCTGACCGCCTTCGTCGCCATGAGCCTGGCAGCCGCAGGCCTGGCGGACCACACCATCGTACGCCGGGCCGAAGGGTTTCTGATCGCCTCCATGCGGGGCGACGGCAGTTGGCCGATCGACACCAACCTCTCCACCTGGGTCACAACCCTGTCGGTCAACGCCCTGGCGCAGACCGCCGAGAGTTTCGCCGCTCTGCCGCAGGAGGCACGGCAAGCGATCCGCGACGGGTTGCTCCGGCAGCAATTCACCACGCGGCATCCCCTCACGCACGGCGAACCCGGCGGCTGGCCTTGGAGCGATTTGCCGGGCTGCATGCCCGACGCGGACGACACCGCGGGTGCGCTCGTGGCGCTCCGCCGCCTGGAGGCGTCACCGGGCGAGAGCGCCGGAGCGGCGGTCAAAGGCATCCAATGGCTGCTCGACCTTCAGAACCGGGATGGCGGCATTCCCACCTTTTCCCGCGGATGGGGCAAACTGCCCTTCGACCGGAGTTGTCCGGACATCACCGCGCACACGATCCTCGCGCTCCTGGAGTGGCGGACCTCGCTTCCCGACCGGCTGCAGCGCCGATCGGAACGTGCACTCACGCATATGCTACGCTACCTGGCGAAGGCCCAGCGACCGGACGGGGCGTGGACGCCGCTTTGGTTCGGCAATCAGGGCGCGGCCGACGAGGCGAATCTGACGTTCGGCACGGCTCGCGCGGTCGCGGCCCTGCGGGCCGCCCGCGCAATCGGCCTCCTACAGGCCGACGGCCTTATCGAACGCGGACTGCGCTGGATCGTGTCGGCGGCCAATGCGGACGGCGGCTGGGGCGGCGCACCCGGCGTCGCCTCCACATTCGAGGAGAGCGGCGTGGCGCTGGCGGCGCTGGCCGGCACGGAGCATGCCGACGCCATCCTCGGTGGGCTGACCTGGATCGCCTCGCATCTGCCGCCGGATCGCGAGCCCATGCCCGCCGCGCCAATCGGCCTTTACTTCGCCCGCCTGTGGTACTCGGAACGGCTCTATCCGGTCGTGTTCGCGCTGACCGGCGTACTCGCCGTCAGCGCGGCACTCCAAAACGCAGAGACGGGACCGACCGTCAGTACCGATACGTGTCCGGCTTGAACGGTCCGTCCCGGTTCACGCTGAGGTAAGCGGACTGCTTGGGGGTCAGCCGGTCGAGCTTCACGCCGAGTTTTTCCAGATGCAGGCGTGCGACCTGCTCGTCCAGCGACTTGGGCAGGACGTGCACGCCGATCGGGTACTGGCCGTGCTTGGTGTAGAGCTCCAACTGGGCCAGGCTCTGGCACGTGAAGCTGTTGGACATGACGAAGCTCGGATGGCCGGTGGCACACCCCAGATTCACGAGGCGCCCCCTCGCCAGCAGCAGAATCCGCTTGCCGTTCGGAAACACAATCCGGTCCACCTGCGGCTTGATCTCCTCCCACCGATACTTCGCGAGCCCGTCCACCTCGATCTCGCTGTCGAAATGGCCGATGTTGCAGACGATGGACATGTCCTTCATCTGCCGCATATGGCGCTCCGTGATCACACCGCAGCACCCCGTCGCCGTGATGAAAATGTTTCCGCTCTTGCAGGCCTCATCCATCGGCATGACCGGGTATCCCTCCATGGATGCCTGAAGCGCGCAGATGGGGTCGATCTCGGTGACGACGACCTTCGCGCCCTGGCCCCGAAGCGCCTGGCAGCATCCCTTGCCGACGTCGCCATAACCGGCGACCACCGCCACCTTGCCCGAAAGCATGATGTCGGTCGCCCGCGCAATACCGTCCACAAGCGAATGCCGGCAACCGTAGAGGTTGTCGAACTTGGACTTGGTGACGGCGTCGTTGACGTTGAAGGCCGGGAACAGCAATTCCCCCCGCTGGTGCATCTTGATCAAACGACGCACACCGGTTGTTGTCTCCTCCGAGACACCGCGAATCGCCCCAACGATGCGGTGGAACCGCTTCGGATCACGCTGGAGCGAACGGCGCAACTGCGCCAGGAAGGCCTCTTCGTCCGCGCTTTCGGCCTTCCGATTGAGCACAGCCGGGTTTTCCTCGGCCTGATAGCCGACGTGAATGAACATCGTCGCGTCGCCGCCGTCGTCCACAATCAGGTTCGGCCCCTGGCCGCTGCCCCAGTCCAGAATCCGGTCGGTGTATTCCCAGTACTCGGTCAGCGTCTCGCCCTTGCGGGCAAAGACCGAGGTCCCGCGCGCCGCCACGGCGGCAGCCGCCGAGTCCTGCGTCGAGTAGATGTTGCAGCTCGCCCAGCGTATCCGGGCGCCCAGAGCCTGCAGCGTTTCGATCAGCGCGGCCGTCTCCACGGTCATGTGGAGCGATCCGCTGATGCGCGCGCCCTGGAGCGGCTGCTTGGGGCCGTATTCCCGGCGCAGCATCATAAGGCCGGGCATGTCCGTCTCGGCGATTTCGATTTGCCGGCGCCCGAGGTCCGCCAACCCCATGTCCGCCACGGCGAAATCCCCTTTCGCCGGTCCTGTTGCCCGTTTGCCTGCCATTGCCATTCTCCTGATCAGAGCGCCGCCTGCAGCGCCTTCACCTTGTCGGTGCGTTCCCACGTAAAGACATCCAGCTCGTCCGTGCGACCGAAGTGGCCGTAGGCCGAAGTCTTCTCGAAGATCGGCCGGAGCAGCCGCAAGGACGATATGATCCCGGCCGGCCGCAGTTCGAACACGCGGCGGACGGCCCGCTCCAGTTTCGCCTCGGACACGGTACCCGTGCCAAAGGTTTCGACGTAGGCCGAAACCGGCTCGGGAAACCCGATCGCGTAGGCCAACTGAACCTCACAGCGCCGCGCGAGGCCGGCCGCCACGATATTCTTGGCCACATAGCGCGCCATGTAGGCGGCACTGCGGTCAACCTTCGAGGGATCCTTCCCCGAGAAGGCCCCGCCGCCGTGCCGGCCCATGCCCCCGTACGTGTCCACGATGATCTTGCGACCCGTCAGCCCGGAGTCGCCATGGGGGCCACCAATCACGAAACGGCCGGTCGGATTGATCAGGTAGCGGGTCTTCTTCGTCAGCATCCGCTTCGGAATGGCGCGCAGGACGACTTCCTCGATGATTCCATCGCAGAGTTTCTTGTAGGACACATCCGGCGAGTGCTGGGACGACACGACAACCGTTTCCACGTACTGAGGCTTCCCGTCCTCATACACGACGGAAACCTGCGACTTCCCATCCGGACGCAGGAAATCGAGCCGGCCCGATCGACGCGCCGCCGCCAGTTCGCGGGTCAGCCGGTGGGCATACATGATAGGCGCGGGCATGAGTTCACGAGTCTCATCGCAGGCGTAACCGAACATCATGCCCTGATCGCCGGCGCCCTGTTCCTTCTTGTTGTACTGGCCCTTGCCGGCCGTCACGCCCTGCGAGATATCGGGCGACTGCTTGTCCATGGCGATCATGACCGAACACGTACCACTGCTGAACCCCAGTTCAGGATCCGTGTAGCCGATGCGCTTGATCTTGTCGCGGACCACCTCGGCAAACGGAACCTTCGCCCGGCTTGTAATCTCGCCCGCCACGACGACAAGTCCCGTGCTGACCAGCGTCTCGCACGCCACGCGCGAAGTCCGATCCTGAGCCAGATGCGCGTCGAGAATCGCGTCGGACACCCCGTCCGCGACCTTGTCTGGATGCCCCTCCGTCACCGATTCGGAACTGAACAAAAACCGCCCCACGTCCTTCATACTCCGTCCTTCCCGGCCGAAATCCGGCCTCCCCGTCCCCGACCCCGATGGCCATTCCTGCCCGAGATCGCTGGCGGCACCTGCCGCCGACGATAGCAAATCATTGTAGACCAGCGCTCAGACGAGTTCAAGCAGTTCAGGCGCGATCCGTCGCACTTCGTCCATGCACCGTTGCCGGACGGCCCCGGCGGATGATAGGGTCAGGCAGGTTGTGGCCAACTCCCGCACCGAGGCGTAGTCCATACTGCGGACCGCATCCTTGATCAGCGGAACCGCCGAAGGCGCCACGCTGAGTTCATCCACCCCCATACCGACCAGCAGTGGCGTCATGAGCGGATCGCCGGCCATCTCGCCGCACACCCCCACCCAGAGGCCCTTCCGGTGCCCCGCCTCGATGGTCTGCGCAATCAGCCTGAGCACGGCGGGATGCGTCGGTTGGTACAGGTACGCCACCCGCTCGTTGATCCGGTCCACGGCCAGACAGTACTGCACAAGGTCGTTGGTCCCCAGGCTGAAGAACCGCACATGCCGGGCCAGTTCGTCGGCGATCAGCGCAGCGCCCGGGATCTCGATCATCACCCCGACTTCAATGTCGTCCGCGAACGGAACCCCCTGCGCGGCCAGCTCCTGCTTGGCCTCCTGCAGCAGTGTGTTGGCCTGCACCACTTCCTCGATGTTGCTGACCATGGGATACATCAGCTTGACGTTGCCCGCCCTGCTCGCCCGCAAGATGGCGCGCAGTTGCGCTTTAAAATGCTCGGGATACATCAGGGACAGCCGGATCGAGCGGCACCCCAGGAACGGATTCGCCTCGTGAAACGTCTGCCCGTCGGGCATATACTTGTCGCCGCCGAGATCCAGGGTGCGAATGATCACCGGGGCCGGTGCCAGCCGGGAGGCGACCTCGCCGTAAACCCGAGCCTGCTCCTCCTCACCCACGGCCGCCTTGGAGGAAAGATACAGGTACTCCGAACGGAACAGCCCGATGCCTTCCGCACCGTATGACAGAACCGGCTCAATGTCCTCAACGCCTTCGGCATTGGCCGCCAGCGTAACCCGCCGGCCGTCGCGCGTCACCGCCGGCGCGTCGCGAAGCCGGGTCAGGTCGCGCTGGATCTTGCGCCGCTCCTCCGCAACGCGCCCGTACTCCTCCAGCCGTGCGGGCGACGGACGGATCACGACGACACCCTTGTTGCCGTCGATCAGGACTTCATCCCCGGCCGCAACCCGCGTCGTCAGGTCGTGCAGCCCCACCACGGCCGGAATCTCCAACGCCCGCGCCATCAGGGCGGTATGCGACGTGGCGCTTCCGCTGTCCGTCGCGAAGCCGAGGATATGCTCCTTACGCATGGCGGCCGTCTCGGACGGCGACAGGTCAACAGCCACCACGATCGCCCCGCGCGGAACGTCCGCCAACGGCGATTCGACGGCGCCGGTCAGGTTGCGGATCAGCCGGCGGGTCACGTCCCGGATATCGGCCACCCGTTCGCGAAGGTACTCGTCGTCAACGGAGGCCAGCGCGGCGGAGTAGCGCTCGCACACGTCGCGAACCGCGGCCTCGGCATTGCGGCGCGACTGCCGGATGTCAGCGACAATCTCCTCCATCAACGCGCGATCGTCCAGAACCATGAGGTGCGCGTCGAAGACACTCGCGTCCGAGGATGCCGCCCGGGTCTCGAGATCGCGCTGGAGGCCGCGAATCTGGGCACGCGTCTCGATCAAGGCCTGTTCAAGCCGGCCGATCTCGGGCTCAGCCTCGTCCTCCGCCAGGCGCCGCTCCACGATGGCATGCGCCTCGCGAGCCAGCAGGAGGGCCGGACCGACCACCACGCCAGGCGACACGCCAATCCCATGGACCACAGTCTCGCCTTCCAACGCGGACGATGCGATCGGCGGCATGGCGCTCACTCTTCCCCAAACTTGGACTCAAACAGCGACGCCAGCTCTTCCATCAGTTCGGCCGAGTCGGGCCCTTGCACCGTGATGCGCAGCACGCAGCCCAAGGGCGCCTCCAAGGTCATCAGCCCCATGATACTCTTGCCGGAAACGCGGTTGCCGTCCTTCTCAACAAACACGTCGGAGTCATAGCGGTTCGAGGCCTTGACGATCATCGCGGCCGGGCGGGCGTGAATCCCGTACTTGTTCCGGATCGTCACCTCGCGAACAAGCGTGTGGCCTGATGGCATCAGACTACTCACCGCCGGCCCCCCCGCCGCTCATCCGGTCCATCAGCTTCTCGTCCAGTTCCTTGGCGACGTCGTGCCCGAGCCGCTTCAGCTTGAAATTGAGCGCTGCCGCCTCAATCACGTTGACCAGATCGCGCCCCACGGAAACGCGCACCACGACCTGCGGCACGCTGATGCCAAGAAAGGTCCGCGCGTTGTCGGGCCGGTCGCCGCGATCCTCGTTCTCGGCCTCGGCCGGTCCGGCCAGCGTCGCCACCAAATCCAGAACCTTCTCGCTCCGAATGGCCGCCACGCCGAAAAGACTGGGAACGTGAATGATCCCCACGCCGCGGATCTCCATGTGATAGCGCGTCACGCTCACCGGTGCCGCGATCAGACGGTTCCCGCTGTCCACGCGTAACGCGGTCACGTCGTCCGAGACCAGGGCATGGCCGCGCTTGATCAGGCCCAGGGCGGTCTCGCTCTTCCCGATCCCGGGCCTGCCCTCAATCAACACGCCGATCCCCATGATCTCGACCATCGTGCCCTGCACATTCGTGTGAGGCGCCATCAGGTTGACCATGGTAATGGTCGCCGCGTTGACAAAATCCATCGTGATCATCGGGGTTCGCAGCAACGGAACCCCGAATTCCTCAGCCAGACTGACGAGTTCGGGGATCACCTTTCGCCCCCGGCTCACCACGACGCAAGGAATGCGCTGCTCGAAGAACTGCCGCAGCCGCCGCTGGCGCTCGTCCGGAGTGAGCGAAGCCAGGTAGACGTGTTCGGCCAATCCGACGACCTGAATGCGGCGGCGTGCGAAGTACTTGAAGAAACCGCAAAACGCCAGACCCGGCCGGTTGATGGCCGCCTCGGAAATGCGCCGCTCCATCCCGGCCGACCCGGCGAGCATCTCCAGCCGCAACGCATCCCAGCCGGCCTTCGCGAAAGCCGACACCGACACCGCCTCGCGCTTGTCCCGAGCCGCCATGCCCCCCCCCCTCAGCCCCCGGACGCCCGCACGCGCACCCGCTTCTGCTCGCGTGCGCGGCCCACGTGTTTGCGCAGATAGCGCTCCGCGCTATCGAATGCCATATCCAGCGCCACTCGCATGTTGTCGTCGCACTTCGCCACCGTCTCAAACCGGATGTGCCGCTTGCCCTGGACAACGACGGCCGCCACATACTTGTGCCGTTCGATATCCAAAACCACGTGAACATTCTCGACCCGGGGAAACGATTCCATCAGGAGTTCGCCCAGACTCTGGGCATACGTCTGAATCGCCTGCCGGACATCCGTGTGTCGCGTCGTCACTTCAACTGGCATACAACCTCCCCACCTTTTCTCGCTACATACGAAACTTCTCACCCAAGTACAACTCACGGCTGACGGGATCGTTGATCAGGAAGTCGCTGCTCCCCTCCCGCAAAACCCGCCCCTCGTACATCACATAGGCCCGATCCACAACCGCCAACGTCTCGCGAACGTTGTGGTCGGTCACCAGAATGCCCAACCCCTTCGCCCGGAGCGAGACCAAAATCTGCTGATTATCGTTCACCGCCAGCGGATCCACACCGCTGAACGGCTCATCCAGCATCAGGACGGCCGGATCGCGAACCAAGGCCCTCGAGATCTCCAGTTTTCGTCGCTCCCCCCCGCTCAGCGTATACGCCATCTGCCGCGCCACGCGCGCCAGACCAAGCTCCCCCAGAAGCCGTTCGGACCGGTCGCGACGCTCCGTACGGGAAAGCGGCATCGTTTCGAGCACCGCCATCAGGTTCTGCTCGACCGTCAGCTTCCGGAACACCGACGGCTCCTGCGACAAATACCCCAGCCCCCGGCGAGCCCGCCGGTAGATCGGCTCCCGGCTGATATCCCGACCCTCGAAAACGATACTCCCATCGTCGGGCCGGATCAAGCCGACGATCATGTAAAATGTCGTCGTCTTGCCCGCTCCGTTGGGGCCAAGAAGACCGACGATCTCCCCGCTCCCAACCCCCAGGGATACATGGTCCACAACCAGACGGCGATGGTACCGCTTCGCCACCTTGACCGCTGAAAGCGTCTCGCCGGGCACTTTCTGCACCGAGTCCGTCACGGCGTCACCTTTCGCGAAGCCGGCCAAATGACAAGCTCGCCGGGCTCGCACAACACTTCCTCCCGATCCACCCAGAATGTGATCCGATCGCCGCTCAGGCGGTCACGCTCGCGTTTCAACACCGGAGCCCCCGTCAGGAGGATCTCGCCTGAACCGACGAGATACACCGCCCGCTGGCAGTTCCCCTCCCGGTCGCCGTTAAACAAGCGCACGTGCTCCAGCGCCGTCACCGCCTTGACGCTGTTGGACGCGTCGAACGTGACGATCATCCGATCGGCTTCGATCCGGATCTGCGGATCGACGACGACCACATCGCCCTCGAACGTGGCAATGGATCGCCCGTAGTCGAAATGCAGACGCGTGGACGTAATGACCGTGTTCGTCGCGTTCGAAACCGCTGCCGGCGGCCCCAGGATCGCCTGCAACGCGGCCACCCGGTTCGTCGCCGCAGCGGTCTCGCCGCCCGACGTCACCGCCGCCGCAACAACCAGCGCGAACCCCGCGCCCCAAAACACCCGGACCCGCTCCTTCGCGCTCAAAGGCCACCCCCCGATCTCGCTGTGGGCATCCGTTGCTCCTTGAGCGACCGGTCAATAACCACACGCACGTCCCGGTTGATAAGGATGACCTTGTCCGACGAAACACACCGATACCCAACCCCTGTCATCAGAATACCCGGTTTTTCCACGCGCACGGGATCGTCGGATCTCGCCGTCTTCTCCGACAGGCGAAACTGGCTCCCTCCGCACACCACCGTGGTATCCGGCCTCCCGGCCTCGTCGGAAAAGACAATCCGCACGTCAGTCGCGGAGATATCGCCAGCCGCATTCGGAAGCGTGGCCGACGCCGCATAGAACTCCGCCCGGATTCGACCTTCCTCGTCGTACTCAAACGGCAGCCGCACCCCCTTCGCCGACAGCGGCGCCTGACCGGATACGGTTGCCACCGCGCCCAGAGCAGCCGCCAGCGCGGAAAGGGCCGCCACCCCACGCGTCCTACCTGACCAACGCATGGATCTCCTTCCAAAGCGTCCACACCGCGGGCAAATCCCGGACGGCCATCGCGTTGTCCCGGTCCGACAACGCGCGGCGCGGATCGCGATACGTTTCCACAAAGACGGCGTCGCAGCCCGTCGCCACGGCTGCCCGGGCAAGCGCCGGCGCCCACTGCCCGTCCCCCGAGGAACGGTCGCCGGCTCCGCCGGGTCGCTGGACACTGTGCGTCGCGTCGAAAACAACCGGATAGCCCAGGGTGCGCATCACCAACAGACTACGCATGTCGGCGACCAGGTTATTGTAGCCAAAACTCACGCCGCGCTCGGTCAACAACAAGTCCCGGCAGCCGACGGACTCGATCTTCGCAACGATCGCCTTTACATCCCACGGGGCCAGGAACTGCCCCTTCTTGACGTTCACAACGCGCCCGCTGCGCGCCGCCGCGAGCACGAGATCCGTCTGTCGACAGAGAAAGGCGGGAATCTGCAGGACGTCCGCCACCGCGGACGCCGGCTCGACTTCCTCCACGGCATGCACGTCGGTCAGAATGGGCAGCCCGAACCGCTCCTTGACCTCGCACAGAATGCCCAGCCCCGCCGCCAAACCCGGCCCGCGAAACGAGGCGTGCGAAGACCGGTTCGCCTTGTCGTAGGATGCCTTGAATACCAGCGGGACGCCTTCGCCACGTGCCCATCCGGCCAGCCGTCGGGCCAGGGCGACACACGCCTGCCGCCCCTCGATCACGCACGGCCCCGCGATCAGGGCGAGCGGCTGCCCGTGCCCGAAGGTGACCCCGCCGACTTTTATCACGCGATGTTTCGCTGCCATATTAACCCCGTCGCCAAAGCGCCGCCTCAACGTACTGGACATCCTCCGGCGTGTCAACGCCGGCGTCGAACGACTCGGTTTCCACAACCATGATCCGGGCGCCCATATCCAGGGCGCGAAGCTGTTCAAGTTTCTCGGCCTGTTCCAGCGCGCAGGGCGGTTCAGTCACCATCCGGTCCAGGAACGCCCGGCGGTAGGCGTAGATCCCGATGTGCCGCCAGTGCGGCACGGAGGCCGCCACGCCGTCGCGGACAAACGGAATCGCCCATCGCGAGAAATAGAGCGCGCGGTGCGATCGGTCCCACACCACCTTGACGACGGACGGATTCTCCAACTGCGCGCACGCCTGAATCGGCGAAGCCGCCGTGGCCATGTCCCAGGCCGGATCGCCCGTGAGGGTTTCCGCCAGCCGGTCGATCAGCCCCGGATCCACCAGCGGTTCGTCGCCCTGCACGTTCACCACCACGTCGGCGGCCAGACCTCGGACAGCCTCGGCCACGCGGTCCGTTCCCGACGGATGGTCCGGCCGGGTCATCGCGATCCCCACGCCGCAGGGCTCGACGGCCCGGGCGATCCGCGGATCGTCGGTCGCCACCACAACGCGGTCAAGCCGCCGCGCCTTCAAGGCCTGCTCCACAACGCGCACGACCAGCGGCTTCCCCGCGATCATGGCCAGGCTCTTGCCGGGAAACCGCGTGGACCCCCAGCGTGCCGGAATCACCCCGATAACCGCGCCGCTCATGCGTCTTCTCCCGTCTCGCCCGACCCGCTCTCGATGTATGCCAGCAGTTCGCCGGGTTCGCACGTGGCCGCGCCAAGCTTGCCCACCACCACGCCCGCCGCATAGTTGGCGATCGCGGCCGCCTCGAGCGGCGGAACGCCGCTCGCCAGCGCGGTCACGGACGCCGCGATCACCGTATCGCCCGCCCCGGTCACATCGAAAACCTCCCGGGCACGCGTGGGGATGACCACCGCCTCGTTGCCGCGCAGCCGGCAGTACATCCCATGAGCGCCCAGCGTGATCATCAGCATGTCGGGATCCCACAACGCCTGGAGCCTCCGCCCTGCCTCAAGCAGGTTGCCGTGATCGAGGAGGTTACCGGTCAGCGGCATCTCGGGCAATCCCGCATGAAGACAAGCTTCCTTGTAGTTCGGCGTGGCCAGTGCGATTCGCTTGATTCCCAGCTTCCGCGTATCTTTGGGGTCGAGACCGACCGGAATACGCCTGCGCGCCGATTCGGCCAGCACCCGATCCACAATGGCCTGCGACAGCATCCCCTTGCCGTAGTCCGCAATAATGATGCCGTCCATCGACGGGAGCACCTCCTCGAGCGGCGCCAGGACCTCTCCGGCCACCGCGGCGACCACGGCCGGCGGATCCTCGCGATCAACCCGGACGACCTGCTGGCGTTCCGCCACCACGCGCGTCTTCACCGCCGTCCGGATCCGCGCGGAGGCACGAACCGCCCGACTTGCGATCCCCGCATCCACGAGTATGCGCCGCAGATCAGCTCCAGCCGCATCATCACCCACCATGCCGGCCAGTTCAGGCCAGCCGCCAAGCGCACGAATGTTGCGCGCCACGTTGGCCGCACCGCCCGGCTTCGCCTGCTCCGATGTCACCACGACCACCGGGACCGGAGCCTCCGGCGATATCCGGCTGACCGTCCCGATCACGTATCGATCCAGCATGAGATCCCCGACAACGAGAATCTTCCGGCCGGACATGCGCGCCAGCCACTGTCTGGCGATAGACACTTTCATAGGCATTTCCCCTCCCAGAACGCTCCGCGCACCGCCTCGGCGCCTCCCGCGATCCGCGCCGGCAGCTCACGGTAGATCATGCCATCGCCCGAAAGCCACTCGCGCTCGACATCCCGCGCCACAATACCTCCCGGCGCCACCGCGCGCTGAAACGACAGCGCGTGGTGGTACAACACCCGGTCGGGCATCGGCACAGGCGTCACGGCAAACCTCGCGCCCAACACGGAGGCGACTTCACGACCGTCCGCCTCCAGCCACCGGACGGAGCAGTCCCCGGCGTCAAGCGTCACGCGCTGGCGGAACCCCTGCGTCATGAGCGAAACCGCTTCCAGGCTCCGCGAGGGCAGTTCGCCGAGACGCGAAAACGACCCGGGCTCCCACCCCCCCTCCACGCCGCGAACCAGGACCACCGATCCGCGGCGGATCCGAACCGCCCATCGGCCGATACCGACGGGCGTCACGCGGACTTCGCGCGCCGCAAAACCCGGCCGGCCCGGCGCCAAGCCTTCCGAGGCCACATTGGACAGCACGAGCGTGAACGGAAACCCCAGCCGCGATTTGCCGATGGCCACGGGAACGCCAAAGGCCAGCTCCATCCGGCGGGCCACGGCCTCACGAGTCCATGCCAGGCTCAGGCATGCGGCCAGCAGGATGTAAAGCACCCCCGCGACAAGCGCCAACCACGCCAGGAAATGCGACACCCCGCCGCCTCCGCCGCCCGGCTTCTCGCCATCCTTCGATTTGGGCTTGGCTTCACTCCTGCCCATGACGCCACTCCCTGCCCTGACGCTGCCCAAAAATCGAGGACCCGATGCGCACCCACGTGGCACCCTCCTCGATGGCCACCGCGAAGTCGCCCGACATCCCCATCGAAAGGCCGTCCAGAGCCAGCCCGAACTCGTCACGCCAGCGGTCGCGCAATTCGCGAAGACGCCGGAAAAAAGGCCGGGCCGCCTCCGGATCCGGCGCAAACGGCGGGATGGTCATCAGCCCAACCACCTCCACGCGACGCAGCGATCCGGCCAGTGCCAGCACCTCGGGCGCCGCCTCCGGCGCCAGGCCGAACTTGCTCCGCTCACCCGACACGTTGATCTCCAGACAAACCGACATCCGCTTGCCGGCCTCCTCGGCCTCGCGTTCGACACGTTCCAACAGCCGCGCGGAATCCACGGCATGCACCACATCGAACAGGAACACCGCATGGCGGACCTTGTTGGTCTGCAAGTGTCCCACGAGATGCCACCGAAGTCCCGACGGGCACAGGGGAATCTTCTCAGCCGCCTCCTGAACGCGGTTCTCGCCGAAGACCGACAGCCCCGCTTCCGCCGCCTCTCGCACCGCGTCCGGCCCGAACGTCTTGGCCACCGCCACGAGTTCCACGGATCCCGGCTCGCGTCCGGCACGCCGGCATGCGGCTTCCAGCTGCGCCCGCACTCCCGCGATCCGGTCGGTCATGCCGTTGGTATTCATGGTTCCGCCGGATTCACGCCGGCTGCCGCGCCTGGAGCGCCCGCGCCAGCGTTACCGGGTCCGTGTAGGGAATTCCGCTCATGACAGGCAATCCCGAAGCGGGGCGCGAGAGGCGCACGCCCAGCGGCTTCAGTTTCTCCGCAAGGTAGGCGGCCGTCGCATCGCCATCCACGTCGGTGCTCAGGGCAAGGATCGCTTCCTCAAACCCTTCGCTGCGCATCCGCTCCACCAGGAGCGCCACGCGCGCCGGGTCCAGCAACTGCCCGCGCGACGCCGCCATCTTGCCGCCGAGCACGTGGTACCGTCCGCGGAAAGCGCCGGACCGTTCGATCGTCGCCACGTCCGAGGTGTCCTCGACCACGCACAGCGTCCGCCCGTCACGGGCGGGACTCGCGCAATACAGGCAGGGATCGCGATCCCGCGTGGTCAGGTTCCCGCAACGGGAACACACGGCGACCCGCTCGCGAAGTTCCGCAAGCGCGGCGGAAAGATCCTCCACCAACCGCGGCGCCGATGCCAGGCGCAAGGCCATACGTTCGGCCGAACGGCGCCCCACACCCGGCAATTCGGCCAGCGCCGACGCGAGTCGCTCCAACACGCCATGCGTGCCCATGACGTCCGCCCGATCAGCCCAGCATCTTCTCCGCCAGGCCTTCCAACCCGCCGCTCATCTTGGCCATTTCCTCGCTGGCGCGCTTCTTGGCCTGCTCAAGCGCCGAGTTGGTTGCCGCCACCAGCATCTTCTCAAACCGCTCCGGCCGGGCCGGATCGTAGGCCCCCGGTTCCCACCGGATCCGCTTCACCGCCATGTCGCACGAGGCTGTCACGGTCACGTCCCCGCTCTTCGCCTCGAGTTCGATGCGCCCCAGTTCCTTCTGGATGCGCCGCATCTTGAGCTGCATTGCGGCCGCCTTCTTCATCATGCTGAACATGTTTGCCATTGCTGCCTCCTATCCGTTTCCGCGCGGGACGCTATTCCCGCATCCCAATGATGGTTCCGCCGAACTTCTCGACCACCTTGCGAACCGCCGGATCGCGGCTGCGATCGCTCCGGTCTGCCCGTGCCGGCGGCGGCGCGGGCACCGGAGCCGCCGCGCCGTCGATGACCAGCTTGGCCCGCACGGACCGACCCAGCGCCTCCGTCAACGCATGCTCCAGCGCCGTGCGGTTCCGGGCGTTGTCGAAGCCCCCGATCTCGCCCGCGAACTCGGAATCAAAAGCTACCGTCACCGCATCGCCCTCAATGGCCATGGGCCGCGCGTCAACCAGCGGCACCCGCGCCACAGCCGACATCCGGCCCACACGATCGATCACCTCGCGCCACCCCGCCCGCAACGTCTCGAGTTCGTCGGCCGCGTCGCGCACCGGCGCGGGCGCCCTGCCCGTCGCGGGCGACCGCTCAACCGACGCCGGCCTGGCCGGCCGGGGTGCGGCGACCGGACTCGCCGCCGCCGCGTCGCCGTCTTTGCGCAACTCGTCAATCTGCGCCAGAATCTCCTCGAGAGAAACCACAGTCGCCGCGCGGGCGCAGCGGATCAACGCCGTATCGAGCAGCGTCCGCTTGGAGAGCGCAAACTTCATCCGTTCGTGCGTGTCGCTCAGGATATCCACCACGCGCAGGATCCGGCCGGCGGAAGCGCCGTCCGCCTGCCGGCGGAGCACCTCGCGCTGCGCGTCCGTCAGTTCCCCCCCCACGGCGTCGGCGCCCGCGCACAGCAACACGAGCAGGTTGCGGAAATGCTCCAGCAACTCGACCACAACGCGCTGAAGATCCTTGCCGCCCTCGTCAAGCGTCTTGACCTGCTCCAGAGCGCCACGCACATCGCCGGCCAATGTCAATTCGGCCAGCGCGTCGAGCGAGGCGCGCGAGGCGAGCCCAAACACGGCAAGCACATCGGCCTCGCCGATCGTCTGCCCGGTGAAGGCGATCAACTGGTCCAGCGAGGATTCGGCGTCGCGCAGCCCCCCCTCGGCTCCGCGCGCGATGGCCAGCAGGGCGTTATCGTCGATCGTGACCTTCTCGGCCGCGGCGATGTGGCGCAGCCGCTCGATCAGCAGCGGCATCGGAATGCGTCTCAAATCGAAGCGCTGACAGCGCGAGACGATCGTGGCCGGCACACGTTCCGGCTCCGTGGTTGCGAACATGAACACCACGTGCGCGGGCGGCTCCTCCAACGTCTTGAGCAGCGCGTTGAAGGAGGAAGACGAAAGCATGTGGACCTCGTCCACGAGGTAGACCTTGTAGCGGCCGCGGGTCGGGGCATAGGCAACGCTCTCGATAATGAGTTCGCGGACTTTCTCGACCTGCGTATTGGACGCCGCGTCGAACTCGATCACGTCCAGGCCAGTGCCCAACGCAATCTCGCGACACGAATCGCACCGGTCGCAGGGCTTGTCGGTCGGACCCTTCGCGCAGTTGAGCGCTTTGGCAAACAGACGCGCGATGGACGTCTTGCCGATCCCGCGAGGGCCGACAAACAGGTAGGCGTGCGCCACGCGGCCGGTCGCGATCGCATTGCGAAGCGTCCGGACGACATGGTCCTGCCCCACCACGTCGTCAAACTGCTGAGGTCGCCATTTTCTGGCGAGAACTTCGTAACTCATTGCGCGGTACCATCTCCCGTGCCACAACCCCGGCCTGAAGCGGAGCATTGTGTCACGCGGCAGTTCAGTTTGACAAGCCCATATGCGTGTTTCACAGTACCGCCTGTGGACACCCGGCATGAACACTTCATGCGTCTGGCCCTTCAGGAGGCCCGGCGCGCCGCGGAATCGGGGGAGGTTCCGACGGGCTGCGTCATTGTCCGTCCGGCGCCGGACCCTTTCGAGGCCCCCGTGCATCTGCTCGGGAAGGCTCACAACCAGGTCGAACAACTCTGCGACCCCACGGCCCATGCGGAAATCCTGGCCATCACCCAGGCGGCCGCCGCCGTGGGCGACTGGCGTCTGACCGACTGCGTGCTGTACGTCACCAAGGAACCCTGCGCGATGTGCGCTGGAGCCATTGTCCTGGCGCGCATCCGCGCCGTGGTTTTCGGCGCCCCGGACCCCCGGCGCGGGGGGGCGGTTTCCGTCTTCAACATCCTCAACCATCCGTCACTGAACCACCGCTGCGAGGTCATCTCCGGCATCCTGGCGGAGGATTGCGCCAACCTGCTGCGCGGCTTCTTCCGCGAACGCCGGAGCGAGAACGACGGGCGGAACGGACCGAAGTCGGCCGAAATGGAATGAAAACGCGCCAGACGGGTGCACCGGTCTTGAATTCGCCGGATTGACCCATCCTCCAACCTTCCACCCTTCCACCCCCCGCAGTTTGGGACGTGAATGCCCTTGTCATGCCGACCGACGCCCTGTTAGGATCAGGTGACGGTTAAGGGGAGATAAGCCTATGCCTCGCTTCAAGTTCGTTGCGATGGACGCCAAGG
>Ga0172375_10004798_pt1 | contig 19809 bp, 21 predicted proteins | sample LakKiv1m_FD_114537 | JGI IMG/M metagenome (GOLD analysis project Ga0172375, IMG submission 114537) | Freshwater microbial communities from Kabuno Bay, South-Kivu, Congo - kab_092012_11.1m | ecosystem: Environmental > Aquatic > Freshwater > Lake | place: Democratic Republic of the Congo...
GCTGGAGGCGGGACAGGACATCCGCACCGTGCAGTCGCTGTTGGGGCACGTGAAAGTCGAGACGACCATGATCTACACGCACGTGCTGAACAAGGGGCCGATGGGCGTCGTCAGCCCGGTGGACACGCTGTGAGCCGGAGAGCAAGAGGGAATAGGTAAGAGGGTAGAGGTAATTAGGTGGAAAGGGAACGCTCAACTTTCAACGCTCAACTCTCAACGCTGGTTAGGAGAATAAGGAAACGATGAAGACGTGGTTGGCGGTCATGGCGGCGGTGGCAGGAGTGGCCGGAGGGGCGCGGGCGCAAGAGGCGTGGAGGTGGCAGCAGGTCGCGCTGGTGACGAACGGCTGGCACGCGGCGCGGATTTCGATTGATGCCGAGGCGGGCGGCGGGCTCGCCGTCCGGCAGAGTGACGAACACAACGGGTTCCTCGTGCCGCTGGCCTCGCGGCAGCGGCGGACGCTAGCGGTTGAGGCGGATCTGGTGGTGCGGGAGCGTCTCTGTAAAGCGGGGTGGAATTTCGCGGGCGTCACGCTCTGTCAGGACGACGGCAACCTCTGGCTGCTGGCGCTCGTCGAAGGCCCGGACGGCAAGCGTTCGGTGGACTTTCTGGAGAGCATAGGGGGCGTGTGGCAGGCGCAAAACGAGGAGCCGACCCGGCTGAAGCGCGAGGGAGGCGTGACGTTCGACTGGAAGCCGGACACCGGCTACCGGTTGCGCCTCGAGCTGGCCGACGGCAAGGTGACGGCGCACGTGAGCGAGACGGCAGGCGGGCGCGTGTGGGGGGCGGCGGCGTACGCGCCGCGGCGAAGGAGGGGAAGACGCTCGGCGTGCGCTCGCCGGGGACGGGGACGGATCAGGCGAAGATGCCGCTGATGGCGGTGGGCAACGTGCCGTGCGACGGTGCGAACCCGCCCAAGCACCTCGACGCCGAGTTCAACCGCCTTCAGATCCTGAACGCCGACGGCGTGTGGCAGGAGGCTGAGGACGGAGTTGTCATCACGGTCGCGACGAACCGGCCGGTGCGCGCGCGCGCCTAGGTGGGCAACACGCAGGAGGCGACATGGCGCGCCGAGTACGAGCGGTTCTTGCTGACACTGCTCATCAGCGCGAGGGACGACGGCCGCATGCTGGGGCGGCAGTTCCTACCGCACGACGGGAAGTGGCAGTTTCAGGCTGTGCCTTATCTCGGCGACGCCGACTTCGGCGAGTTCGATCTGTTTCAGTTGAGAAGGGAGACGCGGCAGCCGGTTTTGCCGGTCACGGTGTCGGTCCAGATGGAGATGCAGTCTCGTATTCGGGTGCCCTTCGGTGAGGCTCGGGTGTTCACCCTGCGGGCGCCTTGAAATTGGGCGTGACATTTTTGCGAAAAGTGTCACAATGAGCGGCTCGTTTCCTTTACGGAGAAGAAGCTCTTATGAAGAAACAAGCAGAAACAAAGAAATCGGCTCCGGTCGCTGCGGCGGCGAAGCCCCGTGTCCGCATCACCGACACCACGCTGCGCGACGCGCACCAGTCGCTGTGGGCCACGCGCATGCGCACGGACGACATCCTGGCGATCGCCTCGGAAGTCGATGCTGCGGGTTATTACTCGCTGGAGTGCTGGGGCGGCGCGACGTTCGACGTCTGCCTGCGCTTCCTGCGCGAGAATCCTTGGGAGCGCCTGCGCCAGCTCAAGTCGGTCTGCAAGAAGACGCCGCTGCAGATGCTGCTACGCGGCCAGAACGTGCTGGGCTACAAGCACTATCCGGATGACGTGGTCGAGCGCTTCGTGGCCTTGGCGTGTGAGAACGGAATGGACATTTTCCGCATTTTCGACGCGCTGAACGACAGCCGCAACTTGGAGAAGGCCATCAAGTCGGTCAAGAAGTACGGCGGCCACGCCCAAGGCACGATCTGCTACACCTACAGCCCCGTCCACACGGTTGAGAACTTCGTGGCCCTCGCCAAAGAGCAGGAGTCGATGGGCGTCGACACGCTCTGCATCAAGGACATGGCCGGCATCCTCTCGCCCGCAGCCGCTACTGAGCTGATTTCAACACTTGTGAAGTCCGTCAAGGTGCCGATCCAAGTGCATTCGCACATGACCAGCGGCATGGCAGTGGCCATGTATCTCTCGGCCGTCAAGGCCGGTGCCGGCGCGATCGACACCGCCGTGTCCACCATGTCGGGGTTCTCTTCGCAGCCACCCACCGAGACGCTGGTGGCGATTCTCGAGGCTGAAGGCTACGACACCAACTTGAACCACGCCCTCGTGGCCAAGGCCAACGCCCACTTCAAGGTGTTGAAGAAGAAGCGCGAGCCCTCCACCGGCCTCGGCGAGCCGGTCGACGCCGACGTGTTGGAGCACCACATCCCCGGCGGCATGATCTCCAATCTGCGCTCGCAGCTCCAGCAGCAGGGCGCGCTCGACCGTCTGCCCGAAGTGCTTGAAGAGCTGCCCCGCACCCGCGCCGACATGGGATATCCCCCGCTCGTTACGCCGACCAGCCAGATCGTCGGCGTCCAGTCTGTGCTGAACGTGCTCGCCGGCAAGCGTTACGAGATGGTCACGCAGGAGACCCGCGATTACGTCAAGGGCCTGTACGGCCGTTCGCCTGCCCCGATCGAACCCAAGCTGGCCAAGAAGATCCTCAACGGCGAGAAGCCCGTCACCTGCCGTCCGGCTGACCTGCTCAAACCCGGCCTTGCCGCCGCCGCTGCGCAGCTCGACCCGAAGCTGATCCAAAAGGAAGAGGACATCCTCTCGTACTGTCTGTTCCCGGAAGTGGCGCTTGGTTTCTTCAAGTGGCGCGCCAAGCCGGACGACCAGCGCGATCCGATTCCCGCCGACCTCGAAAGCGCCGGTCAGAAGAAGCCGGAGAACGGAGATCAAAAGCCGGATGCCGATGGACAGCCGGTTCCCGCTGCCGCGCCGACCGACGAGACGCTGAAGTTCGCGGAGATCGGCAGGCTTGTCGCGGGCCTCGCGTGCCGCCTCGGTTTCGCGGCTGGCGGTGCCTCGGTCGCGTTGCCCACAGTTTCCGCGGCCGCGTCGGTCCCAGCAGCCGCTCCGACTGCGCCTGCGGTTCCCGCCGCGGCGAAGAAAGCCGAGCCCGTCGCGGGTCCGACTGTCAACGCGCCGCTGAACGGCACCTTTTACCGCTCCGCCGGTCCCGGCAAACCGGAACTCGCGAAAGAGGGCGACAGCCTCAAGGCCGGCGACGCGCTCTGTATCGTCGAGGCGATGAAGCTCTTCAACCAGATCAAGGCCGACAAGCCCTTGAAGGTGGTGAAGTTCCTCGTCGGACACGGTGCGGTCGTGACCAAGGGCCAGCCGCTGTGCGTCGTGCAGTACTGAGCATGCCGCGCGTATGAATGAAAAAAGGGCCCGGGGGGAGACCTCCGGCTCTTTTTTTTGAGAAAGAAAAAGGAGACTGGGTTCGGTCGATGCGTTGTCTACCGCTACCACGCGACAGCGTCCACCGATACGTTCTCGGTCGGTGCCGTGCGTTCCACAAGATTTGTGCAGCCGTCGGTGCCAACGATGGAACGGAGTAGGGCGTTCTTGAGCGCCCCCTGGATTTTTACTGCCGTCTTACCCCGCGTCATCACCGTGTCCACGACTACGTTGTAGGTGTCGCCCAGTTGACACGGTGACATCGACCAGTAGTGCGTGTCGCCGATCTTCACTCCCGCCTGCACGCGTTTGTCGGCTGCGGTGGAAGTGTCCGTCACGTCGCGGATCACGATGTCGTGCAGTTTGATGCCGTCGTGATTGAGCAGCCGCACGATGTGGTGCCCGCCGGCCACTTTGGCGCGCACGTTGCGGACCGTGATGTTGTAGATGTCGTCGTCCGGGCGCGGCGCGTTGCCTCCGATCTGCATGGTGCGGACGCCGGGATTCGCCGCGCTTTTATTGTTGCGCAGGCCGGTCAGCGCCACGGTGTCGTCGCCCGTTTCGCCCGCGATGTTTTCGATCAGAATATCGTGGCATCCCTTGCGAATGTCCACGCCGTCTTGATTCGGATACTTGTTGGTGTTGCGGAACGTCAGGTTCGCGATGCGGCCGTCCGTGCAGCCGTTCTCCACCGAGATCGCCCAAGCCTGCGTCTCCTCCAGCGTGAGGCCTTCGATGGTGAAGCCCTTCACGCCGCAGAGCAGCACGCCGATCGTGCGCCAACCGCTTTTGTCGCCCGGCGGGGCGAAGTGGGCTTCGGTTCCGCCGCTCAGCACCGCGTTGCCGACGCCGAGGACGCGGATGTTCCGGTCGGACTCCATCGGCGATTTGGCGGTGCCTGCGTTGCGGATGATGTTGTCCTTCGTGCTTGGCGCGAGCCGCACCGTGGCGTCGCGCAGCACCAGTGTGAAATCCGACGGCACGAGGATCGCGCGAGAGATCAGCCACAGCGGCTGGCCGCTCTTTGTGTTCATGCGGGGGATTTCCACCGACCGGTCGCCCGTCTCGACCGCTTTCGCGATCGCCGCGTCGATTCGGTCGCTGTCCGAACCATCGGTAAACGCATTCGGCGACGTTGCGGATACGGTCAACGCCAAACTTGCTGCGAAGCACCAACAGCTTCTCCCTGTCGTTCGCATGTTTTCGTTCCTCCTAGGGTACGGTCTCGCCACGATACCAAAAATTCTCGATTTTGTGGGAAAATGCGTGTTAAAATGGAAATATAAGAATGCAGAGGAGGCAACAATGACGGAGCCCAGAAACCAGTGGAGGCTGATTGGACTTGCAAGTGCCATTTGTGTGGCGTGCGGAACGCAGGCGGCGGAACGGAGCTATGAGGAGGACGTGGCGTTCCTAAAAAAACACACGCAGGTGGTGGAGCTGAGAGTCGGCGAGGCGGCGGTCGCGGTCGCGCCGGACTATCAGGCGCGCGTGATGACCAGCACGACCGGCGGACGACCCGCGTACAGCTTCGGCTGGCTCAACGATCCGGTCATCGAGCGGGGCGTGCTCAAAGGGGCCGACGCCAAGGGACGCATGGAGGAACACATCCATGTTTTCGGGGGGGAGGAGCGTTTCTGGATGGGGCCTGAAGGCGGTCAGTTCGGGCTCTATTTCGCGCCGGGCGCGCCGTTCGATTTCGCGTCGTGGAAGACGCCGCCCGTGTTGGACACCGAACCTTTCGAGACGGTGAAGACATCGACGAGCGAGGCGACGTTCCGGCGTCGTCTGACGTTGCGGAACTGGACGGGCACGACCTTCGACGTGCAAGTGGCTCGGACCGTGCGGGTGTTGACGCCGCGGCAACTTTCCCAACACTGGCGGATCGAACTGCCCGACGACGTGTCGTTCGTGGCCTACGAGACCGACAATCGCATCACCAATGCGGGGCGACAGGCGTGGCGACCCGAAAAGGGGCTCGTGTCGGTGTGGCTGTTGGGTATGTACAAACCGACGCTGAAGAGCGTAATCGTCATTCCGTTCCGAGCAGGAGACGAGGCGACGCTTGGAACAACGGTCAATGACGTCTACTTCGGTAAGATATCCGAACAGCGTTTGAAGATCGGCGACGGCGTGCTCTTCTTCCGCGCCGACGGCCAATCGCGCGGCAAGATCGGCATTTCGCCTCGCCGCACGTTGGGGACGGCGGGCAGCTACAGCGCCGACGTGGGCGCTTTGACGGTGGTTTGTTGCGGCGCGCCGCAGGGCAATCTCTTCGTTAATTCTCTGTGGGAACAGCAGAAGTGTCCCTATGCGGGCGACGCGATCAACGCATACAACGATGGGGCTCCCGCGCCGGGCAAGCCGCCGCTGGGACCTTTTTTTGAACTGGAGACTTCGTCGGCGGCCGCCGAACTGAGTCCCGGCGATACGTTTGAACATCGACAGGTCACGGTCCACATCACGGGACCGGAGAAGAGCCTCGACGAAGCGGCCCGTCGATACTTGAAGACGACGCTGGAACAGATCAAAACCGCTTTTTGAACCTGCTTGATGCCCGTGTGGCATTGTGTTAGTTTATGGCAACAAAACGAAGGGGGGCATATGAATCAGTGGATAGGGGTGGTTGTGGCGGCGGGATTGTTGCCGGTGGCGGGCCTGTACGCGGCTGGGCAAGCGAATAAACCGGACTTTCATGTCTACACAGACCCTAGTCATGTCGACGAGGATTTTCGTTTTCAGGGCGAGTACTCGGGGACGGTGTCTCAGGACGGCCGGACGGTCAAGTTCGGCGCACAGGTGCGCGCGCTGGGCAACGGGACGTTCCGCTCGATGTTCTTCGCGGGGGGCCTGCCCGGCGACGGCTGGGACGGCGGGACGATCATTCAAAAAGCCCCCACAACCGACAGTGCGAAACCGCCGACAGGTGCGCTCGTGCTGTTCGACGGCGGCAGTCTCGACGCATGGCAGAAGGGTGCGGCCATGACGCCGCAGAAATGGTTGTCGTCGGCGACGGGCGCAACCTCGGTGCGCAAGTTTCAGGACTTTGCGCTGCATTTGGAATTCATGATCTCCTATATGCCGGAGACGACAAGCATCTACCAGCGCCCGAACAGTGGCGTCTATCTGCAGCGGCGCGCAGGGCGGTGACAAAAGGCTCGATGGACCGCAATCGGTTTCTCGTCGGGGCCTACTATCTGACGGCAAACCTTCACGACGACAAGCATGTCCAAGAAGTCGCCGACGCGGGTATCGATTTTCTTGTCGCCGTGGACGGCAAGACGAATCTTTTGGATTTGTGCGCGAAGCACGGGATCGGCGTCGTTGCCCATGCTCGCTTCCCGCTGGGGTGGGGCGGCGACGGCAAAAACGCAGGAAAGTACGCCGAGACGATGCCGCTCGAAAAACTGGATGCCGCCCTCGCGAAATGCGGTCGGCATCCGGCGCTGTGGGGCGATTATCCGGTGGACGAGCCGAACGCGCGCGATTTCGCACACGTTGACGCCGTGGTTAAACGCTACGAGGCGAAATTCCCGGGACAATTGGCATTTGTGAACCTCTATCCGATCTATGCCAACCCGCCAGCCAGTAGCCAGTGTTGCACTGGCTACTGGCTGGCGGGTGGGGAAAAGAACGTCACCTACGACTATGTTCGACACGTGGACGCGGAACTGCACGGACTGTCGGACGTCTTCATGCGCTGGTCAACGCGCAGGATCCGTGGGACGCCCGTGCGGCCATCGATGTCGACGTGAAACTCAAGGGGAGCGTCTATGTCGGAGGCGTGAAGACCGCACTCGCTTCGAAACTGAAACTGGCGAGCGGCGAGGGCGTATTCATCGTGGTTGAATGACCGCGAACGCAGTGGCTGATGCGACTGGGCAGACCATCCGTCGCAGACGAGGACCGGTTGGCACGGGGTGCGAGGAGGCATGATGCGGATTGAAATCGGGGCGTTGTTTTTCGCCATGTGTTTCGCCTTGTCCCTTTCGGCTGGATGGCAGGCCGATTGGAAAAACGTGGGGCCGGGTGGCGGCGGATGGATACAGTCAATCCTCGCCAGCCGTCATGCCGACGACACGCTGTTTGTCGGCTGCGATGTGGGCGGTTCCTACCGTTCGGACGACGGCGGCGGACACTATGCGATTTCGAACGCGGGCTTCGAGGACTATTTCGTCGAGTGCCTCGCCGAACATCCGACCGATCCGCAAACGCTCTATGCGGGATGCAAGAGCGGTGTGTACAAAAGCGCAGACGGCGGTCGTCACTGGCGCTGGCTGCGCAAGGGTTTCCCTCCGCTTCAAGCGTACCGCTACTCCGCGATGATCAGCAAGATCGTGTTGGACTCGGACCGGCCCGCGACGGTCTACGCGGCGGTCGGTCAGCCGCGCGACGGCAAGGGCGGTCAAGGGGCGATCTACAAAAGTCTCGACGGTGGGGAGACTTGGCGGCAAATCGTGCGCGCGGGGCAACTCGATGCCGACCTCAACATTACGGATCTCACGATCAATCCGAAGGAGCCGAACAGGCTGTTGATCGCATCGCCCAAGGGCGTTTTCGCGAGCGATGACGGCGGCGAGACCTGGCGCACCTCGTGCGACGGGCTGCCTGCGCATCGGCGCGTGCGACGGCTGGCGCAGTCGCCCTCCGATCCGCGCGTGGTGTACGCCTCAATCAAGGGCAAGGCGGGCGAAACGCCTTGGCTGGCGGGCGTGTATCGTTCCGACGACAGCGGACGCACGTGGCAGCCGCGGAACGAGGGACTGCGGCAGGCGGTCGGCAAAGCGGGCACGAGCGATATGCTGTGCAGTTGGGTCGACCGGCGGCGGGGTGATCGTCAGCGACGACGGCGGCAGGACGTGGCAGCCACTCGCGGGCGACGGGCTCACGTGCAGGGCGGTGACCTGCCTTGCATCCGACTCCGGCTCGTCGGATTGTCGTCTCTGGGCGGGTACGGGCGGCAACGCGGCCTTTGTCGGCAATGTGCGCGGACCCTGAGGATGAAGGAGAAATTAGGAGTTAGGAATTAGGAATTGCACTACCCCGCAGGCGAAAACGGTTACCGTAAAAGATTTTGTGTAAGGCATTAACTCCTAACTCCTAATTCCTAACTCCTAACTTCTGATTTGGGGTGCGTCTCTCGGCAGCGTCAAGGCGGGCGACAAACTCACGCTGCTGTACCGGGACGGCGAGCGGCCGCGCAGCAAGTCGAACCTCACGTTTGAGCCGCGCAGTCCGACGGGCGTCATGCTGTGCCGACGCCGCAAGGCGCGCGGCGAGACCGATCTGGTTCCCCTCGCGGCGGTGCCGGCGTTGACGCGGGGGACCTCGTTCGACTACACCTTCAAGGAAGATTGCGCGGCCGTCCTGAAAATGGAGGAAAGCGGCGAAGCGGATCGGGTCCGTTTCGAGTTTCAGCTTGATCGCAGCGGTCGGCCGTGAGCGGCGGCGTATGCGGAGGAGTGGTTATGGGCATGGCGGAAACGTATCGGAAGGCCGGGGTGCGGCGGACGAACATCCGCGCATGCGCCGCGTTCGCCTGTGCGGGGCTGACGTTCGTTCTGGGATGCGCCGCGCCGCCCTCGGCTGCAATGCGGACGGTCTACGCGTGGCGCACATTGGCAGGCCAGCCCGGAGGGTTGGGCAACGTGGACGGCAAGGGCGGCCAGGCCCGCTTCTGCCAGCCGTGCGGCGTGGCGGTGGACGCTTCGGGGACGTTCTATGTCGCGGACTACTACAACTATGCGATCCGTAAGGTGACGCCGGACGGCTGTGTGACCACATTCGCGGGCGCGGTCGGCGAGCCGGGAGGAAACGACGGCGTCGGCGGCGCGGCGCGCTTCGACCGGCCGTCGGGGATCGCGGCGGACAAGACCGGCAACCTCTATGTGGCGGACAGCGGCAACCACACGGTCCGTCTGATCGTGCCGGGCGGTGAGGTGACGACGCTGGGCGGCGCGCCGAACGCGATGTCGTGTGCCGACGGCGTGGGCGCGGATGCGCGCTTCGCCCAGCCTTCCGGAATCGCGGTGGACGTGGACGGCCGCCTGTATGTAAGTGACGCGTGCAACAACCGCATCGCGATAGGCACGCCGTTCGCGGAATTTCGGAGGTTCGAGCCGCAGATTGTGGCGGCGCAGCCGTCGCTTCCGTCTGCGGCGGGCGCGATTCCCGAAACGCCTTACACGTGGGATGTGTTCGTCGGCAGCCCAGGGAGGCCGGGCTTGGACGATGGTCGGGGTGGCGGGGCCCGGCTGGCCGGACCGCAAACGTTGGCGTTCGGTGCGGATGGTGTGCTGACGGTGGCGGACGGGACGGCCGGTATGTTGCGGCGCATTCGGCCTGACGGCCGCGTCGAGACTGTTTCGATGCGGCGCGATGTGCTCTGCGCGCCCGTCGCGGTGGCGGTCGACAGACGTGGTTTCTGTGCGGTCTCCTCGGGACTGCATGCGCTGGTCGTTGTCTCTCCGGACGGCGCGGGCGATGCGGCGCGGCTGTCGCGGCCGACCGCCGTCGTGTGTGCGCCGGACGGGAATTTCTACGTGGCGTGCGGCGACCGCATCCGCCGTGTGACGACGGAGGGCGTGGTGACAACCCTCGACGCGGGCGTCGCTTTCGGAAAACTGGACGGGCTGGCCGTGGACCGCAGAGGCAATCTGTATGCGGCCGACCGCGGGCGGCATGCGATCTGGCGGATTGCGCCAAACGGCCGAACGGTCCGACTGGCGGGCAGCGAACAGACGATGGGGGGTGGCGGATGGCTGGTGACAGGGATGACCGTGGACCGCGTCGGCAACGTTTACGTCGCCGACTCCGTCCGTGCCTGCATCGTGCGCGGCAAACCGCAGTAGAGAAGTTAGGAGTCGGGGAACGGACGGTGGTCGGCGCATGTCCTGACGGGATTGCGAAAACAACCCCGAACCCTGAACCCTGACCCCTTTCTTTGCTTTCCGCTAAAACGTCTTGTGGAACGTGCGGTGGATCACGTCGAGTTGCTGTTCGCGCGTGAGCTTGATGAAGTTTACGGCGTAACCGGAGACGCGGATCGTGAGCTGCGGGTACTTCTCGGGATGGTCCATGGCGTCGAGCAGCATTTCGCGCTGCAGAACGTTGACGTTGATGTGGTGCCCCTTCTCCGCGAAATAGCCGTCCATGAGGCTCACCAGATTGTCGACGCGTTCGGGGATTTCGCGGCCCAGGGCATCGGGCACGATCGAGAAGGTGTAGGAAATGCCGTCCTCGCTGTAATCGTAGGGGAGCTGGGCGACTGAACGCATCGAGGCGATGCAACCGTGCGAGTCGCGACCGTGCATAGGATTCGCGCCGGGCGCGAAGGGTTCGCCCTTCTTGCGGCCGTCTGGGGTGGAACCCGTCTTCTTGCCGTAGACCACGTTGGAGGTGATCGTGAGGAGGGAGAGCGTCGGTTTCGCGTGACGATAGGTGCGGTGCTTGGAGAGACGACCCATGAAGGTCTTGACCACCTCGACCGCGATCTGGTCGACACGGGGATCGTTGTTGCCGAACTTGGGGAAGTCGCCCTCGATCTCGAAGTCTACTGCGAGTCCGCGCGCATCGCGGATCGGCTTGACCTTGGCGTACTTGATCGCGGAGAAGGCATCCGCCACGACGGAGAGGCCTGCGATGCCGCAGGCGGCCGTGCGGATGACGTCCTCGTCGTGCAGGGCCATCTGGAGCCGCTCGTAGCAGTACTTGTCGTGCATGTAGTGAATGACGTTGAGCGTGTTGATGTAGAGGCGCGAGAGCCAGCGGCAGATTTGGTCGAACTTGCGCACGACCTCTTCGTAGTCGAGCACGTCGACGGTGACGGGAGCCATCTCGGGGCCGACCTGGTCGCCGGTGATTTCGTCCTTGCCGCCGTTGATGCAGTAGAGCAGGGCCTTGGCGAGGTTGGCGCGCGCGCCGAAGAACTGCATCTGCTTGCCGATTCGCATGGCGGAGACGCAACAGGCAATGCCATAGTCGTCGCCGAACTTTTCGCGCATGAGTTCGTCGTTCTCGTATTGGATCGAAGACGTCTCGATGGAGAGACGGACGCAGAAACGCTTGAACGGTTCGGGCAGACGCGAACTCCACAGGATCGTCATGTTGGGCTCGGGGGCCGGCCCCAGGTTGGTGAGCGTGTGCAGGAAGCGATAGGTCATTTTGGTGACCATGTGCCGCCCGTCCACGCCGATGCCGCCGAGCGCCTCGGTGATCCAGGTCGGGTCGCCCGAGAAGAGCGCGTCGTAGGAGGGGGTGCGCAGGAACCGCACGATGCGGAGCTTCATGACGAAGTGGTCGACGAACTCCTGAATCTGCTCCTCGGTGTAGCGGCCTTCGGCAAGATCGCGTTCGGCGTAGATGTCGAGGAAGGTCGAAATGCGGCCGATCGACATGGCGGCGCCGTTCTGCTCCTTGACGGCGGCGAGGTAGCCGAAATAGAGCCATTGGATCGCCTCCTTGGTGTCTTTGGCGGGTTGCGAGATGTCAAAGCCGTAGGAGGCGGCCATGGCCTTCAGCTCCTGCAGTGCGCGGACCTGTTCCGAGATTTCCTCGCGCAACTGGATGGCTTCGAGGTCCATGGCGTCGAACACGTGGCGCGCCTTGGCCGACTCTTTGTGGGCAATGAGAAAATCGAGGCCGAACAGCGGCACGCGGCGGTAGTCGCCGATGATGCGCCCGCGACCATAGGCGTCCGGCAGACCGGTGATGATGCCGTTGTGGCGCGCCCGCTTCATCTCGTCCGAATAGGCGTCGAACACGCCGTCGTTGTGCGTTTTGCGGTAACGGAAAACGTTCTCGATGTCTTCGGGTAGCTCGCGCCCGTAGGCCTTGAGCGAGGCTTTGACCGTGCGGATGCCGCCGAAAGGCATGATCGCACGCCGGAGCGGCTGGTCGGTCTGGATGCCGACGATCTGTTCGAGGTCGCGGTCGATATAGCCGGGGGCGTGCGAAACGATGGTGGAGATGCGGGAGTTGTCGATGTCGTACACGCCGCCGCGTGTGCGCTCCTCGGCCATGCGCGCCTTCACGCGGTCCCAGAGCGCAAGTGTGCGGGCCGTCGGCGGCGCAAGGAACGACTCGTCTCCGTCGTACGGCGTGTAATGAGTGACAATATGGTCGCGCACGTTGATGCTGATCCGCCAGATATCCTGTGACAACGACATGACAATAACCCTCTCTTGTTGGCACCCTATTTTAGCCGTGCGCTTCTGTTGCGGCAACACGGAAATATCTTTTCACGCTTTGTCGGCGGTGCCCAAAGCCCTTCCCCAATCGCCGTCCGACGCGATAGGGATCGTTGTTGCGCGCCAAAAAGCGCTGTGTTATGGTTTGCAACATGAATCGGAACATTCTTTGTATTGGTGCCGGATACGTGGGCGGACCGACGATGGCGATGATCGCGTCGAAGTGCCCCGAACGTCGCGTGACGGTTGTGGACGTCAACGCTCAGCGCATTGCAGCATGGAATTCGGATGCGCTTCCCATCTATGAGCCCGGACTCGACGAGGTGGTGCGGCAGTGTCGCGGACGGAATCTGTTCTTTTCGACGGACGTGCGCAAAGGCATTGAAGAGAACGACATCATTTTCGTGGCCGTCAACACGCCGACCAAGACGTTCGGGCACGGTGCCGGTTGCGCCGCCGACCTTCAGTATTGGGAAAAGACGGCGCGCCTGATCCACGATTTCGCGCAAGGAGATAAGGTCGTCGTCGAGAAATGCACGCTGCCGGTGCGCACGGCAGCCGCCATGTCCCGCATCCTGCACTCGGGGCAGACGCCCCACCATTTCGAGGTGCTCTCTAATCCGGAGTTCCTCGCCGAAGGGACGGCGATCACGGACTTGGAGCGTCCGGACCGCGTGCTGATCGGAGCGGACGCGACGCCGGGCGGTCAGCGCGCGCTCGAAGAAGTCGTCTCCATCTACGCCCGTTGGGTGCCGCGCGAGCGCATCCTCACCGCCAACGTCTGGTCGAGCGAGCTGTCCAAACTCGCGGCGAACGCCATGCTGGCGCAACGCGTGAGTTCGGTGAACGCGCTCTCCGCGCTGTGCGAGGCGACCGAGGCCGACGTCGACGAGGTCGCCCGCGCGGTGGGCATGGACTCGCGCATCGGGCCGAAGTTCCTGAAGGCGGGCGTCGGTTTCGGCGGGTCCTGTTTCAAAAAGGATATCCTCAACCTTGTCTATCTCTGCGAGTGCTACAACCTCCACTCGGTCGCCGACTACTGGCGCCAAGTCGTGACGCTGAACGACTGGCAGCAGGACCGTTTCGTCGCCAACATGGTGCGCGCCATGTTCAACACGGTGGCCGGCAAACGCATCGCGATGCTCGGTTTCGCCTTCAAGGCCGACACGGGCGACACGCGCGAAAGTCCCGCGATCCGCGTGGCGCGGCTGCTGGCGGAGGAGCGGGCGAACGTCGTGGTCTGCGATCCGCAGGCGCTCGGCAACGCGCGCCAAGATTTGGCGGACTTGGGCGACCGCGTTGCCTACGAACCGGACCCCTACGCGGCGGCGCGGGGCGCGGACGCGCTCGCCATCCTGACCGACTGGCAGTGCTTCCGCGCGCTGGATTTTGCGCGCGTGCTGTCGGGGATGGCGCAGCCCGCCTTTCTTTTCGACGGGCGGAACTGCGTCGACCACACGGCGCTCTACGCGCTCGGGTTCAACGTGTACGCCGTCGGCAAGCCGCCGCGCAGCCATCTCCGATAGAGCCTCCCGCGGCATTTTTAGCGGTGGAGACGCCGGAAGGCGCGGGGCGAGAGCCGGTGGAGCAGTTTGAACTGGTGGTTGAAATGGGAGAGGTTGTTGAACCCTGATGCGAGCGCGATTTCGCTGACGGGCAGGTCGGTCTCGAGCAGTTGGCGGCTGGCCGCGTGGAGGCGCACCTCGGCGACGAACGCGGTGAACGTCTTGCCCGTGTGGCGGCGGAAATGCCGCTCGAAGGTCGCTTTGCTCATGTGCGTTTCGCGCAAAACGTCCGCGAATGCGATTCCGTCCTGGAACCCGTTGAACACCAGATTGATGGCTTTCTGCAGACTCTGATAAGTGGCCTGCCGCGCGGGCGGGGCGAACGTTCCGCTGGAGATGACCTGCCGCTGTTTGGGCGCGGTTCGGACGAGCGCGTCGAGAATGTGCAGAAAGCGCGCCAGCCGGGCGAGACTGCCGCAGTCTAGCGAGTCGCGGATGAGGTCCGTGACTTTTGAAACGGTCGGTCCCGAGAAATGAAGGCCGCGCCGGGCTTCTTTCAAGAGCGCGCCCAAACCGCCCGTTTCCGGGAAAGACCAGAAGGGGTGGCCGTCGGGGAAGTCGAATTGGACCGCGTATCCCGACGTGTGGTTGCGCATGTCCCAATAGTGCGGCAGATCCGGTCCAATCAGCACGAGGTCGGGAGCGCGGACATGCGTGATGGCGTCTCCGATAAAACGGGTTCCAGACCCCTGAAGCACCAGCGTCAGTTCCATTTGCGAGTGATGGTGCCACTCGTGACCCGATCCGGCGAACGGCCGTTCCGTTCCGTCCGCCGTGACCAGTTCGACGTCGCGGAGATTGTCCGACCATCGCAGCAGACGGAAGGACTCGCCGGGCAGAAATTGAATTTTTTCGTTTTTGGGTTTCATGGTACCCGCCCGTATTTCCGAATTTTACACGTGTCAGAAAATGATGCCAAAATACAAGAATTTGAGCCTGAAGGTAAAGACTTTCCGATGTTGTCGCGTGATAATTTAGCCGATTCAATGGTGTTGGGAGGGCACGACATGCGGACTAAAACGTGGCTGGTGGTCGCATCCGCTCTGTTTGCGGGCGGATGCAGAAGTGGAAAAATTTCCGATGCAGGTTTCGTCGACAATCTGAATGCGGTGGATCCAATGATCGGCGGGGTCGGCCTCGTTTTGCAGCCGACGCGTCCCACGGTGCATCTGCCGAACAGTCTGATCCGCGTGTATCCGGTGAAAAGCGACCAACTCGACGACCAAATTCATTATTTTCCCCTGACCGTGACGTCCCACCGGGTGGCCTCGGTTTTCGCGTTCATGCCGGTACGCGGTCCGGTCGACGCGCCGGTTTGGGACAGGCGCGTCGGCTATGAACGGGAGCGGGCGACGCCCTACGCGTATTCCGCGCGTTTGGAAGAACCGTTCGATTCGATTGAGTTCACGCCTGCGGCGCGAAGCGGATTTTTCAAGATGACTTTCGGCGGTCCGCAAGAGCGCTATCTGCGACTGAAACTCATCGGCCAACGGGGCGCGCTTTCTTTCGACGGGCGGAGAACCATCACGGGGTCGGAAGAATTCAATGGCATGCGGGCGTTCGTTTATGCGGAGACCGATACGGATGTGGCGCTCGCCGGTTCGCGCGACGGGAAAGGCGTTTTGTTGCGGCTCGCTCCGAACGCCGACCAAGCGAGGCTCCGCTACGGGATTTCTTACATCAGCGTGGAGCAGGCGCGGAGAAACCTTGTACGCGAAATTCCCGATTGGGACTTCGCAAAACTTAGACGAACGGCCGAAGAGACATGGCGAACAACCCTGTCGCAAATCCGCGTCAAAGGTGGAACGCCCGCGCAACGCCGGGTCTTTTACACGGCGCTGTACCGGTGTTATGGAAGCTCCGCTCCTATGTCGACATGTACGAACAGGGCGGCTGGATGCCCTCGTTCGCCCTTGTGTTCGGCGACTGGCCCGCGATGACAGGCAACAACGCGGCTGTTTGGATGGCGGACGCTTGGTTCAAAGGGCTCAGAGGATTCGATGTGGACAAGGCATACGAAGGCGTGAAAAAAATTCGCTGGAGGCGACACTCCTGCCTTGTCGGAACGGTCCCGCCACGTCGCTCGACCGGTTTTACGGTGCGCACGGCTATATTCCCGGGTTGCGCCCGGGCGAGCCGGAGACGGTCAAAGAGGTGGACACCAACTGGGAGAAACGCCAGTGCGTGTCCGTCACGCTCGACAACAGCTACAGCGATTGGTGTATCGCCCAGCTCGCTTCGGTCACTGGCAACGAACCGGACCGCCGGCTTTTCTTGCAGCGGGCGAACAATTACACGAACGTCTACCGTGAAGACCGGGGGTTCATGTGGCCCAAAGATGCGGCGGGCAACTGGGTCGAACCCATGGATCCCAAGCTGGCCGGTCGCGAGTATTACACGGAGAATAACGCCTACACGTACAATTGGGACGTGAAGCACGATTTGGAGGGCTTGTCCGCGCTCATGGGTGGGCGTTCCGCGGCGGAGGCCAAACTGGATCAGTTGTTCCGGGAGGATTTGGGCCTGCCCAAGTTCAAGTTCTGGGCCTCGCAGCCGGACTCGTCCGGCTTGGTCGGACAGTTCGTCATGGGCAACGAGCCCAGCCTGCACATTCCGTATCTGTACAATTATCTGGGTTCGCCTTGGAAAACTCAGAAACGCGTCCGGATGCTGTTGAACACGTGGTTCACCGACAGTTTGCTTGGCATGCCGGGCGATGAGGACGGCGGCGGCATGTCGGCGTTTGTCGTGTTTTCCATGATGGGATTTTTCCCAGTCACGCCGGGAATGCCGGTCTACAACATCGGCAGTCCTGTGTTCGACGAGGTCGAAATCAGACTCACGGGAGGCAGGACGTTTACCGTCAAAGCCCACAACAATTCGGCCGAAAACACGTATATCCAACGCGCTTCGTTCAACGGCGCGCCGCTCGGTCGGCCTTGGTTCACCCATGCGGATGTGGTGTCGGGCAGAACGCTGGAACTGACGATGGGGGACCGGCCCAACCGAAAATGGGGATGCCGCGCCTCCGACGCGCCGTCCTCTTCCTTGGAAACGTGTCCGGATGCCTTTGTCAAAGGACACTGACGCGGGCTGATCTCAAAGAATGCCCAATAGCCAACAAGGAACACCCAGTGTCCAAGTGAAATGCGCTTCACCGATGGATATGATTTTAATCTGTTGAACGGGAATGGCAGTCGTGCGGTTTTGTCACGGCTGGCTTGTCAAGCGGCATGGTCTGGAGTGCGGCGGCAAACGGTAGTCCGCGCGACGCCGCTTTTTGTTCACCCGCACGCTGAAAGCGGTGCCGCGCTTCGCTTGTCACCGCACTCCAAATCATGAGTCGCAAAGCGTTGTGTATTACGCGGATTTTCGGACGACGAGTGGGGCGTGCAGCAGAATCGTGTGCGGGGGCGTCTGGGGGTCGATGATGCGTCGGATCAGGGTTTTGGCCGCGAGTGTTCCGATCTCGGCACAGGGCTGATGGATGGTCGTCAGCGCCGGCGAGGACAGCTTGGCGTGCTGCACGTCGTCGAAACCGGTCACCCGGATGTCGTCCGGGACGCGAAGCCCGAGGCCGGTCAGCGTGTTGATCAACTGGATGGCCGTTCTGTCGTTGGCGCAGATGACGGCGTCGGGCCGGTTTTTCTTCGCCTTCCCGACCACCGTGCGGACAAAAGCGCGGTCTCCCGCGTTGCCATAGGCGATGGTCGACGCATTCCGTAAAATAACGTCAGCCATGCACGGCGCGGTAGCGTTGTTACATGGGCGGGCGGGTTAGGCATTGTCAGTGATCGCCGTAATGTGTACGGCATTGCGCGATCAATACTTCGCCATTGGCAATCTTGTAAACCAATCGATCTTTTTCGTTGATACGGCGACTCCAATAACCGGACAGACATTTTAATAACTCGGGATTGCCTATTCCCTGATTGCCATTTCGTTCAATGTCCTGTAGTAACGCATTGATCCGGCGGAGAGTCTTCTTGTCGTGTGTCTGCCAATAAACATAATCAGCCCAGCCGACATCGGAAAAGACTTTGTCCATGGTTAGGCCTCGGCGAGTTTGTGCGACTTCCCTTTCCCTGCCTCCAATTGACGAATGGACGCCTTCAATACCTTTTGATTGGCGGGCGCATAAAAAGGATCGTTGGCAATGATGTCAAAAGGAATCGCCTGCCGAATGAGAACTTGCCTCAAAAACATTCGCACAGCGGTTGTGGTATCCAGTCCCGCGGCCGAAAAGAAACGCTCCGCATCTCTTTTCAACTGGTTATCCAACCGCACTTGTAGTGTCGCAGTACTCATGGTTTGATCTCCTTCCTCTTTATGTGGTGCAATTGTACTACATTTGTATTTCATATGCAACAGCGACGCATTTTGTTCGCCGAACGTCAGCCGTGACCAACGGCGGTCACGCCGTTGGGTCAACGGCCTTGTTCGGCTGTCGCTTTAAACTCGTGCAATACAATTGGAAGATACTTGGCGAAGTGCAAGAAATCCTGATCGTTTGTAAATATAGACAAATCGTGCCGTACGGCTACGGCGCAAATCAAAAAGTCGGTGTTGGAGCCCTGAATTCCTTTTGACCTGCACAGATTAAAGAATTTAGCGGCTGTAACATAATCTTCGTTCTCCAAAACAATATCGGGAAAAGCGGCAAGCGACGTCTCCAGCCGATCAAATTGAGCCGGGATACGTATTCCGGAAAGCACTTCTTGCCGAATGGGTCCGATGATTTCGACAAGATGCGCGGTAATCAGTTTGCGCAGTTCTGCGGTTGTTGGACTTGGGTCGGTCCCTGTACGACGCAATGCAAGCGACCAGACGCTTGTATCGACAAGCGTTCTCACGCTTTGGCCCTCTGTCGTTTAGAGTCGTAGTCGGGGTCGAAATCCACCCCGCCAAACAGATTCAGGATGCCTTCCTGTTTCAGATGGGAGACATATTCCGACAATGCTTGTGTGACAGCCGCTTTTTTTGTCCGGTGACCGCCCAGCTTAACGGCTTGCCTGATAAGTCGGTCGTCGAGTTCAAGATTTGTAGCCATAACATGACCTCCACACATAGTATCACACACTATTATGTGTGCCGTCAACCCCTAATCACATGCTGCTTTTTCACTGGATTAAACCGAACGTCAAAGGCCATCGGACGGGCGTTAGCCCGTTCGATGTGCCGCCTAGTTAGCCTTTTTCTTCGATCCATTCATAGTGGGCGATGAGCAACTCAGCCACTTCCTCATCGTGCGCATCGGAGGCGGGAGTCAGGTTCAGTCCCATTCGCTCACCTGCGATGCTGCGGAGATGACGTGCAACATCCACCTTCTTCTTTCGCTCGATGAGCATCTGCGCGATCAAGGGAACGTAGCCATCATACTCGTCTCTGGCTTGCGGGATTTTCGCAACGCCTATCGGGTCCCAAACGCAATGGAGAATCTCGCCGACCCTCTCGGCCACCACATCGTATCGAATTCTGTCAGGTTCGCGGGTCATTGTTTCGGCTAACGTATTCTGGACGGCTGACACAATTGCAGGTGTCACAGCCAACCATGTGAAGAGTATTTCGCGATTCTGCGGAATATTCAAGCCGGATTTTCGTTAATTCATACGCTTTCTGACACAATTGATGGTTTTTCCGCATGTTAGGCCGCAGCGGCCTAACATGGCGCGAACGGA
>Ga0172375_10004799_pt1 | contig 19807 bp, 15 predicted proteins | sample LakKiv1m_FD_114537 | JGI IMG/M metagenome (GOLD analysis project Ga0172375, IMG submission 114537) | Freshwater microbial communities from Kabuno Bay, South-Kivu, Congo - kab_092012_11.1m | ecosystem: Environmental > Aquatic > Freshwater > Lake | place: Democratic Republic of the Congo...
ATAAGGATTTTGTTGATGACGCCTACGCAATCGGGCTTTTTCGCAAGGATAACCTGCCGTATGACAGTCTCTACATCGGTGTCGGACAATTCGATGGGCACTTTAAAACGTCCCTGCAGCTTTTGCAGCAAGGGAGTCCCAGTTAAGGCTGTCTGGCCAGTGCCCACAAAAAGTAGGTTTCCCCCGAATTTTTTGCAACAGGCTTCGGTGATCTCCTGAATCTTGTATGCACGATCAGTATTGTCGCCGATGTATTGCTGCACTTCATCCAGGGCAATGAGGGTCAAGGGGAAACGGCCATCCTGGGCCAAGGCATCGGAGATGGCGTCTTCCATCTCCTTGTTAGAGATGTCATCGACATTGGGAAACTGGGTCTTTAAAAGACCATGCACATCTTTGACATCAGCAGCAAAGTCTGGGTAAACGGACAACAAAGCCTGGGCAATATGAGGAGAGACATAAAGATTCCGAAGTTCAGAGTGCCAGGTGCGGCCAGCTTGTTCAACCGCAGCTTTCACCGGCGCCAGGAAATTATTATCACGCAGCCAGATAACGAAGCGGGCCAGGGGATACTGTTCCGGGAGGTCCGCTGACTTAAAGACCATAGCCAAAAGAGCCAATCGCACAATAACGCCCGCCCCCGCCCCCAAGGTGCCCGAGGCCGCATGCAACCTCCCCAGACGTTTTCCGGCGGCAGTGAGCTCTTTCAAGGGATCGGCAACCTCGTGGGGCAGCCGAGCCAGGCCTCGGGCTGTGGCGCCATCCTGGGGGAAAGCAAAGTCGGTCCACAGGGAACGGAGCATCTTGATGAAATGGGACTTGCCACTGCCAAAGAAGCCGCTCACCCAGACCCCAGGCTGTTCTGGTCGATCGAGGTTCGCCAGGTAGGTCTCAAGGACGTGTTTCAATCCCCGGGCATACTCTCCTTCGCAGACAAATGTTTCAAGCTCGTAACGGAGGGTGCGCAGCTCCTCTGTCGTCAGATCATCTGTGACGCTCGCCACGCCGTTGTTGAGGAGAAGATTTTTGTCCGGCTCTTTGACGTAGATTTCTCGATTTTTCATGGCAGTTACATCCCTTCAGCTGCGGTGATGGGCACTGATAGATAGCTCCACCCATCCCGAGCATCCAACAGCCGGTAAATGTTGTTCTCAAATTCTCCAGGGAAGAAGACTAACAGGCGTCCACGAATATTGTTGGCGACGGCTTTAATGACATCCGACACCTTCCCGAACCCAAAGAGACTGGCGATACCCATGACAGCCACGACCGAGTTTGTGGTGGATTCGTCCAGGGCCAACCCTGCGTTTAAATCTTGGATAACCTGCTCAATGAAGCCAGGGAGCAGGATGCCCAAATCCTCGGGGGAACGAAAATAGCTCTCCCGATATTCCTGTCCTGCCATCCAGTGCGGGAAGCTATTGGTGAGATCGATGAGCTGCCACCCATGGCCTGCTCCTTTGGTGGCCAGCTCAAACTCTCCGATGCGGGCACGAATCCGCCGCTCGTCAGCCTTGTCGTATATGACAAACCAGACCCGCTGCGGTCCCGCCAGACTCGGGTCCCAGGGCAAGGAAACAAAACCCTCGTAGCGTTTCACCAGGCGGTCAACCCTGCTCACGAATAAGCTCCTGTTCCTCTTTGGTTAATAAGTCCGGGAAAAGGATTTCGATAACCCCTCCAACGTTCTTGTAGACCAGTAGCCCCTGCCGAGATGCATCGGCTACCAACTGCACTACCTGCTCCACCGGTCGGTCAAGAAGTTTGACCCAGACCGTGTCAAAAAGCCTCTGGGCTCGTTTCCCCTCCAGGTAACCGATGAAAATAGCAAAGGCAGCGTTTGCCGGCGTGGCCACCGGATGAGATCGAACCTTGTGTGCTCTGCCGGTGAGGTGCCCTGATTGAGTCCAGGATGAGGCGGTATTGCGGGCCACTTTGTTCAGGATAGACTGGTTAAATCGACCCTCCACCGCCGGAACCAGCACTGCTTCCAAGCTCTCTGTGGTTACTGGCTCTCCTTGTTTTATCGGCAGGATCGCCGGAGCGGTAAACCGTAGGAGTGGGTCTCGGGCAAAGGCGCAGAGGAAAGCCAATAGTGGCCTTCCTTCGATACCCACCGTCCACCAAAACCTCATCGCTCGGTAAAGGGGGATGCCGGGGTCCAACCCATACATCTCGCTCAAACGTTTGGCGCTGTATTCCCGAGTGGAGACGGTTCGCTTCCCTAAAATGTTTTCTCTGATGATTGCGGCAAAGTAGTCGTTTTTCGGGGTGTCTGCCGGTAAGGCGCCCAGTAACAAACGCAATTCAGCGAGCATAATAGTGCGGCTGGAGTGAGTACCTCGGTCGCCAAATCTGAAGCCCAGGCTTTGTTGGATTTGGCTCTGATCGGTTTTCCTATCCACATCGTTTCCTATGATCTTGCCGGCCGGACTTGAGAAGATGGTCCACCCTGGAACTATTCAGACCATAGATACACAGAAGTGTCAAACGATTTCATTTTCCCGAGAAGAGAGGGATTATCAGGGATTCTTCAGGTTCGGAACATAGGCACACGGAAGGTTGTGCAGAGGGAGACAACCTATCACCCAGGGCCGTTGACGCTAAGGGTGCGCATGAGCTCTGGGTGCGATAACTATGGAAACTTTATTCCCACGGGAGTAGGGGTAACGAAAGCCGAAAAACGATAGAGAAAGCGGCGAGGCCGGCCAACAAAGAACATATATGGTTTGGGTATCAAAGTATTTTGACAGGACCCAAAGTAACGGAAAGAGGGCAGTATGTAAGGTATTATTGTCCATAAGTCTACAATGCAATGGCAAATAGTTGGAACAGCAGTGATGAGATTCGGGCATGATATCAATTCCTGCCTGACGATCCTTGCAGACTAATTTCCTCAACTAATCATTTATATCATTATTTCACGAAGGCTGTTTCACTACGAGAAGAGCGAAATGGGATGAGTGTCTTCAATAAAAAGAGGGATGGACGACAAACGCTGTCAACTTCTAATTGACCCTAAAGTCGCATAGGAATGAATAGGATCTCGAGTTAGCCCATATTGGTGATTTAGATCATGCCCAGGTGATCGATCCACTGGTATTAAAACCGTGATTGAACTTCATCGATTGAATCCCAATAATGAGGTTCAACGAAATCTTGTATAAGGCTCCTGAGCTTTGCATAGTATGTGAACCAGATCCGTGCATCTCCAGCTGACGCGAACGTCCACGGTATGTCTGGGCTCAACCCATAGCACCAACTATCATTAACAGTTTTCTCTTTTGCCCAAAGTTGTATCCCGTTTCTCCTCGCGTTTTTACCGAAATCGGTTCCCTGAAGAATCGATAGGATTTCTGGTTCGATGGCGGTAACATGTGGAAGTATTGTGTCGATATTATGCAGTTGTTCATTCAGTTGCTTCTCTGTTACACCAGGCACGAACATTATTAGTCCCAAAATGACCTTCACATTAGGAGAGAGAGCCTTGATCGCTCTCAGGATGTTGTGGGCATTCAAACCCTTGTTCAAGATGCTTAGTATTTCATCAGACAAAGCCTCTCCACCAATAAAGACATCCGAGCAGCCGGATTTTCTCAGTTTATCCCCGAGTCCGTTAGAAACCCACCTCTCTCCCCGGAGCATTACGTTGTAAGGCACCTTGGACTTCCTGCTGGATAACGTGGAGGCAAGCTCCGTCAGGTAGCCTTTGGTGAAGGAGTCAGAGGAGAGCATCACGTCTTTGACCATTCCGTTCAGGCCGGCGAGTTGCTCAATTTCATCAATAAGTTCAGGAATTGGTCTGCAGAAGACACCGCAGTTCAAGGAACTGTTGCAGAATCTGCACTTTCCCCATTCACAGCCATGTCCGGAATAACAAGTCACAAATCGCCTGACATCAACCAGTCGGTAATCAGGTTGAACTGACACATTGCCATTGGTCCTTATATGTTTTCCAACATCCCGTTTGGGAAGCCCCGGTTTCTCTTGAAAAACTGCGGAAATCATTTCCCGGATATTGTATCCAGTACAGACAAAGTCAAATGCTGACCTTAGAACGGATATTTGCTGATCGTCAAGACACGAGAGGGCGCTGCCCCCCACAATGCATAGGCAGTTCGGGAAATGACGTTTCTGATTCAGGGCGTGTCGGCCGTGGATGAGGATGTCCGGGGAGAAAAGCGAGGAGTAAAAAACTGCATCATATTTGGCATAGGTCGTCGGCAGGTGCTGGTCCAGCCAGTTGAAATCGCTGAAGATACGGCTGGACCGCCAGAACTCAGAATCACATGGGGAAAAAAATTCTTCCGGAGGGTCAAAGTAGTCAATGGTACCACTCAAATCGAGCAGGTCAAACTCCAGCCCCAGATCGCTCAATACCGTTGCAAGATATACGACACTGGCTTGATTCTTGTCCTTCTCACAAGTGGGCGAGGAGACAATCAGAACGCGCTCCATGGTCACCTGACCGCTTTGCTCCCTTCCTTTTGGAGTGAATCCTCATCACCATCACACATATCTTTCGCAAGTTTCAAAGGCTTCTTATTGGTTTCTCTCTTGACGCAAGCCGCCTCCTCATACACATTTGTGAATCTGAGCGGTCGTCTTACCGACTCCACAGAAACCCCTGCCTTTAGAGCGCTCATCACTCCGACCGCTTCAAGATAGTTGTCCACCAAGAAGAGACTCCCTGTCTCGAAAGGAAACTCCTCGAGATTGTTCCGCATTCTATTCTTGTTTTCTCTCACCGCGATGACCGGTATCCCTTGTTCCAGGGCTGCAAGGATCGGCAGACCCATACAGCCGTCCGGAATGACAACACATGAGACATCAGCGGCCGTCAATATGCCGGGACAACCGAGTGGCGCTATACCATTCAGAATCTTTGGACTCCTTTGCAACCCTTTAAGAATGGAATGCAGGAATGTCACAGAGACAATCTCCGCAGCCTTTCTGGGGTCAATCACTCCTAGCTCAAGGTCCAGTATTTTCCGTGTCTCCAACATCGGGGAATGAGCCGAGGGGACATTAAGCAGCAAGGAGATGGCGTGCGTCAGCATGGCCTCCACGCCTCCCCAGGGATTGATCATGTCTTTGAAATAATAGTCGGTGTGGAAATTCTCCGGAACCTTAATCACCGAAGACAGAGCAACGGCGTCATACTGGGAGCGGTACTTCGTCAAGACGTCATATACACGTTCGAAATAGTCGATCTTGCCGACCGCCCTCCCGGAACTGGAATATAACGACCGCATCAGCATCTTGTCTTCCAGCATTACCACACCCGGACAATCCAAGCCCAGAGAAGACCTGGCAGCCGATGCCGAGTTCACGGCAGATTCGTAGAAGAACTTGTCTGTATGTTTGTCGATGACCAACAGGACTCTATTGGCCCTGACCTTCTGAAGGCTTACGGTCCCCATTAGAAATCGGGCCAGCACACTTCCTTCAACATAAAGCCCATTTTCGGGAAGCTCATTGATATCTGAGGCATTGACCACATTGGGGTGGGTAATCAGGTTGTCACAAGCAGAGGCCAGAAGCCTGGCAACAGAACCCGCATCCCCTGAATGTCCTCCGATCTCAGCCCCAACCCCCGTCGGGATAATCAAGACTGCATTGAATTGCCCGGTGTTCTCAAAGTCACGCCTCTGGAAATGAAAAATTTCGCCTCTCAATTCATCGAAAGAATGGTCGGCGTCAGAAAAGACCCCTAACTCGCAATGGTAGCCTTTCTCATCGGTTCGCGTAACCGCGACTCGAACGGGTATCTCGGATCTGGGTAGCCTCTCCAGAACCACTTCCACCAGGTGGTCCAATAACCTCTCGTGGTGCCTGACCAAAGGAACGGTAATTTCCTTTTCATAAAGAATCATTGTTATCTGCCCCCACATCGCGACAGGAAATCGTCGTAGGTGAATTGCTTTTTCATTTCAAGCTTCCTATCAGTCGTATATGCATAGATTGTCGGAAGATTGATCCCGTTAAACATATTGGCTTTGACCATGGTGTATGCGCCCATATTCTCAAAAACTATCCTTGAGCCTATTTCCAGAGGTTTGTCAAAACGGTACTCGCCGAATACATCCCCAGCCAAACAGGTAGCTCCGGCCAGTATATAGGGATACTTCCCTTCCTCAGACTCCTGAGCGACGTCTGGCCTGTACTGATATTCAAAAACCTCGGGCATGTGGTTCGTGGTTGTGTCAAGGACGGCTATACTATGTCCGTCATTTATAAAAATGTCTACAACAGTTGAAACAATTGTGCCAGCTTGTCCAATTATTCCTTTTCCAGGCTCAAAAACAACCTCGAGACCGAACTTTTCTTTCAATAAAAGTACAGCCTCAATAAATTCATCAAAATCCTCCTCAGAGCTAAAAAGGTAACCTCCACCCAAGTTGACCCAGTCAATTCTGCTGAGAAATTTTGGTAGGCATCTGCCAATCAGCTTCACCGTTTCAAGAAGCTCACGGAACTTATCTGACTCACAGTTAGTGTGGAAATGTAATCCTCTTATCCCTTGCATCCACTCAAGTCCTTGATTCTCAATTAATGCTTGAATCGGTACGCCAAGCTTGGAATGTTTTCTACAAGGATTATACTTATTATCGCTAACAAAGGAAATTCCTGGATTGATCCTTATCCCACAACTTGAATTATTTTCAGCTATATCTCGAAATCTAAGCCATTGTTCTATCGAATTAAATGAAATATAGTTACAATAAGTTAAAATACCAGACATTTCTTCTTCTTTTAACAGGGGAGACGTTAAGTGAATTGATTTATCTCTTCCATTAATAACGTTAAAAGACAGCCTTGCTTCAAACAGAGAACTTGCAGAAAAACCATCAAGCATGTTTATCATCATCTCTAATGAATCATAAAATGAAAATGCTTTTAAAGCAAAATACATTTTGCAAGTGGATATGGTTTTAATCTCATTCAGAATCTTTAGTTTAAATAATATGTCTTTTTCACTATAAATGAAGGCAGGAGTAGAAATGTCAAAGCCTAAAATATCTTCCGTAAGGGACATATCAGTTTATCCTTATTATATTACTAATCTCCAGCAAAAACCATTTGTCGCAAATCTTCAAACAAATCTGGGTACGTACTCTTAATAATTGACCTAGCGATAAAAGAGTAAGGTGTCTTCCCTGCTACAATATCACAGAGGTTGGTTAAATATTTTCTCTCTTCTGCCTCATTAGTACTATCTCGGAACTTTATTAAATCATAGCTCGCAGCTTTATATGCCATTAGCCGATTTGTTAAAATACCAGGTCGAATGTTAAGCCCGAATATATTGATGCAACCCATAGCTCGCTCGTCGCCCGATAGAACAGCTGTCTCGAAGTCAACCTCTAGGTGATTCTCAGGGTCCTCAAACATAGGGTTTATTAATAGTGGTTCCTCATTGTTCTCATTTTGCGGAGATGTAGCGTATTGTCCGCGGATTAGAGGAAACTTAGTGAATTTTCCTGATAGGGTTCCATCAATGCTATTTGGTCTATTACATTTATCACATGAAGGGAGTAAATTATTCCAATCATAAGCCAGCCAATAGTATCCTGGATGTGGGAGAACCTCCCCGGTTTTATCTTTATATGTTATGGGGGTGCCATCTTCATCAGTAACAGCCTTTGCTGGCCTAAAATGCTCAATGTCGCCAGATTGATCAGCTGCCATAAGAGCTTCACAGTATGCACATTTACCATGAAAAGGACCATCTATCGACATATATATGGAGGTCTTTATCGACCTCCTTTTGTAGAGATTCTTTATGTTAGGTTTATTTCCTTTCTCGACTTCTTCACAAAGTATAGCTGTCTCTCTCTCACAGTCTTTTCGCCACCTCTTCCAAGTTACTGAAATTGGTTCGTTAAAATAAATTCTTATCATTACAGTTCCTTAAGATTTGCTCAGTTTGCTAAGTTTTTCTCTCATAAGTAGCTCAAGGTCCTTATTTGGCTTCTTATTGAGAAGATTCTTTAAGGCACTTAAAGTAGCTCTCTCTATTTGCCTCTCGGCCTCGGTCATACCTATTGGCAACCGATTTATTAACATATTCCTTAAATTTTCAAATTCAGTTTCCTCCTCATTGTTTCTATCCTTGCTCATCAGATCAGCGAAACGATCAATATCTCTAACACTTCCCGGGCTCATAGTAATATACATGCCAAAGGCTATGGACGAGAGCACTTGATCCATGGTGAGGCCTTTTAGAGAAGGGATGTCTTCAATTAATAGGGTCTTGTCTTTGTCAAGTCTAAGAGGAAAAAGTTTTGCATCCTTAAAATCAGCTGCACCAGCAGCGATTATAGGTGAGTGCGTTGTCACAATAAATTGGACCTTCGGGAAATGCTCTTTCAGATTCTTAATAATATTCCTCTGTAACTTAGGGTGTAAAGCTAACTCAAGCTCATCTATGAGTATTATGCCTACCAAGTCCTCCAGTTTTTGCTTCTTACTCATACGATCAGCATAAAGCTGCCAACCCAAAAAATCGATTAGCCAGGTTGCAGTACCAGAATATCCATCACCTATATAGTCAAGAAATACCTCGCTGCCATTAAATAGGAATTTCAAGCCTTTTTCGGTTAATATAATAGATTGGTCTTGGTCGAGCATGAGTATCTCTTTAATAAAGTTTAATATTATATTTTCGCGTTCTGGTTCTACTTGGATATGTCTACGTAATATTAATTCAATATTTTGAAGTGGCGTATAATAATCAAACAAGGTCAAAAGTGATTCTAATGGTGAATACTTATGATAGTTTTCAGCACCGCCACCTGATCTCTGGATTCCATAACCACAGATGAAAATCTCGTCCCAAAAAATGGGTTCATAATCTTTAGGATCTATTTTTTTGGGTTCCACGATTTCCATAGAATACTTTGGAGTAATTTTTGATGTTATAGTAAATAAAGGACCTGCGCCTCCTCTACCAAGGGTAATGATAATCTTTCCAGGTTTACTTTTATCTCTTAAAAGCTCGGCACCCCAAGATTTTATTAGCGTGGCAGCAGTACTTTGATCACAAAGTCCTATTGCTATACACCTAAGGATTGAACTCTTCCCCGTGGAATTATCACCAAGGATAACGTTCCAGGAACAAGGACTTTGGCCATTTTCAAATGACAACGTGATGTTCTCAAAACTCATAAGGTTGGTGATTTCAACTCTAAAGATATACATATAAATATCCTCTTGGAATGAAACTGCATCGGAATATAAGATAAAAAATACGATATAATGAACTATGGACACTTACTCCCTTTAAGTAGGAGCCATAATTCATATCGTTTCTATGTGTTCCTGAGATTTAGATCATACTGTCAGAGGCTTCCTAAGACTTGGTGTGCAATGCCTGCTCCATAAGTAGCCAGTCATCGTTCGGTATCAGCTCTCTAGAACGATGATCCCATTTTTTGGGGAAATCGCCTGAGGCGACGGATTCTAAATATGGGAGCAATGGACGCATTGGAGGGCATCTCAGTTCCCTTTCGTCAAGCACCGACCCCATCTGCCATTTGAACTTATTGGCGTACTTCTTGTCGTTGAAGCCGAATCCATCGAAGAAGCCCTCAGTGCTCACAAGAGGCATATACCATAAACTAGGGATGCCACGCTCGTTCTCCTTTATGGGAAGTTCGTCTTTGAGCTTTTTCAATAGATTCAAGGCTCGGCGATGCCCCTCCAACTCCTTTTCAAGCTCCTTCAAGGTAGGAAAAGAGACTGGCGGACTGACAAAAAGCACAGGTTTTCTTTCCTGCCTGGCTACCACGATTTCGTGAACCGTGCCGACGCTGTAAATATTGGTGGGGCAATAGGCGATGACAAAATCGCTGACGTCCACCATCCTTAGATCTATGTGGAGTGTTTCCCAAAAATTCGAGGCACATTCGCCTCTCGCCTGAATGCCCTTCTCTCCAGGGTCGAAAGTCCATTTGTTCCTGGCTTCCGCACTCTTTGCATCTTCTTTGCCGTATTCGTAAAGCCCCCTAATTTCCGGCTTATTCCAGGGGTCAAAGACGGTAACTCCATATGACTTCAAGAACTCGCCGATGCGGTTGCGCCAGCCAAATTTCTTCTCTTCGGCCCTTGAGGCGACAAAATCCATCGGGCCGGAGAGATAGACCCGCGCACCCTGAAGGTGATTCTTACCTTTCTTTGTCATACATTGCTCCGTGGTGGCTGGGAAACCGAGCTTTTGAAATGCTTTTGCCAAGCAGTTTGAGCAAGACCGGCCAGTTGCTCCATAATAGGGTTTATTTGTTCATCGGAGGCCGCTTTGTCTATGATCTTGACCAAACTGGTTGCCTCCTCGTTGAGTGCCTCGGCTTCATCAGGTAGACTCAATTCCTGAAGGCGGGTAACCAGAAATCCAGCTTCCAAAAGAAGCTTGGCTCGATAAACCCCTTGAAAAGTCGGTTTTCTCTGCGCAGTCAGCATGGGATCAGAGGCATTCTGCTTTGAGACAGGTCGAATCTCTGCAGCGGAAGTGGTCACATAGATGCCAAAGAGCTTGAGCTTCCCAAGCTCGAAGGCCTGCGGAAGCGTTATGCCACCGGCCCACAGGCATCGTATCCCTCTCTCATTTGCATAATGGTCAATATCAGAAAGCTGTTCCAGCGTTAAGATTCCCACCCGGTCTCTGGGGCTGTTCTTGAGCAGCTTACGCCCTTTATCTTTATCTGCTGTGTCTATGAGCACTAGGGGAATGCTGTGCCCGGCAACCATATCTAGCCATCTTTTTGCAGCCTGATCAATCTCTTTCTCTGCATAGGCACGGCTTTGGCTCATGTGTGGAAAATCCAGATAAAAGGCTGGAGCTGCCGACCAATCAGAAAACCAGCGCTGTATAAGCCCCATAACATTATCACATTCTTCGAAAGTGAGTGGAAATAAGCCGTATTTGCCGAGATGCAGCCCCATGTTGCGCGCAGCCTGGAGGCTACCCCAAATGTTCCGGGCCACTGTATCAGGATCTACTAGATTTTTAGCGCTCAAGCTCACACCCATTTTTTGTGCATATTCCAGTAGCTCGGAGACGTGTTCGGGCCGGAAGTAATTCAGGAGCCCAGGCATGGAGATCTTGTTTTCTGCTTCCCACCTGATTTGTCCTTGAATCGCAACCTCTGCGATCCCTGCTTCCCTTGCCAGATCGATGGAGGCTTTTGCGGCACTAATTCCTCTCTGTCCCCAGAAAACATCAACCAGGAGTCCTAACTTGTGGCATCCCTGATTACAGAGCCTACCCCCTGCCATGGCTTCGGTCAGTGCTTTGAGGATTCGGAGCCTCCTTGTGAACTGTGTCCTGATAGGAAAACGAGCGAGCACGGTTACAGGTCTATGTCTACTATCCGGAGTGTGCAGGAACGGCAAAAAAAGTTCGCCAAGCTTCTGAGTGGCATTCTTGATCGCGTCATCGAAGGACCCTGCAGGTATTCCAAGAATCGGCCGCATCTTGTAGTAGCGCAGATTCAATCTGGTTCCAACATTTGTAGAAGTCAGGATGCTACCCTGACTCCCTAGAATGATGTCCCTGTATTCCTCAGGCCCAACAGCAACCTCTCCCACTGCAGCAAGCCTTTCTGCATCATGGGCAACTCCGACTTGAATTGGTGAGACCTTGCCAAGTGCACGGATTTTGGGAGAGCTAATGGCTGCTCGCCGTATGTCGTGAACGGCGCTTCCCTCATCACTCACCCCCAGGAAAGGCCCGAAAAGAAGATGGTCATAGTCCTTGATTGAAAATGGGTTGGGCTCTGCAACACCACCGAGCTCCATAATGGCATTCCCGATAATCCCAAACAGGCATTCCTTGTCATCACCCTCAAGCTTATGACCCAATTTGTTCAGTCGGGAAACGATATCTTCAAAGAGACGAAACGCTTCACGTAGCGTGTCATAGTATTTGCGGTTGTCTTCGACACTTATTTCGGCGGTTCTCCTTTTTGAAATCGATGAAAGCTGATCTTGAATTCGATTTAGTTCTTTCCGTTCGCTCAAAAGCAGCATCTGCTTTTTCCCCTTATAGAAGCGTCGCAGACCAGCAGTCGTCTTTCAGACCCACCAAGAGCTATTTGGCCAATAGCCTGAAAAGGATTTAAGTAAGCCATATTCGTTCCGTCCGATTATGGCTTGGCATAAAGGAATTTCAGGCTCACGTCTCTTCTTCACAGGTCAAGAACGACAAAAGGTGGATGATGGTCCGTACCTCTTACGGCCTTGAACTTTTTAGGCAGCCTTGGCGTGCTCGGCTGCTTATGAAGAATTCCTGCGGTGTCTGGAACTACTGAGCTTTTCAGCTCCGGAGACACCAGTATATGGTCTATCCAAGACCTCAGCTCTGAAGGTTGGCCGTACCTCGAAGGGCCAAGTGGATTTACCACTCGATCTTGGAAGTCAATGGTCCAGCGGTCTTTAGAAGGAAAAGATGCATGCGTGTTGTGGAAGATGCGCACAGGGTCCCAAATGCTCCCCATCAAAGGCTCGAGAAAACAACCACCCAGAAGCGCTGCGTGGATATCGAACTCCGGCCCATCATTCATATCCCCCATAACTACAACTCTTCCCTTTCCATTTTCATCAACCAGTCGATCCAACCTTTTACGGACAGAATTTGCTTGCGCACGAAGTTTCATCCTGTTTGCCTTCGAGAGCCGTTCATAAGCAAATAGGTCCCCTGGAATGAATGCCCCCTTCGACTTGGAGTGAATTAGGATGAAGGTTGTCTTTGCCTTGAGGCCGCCATCCGAAAAATCGGCTTCCAAAGGCACACGATTCCACCAAGTGTACTTCTCTCGAATTCCGTCACCGTCGGAATCGAACTCATCCAGCTTGAAATCCTTAAGGCTTTGATCCTTACTCCGCACGGTAACTTTGATATTTGCCGTCTTTCGGACTAAGAAGGCTAAGCCTAACGCCCCTCTTTTTTCTGCTTGATGGACATCATATTTCCCGTCAAGATAACTGTCGACAAATGCTCGGGTACGGTCTTCGTCAGGGGGAGCTTCTATAAGACCTATAATATCAGGGTCGACCTCGATTACCAAGGCAGCAAGAAGCTTTGCTCTCCAAAAGTGACTGCTATCGTCTGCTGGGATTTCGAGATTCTTGGGAACCAGATCAATCATATCTTGTCCATTTAGACTCATAACTTTAATCGCTGTCATAGCTATCCTCCTTTTTTAAATGAGGACTACGCCCAATATTTATCATTATTCACATACTTTTAACTAAAGCTCAAGAGTTGAGTAGCGTGCGGGATTCTCATCCCCACCCAGTTCCAAAACTGGGCATGAGTCTCTCTTCTGAAAAGCTCTTTCGATCAACATAAGGAAGCTTTGCTCAGTGCCACATCGCTTGCCAATAGCAAAGCCTTTAGAAAATACAAGCTATGGAACGAATATGGAAAAGCCATCCTATCGACCCCCCCTTTCTTTATGGGGCGGCCTGCCTGGAGCATTAAAAAAAAAGAGCCGGGACCCTCGTGTGAAGGTCCCGGCATGATTCGCCCGGTTGTCCCGGGGCTTGGGCCTGACGACAAGATTCGCCGCAGCATAGTTCGCATCAGTGCCCACTTGGCATTAACCCGGGGGCGCCATCTTGTCTTGGTTGCCGACTCAGCGTGCGCCTGCTGGCGGTTGTGGGTTGATAATTGGCTCTGTCAGGGGGGTCTGGTTTATCATTTTCGGAAGGCCCGCCAGCACTCCCGGCAAAACCAACGTGTCTCACCATTGGTCTCGGGACCTCGGTAAGCCACAACAGCGGCTTCCCGGGGGTGCTGAGAGCAGTATCCCAGTATAGGGCGGTCATCCGGCGGCTTGGTCGCAGGCTGCATCATCCGTCTCCACCGGCCTGATCCGGCCTGACTCCAGCCACCAGATTTGAATCTCGGGGATGGGTGAAGGCTTCGCTTCTTGCGAGGTAGCGAAAATTATGAGCGTGTCAAAGTCCGGCTGGATTTCCAGCAGGAAGTCAATAAGCGCTGTCCGGTTCGATGGGTCAAGCAGGTCGGCTTCATCGATCAAGAGCAGCCGGGCCCCCGCCAGTTTTGCCAAGCTGTATTGAAAGGCCACCCCTACCCTGAATTTTGCTGATTTGCTCAGGGTGGCAAAAGGGCACCCGCTTAACTCAATGTCCAGGCCCTCAGTCAAGGCCAGGGACCGGCCGGGGAAAAGGTGAACTGAGGCGACGTCCAGCAGGTCATTGACCGACCCCAGAGCCTCGGCAATCAGCCGGGAGGGTAGGCCATCCGGAGCCAGGGCCTTGGCCAGGGTGTCGTAAAGGGTCACCTCGGCCTCAACCTGGCCAATTTTCTCCTGGGCTTTTTCGGCCTCGGCTTTGCGGCGCCAGAAGTCGCTTACCGCATAGAGGAGGTCCTGGCCCCTGGCAAGCCGGGCATCCAGGGATGCTATCGAATGGTCCAGGGCAGCCGTGGCCTCGGAGCTGGCCTTTTGTGACTTGGACTTTTCAACCTTTGCAGAAAGCGCCTCATGAGCAGCCTGGAAAAGGTTGAAATCTAACTGTCGGTCCTGAGCGGCCTTGAGTTCGGTTTCCAGAGTGGCCACTTCTTCCTGCTGTTCTTTCAGGTCGGCTTTCAACTTCTCGACCTTGGCGGGGTTGGGGGATGGAGTGCCTGGGACCGCGACTGCGCCGGCCTTGGGACATGCCAACCTGGCACCAGAAAAGACGGGGCACATCGCCGGCCACACCTGGTCAGCTTTGCCGGTTTCCAGGGCCTGGTTCGCAGCGATAAGCCTTTCCAAGATCGGCCGGTTGACCTTCAGAGCGTTGTCCAGTTTCTCAATTTCCTCGGGGTCCGGGGGCTCAGGAAGATTTTCTTCCATGGCCGCCAGTTCGGATTCGAGTTTGGGAAGTTTTTCAATCTCTCCTTCCACCTTCCCCCGTTTGGTGAGGAGTTTGTCCCGTTCAGCCCGTAGCTTCACCAGCCCCTCTTGGACTTCCGCTTCGCTGATGTCTGGGAGGATGTATTCCGTTTCTCCGATGGTGGCCCGGTCCGCCGGTTCCTCCACCTGAAACCCGTCTCGGAGCCGTTTGGCTTCCCGGCGTTTGGTGATGGCTTCGGTCTCCGCAGCCTTGAACCCCTTGGTGGCGGCGATCTCTCCCAAGTCCAGGGTGAGCTTGCGAAACGGCACACTATCTTTCTTGTCGCACAAGACGAACAGTCTTTTGGCGATCTCTGCTGCCGCCGGATTCAGCCCCGGGATCACCTGGAAGAGCAACTCACGCCTCTGCGCTTCAGGCCAATCCAGGAATGTAAAGGAGTCGCAGAGTATCCCGGGCCAGATAGTGGGACCAGAGTCTTCAGGGCCGGAGAAAATCGAGGGTGACTTGGGCGTCTTGCGCCGCGTTCCGGTTTGGCCGTCGGCAAAGGTAAGGCTCACCTCCGCCGCCTTACCGCCGTCGCGAATCAAGGCCGCCTGCTCTTGTTGCGTCTTGAGGCCTCGGGCCTGGCCGGTAAGGCACCATTGGATAGCGTCCCGGACAGAAGATTTGCCGGCTTCGTTTTCCCCGATGATCACATTAATGGGGGCCTGGAGGTGGAGGTCCAGAGATTCCAGGCCCAGAAATTGCCGGATTCTGATATCGGTGATTTTCACAACTCCTCCTTAACCTTGCGGAAGTCGATGCGTTCTGTGGTTTTTGCGGTGGCATTGGCCAGAACCTGCCCCAGCAGGTCCTGCCGCCGCAGCTTCTTGAGACCCCGCTCGAGGCCGGTTTTGGTGAGGTTCAGCAGGGGCCAGACGGTTTCCCGTTCCAGTCCGGCCTCCAGGAGAAATTGCACCACCGCCTGGGTATCCAGATCATAAGAAAGCATTTCAGTGGGGCCGTAAACCAGGTCGCCCACCTGAATCGGGCCGTGTTCCTTCACCCAGTCCTTCAGCCGGGAGGATAGTTCTTTCTCCAGGTTTTGTAGTGTTAAGAGCAATGAGGCGGCTTTCTCGGCCTGTACCAGGGTGACCGGGGCCATAACCTCCACCGGCGTCAGGGCCTTAGCCATAACGGGGCAGTGTGTCGTAACACCGCACCAGCCGCAGAAGGAGCCAGGGGTAGGAGTAAAGGTGTGGTCCGCCTCAATAACTTCTATACGGGCCTTAAGCTCATCCGGAACCGCGGCCAGGTCCAGGTGGGTAAGCAGCACTTCCCGCTCTTTGCCGTAGCGCAGAAAATGCAGCCGCAGCAGCACCTCTTGGATGTCAGGATAGAGGGCTTGTTTCAGTCCCCAGCCATAAGTCCGGAGTTGGAGGTCTTTCTCCACCGTCTGTGGCATCGCCCGGTTAGTCTTCCAATCCACAATGACTCCCAGGGCCTCCTGGCGGAAGTGGAAATCGATAACCATCCGGAAGTAGGCCGCCTCGGAGAAAAACTCACAGGGCTGCCAGTCAGCGTCAAAGGCCAGCTTGTTTTCCACCCCGGGGGCGTCCAGAGCAGGGGGCAGGGTGAAGGTCTGGTAAAACCTCTCCCACATCTCCACCATCTCGGACACCTGGGCAACGGGTTCCTTTGGGGTGGCGCCCCGGGCCCATTCCCAATCGGTGAGCTGAACTGAGGTGATGAGCCGGTCCAGGTAGTTTGCAACCAACTGGTGCATGACCGTGCCGGTTTGCAATGCCTCACTTTTGGCCCGGGGGATTTTGTCAATGTGGACCGTCTTGTAGGCCCAAGGGCATCGCTCATAGAGGTCCAGGCGGGAAAACGAGTATTGCGGGTTTTTCATGGTGTCCTCCTGAATATTGAGGGACCCACCCCGAAATCAGTCGCATGAGAGCCTCGCAGCGGGCTGATCTCGGGGTGGGTAGAAACTTTATAGAGGTTCAAAAGAGGGAGGGCTTACCCTCGCCGTCGGCTTGGACCGGCCGGAGGTGGGTCTTGTTGCCCTTGGGAGGAGATTTCGGCGGTTTCGCCGGCTCCTCCGGCCCGATCTGCACCCGCATGACCCCATCGCCCCCAGAGGCGAGTTCGGTTGTCTGCAAACCGCACCCGCGATCCGAACCATCATAACCAGGGGGGACTGTTTCGTCGGCCTGGGGGTCCGCTATTTTAGCCCCACCATTTTTCGTTTCGGCCTCCTGAGGGTGATCCTGGGGAGAGGTGGGGGAAGGTGAGGAATGCCCCGGGTTCACCTCTTCTGTGGCTGAAGGTAGGGCTGTATCAGGTTCCTGGGTGAACGTTGTCTTCCCGGCCTGTACATTCGGGTCCTCTACCACCCCCTCCGGGAAAAACTCTTGAGCCGTTTCCGCCTGCTCCAGGGGCGGTTCCTGGTGCGGGGCCACCAGTTGCTTCTGGGCCAGCTCTTCGACGGTCTCCATCCTGACCCGGTGTTCAACCCGCCGCCGGGCCAGTTCATAACCCAGTTCAGCCAACTCATTTTCCGGACCCCGGTACTCCAGGGAAATGATAAAGACCACCATGTTCTGTCCGCTGGTGGGCACGGTGACGGTTTTGGGAGACAGGACCATCCACAAGGGGATGCCCGCCAGGGGGCCGCCGGTGATAGTCTTGATGAGGGCCAGACTGGAGAGGATGGCGTTCACCGTGTTCCAACTGGTGGTCCGGAACTTCCAGACCCCGCCGATGCGGTCCACCCCTTCGATGAGCACCTGCAAGGTTCCCAAGGTCTTGCATTTGTCTTGCGCCTGATAAAGGGGGTCCTGACGCTCACAGGGACACTGGACCTCCTGGTATTTGCCGTTCTCACCGGTGAGACGCTGAGCCACTTCGCCGTCGCCGGTACACCAACACCGGGTGCCCCGGTAGCAGGCATATCGAGTCTGGAAGTTCAAGTCGATGTCGTCATAGAGTAGCCGCACCGGGATCTCAGTGATCTTGCCACCCTCAGGCTTGAGCCGGGCCATGAGAGGGGTATCCGGCATCAGCCGGCCAGCTGCGTCCCGCTGCATGGTGGTGATAAGCATGTGGTCAAGTTTTTTCGGCTGAGCAAACTGCTTGCCCTGGGACGAGGTTTTTATCTCGCCCTTCTCGCCGATCTTAATACGGCCTCTTTCGGCCAACCTCGGGATAAAATTCTTGATCATGGTGAAGTGTCCTCCTTCAGGATGGTTTTAATTCCTGGGACATTTGGGGAAGATGTAAGGCCGGTAAATGCTCCATTGATAAAGCCGGGTCCAGGAACTGGATCCCGGCTGATAGACATAGGGGTTGGCAGGAGTAGGAGAAGGGGACCCGCCACGAACCTCATAGCGGTTGCCCTGGTAATCCCTGACCAAGTAATAATCTCCTAAACTATCCCGATATGGTTTCCCCGGCTTTCCCGATGCGGCGTCCCACCAGGCATATTCGCCGGTGGCATAGCAACCGGTCGGTAAGAGACACAAAGTTAAAATTACCGCCCTGATGACAGACATAAGTTTCCTCCGTGAGGGTAAATTCAGAAGAAGGGCGCCAGGGCCCAGGCCAGCACATAAACTGCTGCCAGTCCGCCTCCCAAGAGAGCGAAATAATACAGAGCGATCAGGCGCTCCTTCCAGGTCCCGCCCTGCAAGGGCCAGAGCCAGTGGTCTTCCATAGTTTCCTCCCCAACGAAAAAGGGGAAGCGACTTGACGCATCGCCTCCCCCGGTTCTATGCGACCTTCCCGTTACATATCCATGGGCATCACCAGGTAGACGGTCCCGGGGTCCGCCGGGTCGGTGAGACGGGTCGGCCGGTTAGGTTCATTGCAACCCAACAGTACGGTTTCCCCCTGCATCACCCCCAAGGGCGCTAAGAGGTAAGGGGCATTGAAGCCGATGGTCATAGGTTCAGTGGAGTCCGTGGTCTTTTCCCTGATGTCCACTACCTCCCGGCCCTTGCCCACCTCGGGGTTTTCGTGCACCAGTTCGGCGCAGTCCCCGGACAGGGTGAAGATAACCCCCCGGAACCGATCCCGGGTCAGGACGACAATGCGCTTCAGCGCTTCTGCCAGCTCTTGGCGATTAAAGGTGAAATGGTGCGCACAGGTTTCCGGAATGATCCGGCGGTAGTCCGGGAATTTCTTCTCCAGGAGCCGCACGGAAAACCCCTTGTCATCCGCCTTCAGGCAAAGGACCCGGTCATTAACCCCCAGTTTGATCGTCTCCTGAGGGCAGTCGGCCAGGAACCGCTGGATCACTTGCATGGCCTTCAAGGGGACCAGGATCCCCGAACCCAATTCCAGTCGCGCTTCCCCCGGCAGGGGCTGCTCGGCCAGACTCAGCCGGTGGCCGTCGGTGGAGACCATGCGAAGTAAGGCGCCGCCTTCGTGCTCCACCTGCTCCCAGAAGACGCTGGAGAGGCTGTATTGCAGGTCGTCCCCGGATGCCGAAAAGATGGTTTTTTTGATCATCTCCAGCAGAGGCTTGACCTCCAACTCCACCAGACCTTCCGCCTCGATATCCGGGATGGGGGGGAACTGGTCGGGCGACAGGACGTTAAACTTGTACCGGGACTCGCCGGTCGAAAGTAACGCCCGAGTGTCATTGCCGGTGAACTCAAGCCCACCCTTGGGTAGGTCTTTCACCAGGCTGTGCAGGGTGTGAGCTTGGACGGTGAAGGCCCCGGGTTCCTGCACCTCCGCCGGGTAAATTCCTTTGAAACTGACCTCCAGGTCAGTGGCGGAGATGACCAGACCGTGACCGTTGGCTTCCAACAGGCAGTGGGTCAGGATGGGCATGTGGCCCCGGCGGTCAACCACCCCCAGGGTGTTGGCGATACCTTTCAATAGGACATCCTGCTCGATATGGACTTGCATTTTTCTTCTCCTCCTTGGGGAAATTGTTAGTGCCGCCCCA
>Ga0172375_10004800_pt1 | contig 19804 bp, 16 predicted proteins | sample LakKiv1m_FD_114537 | JGI IMG/M metagenome (GOLD analysis project Ga0172375, IMG submission 114537) | Freshwater microbial communities from Kabuno Bay, South-Kivu, Congo - kab_092012_11.1m | ecosystem: Environmental > Aquatic > Freshwater > Lake | place: Democratic Republic of the Congo...
CCGGTGTCCGGGGCGCCCAGCACAAGGACGAGCCCCCCGCGCCTGATGATGGCCGCCACGGCAGTGGACCAATCGCTCCCGTCGGATATGACGCTCATGTTGTGAAGCTCATCGGCGAATGCTCAACGGCGCCCCTCGATCGTCAACGCGACGCGACGAAGGCTTGCGAGACGGGCAACGGCGGCGTGCAGCCACCGGGTAGGATAGGTTCTCGGCTAGCACAACCCCCGCCGCGGAAGCCGCGGTTGGGGAATGCCGCCGACCGAACATCCGATGACACCAGGATCACAACGAGCGCTCGTCGCTGCAGCCGTGCTCCTGCTGGGAAGCGCGGTCCTCTACTTCCGTTCTCAGGATACCCCGGCGCCCAGACTGACCGCACACGAGGTCAGCAGGACGCTGGCCGAGGTGGCAAGCGCCGTGCGCCGCAGGGATAGCGCCCGTGCGTTCCAGCTCGCGACGGAGGACGCCGAGCTGTTCGGCGCGAGGCGGGCACGTCTCGAACGCTATGTCGCGAGAGCCTTGCGCGACGCCGCGCCCGGGCGCTTGAACCTGTCATGGAGGGACCTCGTGGTCACGGACCACGGCGCGACGGGGGCGGCGGAGTTCGACGTCACGGTCGGGGAGCGCATTGGCGACACTGATACGGTGTATTTCGAGTCGCGGATCACTCTCTACTTCCGCAAGGTGCGCCGCAGTCGCTGGCTGGGTCTTGGCACCGAGGAGCGGTGGCTGGTCGAACGCGCGCAGTCGTCTGCGGATGTCGTCACCGGTGAGTGAGCCGTCCTGCGGAGGGGTCCGGCGAGAAGGCGGCAACGGGGCGTCGCACTCCAGGGCAGCGGAGGTGACGGAGCGACGCCCTACCGCCTGTGATCTACATGTCCATACTGGCCTCTCACACGACGGACGCGGGACTGCCGTGGAGTGCTGCAGAGCGGCCATCGAGCGGGGGATCGGCGTGATCGGCTTCACGGAGCATGTGGACTTCGATCCGTCGGATCCCGGCTACGGCTTCTTCGACTACGAAGCCTGCCGCGGCGCCATGGAGAAGGCCCGGGAGGTCTTCGTGGGTACGCCCACCGTCCTCTTTGGGGTCGAGGTGGACTATCAGGAGTGGTTCGAGGACCGGATCAGGGAGTTCCTCTCGCGGTACAACTTCGACTATGTGGTTGGCTCCGTTCACGCCATTGCCCAACAGCCGCTGATGAGCGCCGGCTACCGGGCGGGCCGGTCAGGGGTCAGGGCGTATGCGGACTACTTCGAGGCCGTCACGAAGTCGGCGGCGTCCGAGCTCTTCGACGTGATCGGGCACTTCGGGTACGCCGCCAGGCAAGACCCTGACGTCAACGATCGCTCGCTCTCGGACTGGTTCCGAGCCGCTGCCGGGGACGCCCTGAAGGCGATTGTTGCGTCCGGTGCGGCGCTCGAGATCAACGCCTCAGGCTGCAGACACAGCGTTCGGCGGCCGTACCCCTCGGTGTGGTGCCTCGAGCAGTACCGCGAACTCGGTGGCCTCCGTGTAACGATAGGCTCCGATGCGCACGGGCCGACGGAGGTTGGTCTGGGCGTGGAGCAAGCGGTTCGGCTCGCGCAACGGATCGGGCTCGAGACTGCGGCGCCGCCGCAGCGGAGGATCGGTTCTGGGCGGCGCTGACGGAGCAGCGCCATCCGACTAACCGCCCGGCGCCCGGTCGGGCTTGCCTCCCACGCGTACACGCACCTCCTCGGTGCCTGCGCCGCGCAAGAGCCGCAAGCGCAGAGCCTGGCCCACCCTTCGCCGGGCCAGAGCTGCGCGCACATCCTCAACGGTGCGAACAGAGCGCCCGTCAATCGCGAGCACGACATCACTCCGCCGAAGCCCGGCATCGGCGGCCGGCGTGAGCGGCTTCACCTCGAGTATGATGACGCCCTGCCCAGGCGGCAGTTCCAGTTGGGCGGACATTTCGGGAGTCAGGGCGGCGTAGACGATGCCGATGAAGGGCGCCGAGGGCGACGCGACGGGACGCGGGTGGCTGCCGAGGACGCCCGCAAGGACCGTGCGAACCACGTTGCTCGGGATGGCGAAGCCGATGCCTACATTCGCGCCACGCTCGCTGACGATGGCGGTGTTGATGCCGACCAGCTGTCCGGCAACGTTCGCCAGCGCTCCGCCGGAGTTGCCGCGGCTGATCGCGGCGTCGGTCTGGAGCGCGCGCCTCAGGAAGACCCCGTCGCCCACGCTGAGATCCCGGCGGTCCGTGGCTGAGATGATCCCGTGGGTTACCGTAGCGCCGATTCCGAAGGGGTTTCCGATGGCAATCACCTGCTCGCCGACCTGGAGCGCGTCGGAGTCTCCGATCTCCGCGGTCGGCAGGCCCTGGGCCTCCACCTTGAGGAGCGCTATGTCGTTGGTGGCGTCGGCGCCTACGATCCGGCCATCGAACCGAGCGCCGGCGGCAGTCGTAACCCGGATGATGCTTGCGCCCTGGACGACATGGTTGTTGGTGACGATGTACCCATCCGGGCTGATCGTCACACCGGACGCCTTGCCCTCACGCGAAACGGGAGGAGCGAACGGGCTCGCGGTGGCATCCCGTCCGTGACCGGGAAGCTCCTCGAGGGTGTCCACGTTCACTACGGCGGGTCGCATACGGCTGGCGGCGCGGACAAGGGGCGAGGCGTCCCCGACAGGAGCTGCGGGAGGTTGCGCAAGCCGTTCGAGCAGGCGGCGCTCAGCGGCCGGGTAGCGGCTCGCTTGCACTGCGTCGTAGAGGCGGATCGCTCCGAAGACCGTCAGGGCTCCGAGAAGGAAGACGACACCATGGGTCCAGTGCGTGCGCATGGTCGAGGGGCTCGGAACGCTGCGCTACTCGACAGCCGGGATCGCTCTGGGCACGGATCACTCCGAGCTCATCGCGCCCAACAGGTTGGCCATCTCGATCGCCGCCATAGCAGCTTCGGCGCCCTTGTTCCCGGCCTTGGAGCCAGCTCGCTCAATGGCCTGCTCCAGGTTCTCCACGGTGATGATGCCATACGTGACCGGCACGCCGGTGTCCAGTGAGATCTGGGCCAGCCCCTTGGTGACCTCGGCCGCGAGATACTCGAAGTGCGGGGTGGCTCCTCGGATCAGGCACCCGACGCACACGACGCCATCGAACCGCGAACTGCGGGCCATTCGCTGAGCGACCAGTGGTATCTCCCAGGTCCCCGGTACTCGCGCGACCTCGACAGCGTCATCTGCCGCGCCGTGGCGTGCCAGTGCGTCCAGCGCCCCGGACAGCATCCGTTCGGTTATGAAGGAGTTCCAGCGGCTGACGACGATGCCGAACCGGAGACCCTCGGCAACAAGCTTGCCCTCGAACACTCTGCCCATCGTGTGCTCCTCTCTTAACCCTCTGCCGGCCAAAGCCGCGCCGCAGGGCGCAGCCCTACTGGTCTTCAGCCGGGGCGGTGAGACGTATGACGTGCCCAAGCTTGTCACGCTTCGCACGGAGGTAGCGGCGGTTGTGCCGGTTTGGCGGCACCACGAGCGGCACCCACTCCACGATCTCCAGGCCGTATCCCTCCAGCGCCGCCACCTTTGCCGGGTTGTTGGTCATGAAACGGATCTTGCGGACCCCGACATCGGCCAGTATCTGCGCGCCGATCCCGTACTCCCTCAGGTCCGGCTTGAACCCGAGGCTGATGTTGGCCTCGACGGTGTCCGCGCCATGATCCTGGAGGGCGTAGGCGCGCACCTTGTTGACCATGCCGATGCCGCGTCCCTCCTGCTGCAGGTAGACGAGCACGCCTCGTCCCTCGTTCTGGATGCGCTGAAGCGCAAGGTGCAGCTGGTCGCCGCAATCGCAGCGGAGCGACTCGAGCAAGTCACCCGTCAGGCACGATGAATGCACGCGGACCAACACAGGCTCATCCGGAGTCACGTCGCCCTTGACCAGCGCGACGGCCGGGAAGGGATCCACGCTGGACTCGTATGCGTGAAGCGACCACTCGCCGTAGCGGCGCGTCGGCAGCGTCGTAGAGGCGACGCGCTCCACGAGCCGTTCGGTGCGCCTGCGGTGCTTGATCAGGTCGGCGATCGTGGCGATCTTGAGTCCAAGCCGCTCGGCCATGCGCGCAAGGTCCGGCAGGCGGGCCATCGTCCCGTCCTCGTTCATCACTTCCGCGAGCACTGCGACAGGCTGGAGGCCGGCAAGGCGGCACAGGTCCACTGCGGCTTCGGTATGGCCCGATCTCTTGAGTACGCCGCCTTCGGCGGCACGCAACGGGACGATGTGCCCGGGTCTGATGAGGTCGGCGCTCACGGTAGCAGCGTTAGCGAGGACTCGTACGGTCTCGGCTCTGTCGAATGCGGACACCCCTGTCGTGGTGCCATGACGTGCGTCAACGCTGACAGTCATTGCCGTACCCAGACGAGCGGTGTTGTGCTCGACCATCATGGGGATCCCAAGCTCGGCGAGCCGCTGCTGGGCCATGGGAGCGCAGACGAAGCCGCTCCCGAGGCGTATCATCGTGTTCATCGCCTCGGGCGTGCACTTCTCGGCCGCAATGATGAAGTCGCCCTCGTTCTCGCGGTCCTCATCGTCAACCACGATCAGGAGGCGGCCCGCGCGAACCTCGTCGAGCGCTTCAGGGATGGTCGCGAACGTCATGGCGCTGCGACATCCTCGGGGGCGGCAAAGCCCGCTTCGGCGAGGCGCGCCGCCGTGATCCCGGTATCGCGCATATGGAGTGCGAGCAAGCGATCCACGTACTTCCCGAGGATATCCGCCTCGACGTTGACAAGCTCGCCCTCACGCCTCTCTCGGAAGGTCGTGTTGCGGAGTGTGTGGGGGATGATCCACACCGAGAACGTATCGGCCTCGAGGTCGGCAATGGTCAGGCTAACGCCGTCCAGCGTGATGGAGCCCTTGTGGACCACCAGCCGCATGATCTCGGGCGGAACCGATATCCGGAATGAGCGGCCATTGCCGTGGTCCACGACCGAGACGACCTTGCCGACGCCGTCAACGTGGCCCAGGACAAAGTGCCCGCCGACCCTTCCGCCCATCGGCAGCGCACGCTCCAGGTTCACGCCGTCCCCCGGCCTCGCGTAGCGAAGCGTCGAGCGCTGCAGTGTCTCGGCGACAACGTCAAACGCAAGCCGCTGAGCGTACTTGGCGGTTACTGTGAGGCAGACGCCGCCGACGGCGACGCTGTCGTTGATCTGAGCGTCGAGCGCTGCCCGCGACCCCTGGACGCTGATGCGGGTCACCGTGCCGGTCTTGCGGACCTCGCTGACCTTGCCCACTTCCTCTACGATGCCGGTGAACAACCTGCGTGCCTCTTCTCTGATCTCGGCCTTGCCGTGGGTCTATTCTACCAGACCGCCCCGTACGCGCCCGGGCGCCTCGGTCCGAACCAAGCTCAGACGCAGGTACAGCCCGATGATCGCGTAGACGCCGAAGATGAAGAGGGCCGCCACCACGCCGGTGTCATTGAAAAGGAACGCGGCGGCGCAGGCAACCATGGCCGGTCCCTGCCAGGACCGCCAAGCAGGGTGGGCTGAAGCCACGAGAGCGACATCCCTCCTCATCGCCGTTGCCATGAGGGACGCGAAGCCGCCGATCGCGGCCACGGCAGTCATGGCGGGCCATGTGGCGAGGATGCTCAGGTTCATCAGCATCTTGCGGCCCGCGATCTCGGCAAGGGTGTGGGCTCCGCCGGCCCGAGCTGCGTTGAGCGCCCTGCCCAGGTGCGACGCGCCATCTGCAGCTACCGACTGGTCCAGCGCCGCGAACACGAAGGCCGCCGCGACGCCGCACGTTCCAGCCAGCGCGACGTGCCGGAGGCTCAGCCGACGACCGGTGACCGCCACAGCCGCCGCGCCGAACGCGGTAACGCTCGTGATCACACCGCCGGCGTTCGCGCCGAGGAACCCGAGCCCGAGCAGGGCCGACACTATTGCGCCGGCGGCAAGCGTGCGCGCGCGGTTCCAGCGCAGCAGGAAGGCGCACCCAAGGCTTGCCCCAACCAGGATGCCCATGTACTCGTTGCCGATGCCGTAGAACCGGATCCCGCTCATGCCGCACGCCGCGAGTAGCGATGACTTCATCAACGGTTGCCCCGCGATCGTGTCCGCGATGATAGCCAGGCACGTTACGGCGAGCGCCGCAGCGCAGTGGCCCAGCGGGTCAACTGAACGCCTGACGAGACGCAGAACCCATGCAAGCACCCAGGCTACTGCGGCCGATTCGCACACTATCAGCACACCCACGGATAGCGGCGCGAGCGGGGGACCGGGCCACGCCGCCGATGCTCCGGCGAGAAGGAAGCCGAGCGGGAGGGCCATCGAGGCGTTCAGCGCGTTCGCCGCCGGCAATGCCAGGCGCGGCCACCAGGCGACTGCGACCAAGCCGAGCGCCGCAACCAGAGCAACCAGCAGGCCTATCCCGGAGAGAACCGGGACCATTGCACGCACATTGGTGGTCGCCGCTCTGTCGAGCGCCGCCACGATCTTCCCGCGTTGCGGAGCGTACGCGATCCGAACGGCGCGGCCCGGGCATGTGGGATCGGCAGGGATTCCGACCCACTCCAGAAGCGTAGGGCGAACGTCGCTGAAGGATATCAAGCCCGGAGTACGGGTCGTCGCCGAGGTCAGCACCCCGCGGATGATGTTTGCGTCGCCGAGGACCGTCAGCATGGGGCGCGCGGCATACTCGTTGCGATCGCGCGTCGAGCGGGTGCCGATCACCCAGACCCGCTCGCCGCGTCCCCTTGCGATCCGTATGCGGGCGTCGAGCGCCGCACGGTCGGACCCCATATGCGCCGACACCACCAGGGCCGTCGGTTGCGTGGCGCCCGCGCCGATGCCGAGCGAGGAGGCCGAGAGCAGCCCCGCCAGACGCGCATCGGCGTCTGCGTTCGGGGCGATGTCGGCGGCCAGCAGCCCGGGGGCTGCTCGCCCACCGACCAGTCTCGCCGCGATGCCCCGGCGCTGGAGCGACGCAATCCCGAGGTGAACAATACGGCCGGCGCCCCCTCGCGCTGCGACCCCGGTGCGTCGCTCCAGAACCTGCCAGGCAGGCGAGCGCTCTACGATCTCCTCGACGGCGAACACGTCGCCGTCGCCGGGTTCCGACTCCGTGGCGATGCCGCACGCAAGGCTGAGCACAAGCGAGGCCTCGTTTCTGGCGGCAACGACGGGAGACGCCATCAATCCAACCGCGCCTTCCGCGGCCAGGGCTTGCAGCTCCGGCAGGCGCCCGTCGCCGAGTGCGTCCGCCGTAAGGTCACGGCAGAGAAGAACGGTCGTCCGAATGTGCGCCTGCCCGGTGGGCGGAGAGGCCGTCTGGGCTCCAACGCGACCCGCAGCAAGGCACATAGCCGCCACACCGAAGCTTGCGGCCACAGCAGGCGCCAACCGGCCTCTCACGCCCGGCATCCGGTTCCTCAAGCGCGGTCGCGCGCGAGCAGCTCCCGAACATGCTCGCGCGCGGCGTCGGTGATCTCAGTCCCGGCGATCATGCGCGACAGCTCCTCAACGCGATCCTCCGGCTCAAGGCGGCTCATCCGCACGACGGTTCTGCCAGAGGCCTCCGACTTCGTGATCGCATACTGGCTGTCGGCGACCATGGCGATCTGGGGGAGGTGGGTGATGCAGATGACCTGCGCGCTCCGCGCCAGATGCCGCAGCTTGTGGCCGACCACGTCTGCCGTCCGTCCGCCGATGCCGACGTCTATCTCGTCGAATACCATGGTGGGCAGCGGAGTAGTCGCTGCCGCGGCGCTCTTGATAGCCAGCATGACGCGTGAGATCTCGCCCCCAGAGGCAATGCGCGCAAGCGGGCGAAACGCTTCTCCCGGGTTCGTGCATAGCAGGAACTCGACGGCGTCCCGGCCCGAAGGGCCCGGTTCGGCCGGCTCGATGCTGACCTGGAAACCGGCACGCTGCATTGCCAGTTCGCCGAGCTCGTGTCCCACGAGTCGCGCGAACCGCTGTGCCACGGCGCGTCGAAGGTCGGTGAGTGCCGAGCACTGTGCGTCGAACCGCCCCCGACAGGAATCCAGTTCGGCCTGCAACGCCGCGGCATCGGCGTCGGAGCTCTCCATAGCCGCGAGGCTCTGTGCTGCCTGACGTCCGAACTCCAGGACCTCTTCGATCGTGGGCCCGTACTTGCGCTTCAGGTCCGAAATGCGGTCCAGACGATCCTGAACCGCGTCAAGGCGATGCGGGTCGGCATCCAACTCATCAAGATAGCGGGTCAGGCCGCGAGCGGCCTCCTCGATCTCAAACCGTGCGGCATTCACGGTCTCCGCCGACGCCTGCAAGGCGGGGTCCACGGCAGACGCGCCGTCGAGATCGCGTCCGGCCGACGCCAGCAGACCAAGCGCCGACGCCCCCGAGCCGTGGAGGCTCTGCAGAGCAGTGTGGACCGCCTGGCGAAGGCGCTCGGTGTTTCGCAGGCGAAGCAACTCATCCGACAGCGCCCCGTCTTCGCCCGGCTCAAGCTTCGCGTCGGCTATGTCCTGGATCTGATAGCGGTAGAGGTCGGCAAGCCGAAGCCGTTCACGCTCGTCGGTCGCGATGCCTGCCAGCCGGCGTTCCGCGTCGCGCATCCTCCCCCAGAGCTCGGCCACGCTGTCGCGCGTGCCGGCTAGCTCAGTGCCTCCCCAGGCGTCGAGCACGTCGAGGTGATGGCGCACGGAAAGGAGCGACTGGTGCTCGTGCTGACCATGAAGGTCCATCAGCCGGTCGCCCACCTCCCGCAGGTTGCCGATGGTAGCCGGGCGCCCGCCGATCCTTGCCACGGACTTCCCTGTGTCCTGTATCTCACGCGTGAGCAGGAGCTCTCCATCGGGGGCATCGTATCCGAGCCCCTCGACGAGGGCCATTGCTTCCGGCGATGCGCCCACGTCGAAGAGCGCATCAACCGTGGCCCGGGCGCAGCCGGACCGGACTGCGTCTGCGCCCGCCCTGCCCCCGAGGACGAGTGTGAGGGCTCCTGCGATGATGGACTTCCCCGCGCCGGTTTCGCCCGTCAGCACATTGAGCCCCGGGCCGAACTGAACGTCCAGCTCGTCAATGATCGCCAGGTCGCGGATGGTCAGCGAGCGAAGCATGGCCAGGGCACCTGTCGCCGCTTGGTGGTCAAGCTAGGGCCAGAACGCGTAGGTCGGCATGTTCAGCGCGATGCCGACTATTGTCCACATGCCGCCGATGATGCACTCGCCGAGGATCACTCCCAGGAACAGCGGGAGCCAGTGGCGGTAGGCTCGCAGGCCGCCGTACCGCAGGATCACGAGCTTCAGAATCCAGGCGACCAGCAGCGGGAGCCAGAGCAGCGAGAGCGACCAGGAGCTTGACACGGCGTACCCGACCGGATGGAATGGAAACCAGCTCATTCGGAGACGCAGAGCGTTGAGAGCCAGCGTGAACAGGAAGCCCACGCCGATGGCCACCTGGGTATTGAACTGCTGCTGGGGCGGCGAGGGCGACTTGACCCATCCGCTCATCCGGTTCCACGGCTCGCTGCCGAATATCAGGTTCACGTTGGGCGGCGCGATCTTCTCGGCGGCGCCGACGCGGTAGTTCTGGTCGAGCATGGCCCAGAAGGCGCTGATGGCGCCGAACACGAGCGCGACGAGCATGGCCCAGAACAGCGGCTGGTACTTTCCGCCCACCCGCTCTGCCATCTTGAAACCCTCGAGCTGGATCGGCATGGGGTGCGAGCGATAGGCACGGTTGAAGCCATAGAACATGGAGAACATGGCCAGGTCCGCGCGCGCGATCTGGTTGGATTGCCGGACGGCCGGGATGATGCTGTCAGGACCTGCCATGTGGAGATCGTGGGCCGGAGGCCCGAGCTCAGCGCGCATGCGCGTGATGGCTATCGCCAGGGTGAAGTAGATAAGGAAGAACGCCGCGATGATGGCGGGAGTCATCTTGCAGGCGGTGCAGAAGGCATAGACAGCGATGCAGCCGACCGCGAGCCCGAGAGCGGCCGCGCGGTAGCGCAGGGGCTCGTCCGCGTCCCGCAAGTCGGTGCGCCACGAGAACAAGCTGCGCCAGATGCTGATGAAGTGCGATCGGCTGACGTAGAGCGCGAACACCGCGAGACCCACATATGCTCCGAATGACTGCGCTTCGACATACGGGAAGCCGGGAATGTCGCCATACCCGAACGCCGCGGTCGCGATCCTCTCCGCGCGCCACACCCATGCGAAGAACCAGACCGAGAACAGCAGGTCCACGGGCAGAAGCATGCCCAGCGCGACACCGAACGGGTAGATCGCGATGGGCGTCCAGCCCATGGCGTTCCAGGGAGAAGAAGTGATGTACTGGTTGAGATCCTGCATCGCGCCGAACCTCTTCAAGGGCAGGGTCGGCATGGACGGGTACAGGTACGCCAGTCCGTTCCATATCTCGAGGACCGCGGTGAGGGCAACACCGGCCCAGAAGAGGCGGTTGCGGAACAGCTCCGTGCGCTCGCTGACCATCTCCAGCGGAAGGGCGACCAGCGGATAAGAGAGACGTTCGCTCTCCGTCCATTGCCGACGAAGCAGGGTGTTGATGCAGAGCATCATGAACCCGAGGAGGCTCAGGAACGCCGTCCACCACAGCACCGGACCCAGCCAGGCGCGCACGTTGCGCCAGACGTAGAACGTGTTGGTTCCTTCGTAGAACTCCTTGAGCACCTGCTGGTCGCTGACGACCAGCCAACTGGGCAGATGCGGCAGGATGTCAGTCTGCCATCCGTTCTCGGGCCGGGCGTAGAAGTGGGCGTGCGATAGGATCGGTGTCAGGACCTCGATCATGTCATGGCCGGCGATGGCGGAGCCGAGAGCGAGCATGATATAGACTGTCAGCAGCTCAGGCGGCGTCAGGGCGAGGCGACGAGAGATGCGGCGGACGATCGAGTTCAGGGCCAGAAGCGCTGCCAGGATGAAGACAACATTGAAAAAGAGCGAGATCGTGGTGGGGTGCCCCGCATACCGGAAGACCTCCATCCGGGTCACCCAGTATGCATTGACCGGGAGCAGGACCAAGCCGATCGCCAGAGCACGCGGCGTGACCATACGGGTGCGACGCGAGCGGGGGGTGGGCACGGCGTTGTCGGTCGAAGCAGGTGTATGGTGCAAGTCGGATCGCCTCTTGGTCGCGGGCGCAGGATGCGTGCTCGCATAACAGTACCCGTTTCGGGCGGGATGACGGGAATCCGGGCGTCCACGCGCACGGAGCACGGAGCCCGGCCCCCGTCCCGCCCGGGCATGGGCCAGTGTGCTACACTGCGTCGCGCCCGAGGAACGGATGCCGGCCCATGGCGGCGTCACCGTGGGCCATCCGGGCGAGCGTGAGACGTGTGGTCCAGGCTACGAGAAGACATACAGACCGCGATACGGCGCGACCCCGCGGCACGGAACGTGTGGACCGTCCTGACCTATCCGGGAGTGCATGCACTGCTCCTGCACCGAGCCGCCCACCGTCTATGGACGACGCCGTGGCCCCCGGCCGAGCTCTGGAAGCTGCTCGCCCGGGCTCTGTCGCACGTCTCGCGGTTCGTGACGGGCATCGAGATCCACCCCGGAGCACGCATAGGCCGGCGATTCTTCATAGACCACGGCATGGGGGTAGTGATTGGCGAGACGGCTGAGATAGGCGATGATGTCCTGATGTTCCATCAGGTTACGCTCGGTGGCACACGTTATGACCGTGCGAAGAGACACCCGACCGTCGGCAACAACGTAATGATAGGCATGGGAGCCAAGATCATCGGCGCCATCACGCTGGGAGACAACTGCAAAATCGGGGCCAACGCCGTGGTGAACCGCGACGTACCGCCCGGCTGTACGGTCGTCGGCGTGCCGGGGCGCGTCGTCGTGCGGGATGGGCTGCGGGTCGAACCGGAACTGCCCGTGATGGACAACGTCACGAACCGGGTGGACCCACAGGATGAGGTGATTCGCGGCATGCGCCAACGACTGGAGCTGCTGGAGCAGCACATAGACAAGCTTGGCCGCCACCTGGCCGACCATGAGATCGTGTCTCGGACGGACGAGCAGAAGGACACGTCGACCGCATGAGACGAACCATGGCGGCCTTCGCGGTCGCGATCGTGTGTGCGATCGCGGGGGCCGCTACGACTGCGCTCGGCGACAACCCTTCGCACCGCGATGATCGCCTGCCTGACTGGATCCGCGTCGCGGGGCGGGCCACTGCCGGCATGACTGCCGCGCAGGCGCAGGAAGCTCTCGAAGGCTGGCGCGCCGAGCAGCGGAGGCGCCCCTTCGTTCTTGTCGCCGTGCCGCCCGGCTGCCCGCGGCGGATGTGGACCACGCGTCGAGGCGTGCTCGGCGCGGAGCCCGACGTCGGTCGCATGATCCGTACGGCGTTCCGGCTGGCGCACTCCCAGGGGTTCTGGGATCGGGTGGGCCGATGGCTGAGCAGGAAGGAGCCGGTTGATGTCGCGCCGGCGTGGTTGGTGCATGAAGAGCGCCTGCGCGCCTTCGTGCGGCGCAGCGTCGAAGGCGTCCTCCGGCGGGAGCCCCGGCCTGCGCGTCTGGTGATGAAAGCGGGGCGGATTGGTATCAGCCCCGACAGCGATGGCCTCATGCTCGACACGCAGGCCGCAATGACCGGCATCACGCGGGCGTTGTCCGACCATTCGTGCGAACTGGCCGACCTGCCCCTCAGGTCCGTGCCGCCCTCGGTGACCGCCGAGGAGGCCGCCGGCATCGAAGGTGAGCTTGCGTCCTTTGAGACGCACTACAGCGAGCGCGGAAACCGCCGGCGGAATCTGGAACTGGCATGTTCTCTCGTGAGCGGCACGATCCTCAAGCCGGGCGGGGTCTTCTCGTACAACGACGTCGTAGGTCCGCGCGATGCCGACAACGGATTCAAGATGGCCCCCGTAATCGTGCGCGGGCGCATGGAGCCGGGCATGGGCGGGGGCGTGTGCCAGGTCTCTACGACGGTCTACAACGCCGGCCTGCTGGCCGGCCTCGAGGTCGTAAGCCGAACGCACCACGCGTTCCCCGTACATTACGTGCCTCCGGGACGGGATGCGACGGTCGTCTACGGCGCCATTGACCTGAAGCTCAGGAACAGCAGTGATGGCCCCATCGGGTTTCTGGCCGACGGAACGGGAGGCCGGGTCCGCGTTCGGGTGTTCGGCAAGCCGAATCCTGCCCTGTCCGTCCGGATCGAGCGAACCAATGTGTCAAGCTGGGCGCCGTCGGTCCAGACGGTAACGGACCCGACCCTCCCGCGAGGCAAGAGCCTCGTGCGTGATAGGGGACGCTCAGGGCACCGAGTGACGGTCTGGCGGGTCTTCAAGGAAAACGGCAACACGATCCGGCGGGAACTGATCTCAAGGGACGTCTACCGAGCGTATCCCAGGATCGTGGCCGAGGGCTCCGCTCTGCCGGCCGGCATCAACAGCACGCCGGGTGGCGCACCGAGGCCCGGCACGGCAGGTCCGCCGGCCGCCCCTCCTCCGTCTCAGCCAGTCCGACCCGGCCTCTAGAAACGGGTCAGAGCGCCGCACAGGCCGGGTGTACGCCGCTACCCCGACGTAACCCAGCGCGGTAGCTACCGGTACGCTGCGGCGCCTATCGTGCGCCGAGATTCCCCGACAAAATCGCCCCGGCCCCCTTGACACAAACGCATGTCTGCCCTATACTTAGCCCATGGTAGGGAGCGGGTTTTTTGCCCAGTTTGGACCGTCCCTAGATGGGCATGGGTTGGGCTACCACCAGTCTGCGTGGTGAATTGTGGGGACAAGCACGGGCTTTCACGGCGCCTTTGAGAATGCCATAGACGATCGGGGCAGGATCATGTTGCCCGGCCCGTTCCGCGAACACGCGTCTGGCCGACTGACGCTGATGTGCCGCACGGACGGCGCCGTCGCGGCCTATCCCAGCGGGATCTTTGAAGAGACATTCGGTCATGTTCGCGGCAAAGTCCACGACAGCAAGGCTCCGATCCTCCGGCGGGTCCTCGGCTCGGCACTCGAGGTGCCGGTCGATTCCGCCTTCCGATTCATCATACCAGAGTTTCTGCGCTCGTACGCAAAGCTCATCGTGCCGGGCAAGGCGGTGCTGATCGGCACGGGCAAGTGCTTCGAGGTGTGGGAGCGAGCTGCGTTCGCGCTCTACGGACAGGGGGCGTTCACGGACAGGGCGGTCAGCGAGGAGGCGGCTCGCGCGGGAGTGACGGAGCTGATCTAGTGGAGGCGGACGAGTACCACGTGCCCGTCATGCCGCACGAGTGCGCGGGCTGGTTGGTATCGGAGCGCACACGAGTACTGGTTGACGCGACGGTCGGGCATGGGGGCCATGCACTCATCCTGGCCACTCGGATGACGCCGGGGGGCCTGCTGGTGATCGTGGATGCACGCCCCGAGGCGTTGGCTATCGCGCGGAAGCGCCTGGAGGGCGCTCCGGTTCAGGTGATCGCGATCGAGGGCAACTTCCGGCGGTTGGCCGCGATGCTGCGGGAGCGCGGAATCAGGGAAGTGGACGGCGTGCTCTACGATCAGGGCCTTAGCTCAGCGGACTACGAGGGCGAGCTCGGCTACTCATTCCAACGCGATGCGCCCCTCGATATGCGCCGCGACGAGTCGGCGACCCGATCCGCCGCCCGGCTTCTGGCCACGCTCAGCCGTCGCGAGCTGGCGCGCGTGCTGAGAGACTACGGCGACGAGAAGTGGTCGAACCGAATCGCCGACTTCGTGGTTCGGCATCGTGAACGTGAGCCGATCGAGAGAACGAGCCAGTTTGTGCGACTCGTGGAGGCCGCCGTCCCGCGCGCCGCATGGCCGCCGGATACGCACGTCGCGACCCGCTCCATGATGGCGCTGCGCTACGCAGTAAACGACGACCTTGGCGCGATCGCCGAGTCCATCGAGGGCGTCGCGCCAACGTTGACCGTCGGCGGACGGATCGTGTGCCTGAGCTTCTGCGGCACGGAGGATCGGGCCGTGAAGGAGACGTTCAGAAGGCTGGAACGCCCCTGCACGTGTCCCAAGGGACTGGCGGTGTGCGCCTGCGGTCGCATTCCCGTGGTGAAGGTGCTGACGCGTCGCGCGGTCAGGCCGTCGCCGGAGGAACAGGCGCGAAACAGGCGCTCGAGGACCGCGAGGGCGCGAGCCGCCGAGCGCATTTGATGCACGTACGAGCCGGCATCGCCGAGGGCGGTCCGGCATCGCATGGGAGACGATGATGGCCATCGAGATCGGGCGACACCCTGCATTTGGACTGGCGGGCGCGGCGGCGCGGCGGCGCCGCGCCGGGGCGATGGGCCGCTTTCGCGATGCGTGCGGATCTGTCGGCCGGTGTGCGCGCATGGCGTTGCCCTTGCTTGTGGCGATCGGCATCATCGTAGGGCCTCCGGTCGTCTTCAGCGTGGCGCAGTCACTCGTCGCAAAGAAGGGCATTGAGCAGCAGGATCTCTACAAGGAGATCGAGGCCAACCGCGCTAAGCTGACGCGCCTTCAGGACGAGCTGCGCCAGTCCCTCAAGCCCGGCGTCCTTGCGAGCTGGGCGAAGTCACGGAACATGGTGGCGCCCGGTGCGCCTATCTTCATCGGCGTTACCGGGTCGGAGGTGACCTCCAGCCGATGAGGCGGGAGCGGTCTGGAGAGGAAACGAACGACCGCCAACGGTTCCTGACGAGCCTCGGCGCCGCGATTGCCCTCGCCCTGGTTCTGCGCGTCACCTACCTCCAGACCGTGAGGTCGGTGCACTTCCGAAAACTGGCGAACGCGATCCGAAGTCAGAGCCGCGTAGTGTCGCCACGGCGCGGTGAACTCATAGACCGCAACGGCCTCTATCTTGCCAGGACACGTGACGCCATCCGCGTCGAGTTCGACCCCGTGACTTTCAGCACGAGTTGGCGCTCGGATCGGCTCGAGGGCGCGAAGACGCGCGCATGCGGGCTCCTCAGTGGGCTTCTTGGCATGTCCGTCGAGGAGACCCACCTTCGCATGTTTGGTCCTCACCGGCAGGGCGAGCCCCGACGCCGGCGACTGATCAAGGACAACCTGACCGTAGAGGAGTCGCGCGCAGTCCAGTACGTTCTGGACAATCGTCCGAACCGAGCCGCAGACGATGCCCACGCGCTCCAGGGAGTGACACTCGCGTCTCGCTCCGAGCGATACTACGGAGGCGGCGACTCCAGCGCTGCGATCATGGGCCGCGTGACTGAAGGCCCGCTTGGAACGTTGCGCGGCATCGGCGGCATAGAGGACTGGGCCGACGTTGCGCTGGGCGGCAGCGTCGGCTGGTACCTGCAGCGAGTGGATGCCGCTCGGCGCCCCAATCTGCTCATGCCCGGTCGGCGAGTGCCTGAGGTGCCGGGTCTGGATGCGCACCTCACTGTGGACCTGAACATTCAGCGAATCTGCGCGGCGGAGCTGGATATGTGCATGAAGGAGCATACGCCCGCCGGAGCCACCGCCATCGTCCTGGATCCGAAGACCGGTGACGTGCTGGGCATGGTGAGCCGGCCCAGCGTGGACCTCGGATCGCCCAACGCGGCGCAGGTGGTGCAGGCGTCGCCGGGGCTGTTGCGGAACCGCGCCCTCTTTTTGTACGAGCCCGGCTCGGTCATGAAGCCGCTGACGATCGCGATCGGTCTGCAGAATGGGGTGCTGCAACCCAACCAGTCCGTTGACTGCGGCGGCTCGTTCACGCCGGGCAAGCGCCCGTTCAAATGCGAGGCCCACAAGTCATGGCTGCCGGCGCCCGGAACCAACACGCCGCGCATGATCATCGCGAAGTCCTGTAATGTGGCGGCCGGGAAGGTCGCGTTGCGCCTGGGGGCCGACCGCCTCGACGAGGGCCTGCGGCGCTTCGGCGTCCTCGATCCATCCGGGATTCAACTGCGCGGCGATGCCGCGGGATGGTCGCCGACTGGCTCGGCGCTGTTGCGCCCGGGCCGCGATGACATTGCCCGTATCGGGTTCGGTCAGTCGCTGACGGTGACACCGCTCGCACTGGCCGCGGCGTTTGGTGCCTTCGCCAACGGCGGCGTGGTGATGCGGCCGAGGATCATCCGCTCGTTCAGCCAATCTCACGGCGGCGTCGTGCAGGAGTTCAAGGTGCAGGAGGCAGGCCGCGCCGTGTCTGCCGGCGTGGCGAACGAGATGCGCGAGTACCTGCAGGAGGTGGTCCGGATCGGCACCGGCAAGAACGCGGCGATCCGGGGCTACACGACAGCCGGCAAGACCGGCACCGCGCAGAAGGTTAAGGACGGCGCATATCGCGAGTACATCGCCTCGTTCATTGGATTCGTACCGGCGTCTTCGCCCCGTGCCGTAGTGGCGGTAGTCGTGGACGAGCCGAAGAACGGCTACCACGGGTCTCAGGCGGCTGCTCCCGCCTGGGGACGCATCGCCGCTCGTCTCATGCAGTACTGGCACGTCGCGCCGGACAAGGCCGGCGAAGCGCCGGCGCCGCGGTCGGAGGGAAGCGCAGTTGGCGACTGAGCGCAGGGAGTGGGCAGCGGAACACGGGCTGGCGATCGGCGACCTTCGCGAGCTGATACCCGGCTCGGAAGTGCGAGGCCCCGCGAGTGTGCGAATGACCGGGGTCCGTCACGACTCGCGCGAGGTCGCACCCGGGGACGCCTTCGCTTGTCTTGTCGGCGGGAGTTTCGACGGCTACCGCTTTGCGGCGGATGCCATCGCACGCGGCGCGGTTGCCCTGATCGGCGAAGGGGGCCGGGCCGGTGATCTGCCACCCAATGTTCCTGTCCTGTTCGTGCCCGACGGGCGTGCCGCATTGGCGGCGGCATCGGCGGCGGTCTACGGATACCCGTCCCGCGCCATGCGGGTGGTGGCGGCCACAGGCACCAACGGCAAGAGCACCACGATCGCGATGGTGACCGCGATGGCTGAGGCCGCGGGACTGGCTACCGGCAGGATCGGAACCCTCGGGGCGGAGTCCATGGGCCGGGAGCTTCCGTGCGCTCACACTACTCCCGAGGCCGACGATCTCCAACGCCTGCTCGCTCAGATGCGCGACATGGGCGCCCGGCTTGTGGCCATGGAGGCGAGCAGCCACGGTCTCGCGCTGAGGCGCACCGACTACACGGCGTTTGCCGCCGGGATCTTCACCAACCTCACGCAGGACCATCTCGACTACCACTCCACGCTTGACGAGTACTTCGCCGCGAAGCTGCGGCTCTTCGCGGAGTACCCGCGCTGGTCCGTCGGCGAGTTCGCTGCGTCCGTGAACTTGGACGATCCGAGAGGATCAGACGTGGCGAAGGCCGTACGGGGGCGTACGATCACATTCGGGCTCCATCGCGATGCCGACATACGGGCCCGCGACGTGGTGGCCCGCGCCGGGAGCACGAGCTTCACAACCGAAGGCGCGGCCGGGCGCCTCAGGATCGAGCTGCCTATCGGCGGCTCGTTTCAGGTGGCGAACGCGCTCGGAGCGATCGGCGCGGCCTTCGGGCTGGGCCTGCCCTCCAGCGCCATCGTCGAAGGACTGGCGTCCATGCGGCCTGTGCCGGGCCGTTTCGAGGCGATAGAGACCGGGCGTGGCTGGGACCTGATCGTGGACTTTGCGCACACGCCGGACGGGCTGCAGGCGCTGATCGCCTCGGCCCGTGCGCTTGCTCCGAGGAAGTTGATCGTGCTCTTTGGGTGCGGCGGCAACAGGGACCGAGGCAAGCGCCCCATCATGGGGGCTATCGCCGGGCGCGGCGCGGACACGGTCGTAGTGACGAGCGACAACCCGCGCCACGAGGATCCTGACGCCATAATAGGCGACATCATGCTTGGACTCAAGGACACGCCGGCGCGCGTGCTGGTGAATCCGGACCGGCGCACGGCCACGCGGATGGCCCTCGACGAGGCCCGGGCTGGTGATCTGGTGCTGCTCGCGGGGAAGGGGGGCGAAACCCACATCATCGTAGGAGACGAGCGGATTCCCTACGACGACCGGCTCGTGGCCCGCGAGATTCTGGCGGCGATGCCTTGAGCAGCGTGAGCGGCGGGTCAACTGCGGTCCTCGCATTTGCGGGCGCGTTGGTGGCGACCGCCGCGCTCGGGTACCCCATGCTTGCGTGGCTGCGCCGAGCCGGCGTACGCCAGAGCGTGTCCGAGGATGCTCCCGAGCGTCACGCCGCTAAGCAGGGCACGCCGACGATGGGCGGACTGATTATGGGGGCCGGCCTGCTGGTTGCGGCCGGGTGCCTTGCGGCGAGTGGCCGCCTCGGCGCCGACGACCTTGTGGTTCTGGGTCTCGTCGCGACGTTCGGCGCGATCGGCTTTGCTGACGACCGGCTGATTGTGCGGCGCGGCAGGAACCTGGGGCTCACCGCGCGCCAGAAGCTGCTGCTGCAGTTCGCCGCGGCGGCCGGCTTCGGGCTGTGGCTCATGTTGGCCCGTGGAGCTCCGGAGGGAACGCAGGTCTGCGGAGTGCAGCTCGGGCTCTGGTACTACCCGGCGTGCGCGCTCCTCATCGTGGGCCTCAGCAACGCAACCAACCTGGCGGACGGTTTGGACGGGCTCAGCGCCGGAATGAGCTTGATTGCGTTTCTGGCGCTGGGGGTCATGTCACCGATCGGAGGTCACGGGAGACCGGTCTGCAATGCCGCATTCCTGCTCGCAGGCGCATGCGCGGGACTGCTCTGGTTCAACGCAAACCCTGCGCTTATCTTCATGGGTAACACGGGGGCGCTAGCGCTGGGAGCCGGCCTGGCCGGCGCGGGCGTGCTGTGGAAGGTAGAGGCCCCACTGCAGTTGGCTGCCGCGATGTTCTGGATCGAGACCATCTCGGTGATGGCCCAGGTGGCTGTCTTCAAATGGCGGAAGCGCCGCAACGGCATCGA
>Ga0172375_10004802_pt1 | contig 19798 bp, 14 predicted proteins | sample LakKiv1m_FD_114537 | JGI IMG/M metagenome (GOLD analysis project Ga0172375, IMG submission 114537) | Freshwater microbial communities from Kabuno Bay, South-Kivu, Congo - kab_092012_11.1m | ecosystem: Environmental > Aquatic > Freshwater > Lake | place: Democratic Republic of the Congo...
CCGCTCCGCCTCTACAACACCCACACCGGCGAGAAGGTGGCGGTTAACCTCCGCGATGCCTTGGAGCACAACGATCAGGGGGCCATCGACACCCTCAATTGGATCTTCCGCTGCCACTACACCAACCAGATCCACCCCATCGATCCTCGCACCATCGACTTCCTCGGTCAACTCCACCAGGCCGTGGGTGGCCGCGAGGTGCATATCATCTCCGGTTTCCGCTCGCCGGAATACAACGACCTCCTGCGCCGTGAAAGCGGCGGCGTGGCCAGCCATAGCCTCCACCTCGACGGCAAGGCGCTGGACATCCGCATCCCCGGCGTGGCGCTCGCCGATCTGCGCCAGGCTGCGCTCGACCTGCAATATGGCGGGGTGGGCTACTATCCCGGCAGCAACTTCGTCCATATCGATTCCGGCCGCATCCGCCAGTGGTAAGGGCCGTCGCCTCCGTCCGTTGCGGCCGTCGTTTACTGCCGCTGTTGTTTTGCCTGCTGGTCGTTGTCGTCGGTTGCCAGACTCTGCAACCCGACCCTGTATCGTCCCCGCCGCCACCCGCCACTCCGCAGTCGATTGCCGCCCTTCCGGCCAGCCAAATCCAGAACGCCATCGCGGCCGGTGTGGTTGCGGGGATCCCACTTATCGACGCCAAGGGGGTGCGCGATTTTTACCGCAGCCGCCAAGAGACAACCGCCTGGACAAGGCTGGAGGCCATCAACGAACTCCTCGCCGCCATCGAGGCGAGCCGAGGCGAAGGACTTGACCCCAATGCCTACCACCTCGTAAAGCTCACCCTCCTCGTCCAGCCCGCTGCCTACGGTACGGAGGACGAAGGCGCCCTTGCCCGCGAGATCCTCTGCACCGACGCCTTCCTCACCTTGGCCAGCCACTATCGATACGGCCGGATCAACCTCCAGGCGATCCTGCCCGAATGGCAGCCACAAGCGAGGGACGAGAAATTCGGCGCCCTGCTGGGGAAAGCCCTGGCCCGCGGCGATATCCGCGCCAGCCTGGAACGCCTTCTGCCCAACGCACCGGGCTATGTGGCGCTCAAGGAGGCGTACCGCTACCACCGCACCATGGCGGAGCAGGGCGGCTGGCCCACAATCACCGACGGCAGCCACTTGCAGCAGGGCGACCGGGGCCCACGGGTAGCCCTGCTGCGCCAGCGGCTGACCCAAAGCAACGACCTCGCGCCGGAGGCCGCAAGCGGCGACCGCTTCGACGCCCAACTCCACAGGGCTGTCCAGCATTTCCAGGCGCGGCATGGCCTCAAGGCGGACGGCGTGGTCGAGGCCACCACCCTCAAGACCCTCAACATCCCAGTGCAACGGCGCCTCCAACAACTGGCCACCAACTTGGAGCGGTGGCGCTGGCTCCCCCGCACCCTCGGCAACCGCGACATCGTGGTCAACATTCCCGGCTTTTCCCTCACCGTTCTGGAAAACCAGCAACCGGTGCTGGCCATGAAGGTGGTGGCCGGCCGGCCCGACCGCCAGACCCCAATTTTCAGCAGCACCGTCACCCATCTGGTGCTGAACCCCACCTGGGAAGTGCCGCGGGAAATCGCCAGCAAGGACCTGCTGCCCAAAATCAAAAAGAACCCCAACTACCTAAAACAATTCGGCTTCCGGATCATGAGCGCCAACGGCAACGGCGGCCAGGAGCTGGATGCAGGCCAACTCGACTGGCAGAAGATCACCCCGGCCACCTTCCGCCACCACCTGAGCCAGAACCCAGGCAGGGAAAACTTCCTTGGCCAGGTCAAATTCATCTTCCCCAACCCTTACAGCGTCTACCTCCACGATACGCCATCGAAAAAGCTCTTCCAGAAGGAGAGCCGCCCCTTCAGCTCCGGCTGCGTCCGCCTGGAAAAACCGCTCGACCTGGCCGCGCTTCTGCTCCGCCCCACGCCGCTCGGCTCACGCGAGGGGCTCGACAAGGCCCTGGCCAACAAGGCGACCCGCACCGTACGCCTGCCCACGCCCATCCCGGTCCACCTCGTCTACCTCACCGCCTGGGCCGATGCCCAAGGAACGCTCCACATGCGGCCCGATCTCTACGGCCTCGACCGCCTGATCGAAGAAGGGCTGGAGGGGCAGACCATCAGGAAGCCGTTGCCCTGCATCGGCGGCTGCGGCGATTAGCCCCTCTTGCCTCGCCACCGGAAATAGGACTACAATACAACCGGCAGCGGTTTTTCTGCCCTGATTGCCCGCCCTTTTCCCCGCTGCCGGCCGGACGAGGCAACCGCCCATGCACGTGCACCGGATGACCGTTGACGACGCGTTTGCCGCTCTGCGCACCTCAGACGAGGGACTCACCTCGGCCGAAGCCGCAAAACGCCTGACCGAATTCGGCCCCAATGCGGTTGAACCGCTCCGCAGGCCCTCGCTCCTTCTCCTCTTCCTCAAGGAATGCACCCACTTCCTCGCCCTAGTCCTCTGGGTGGCGGCGGGGCTTGCCTTTGCCTCCGAGGCGTACAACCCCGGCGGCGGCATGGATACGCTGGGCTACGCCATCATCGGCGTCATCGCCATCAATGGCGCCTTCTCCTTCTGGCAGCGCTACCGGGCGGAACGCGCCTTGGAGGCCCTGGAAAAGCTCCTGCCCGCAACAGTCGCCACCAGGCGTGATGGCCAGCTGACGGAACTCGACGCCGCCGAATTGGTGCCCGGCGACCTCATCCTCCTTGAGGCAGGCAACCAGATTCCCGCGGACTGCCGGATGATCGAGACCTTTGCCTTACGGGTCAACAACGCCACCATCACCGGCGAATCGGTGGCCGTGACCTTGGAGGCGGGGCCTTCGGAGGCCGATGACCAACGCCGAGCCCACAACCTGGCCCTGGCCGGCACCGTGGCCGTGGCAGGCCGCGGCACAGCGATTGTTTTCGCCACCGGCCGCGACACCCAATTCGCGCAGATCGCCCAACTGGCCCAAGCCACACGGCCCACCCTCTCACCACTCCAAAAGGAAATCACCCTGGTCAGCCGCCTCATCGCCCTGCTGGCCACCCTGCTTGGTGTCGTCTTCTTTGCCATCGGTACGTTGTTGGGCTTCCCCTTGTGGAGCAACCTACTCTTTGCCATCGGCATCATCGTCGCCAACGTGCCGGAGGGATTACTGCCCACCGTTACCCTGGCACTGGCCATGGCCTCCCAGCGCATGGCCCACCGCAACGCCCTGGTCCGCCATCTGCCGGCAGTGGAGACCCTGGGCGCCGCCACGGTGATCTGCTCCGACAAGACCGGCACCCTCACCCAGAACCGGATGACGGTCCAGCGCCTCTTTCTGGATGGCCAGCTCATCACCCCAGGCACTGCTGCCTCGCTGTCCGCGTTGGGCCTGCGCCATCCCGATTTCTTCACCACCTGCCTGCTCTGTGAGGATGTGCACAAGGCGGGGGCCAACCTTACCGGCGACCCCATGGAAGTCGCCATTGTGGAGATGGCCCGCCATGCCCTGCCAGAAGGTGTCAACGCCGCCCAACTCGACGAACTGCCCTTTGACTCGGCACGTAAACGCCTTTCGGCCCTCTACCGCCAAAATGGCGGACTGATGCTCCACACCAAGGGCGCACTGGAAACAGTACTGCCACTCTGCGATTACGTCCTGGCCAGCGGTGTCAGCCAATCACTTAGCGATGAGTGGCGCGAACGCTTTACCACGGAGGAAAACCAACTCGGCGCCGAAGGATTGCGGGTGCTGGCCGTGGCCTGCCGGCCAGTGGCTGAAAACGCGCCAGAGCCCATGCAAGAAAAAGGGCTGCATCTACTCGGACTCATCGCCCTGGCAGACCCGCCACGCCCCGAGGTGCCAGCGGCCATCCGCACCTGCCAGGAAGCCGGCATCCGGGTCATCATGGTCACGGGCGACCACCCACGCACCGCCTTGGCCATTGCCCGGCAGATCGGGCTGGTCCGGTCAGAAAAACCCGTCGTCGTCACCGGCGAAAGCCTGCGCCGCATGTCGGACAGCCACCTCCAACTGCTGCTCGATCATCCAGAAATCCTCTTCGCCCGCATGGACCCGGAGCAGAAAACCAGGCTGGTGGCAGCGCTGCAACGCAAGGGCGAGGTGGTGGCCATGACCGGCGACGGGGTGAACGACGCCCCGGCCCTCAAACTCGCCGACATCGGCGTGGCCATGGGCAAAAGCGGCACCGAGGTGGCGCGGGCGGCCGCCGACCTGGTGCTGGCCGACGACAACTTTGCCAGCATCGTCAACGCGGTGGAAGAAGGCCGGGCGGTCTACGCCAACATCCGCAAATTCCTCACCTACATCCTCACCTCAAATATCCCGGAAATCGTGCCCTATCTCGCCTTTGTCCTGCTGCGCATCCCGTTGCCGCTCACCATCATCCAGATCCTGGCGGTGGACCTCGGCACCGACATGGTGCCGGCCTTGGGCCTTGGCGCGGAGCCGCCGGAACCGGAGGTGATGCGAAAACCGCCCCGCCGCCGAAGTGAACGCCTGCTTTCCAGCGCGGTGCTGTTGCGGGCTTACGCCTTTCTCGGGGTCATCGAAGCACTGGCGGCGATGGCGGCCTATTTCTTCGTGCTGTACCTGGGTCAATGGCAGTGGGGCACGATGCTGGCTGCCGGCGACCAGCTCTATCGCCAGGCAACCACTGCCTGCCTTACCGCCATCGTGGCCACGCAAATCGCCAATGTCTTTGCCTGCCGTAGCGATCAGGAATCCGCCTTCCGCACCGGATTCTTTGGCAATCACCTCATCCTCTGGGGAATCGCGACGGAAGTCGTTGCCATCGCGCTTATCAACCACACCGCCCTTGGCAATATCATCTTCGGCACCCAACCGTTCAGGGCCGAGGTCTGGCTGCTCATCTTGCCCTGCGCCCTGGCCCTTGTCTTGCTTGAAGAAGGGCGCAAATTCATCCACCGCCGCCGGACAAAAAAATCCCCTCCGCCATTTTAATGATGCACATCGGCGCGCGAACGGTTGTATCCTATGCAATGACCGCCCGCCCAAAAATTGGTTGGACTGGCAACGAAATTGCATCTTGCCTGGCATGGGACATACAAAAGAGACGCCGTGAACACACCATGGCATGACCGCCATCGAGGAAGCCTTTGCTGCGAAGACATCTGGGTGATAAACACCACTTTCTCCAAGCGGTGATTGACGGGGTGGCCGACCCGATCATCGTAGTGGACACCGATTTCCAGGTCAAACTGCTGAACCGGGCGGCCCGCGATTATTCCCGTTGCGGCGACCGCGCCATCGATGATCTGCCCCGTTGCCACCAACTAATCTTCGGCTTGAGCGAGACCTGCGATCATGTCGGCCGGCCCTGTCCGCTCCTGATGGTGCGGGAACACGGCACGCAGGTACGGGTCGAACACGAATACCTTGCCACCGACGGCCAGCGCCGCACCTTCGAGATCATCGCCTCACCGCTTATGAACGAGGCCGGGGAACTCCTCGGCATGGTCGAGTCGATGCGCGACGTGACCGAACGTAAAGCGGCCGCCGCCCTCTTGCGCAGCGACCAGGAACGACTGGAGGCCAAAGTCCGGGCCCGGACCGCCGAACTGCTCCAGGCCAAGGAACAGGCGGAACTGCTCTATCGGGTCAGCCCCAGCGCCATCTTCACGGTGGATCAGATGGGGCGGGTCACGAGTTGGAACGACAAGGCAAGGGAAATCACCGGCTATCGGGAACGGGAGATGGTCGGCCAGAGCTGCCGTCTGGTCATGGCGGACCAAACCGTCCCAACGGAGTGTTGCCCTACGGTGTCCGCCCTCAACGGCCAGGTGGAGGGCCAGGAACGGATCATCACCACCAAGGACGGCCACCACCGGGTGGTGCGGGTCAACAGTGCGGCCCTGCGGGATGACCGTGAGGAGACCATCGGCTGTATAGGCAGCTTCGAGGATATCACCGAGCAGAAGCGCATCGAGGAAGTGATGCGCACGGAACGCGACAAGCTGCGCGGGATGCTCGCCGCTCTCGGCCAGGGCATGCACATCCTCAACCGCAACTTCGAGATCGAATACCAGAACGATGTGCTGCGCACCCTCTTTGGCGACAAGTTGGGAGAAAAGTGCTATCGGGTGTACAAGGGGCGCGAGGTGCCGTGCGAGGTGTGCCGTATGCACGCCGCCATCGAAAGCGGCGCCATCCAGCGGACCGAGGAAATCATGGTCAACAGCCGTTTTTACGAGCAGAGTTACGCACCCTTCATGGACGTGGACGGCCAGACCAAGGCCCTGATCCTGCTCAGGGACATTACCGAGGAAAAGGCCCTGCAGGCCGAGACCATGCGGGCCGGCCAACTCGCCTCCATCGGCGAATTGGCCGCCGGCGTGGCCCACGAGATCAACAACCCCATCAACGGCATCATCAACTACGCCCAGGTGCTGCTCGACGATGGCAGCGGTGGCGACTCCGAGGTGCTCCAGCGCATCATCAAGGAGGGAGAACGGATTGCCGGCATCGTCAGGAACCTCCTCGCCTTTGCCCGCCAGCGCGAGGAATCAGTGGAAGAGGTGGCCATCGGTACGGTCATCGACGATGCCCTGGCGCTGATCCGCCACCAGATGCTGAAAGATGGCATTGGCATCGCCATCGAGGTGCCCCCAGGCTTGCCGACCCTCCGGGTTAATCCCCAGCAGCTCCAGCAGGTATTCCTGAACCTCTTCAGCAACGCCCGCTATGCCCTCAACCAGCGCTACAAGGCCAGGACGCCAGAGAAACGACTGGAAATCACGGCCTGTCAGATCACCCTCGACGGCAGGCCCTTCCTGCGGGCAACGGTCAAGGATTATGGCACCGGCATCCCGCCAGAAATCATGGGCAACATCTTCGACCCCTTCTTTTCCTCGAAGAAGCCCGGCGACGGCACCGGACTCGGCCTCTCCATCAGCCACGGGCTGGTCCGTGATATGCATGGCCGACTCCATGTGGCAAGCGAACCGGGCCACTTCACCGCCATGATGATCGATCTGCCGCTCACCGGACCGGCAACGGTCACGGCACAACCCTGAACAAAAAAGGCACCGCGCATGATCGATCTCGACAAGAGCCAATCCCGCATCCTGGTGGTGGACGATGAAGAAAGCCTGCGGCTGACCTTCACCATGTTCCTGAGCCGCGAAGGCTACGGCCCGGTAAAGGCGGCCGCCACCTTCGACGAGGCCATCGCCCTCATCGGGCAGGAGGAGTTCGACCTCATCATCAGCGACATCTTCATGGAGGGCGAATCCGGCATCGACCTCCTGCGCCACATCCGCGAGAAAAACCAGCAGTGCCCGGTGGTGATGGTGACCGGGTATCCCAACATCAACACCGCGGCCGAGGCGGTTAGGCTCGGTGCCTTCGACTATCTGGCCAAGCCGGTAAAGAAGGAGGATCTGCTGCGCATCGCCCGCATGGCCCTCCAGCAGTATGCCATGTGGAAGGAACGCAACCGGCTGGAAGAGGAAAAAGAGCGCTACCAGCAATATTTGGAGACGGTGTTCCGCAGCGTGCGCGAGATGATTCTCACCGTGGACCCGGAACTTTCGGTGGTTCAGTTGAACGACCAGGCGCGGGAATGGGCCGCCACAGTGGCGCCGGAAGTGGCGGTGGGCGAGAGTCTGGCCAGAATGCCGGAGGCCCTGGCCGCCCTGGCGGAGGACGTGCGTCACGTGCTCGCCAGCCATCAGGAAGTGCATGAACACCGGATCGAGGTAGCGACTGGCGGCGGGCAGATGGTATTGCGGGTCAGCGCCGTGCCGCTAGAGGCGCCACAGGGCCACTTCCTCGGCGCGGTACTCATCTTCCGGGACGTGAGCCGGATGGAGTTTCTGGAACAGCGGGGCCAGCGTAGCCAGTTCCACCGGCTCGCCGGCAGTTCGCGGGTGATGCAGGCGGTCTATACCATGATCGAAAACGTCGGCCCGGTGGATGCCACCGTGCTCATCACCGGCGAATCCGGCACCGGCAAGGAACTAGCAGCCGAGGCCCTGCACCGCGAAAGCAGCCGCCGCGACATGCCGCTGGTCAAGGTCGATTGCACCGCCATCCCAGAAAATCTGCTCGAAAGCGAACTCTTCGGCCACAAAAAGGGCTCCTTCACCGGCGCCGACCGCAACCGCGAAGGCCGCATCCTCCAAGCCGACGGCGGCACCCTCTTCCTTGACGAAATCGGCGACATCTCGCCACTCATGCAGCTCCGGCTGCTGCGCTTCCTTCAGGAGCGCACCTTCTACCCGGTGGGCAGCGACCAGCCGATCTCGGTGAACGTACGGGTAATCGCCGCCACCAACGCCGACTTGCGGGCCAAAGTGCAGCAGGGCGTTTTCCGGGAAGACCTCTATTACCGGCTGCGGGTGGTGGATATTCATCTGCCGCCGCTTCGGGAGCGGGAGGATGACCTAGTGATGCTCGCCCAACTCTTCCGGGAACGATTCAGCAAGCGGATGGGCAAGGCCATCACCGGCATCTCCGACCAGGCACTCGCCATCCTGCGCGGCCATGACTGGCCCGGCAACGTGCGCGAACTGGAACACGTATTGGAGCGCGCCTGCGTGCTCTGCGCCGACACCACCATTACCGGGGTCGATTTGCCGCCGGAAGTCCGCACTGGCTCGCAGCCATCAGCAGGAGTCGCCGGGGGGGCGTCAGACCAAGCCCCATCGCCGGTGCCACCAGCCACGGCCGCGCTCCCCGGTGAAAACGAGGAAGAACGCATTTGCCGCATCCTCCGCCAGACTGACGGCAACAAGGCCAAAGCCGCGCGGTTGCTTGGCATAGACCGCAGCACCCTCTACCGCAAGATGCGACAGTACAACCTCGAGTCCCCGGAACCCGCGTAAAAACCAAACTCTGTCACCTCCTCTTCCGGCCCTTGCCTTTCCGTTCCCTAAAAGGCAAGGGCCTGCCCCCCGTCCCATCACTCCCGACACCCCCCTCTCCTGCCAGCCAGTGTGGCATTGCCACCTCTTCGCCACACTCATGCCGCAAAAGATGTGGCACAAAGGTGTGGCGCGCCACACCCAGACCTTCATCCGACTGGCGGACATGGCGTTGCCCAGAACGATGAGCCATAACATATAATAACCTGTAATAGCGCAATTATACCCATCTGACACACTGCTGTGGCGCGATTTTTCCGATTTTTTCTCAAATTATTCTATTAGCACATAAAAACAGATAGTTAAATGGCAAACTACGAAAAAGTGGCAGCGGCCGCGGCGTTGGTTTGGCACGGCCTCTGCAAAAGTGGCTGTACAAACGATCATCGCATACTGATTAGGTTGAATAAACACACAGATAGGAGGCAGGCCATGAAGAACGCAACCGGAATCGAAAATAAGGTCGTGGGAATCGGCGAGCTGGACAGTGAAGCAATGGTGGAAGGTTCCTCTCAGGCGGGGATCGGCATCCTGATTGCCCTGGCCACGCTGGTCGGTGTCTGGGGCATCGGCTGCCTGATCAGCGGCATGGTGGGCAGCGGTGTCGTCGGGCTGTTGCGGGGCTGGGTCACCGCAGTCACCGGTATCTAAAGCACAGATCGTGAAAAAATAACCAACATCAATCATTCATTAACAAAGGAGAATGGTCATGGCAAACGCAACAACTGGATCAAGGATGGGCAAGGTCTTGTGGGCAGGCATGGTAGGTGTGGGTTCAGCCGTAGGGCTGTGGGCCTTCGGGGCCATGGTCTTCGGCCTGGCCAAGGCAGGCTGGGCGCCGGGTGAACTCCTGCGGCAGTACTTGGTTGCCGTCGGCGCCATCGGCGAGTTCGAGACCCTGGTGGATTTCTACACCCACATCAAGGGCGTTGAGTACATCATCTGTCTCGCCTTCCTGGGCGCTTTCCCGGTCTTCTTCAAGTACGTGAACCAGAGCAAGGCACCGGCGGTGACCGACTAGGCAGCGAATACCGCCTTGGTTGGTGAACGGGCCCGATGATTTCCTCGGGCCCGTTTGTTTTGGGGATGACGATGGCGCGCTTGTTGCAAAGTCAGTGCGCACGAGGGGCGGGTTACCGTCCGTTGCCTGACCCAAGGAGGTGCACCATGGCTCGATACATCCGCAACTATCTGCTGCTGCTGGTGGCAGCCAGCGTGGTGGTGATCGCCTACAACATCCACCAGGTGGAGAACCGGCCGCCCTATCTGGAATATTCCGCCTTTCTGGCCAAGCTCGACCAAGGCGCCATCCGTACCGTCATCATGCGGGGTGGTGAAATCACCGGTTCCGACGAGGTGGGGCAAACGCTTGTCACCTTTACCCCGGCGCCGGCTGCCTTGCTGCCCCGATTGGAGGCCAAGGGAGTGACCATTGTCGCTCGACCGGAGGACAAGAGTTCCGCCTTCTGGACCTCGACCTTCCCGGTCCTGCTGCTCATGGGTGGTTGGATGTTGTTCATGGTCTTCCAGCAAAAAGGGAGCCTGGGTGGTTTTACCCGCAAGCACCTGCCCAAGGTCACCGATGCGCACCAGCGGGTGACCTTCGATGACGTGGCTGGTATTCCCGAGGCCAAAGAGGAACTGGTGGAAATTGTCGAATGCCTGCGCGAGGCAGGAAAGATCACTCGGCTCGGTGGCCACATTCCGCGCGGGGTGCTGCTCCAGGGCCCCCCAGGCACCGGCAAGACCCTGCTGGCCAAGGCCATTGCCGGCGAGGCCGGGGTGCCATTCTACAGCATTTCGGGCTCGGATTTTGTCGAGATGTTCGTTGGCGTCGGTGCCTCCCGGGTGCGGGAGTTGTTCAAGGAGGCGAAAAAAACCGCCCCCTGCATCGTCTTCATCGACGAGATCGATGCCGTGGGCCGCAGCCGCAGCGCCGGGGGGGGGCAGGGCGGCCAGGACGAACGGGAACAGACTCTGAACGCACTCCTGGTAGAGATGGACGGCTTCCGCTCCGACGAGACGGTCATCATCGTAGCGGCCACCAATCGGCCGGATGTACTCGATCCGGCCCTGCTCAGGCCGGGGCGTTTCGATCGGCAGGTGACCATCCTGCCGCCAGACGTCAAGGGCCGGCAAAAGATTCTGGCGGTCCATGCCCGCCAGGTGGTGATGGACCAGGCGGTGAACCTGGCCGAGGTAGCCCAGAGCACCCCTGGCTTCACCGGCGCGGAGTTGGCCAATCTCATAAACGAATCGGCCCTGATGGCGGCGCGCAAAGGCAAGGCCGCCATCCAGCCGGCCGACATCGAGGATGCCCGCGACAAGATCCTCATGGGCGCCGAACGCAAGGGGATGGTGATCAGCGCGCAGGAGCGCCGGGTCACGGCCTACCATGAGGCAGGGCACGCCATCATCGCCAAGTTGTTGACCAACACCGACCCGCTGCACAAGATCACCATCATCCCGCGCGGCCGGGCCATGGGCGTCACCCAGCAAGTACCGCTCGACGACCGCCACGCCTATTCACGGGAATACCTGGAGAACCGGATTAAAATTCTGCTGGGCGGCCGCACCGCGGAGGAACTGGTCTTTCACGAATTTTCCACCGGCGCCAGCAACGATCTCCAGGCGGCCACCGACATCGCCACCCGCATGGTCTGCGAGTTCGGCATGAGCGAGGTGCTAGGGCCACGGGCCTATGTCACCCCGGCCGAGGGCTTCCTCGGTGGCTCTGGCGTCCGCCGGCCATACAGCGAAGAGGTGGCCCGCACCATCGACCAGGAAATCAACAAGCTGGTGGCGGATTGCTACCAGGAGGCGATGATAATCCTCGAAGGCAAGATCAATTACCTCCACAAACTAGCCGAGGTGTTGCTTTTCCAAGAGACCATCGACGGCGAAGAGGTGGATATCATCGTCACATGCCCCAAGGTGGACGAGGCTGCCCGAAAGGGCCAGCCGAATTCATAGTTGTTCCCTCCCTCTGGGTGTTGCGTGCTACATAAGTGCTGCCACACAAATGTAGCACGCAACACTTTTTCCCGTGCCGATAAGTGCCGTGTTAGTTCTCAAATAAATTCTTATTAAATCTTTTCCCAAACCCCACTTGCCACCAGCCCACCCCGGCCCGTACCAGGCGCCGAACTCCGTGGGTCAGGTAAGGGATGGCATTGTATGTGCAACAGGGTAGGCAGACGCGACGATCACTGGTGCGTTGCAGCACGATAGCATCATCACCTGGGTTTGATACTGCGCCATGCTTTTAACCATATGCAGAAGGAGAGAAACAATGGGAGGTAGAACCAAGAAGCTCTTGGGGGTAGCGATCGTTGTCGCAGCGCTGGGTGCCGCTCCCCATGCCGGCCTCGCCGCAGGCGGGCCAGCAACCGTAGAACTGGACAGCCTCAGCAAGCTGTTCGGGTCCGTGCCTTTCGATCACGCGAAACACACGGGGCTGGCTGGCAACTGTGCCGAATGCCACCACCACACCCTTGGCGAGGCACCGGTCAAGGAGAACTGCGGCCGTTGCCATAAGGCGAACCAGCCGGCAAAGACCGTGGCCTGCCGGCAATGCCATCCGGCCGAACGTTTCGAGGCCGGCTACATGGCCTCGGTCGCGGCCAATCCCATGCTGTACCACAACGGCAAACCAGGGCTGAAGGGGGCCTACCACCAGAAATGCCTGGGTTGCCATCAGGCCATGGGCGGCCCCACCGGCTGTGAAGATTGCCATACGATGACGGACAAGGGCGAGGCATTCTACCGCACCGGCAAATATGCCCCGGCGCCTACTGCACACCAAGGCGGCCACTGAGGCTGAGTGTTCACCACGACGAGGAAGACACCGATGAAAAAAATCGATCGCAGAAATTTTTTGAAAGGGGGATTGGCCGGCGGCGCAGCGGTTGCCGCAACCGGTACCGCGGCCACGGCCAAGGGTGCCGGCACCTTTGGCGGTTATCCTGACAGCATGGGGGTGTTGGTGGATCTCACCAAATGTGTAGGCTGCCGCACCTGTGAGGCGGCCTGCAACAAAGAACAGGGTCTGCCGGCGCCGGAGAAGCCCTTCAACGATACCTCGGTCTTTGACGAAATACACGAGGGTGGCCAGAAGCGGCGCACCACAGAAAAGGCTTACACCGTGGTCAACCGCTATGATGTGGAAGGCCGCGAAGGCGGGCCGGTATTCCGCAAGTTCCAGTGCAATCACTGCCAGGAACCAGCCTGCCTCACCTCCTGCTTCGTCAATGCCTACAAAAAGACGCCCGAGGGTGCCGTCATTTACAACCCCAAGGTTTGCGTCGGCTGCCGCACCTGCATGATCGCCTGCCCCTTCTATGTGCCGGCCTACAGCTATTCGAGTGCCATCAACCCGGTGGTCAAGAAGTGCATCATGTGCTACGACACCCGGCTAAAATTCGGCCGGCCGCCGGCGTGTGTCGAGGCCTGCCCGCAGGAGGTCATGGTCTTTGGCAAACGCACTGATCTCATCAAGCTCGGCCATCAGCGGATCAAGGAGAACCCGGGCAAATATGTCGACCATATCTACGGTGAAACCGAAGTCGGCGGCACCTCCTGGATGTATCTCTCCGATGTGCCATTCGACAAGGTCGGCTTTGACACATCCCTGGGCAACCAGCCGATCATCTCCTACGTAAAAGAGTTCCTGACCGTGGTGCCGATGGTGCTTACCATCTGGCCCGCCCTGTTCACCGGCTTCCATCTCCTTTCGAACCGCAAGGAAGCCCTCAAGAAAGAGAAAGAGACCAAAGGGCAAGAGGTGTAACCATGAATAGACTCGTTGGAAGAGGTTTTCAGCCGATCACCTCGCATGTCAAACCGGATGGCACCCGGTGGTCGGTCAAGGAAAAACTGCTCCTGGGGCTGACCCCGCAGGAGTATATGGCAGTGCAGATGCGCAATCCCTTCAACTGGCTGCTGTGGATTATCTATCTTGTCGGCCTGCCGGTGCTGGTTGGTCGTTTCATCTACGGCCTGGGCTGGGCCACCCACGGCTCCTACGATTACCCCTGGGGCCTCTTCCTGGCCTGGGGCCTCTTTACCATGGTGCCGCTCTCGGCCTCGGGCTTCATGATGGGCACCACGGTGGAACTCTTCGGCCGCAAGGATTTCAAGCCCATCGAGCGGCTTGGTCTCTTGAACGGGCTGTTGGGCTACTTATTCGCCGTCGTGTTCCTGCAGGTCGATCTCGGCCAGCCGTGGCGACTAATATACCCAATGTTCGTCTCCCTGGGGCCGGCGGCGGTGCTCTTTCTCGTCGCCTGGCACGTTGCCACCTATCTCTCCTGCCAGGTGGCGGAGCTGGTGCCCGCCTATGCCGAATGGATGGGACTGCCCAAGGCGAAAAAGGCGATCAAGAGCATCGTGCTGGGGCTGACCGTGGCCGGCATCATCCTCTCCACCCTCCACCAGGGGGCTCTGGGCGCACTCTTCACCTACGCGCCGGGCAAGGTCCATCCGCTTTGGTATTCCTCGCCCTTCCAGTGGTTTCACTTCCTGAACTCCGCCATCTTCGCCGGGCTTTCCATGCTCATTGTGGTGAGCACGCTTTCCAAGTGGTTCCTGCGCTGGCGCTGTGACGAGACCTTTAAAAAGAGCCTGGACAACCTTACGGTGGGGATTGCCAAGGGCGCGGCCCTGGCCCTGATCACCTACTTAGTGATCAAGATCATCGGCATTGCCCATGACAATGACTGGGAATACCTTTTCAGTGGTTGGGGCCAGTGGTTCATGTTCGAGATGACGCTGGGCGTCATCGTACCGCTGGCGCTCTATACCATGGCGGTACGGAACAACAGCGCCACGCTGGCACGGGTGAGCGCCTTCATCGCGGTCTTCGGCCTTGCCTTGAACCGGATCAACACCGCGCTCATCGCCTTTAACTGGAAGCTCTATCAGGAAATCCCGCACTGGCGGGAGGTGGTGATCGTCATCACGGTCTATGCCACCTATATCGTGGTCTATCGAGCGGTCCTGGCTCGACTGCCGATCCTTTACACCTGGAAGGAAAAGGCTTGATATAGCGGGTTACGCTGGTCATCGGCGGCCCTTAAGCCGCCGGTGGCCAGAACCGCAGGGGAACGTATGGCGCTGCCGCTCAAAAAAACCATCGCCATCGCGATAATCACCATCGCCGCCATCCTCGCCGCGCTGCTTACCCTCGGCGTGCGCCAGACGCAACTGGCCAGGAGCCAGGCGGAGATCACGGCGCAGGCCGAACAGACCCTCTTCCAGTTTTCCATCATCCGCGAACATCTGCACGAACTCCTGCTGGCTGGCCAATACGACAAACTCGCCGGCGTGGCAGTTGAGTTCGAGCAACTGCACACCAACCTGGCCCAGTTGCTCAACCGCAAGGAAGTGGCCGAGGAATACCGGCTGGGGTTCATGAACAGCCTGGACCTGCCCGGCACCATCCTGCTCATGCGGAAAATCGCCGAGAACACGGCCGGGGCCGAGGGGATACGCCAGCTCAACGGCGAGATGCGGGCACTGAATGAACGGCTGCTCCTGTTCGATCGCATGCTGGCCAATTCCGCCAAAACACGGCTCATCGGCTTTCAGAATATCGTGATCGGCATGCTGGCGGTGCTGCTGAGCGTACTAGTCGGCCTGCTGGTCTGGCTACGCCGCCGCATGGTGGTGCCACTGGCGCAGATAGGGGCCGGGGCCACCAAGGCGCTCGAACAGAGCGGACCCCTTGCTCCGCTGCCCGCCGGCTGCCGGGAGATCGAACATCTGGCCGGCGCGTTGGCGGAATTGTTCCAACAACGGCAGGAAATGGAAACGGCGGCAAAGGAGTGCCACCGCATGGCGGTCACCATGCAACGCGCCTCCCAAACCATGGCCAGGGCCAATGACCGGCACCAGCTCTTCCGGGAGGTCTGTCGGGCGCTGCTGCATAATCCGGAATACTGCCTGGTATGGATCGGCGAACCGGACGAGGACGGCAAGGGCATCCAGCCTGCAGCGGCGGATGGCTCCACCACCATGAGCCGCAAGGAATGCGAGTCTTGCCTCACGGTGCTGCTGACCGAGGCGGAGGAAAAAGGCGAGGAGCGCAACCCCGCGCTGTTGGCGATGCACCGCCGCCAGCCGGTGGTGGTGCGGGACATCCTGGCCGGGATCCCCCGTGGCCTGCTCAAGGACACCCCGCTGGCCGATCGGGACGCGGCCTGCATTGCCCTGCCAATCGCGTGGCATGGCCGCCTCCATGGCGTTATCAGCATCTACGCCCTCTCCGGCGAACGCTTTGCCGAACGCGAACTGGCCCAACTGGAAGTCTTGGCTACGGCCCTGGGATGCGCCGCCGCCACCTTGACCGCGCAAGAGACCGGGGGAGGCGGCGACGCCTCCCGACTGGCGATGTTGGGCGAGATCGCCACCGGTGTGGCCCATGAGATCAGCGACTTGAGCAACGGCATGATCAACTACGCCCAGGCGCTAGCCGATGAAGCGGCTGAAGGTTCAGCCCAAGCCGACATGCTCGGCCATATCATCACTGCCGGCGAGCATGTGTCGGCCATGGTGAGCACGTTGGTTTTCTACGGTGAAGCCGGACAGCCGGAGGAATATCGGCCCCTGCTTGATGTGTTGCGCGATGCCGTAATGCTGGGCGGCTATCATCTGCGCAAGGCCGGGGTGCAGATAACAGTCAACGTGCCGGAAGAACTGCCGGCGCTGCCCATCAACGCCCACCAGATCCAGCAGGTTTTCATGGAGATTTTCCACCACGCCCGCCGCGCCCTTAACCTGCGCTACCCAGGCCGCCACGAAAACAAGCGCTTCCGGATCGAGGCCCAGATGTCCCATGACAACGAGCAGGAATTGCTGCGCCTTGCCTTCACGGACCATGGCCTGGGAACTGAATCGCGCCACCTGGATCAGGTTGTCGAACCGCATGAGGTCGGTGGCATTGAGGAGGGGCTGAACCGCTGCCGCGAAGTCGTGGCGCGCCATGGCGGCACCATGACCGTCTCCAGCGTGCCCGGCGAATCCACCACCATTGTCTTGGAGTTCCCGGTCCCCTGACGGCCGGCAATTTTACGGGGAGCGATGCCATGTCTGCCGTGAATCAACCGCAATTCACCATCTCCGCCGCAGCGGAGATATTATCCCTGCACCCACGCACCCTGCGTAATTACGAAAAGGCGGGGCTGGTCAAACCGGCCCGCAAGGGGGCCTGGCGCTATTACAGCCGCAAGGATATTGCCTGGATCAAATGCCTCGTCTCCATGGTCCATGAAGACGGGCTGAGCATCGCGGCCATCGTCAAGCTGCTTGGCTATGCCCCCTGCTGGGAGATCGCCAACTGCCCCCAGGAAAAGCGCCGCGCTTGCCAGTGGTGGCAGGGGCAACGGGGCAACTAGCCGCGCATACCATCGGGGCCACCGCAAGGCAACAACTTGCTACGGCGGTGTTTCCCAGCACCCCGTTAGAAGCCGAATTCCTCCAGCATCTGGTTGACCGTCTCCTGATCGAGCGGCCCCTCCTCGCGCGCCTCGCCCATGCCCTTGAGGTAACGGTCCACATCCTCCTGGGCCAGCCGTTTGCTCTCCTCGGCGGTGATCTCGGCATTGCGTTCCTTGCTCTTGAGCTGCGAGCCAAAGGATACCACCAGGGCCAGGAGCTGGATCTGGAAATCGGAAAGGAGCTTGATGATCTTCATGATCTGCTGGCCGGAGAGATCTTGGAAACTCAAGGCCTCGGTGATGCGCGTCACGTCGTCGCAGATGTTGGTCGCCACGGTGAAGGCGTTTTCGATCTTGTTGAAAATCTCGGCCTGATCTTCAAGGGACATGCGGCTCATGCCCGGCGGCACCGTGGTGTCGCCATTGCCTACCGCCTCGGCCACCTCCTCCACCAGTCCGGCCATGACAGCCAGCGCATCGCGGAATCCCTCGATCTGACGCGGATCAACCGCGGCGACAGGCGCGGCGGGTACTGCCTCCGCCAACGGCTCACCAGCCACCTCCTCGGTGGGCGGCACCTCCAGCGGCAGGATCGAATCGAGGAAAATCTCAGCCTGGCTGGTTTCCATCTTCTTGAGCAGGTTCTGGATTTTCTTTTCCGTGCAGGCGCCACGCAGCGGCCCCAGTACATCGGCCAACGGCACGTTGTAAAAATTATCCTCTGGCACCAGTTCGGCCACATAGGCGCTGATGGCATCGACAAAGGCGTCGTAATCGAAGATGGTGGCAGCCTGTTCCCTCGCCGAACTGATATGGCCCTTCACGGTTTCGTTGGTGCACAATTCGTAGATGGTCTGGAAGACGGCATCAAGCGGGAAGAGATAGCGGAACTTCTTGGGGGCCACCTCCGCTGGCGGCACCGGGGCCGCCTCGCTGCTGGCCAGCCCTTCCAGCAGCCCCTGCACCTTGGCCAACTGCTCTTTGAGCGCCGTGACCTTGGCACTGGCGGCTGAACCGCCCCCAGTCCCCTCGCCCCCTCCGCCTTCCCCCGAACCGGCAAAGGCATCATGGTGCTTGAGTTGCGCCAGCAGTTCCTTCACGTCATCGGTCTGGGACTGCACTTTTTCGACATGGTCCATGATCGCCATGGTCGCCTTCTCGGTCATGGCGACGATGTCGCGCAGCTGGCTCTTGGCGTCCTCGATCTTCTCGCCCGCCTCATCAAGCTCGGCCCGCTTGATCTTGCGGTCCTCGGCCGGCAGCTCCATGATGGTGGAACTGAGGCTTTTCGCGAGATTGCCGATGTCCTTGTAGATGTCGCTGGAAATCTGCTTGTAGAATTCCTCGCCACGGTACTCCCCCTCCGCTTCATGGAGGGAAGGCGGAGATGGCGGCGGCACGAACGGGGCGGCCGTCGGTCGTTCGGCGGTCACGATCTGCTGCACCACCTTGGCAGCCGGGCTCTCCGGGGAAGAGAGCACCGTGATGTTATATATCAATTTATCAGTGGAAATCCGGAAAAACCCGGTGCTGATCTCAAGATTGATCTCCTGCCTGTCGATCATGCCCTGCCTCCCCGCATTAGCGGTTACGGTTTATTCATGCCATGTTCCAATCGCGGCGTAACAGACGCTCTTCTCCCCCCATCGGCAACCGCGTCGATTCCTTGAGGAGTTTTCAAATTATTTCCGCACGATGCCGGAAAATTGCACGCCGATGTCATATCCTGCCGGATTCTTCCGGCTCACCCCGACCCAGACCACCATGCCGATGACATGGATGGTGCCGACATCGTCGTCATCCTTGGTGGCGACCCAGTGATCGCCGTCGGCGAGCCAACCGGGGAACTCCAGCATGATGACCAATTGCGCCCCCAATTCGACCGCCTCCTTGGCCAGGAAGCAAAGGCCACCACCACCGATGTCGAGCAATTCGCCAACACTGTCAAGGCCGGTGTCGCCGAACCGTTCGAGCCGGCAGTAACGTACCGCCAGCTCCTTATCCACCCGTTCGTACTGGCGGCGTTCACGCCCATCCTTTATCTCGTCTATCTCGCCCGATTCCCCCATGCACCCTCCGTCGTCGCCTTCGCCCTGCCCGCCCGAAACTAAGGGACATGGTCTGTTCTACCTTTTTTCGCCCCCAAAAATCAATCCACCATAATGAACCGCCTTGACAATATCGCTTATTTGGTTAAATTGCCAAGTATGAACGCCCCATCCTCCCCCAGACCCGCCGCCGACCACGAGCGACGCGCCAGGATCATCAAGGCCCTGGCCCACCCGAGCCGGTTGCTGATGGTCGAAACTCTGGCCGCCGGCCCCCGCTGCGTCTGCGAACTGCGAGAACTGGTGGGCGCCGACCTCTCCACCGTCTCCAAGCATCTGACCGTGCTCAAGAACGCCGGCATGGTGTGGGATGAACGGCGCGGCACCCAAATTTACTATCACCTGGCCGCTCCCTGCATACTCGATTTCTTCGCCTGCATCGAGGCCCTGTGCC
>Ga0172375_10004804_pt1 | contig 19790 bp, 17 predicted proteins | sample LakKiv1m_FD_114537 | JGI IMG/M metagenome (GOLD analysis project Ga0172375, IMG submission 114537) | Freshwater microbial communities from Kabuno Bay, South-Kivu, Congo - kab_092012_11.1m | ecosystem: Environmental > Aquatic > Freshwater > Lake | place: Democratic Republic of the Congo...
AATTCGGCCTGACCAGCGAAGAGGTGGCCCGCGAGATGGCCATCGGTGCGCTGAACGCCAGTGTCGCCACGCTGGCAGTGGCCAATACCGGCGTGGCCGACGACGGTCAGGAGGATGAAGGCGGCACGCAGTGCTACGCCTATGCACTGCTGCGGGGCGCGCGACAGGCGGTGGTGAGCGCAACGGTGCAGTTCGACGGCGACCGCGTCGAGATTCGCAAGCAGGCGGCGCGGCACGGCCTGACCCAGCTGGAAAACAAGTATGCGCAGCTGGTGGAGAAGCTCGAGCAGGGTGAAGGCGCCTGACGCCTACACCGGAGGCTGGCGTTCCGGCTCGACGTGCTCCGGCTGCGACATATCGACTCGCTGCTTGTGTCCGACGCTCAGATCGGCCCGGACCTGCGGCAGCGAATGCGGATACTGCCGCTGGATGAAGCCCAGCAGGTTCTCGCGGATGTGGCAACGCAGGTCCCAGTTGCGTGACGAGTCCGGGGAGCTGACCAGGGCGCGCAGCTGGATGGACTTCTCGCTGGCATCGGTCACCTGCAGCACGCAGACCCGGCCGTCCCACAGTTCGGGAACGTCCTTGCAGAGCCGCCGCAGCTCCTCGCGCAGCGGCTCCAGAGGCAGGCTGTAGTCGGCCCAGAGAAACACTGTGCCGATCAGGCTAGAGCCACGACGGGTCCAGTTCTGGAAAGGCTTTTCGATGAAGTACTGCAGCGGCACGACCAGCCGGCGGTCGTCCCAGATCCGCACCACCACGTAAGTGCCGGTGATCTCCTCGATGCGGCCCCATTCGTTCTCGACGATCACAACGTCATCCAGGCGGATCGGCTGAGTCATGGCGATCTGCAGTCCGGCGATCAGGTTGGCCAGTACCGGCCTCGCGGCAAAGCCCACCGCAAGACCTGCAAGCCCCGCCGAAGCCAGCAGGCTGGCACCGAACTGGCGTGCGCCGGGGAATGTCATCAGCATCGCCGCGGCACCGATCAGCAGAACGAAGAACGCCAGGGTCCGCAGCAATACCCGAGATTGCGTCTGGATCTGCCGGGCACGCAGGTTGTCGACCACATCCACCGGATTGCGCAGCTGGATGAACTGCTGAAGCCCGCGCAGCAGGCGCATCACCAGCCAGGTCAGGGTGCCGATGATCAGAAGCGTGGTCACATGCCGCGCGCCGTCGATCAGCAGCAGGTCATCAGGCGCCGAGGTCCAGACGCCCTGCAGGCCCATCAGTGGCAGCAGCACGCGGATGGGCTTTTCCAGCTGTTCGGACAGCTCGCGGGTGAACAGGAAGGCCCGCGCCAGGCGCAGCATCAGAGCGGTCAGCAGACGGCCGAACAGAGTGAGGATAAGCACCACGAACAAGGCTGCAGCGAGCGTGCGCAGCGCTGGCTGGCTGATGTACTGGTCCCATTGCAAGAGATAGGCGGGCAGTTCGATGGCGGGGGGCTCCGGTTAACCGTTCGTCAGGGCCAGTGACAGGCTGTGTCTGGCAAAAGTTCAGGCCGTTGCGCCTGGGGGCGCGCCGGTCGGGTAGGGGGAACTCTTGCTGGCGGGGTCTCTCACAAAACCAAGCGGGCCACATTCGACCCCCGACTTTTCCAGACCTGAGGAGTGATCCCATGCAAAGTGCACAGACCGGCAACGACGTCCGTACCGAACGCCTCATCGAGTGGCTGCGCGATGCGCATGCCATGGAAGCGCAGGCCGAGACCATGCTGAACAAGCAGGCCAGCCGTATCGAGCATTACCCCGAACTCAAGGCGCGGATCGAGCAGCACATCACCGAGACGCAGAACCAGGCCAAGCTGATCGAAGGCTGCCTGCAGCGCTACGACAAGTCCTATTCCGGCCTCAAGGACCTCGGCGGCAAGATGATGGCGATGGGGCAGGCCATGGGTGGCATGATGGTCAATGACGAGATCGTCAAAGGCGCGCAGATGGGCTACGTCTTCGAGAATCTCGAAATCGCCTCCTACAAGATCCTGATTGCCGCCGCCGAAGCGGTCGGCGACATGCAGACCAAGGAAGTCTGCGAGCGCATCCTGGTGGAAGAGGTCGCCATGGCCGACTGGCTGCGCGACCACCTGGCGGAGCTGACCCAGGCCTACCTGACCCGCGCGCTGGAACCCAACGTCGAAGCCAAGCGCTGAGACGGCTTGCCTGATTGCCCGACCACCTCGGCCGGGCCTTCCCCATCCTCTTTCGCAGGGCCGTTGCAGGACCGCAAACGGCCGTGCCTGTCCGTCGGGAGCCGTCCATGAGACCACGACCGCTCGTCAAGACCCTGACCTTCGCCGTGCTGCACTTCGCCACGGCTTTCATCGTCGTTTATGCGTTGACCGGAAGCGTCGTCATCGGTGGCGCAGTCGCCCTGATCGAGCCGCTGTGCAACACCGTGGTGTTCTACCTGCATGAACGCGCCTGGCAGCGATTCGGCCGGCAGAAGGCGACCCACTCCCACAGCTACGGCCACGACGTGTTCCTCAAGTACATGGGCCGGGGGCAGGCCGCCGGAGGCCGGGCCGCGCGTACGCCGCGCTGAGCCGGGTCACTCGGTGCGCACGCTCCGATTCGTTTCGGCGGGCAGCGTGCTGCGGGTGGCGCACATTTCGATGCGCAGTTCCTGAGCCAGACGCACCAAATTGGCCGCGTCGCGGCATTGGTCGTAGGAGATGCCGAGAACGGTCAGTTCCTCATCTGGCGGTTCATGGTAGAGGCGCACGCTGAGCGAACTGTCGGAAGCATCGCGGCATTCACACTGAAACGGCCGCAGGTAGGTGTGCAGGATGGCTTCGATCTTGAACAGAGGAAGACGCGTATTCATAAATCCTCCCTAGCAAAGGAGGTGACTGAAGCGCAGTACAGCATCCGCTGCGCACCCCTGGCGTTCCGACGTCCTTCAACCGTAGCAGCACTGTTCGCCTTGTAAATGCGGCGATATGTCCATTGAGCGGATTAAGTCGCCCAGGCGCTCTAGCTAGCCTTTTCAGACCAGTGCCGCTTATCGGAACCCGTCGGGCGGACCGGTTGCCGCCCCTCTGAACTCATACCAGCGGGGGATGACCAAATTAAGTAACGGCCATGACTACCCAGCCTACGCGGAGATCCCACATGAAAAGACTGCTGCTCAGCGCAATGCTCAGTGCAATGGTTGCGGCGCCTGCGATGGCGCAGTTTCCCGCCGGCACTCCGCGTGACGATACCGGGTCACGTCCGAGCCCGATGGGCAACCCCACGCCGCAGGAAGAAGTGGAAACCCGCAAGGATCACAAGGGCCGTACCGTGACCGAAGACGGCCAGTTGGTGGCGCCACAGCCGGGCAGCGAGGAACCTTCAACCGATCCGGACCGGCATTCGGCGCCGGGCGGCCCCAATGACACTTCCACCGACGCCGGCAAGCTGGAATAGCCGCCGGCATAGCTCGCGGAGGTTGGCCATGGCGCTCGAAGATTACCAACGCATGCGTGACTTCGCCGCCACGCCGGAACCCGCCGGCAAGGCACGGCCGAAGTCCCGCAAGAGCCAGGCGCTGCAGTACTGCATCCAGAAGCACGACGCCACGCGTCTGCATTACGACTTCCGCCTGGAACTGGACGGCACCCTGAAGAGCTGGGCGATTCCCAAGGGGCCAAGCCTGGACCCTGGCGTGCGCCGGCTGGCCGTACACGTGGAAGACCACCCGCTGGAGTACGCCACCTTCGAAGGGAACATCCCCGAAGGGCATTACGGTGCCGGCGACGTGATCGTCTGGGACCGTGGCGTGTGGACACCCCAGGGCGACCCGCAGGAGGGCTATCGCAAGGGCAAGCTCAAGTTCAGCCTGGAAGGCGAGAAGCTTGCCGGCAGCTGGAACCTGGTGCGCACGCAGATGGACGGGAAGAAGGAGCAGTGGTTCCTCATCAAATCCCGTGACGAGGCGGCGCGCGAGGAGAGCGAGTACGACATCGTCACCGCCGAGCCCGACAGCGTGCTCAGTGACCGCACCCTGGTGCCGCGCAAGCGCGGCGCGAAGGCCCGCGTGGCCGAAACGCCGCCTGCGCCAGTCAAGACACCCACCAAGAAGCGGACACCGGCCAGGCGAAAGGCAAAGGTCGCGCTCGAGGGGGCGGTTCCGGCCGAGCTACCGGAGCATTTCAAACCGCAGCTGGCCACCCTGGTCGATACGGTACCGGGCGGGGACTGGCGGTACGAAATCAAGTTCGACGGCTACCGGATGCTCGCGCGCATCGACGCCGGCGAGGTCAGGCTGTTTACCCGCAACGGCCACGACTGGACGGCGAAGATGCCCCAGCAGGCCGCGGCGCTTGCGGGACTCGGGCTCGAGTCCGGGTGGCTGGATGGCGAGGTGGTGGTGCCGAACGAGGAGGGCACGCCGGACTTCCAGGCCTTGCAGAACGCTTTCGAGGCGGGGCGCAGCGGCAGCATTCTCTATTACCTGTTCGACATGCCTTACCTGAACGGCATGGACCTGCGCGAGGTGGCGCTGGAGCAGCGCCGCGCAGCGCTGCGCGAGGTGCTGGAGCGCAGTGACAGCGAGCTGCTGCGCTTCTCCGAGGACTTCACCGAGCAGCCGGACAGCATTCTGGAAAGCGCCTGCCAGATGAAACTCGAAGGGCTGATCGGCAAGCGCGCTGGCAGCACCTACACCTCGCGACGCAGTAGCAGCTGGGTGAAGATCAAATGCAGCAACCGGCAGGAATTCATCATCGTCGGCTATACCCAGCCGAAGGGTACCCGCACCGGTTTCGGCGCGCTGCTGCTCGGCCTGCACGACGACAACGGCGAGCTGCGTTACGCCGGCAAGGTCGGCACCGGCTTCAACCATGCAACGCTGCAGAGCCTGCACAAGAAGCTGAAGAAGCTGGAAACCGATAAAAGCCCGCTGGCAAAGGCACCCCCAGCAGCCGATGCACGTGGCGCGCAGTGGCTCAAGCCGGAACTGATGTGCGAAGTCGCCTATGCCGAAATGACCCGTCAGGGTGTGGTGCGCCACTCGGTGTTCCACGGCCTGCGAACCGACAAGCCGGCCGAGGCCATCACCCACGAGCGGGCCAAACCAGTCGCCAGGGCAAAGCCGAACGTCGCCGCCAAGGCCGATGCCCTCGGCAGCGGTCGGATCAAGATTTCCAACCCCGAACGGGTCATCGACCCCAGCAGCGGCATCACCAAGATCGAACTGGCCCGCTTCTACGCGCAGATCGCCCCCTGGGCGCTGCCGCAATTGCAGAACCGGCCGCTGGCGCTGGTCCGCGCGCCTGAAGGCATCACTGGCGAGCTGTTCTTCCAGAAGCACGCCGACAAGCTGGCCATCCCGCATATCACGCAGCTGGACCCGGCGCTCGATCCGAAGCACGGCGCGCTGCTGGTGATCGACAGCGCCGAGGCGCTGGTCGGCGCCGCGCAGATGGGCACTATCGAGCTGCACAGCTGGAACGCCGTGGCGCCCGATCTGGAGCACCCTGACCGCTTCGTGCTGGACCTCGACCCCGATCCGGCCCTGCCGTGGAAGCGCATGCTCGAGGCGACCCAGCTGACCCAGACGCTGCTGGACGAGATCGGCCTGGCATCGTTTCTCAAGACCAGCGGCGGCAAAGGGCTGCACATCGTCGTACCGCTCGACCCCGTGCATGAATGGAGCGAGGTGAAATCCTTCAGTCAGGCGATTGCCAGGCACCTGGCAAAACTCCTGCCGTCCCATTTCTCCGCGGTCAGCGGGCCGAAGAACCGGGTCGGGCGCATCTTCATCGACTACCTGCGCAACAGCCGTGGCGCCAGCACCGTCGCGCCGTACTCGGTACGCGCCCGCGAGGGTCTGCCGGTTTCCGTACCCATCCACCGCGACGAATTGGCGGACCTCAAGGGCGCCAACCTGTGGACGGTGCGCAACCTGCTGGAACGCCTGCAGGAACTGGGTGACGACGACCCCTGGGCGGCCATCGGCAAGACCCGCCAGCGCCTGACCAAAAAGATTCGCGACCGCCTGAACGTCTGACGCGGCCACTGGGCTCGCATCGGCATCCCGCCAGTGCGCACGCAACTATCAGAGGAGGCAGCATGAGTGACATGACAGTCGGAGATTACCTGGTCGAGCGGCTTTACCAGTGGGGCGTGCGGCGCATCTATGGTTATCCCGGCGACGGCATCAACGGCGTGCTCGGTGCGCTGAACCGGGCGGGCGGCAAGATTCGCTTCATTCAGGCTCGGCACGAGGAGATGGCCGCCTTCATGGCCTCGGCCGATGCCAAGTTCGGCGGTGGGTTAGGTGTCTGCCTGTCCACGTCGGGGCCGGGCGCCTCACACCTGCTGACCGGGCTGTACGACGCGCGTCTGGATCATGTGCCGGTGCTCGCGATCGCCGGGCAGCAGGCCCGCACCGCGCTGGGCGCGCACTATCAGCAGGAGATCGACCTGCCGGCGATGTTCAAGGATGTCGCGGGCGCCTTCGTCCAACAGGCCAGCGCGCCGGCACAGGTACGCCACCTGGTGGATCGGGCCATTCGCAGCGCAATCGGCGAGCGCAAGGTCGCGGCCATCATCCTGCCCAACGACCTGCAGGAGGCTCCCTACAGCGAGCCGCCGAGGACTCACGGTGCCGTGCTCTCCGGTATCGGCTACAGCCGGCCGAAGATCGTTCCCTATGACGCGGACCTGCAGCGCGCCGCCGAGGTGCTCAACGCCGGCAGCAAGGTCGCCATTCTGGTAGGCGCCGGCGCGCTGCAGGCCACTGACGAGGTCATTGCCGTGGCCGAGACGCTGGGCGCCGGCCTGGCCAAGGCGCTGCTGGGCAAGGCGGCAGTGCCCGACGATCTGCCCTGGGTCACCGGTGCCATCGGCCTGCTCGGCACCGAGCCCAGCTACAAGCTGATGAATGAATGCGACACGCTGCTGATGATCGGCTCGGGCTTTCCCTATTCCGAGTTCCTGCCGGAGGAAGGCCAGGCCAGGGGTGTGCAGATCGATCTCAAGCCCGACATGCTGAGCATCCGTTACCCCATGGAGGTGAGTCTGCACGGCGAGGCCAGCGAAACGTTGCGCGCGCTCTTGCCGCTGCTGGAGAAGAAGATCGATCGCAGCTGGCAGCAACAGGTCGAAGCATGGCGCGCCGATTGGGACCGCACGCTGGAAGAGCGGGCAATGGCGGTGGCCGACCCGATCAACCCGCAGCGTGTGGCCTGGGAACTGTCGCCGCGCTTGCCGGAGCGGGCCATCATCACCAGCGACTCCGGCTCCTGCGCCAACTGGTATGCCCGCGACATCCGCATGCGGCGTGGAATGATGGGGTCCCTTTCCGGCGGGCTGGCCTCCATGGGCGCCGCGGTGCCCTATGCCATCGCCGCGAAGTTCGCCCATCCGGACCGCCCGGTGGTGGCTTTGGTCGGCGACGGCGCCATGCAGATGAACAACATGGCCGAGCTGATCACGGTGGCCAAGTACTGGAGCCAGTGGCAGAACCACCAGTGGATCTGCTGCGTGTTCAACAACCAGGACCTCAACCAGGTGACCTGGGAGCAGCGCGTGATGGAGGGCGACCCGAAATTCGAGGCTTCGCAGAATCTGCCCGACGTGCCATATCACCGCTTCGCCGAGCTGATCGGGCTGCAGGGCATCTTCTGCGACCGTGAGGACCAGGTGGCCGCCGCCTGGGAGCAGGCACTTGCCGCCGATCGCCCGGTGCTGCTGGAGTTTCGTACCGATCCCAACGTGCCGCCGCTGCCGCCGCACATCAAGCTGGAGCAGGCCAAGGCCTACGCCTCGGTGCTGCTGCATGGCGATCCGGACCAGGCCGGCATCATCAAGCAGACCGCCAAGCAGGTGCTCGGCTCGATCCTGCCAGGACACCGCAAGGACAAGCGTTGAAGCCGCCTTCAACAGGCGGCACAGGCCCGGCGCTAGGGCTGACCGTTGCCGCCGGAGGCGCCGAACACCTGGCCGGTTACGTAGCTGGCCTCGTTGGACGCCAACAGCACGTACAGCGGGGCGATTTCGGCCGGCTGGCCCGGGCGGCTCATGGGCGTATCGCCGCCGAAGCGCTGCAGGTTCTCCATGGTCTGCCCACCGCTGACCTGCAGGGGCGTCCAGAACGGTCCGGGCGCCACGGCATTCACCCGGATGCCTTTGTCGATTAGCTGCTTGGCCAGCCCCTTGCTGAAATTGGTGATTGCCGCCTTGGTCAGTGAGTAATCCAGCAGGTTGGCAGGTGGGTCGTAGGTGGTGACCGAGGAGGTGTTGATGATCGAAGCGCCCGCCGGCATATGCGGCACGGCGGCCTTGGTGATCCAGAACATGGCATAGAGGTTGGTCTTGAGCGTCCAATCGAACGCCTCGTTGGAAATGTCGAGGATCGATTGCTCGCTGCTCTGTCGCGCGGCGTTGTTGACCAGAATGTCCAGCCCGCCGAGTTCTTCCACCGCCTTCTGAACCATAGAGCGACAGAAGCCTCATCGCGGATGTCACCGGGCAGCGCCACTGCCTTGCGTCCGGCGTCGCGGATCAGCGCCACGACTGCCTGGGCATCCGGCTCCTCGTCCGGCAGGTAACCGATGGCGACATCGGCGCCTTCGCGGGCAAAGGCGATCGCTGCGGCACGCCCGATTCCCGAGTCGCCGCCGGTGATCAGCGCCTTGCGCCCGGCAAGCCGGTTGGAGCCGCGGTAGCTCTTTTCGCCATGATCCGGCGGTGGCTGCATGTCCCGTGCAAGGCCGGGCCAGGGCTGCGACTGCTTGTCGAAGGGCGGTTGCGGATGCAGAGTCTTGGGATCGCGCAGCGGTGCGGGCGCCGCCTGCGGCGTGGCGTCGGCATCAGCGGCCTGAGCAAAGCCCGGCAACACCATGCCGGCGGCGAAGGTTGCGGCCGCACCCTGGATGAGCTTGCGTCGGGAGCTGTCATGGTCGTCGGAATGCATGGGAAATCCTGCAGCTGTTGCGGCGTTGGCCGTCCATCGGTCGAGGCTCGCGTTGAATTAGGCCGACGGCGTCCCTGGGCGGCATGCCACGTGCGTTACGCAGGGATCCGCCAGTGCGGTGCCCCGCAGAAAGGCTCAAAGCGAGCGGGCGGCCAGCGGTTCGATGGCGGGGCCGTGGATGACTTCGCCGTCCGCCTGGAAGATAGAGCCGTGGCAGGGGCAGTCCCAGGTCCGGTCGGCGTTGTTCCAGGTCACGCTGCAACCCATGTGGGTGCAGGCCGCGGACACGGCATGCAGGGTGCCGGCATCGTCGCGCCACACCGCGAGCTGTTCATCGCCGCGGGTGATCACGCCGCCTTCGCCCGGGCCGATGGCATCGAGGTCATCGACCCTGGTCTGGCTATCGCTGCTCTGATTGAAGTCATCAGGGGAGGGACGGTTGGGGTCGTAGAGCTGCTTCCACGGGCGGCGGCCGGTGATGATCTGGCGGGCCATGCCCAGCCCGACGGCGGTGCCGTTGCTGATACCCCAGCCGTTGAACCCGGTGGCCACGAACAGGCCGGGGGATTGTTCCGGGTCCGGCTCGCCGGCATAGGCGACCCGGTCGGCGGTGTCGTAATCCTCGTTGCACCAGCGCCAGACGGCCTCACCCACTGACAGGTGGCCGCGTGCCCAGTGTTCGAGTTCGACGAACCGCCTGGCGACGTCTGCGTCCTGGCCGGTCCTGAAGCGCGGACCGAGTACGATGAACAGCGGCCCCTGGTCATCACGGCCCATGCGAATGGAATGAGTCGGCTCGTCGACGCCGATGAACATGCCGTCCAGATGCGCGCCGTCCTGCGGACGAAAGGCCATGGCCACGTGGCAACGCGGCTGGGTCGGGCTGACGAGGTCTACCGGCGTTTCCACCGGCATGTGCGTAGCGAGGATGACCTGATCGGCTTCCACGCTTCCGCCATCGAAGCCAACCTGCCAGCGCCCCTGGCGCTCGAAGCTCGTCGCGCGTGTGTGCTGATGGATGCGCCCGCCGCGGGCGTGCAGCGAGTTGGCCAGGCCGATCAGATAGCGTGTCGGGTTGAACTGGGCCTGATCCGGAAATTCCAGTGCGCCGGCGGTGGCGAAGGGCAGGGGCGGCTGGTCGATGACCCGTGCGGCGAAGCCCAGGCGGCGCGCCGCTTCGGCTTCGTCGTCGATGGCTGGGCGCCAGTCCGCCGAGCACGCATAGGCGTAGGCGGACTGACGCTCGTAGTCACAATCGATGGCGTGCTCGGTGACCCAGTGACGAATACGCTGCACGGCTTCGCGGTTGGCGTCGGCGTAGCACTGCGCCAGTTCCTGGCCGAAGGTATCGATCAGGTAGCGATAGATCAGCGCATGCTGGGTGGTGACCTTTGCGGTGGAGCGCCCGGTGACCTGTCCGCCGACCTCGCGGGCTTCGAGCACCACGACGGACTTGCCGGCTTCGCATAGCGTCATGGCGGCGCTCAGCCCGACGATGCCGGCGCCGACCACCACCACGTGGCATTCGCTGTGGCCGGTCAGGCGCGGAAAGTCGCCACGCGGCGCGCTGGCGCTCCAGCAGCAATCAGGGGTTGCGGATAGGGCAGGCATTGGCGGGTCCTCCTCACGGGTGGCATAGGCTGTAGAGCGGACCTGCCCGACCGGGTTCCGACCATCGGGCGGTTGGCGATCGAGGCACCGCCGTCACCGGCGTGTACCCGGGTGAGCACGACGGTTCGCCGACCGCTCAAGCGCGATGGGTTCGCCCGCAAAGGTGCACCGCGGACGGAGCGCAACCTAGTGGAATCTGTAAGGGATTGGGCGTAGCGCGCGTTGGGGACCGAACATGCACAGGATTAAGCCGCCATCCGTCCGAACGCCGCTTCGTCTGCACCGAACAGGCAATACTTGCTCCGCGGCGCCAGGCAAAACAGTCGGCGCGTTCAGGGAGTGGCAGCGGCAGGGACACGCCACAGGGTCAGCATGATGTCGGCCGACGACGACTTTCAAAGGAGTGTTCCCTATGTTCTCGCATAAACCGCTGATCGCTTGCTTTCTATTCGGCTCGCTGCCGGCACTGGCGCTGGCACAGACCGCCGCCACCCAGACCGGAAATGACAACGAAATCATTCTCGAGCAGAACGGCTGGAACTCGGCAAGCCAGGTGCAGCAAGGGGATCGCAATTATTCGCGGGTCAGGCAGGACGGCGGTGACAATCGGGTGCAGACGAACCAGCTCAATCTCGACAATTGGACTGAAGTGGTGCAGAACGGATCGTCCAACCAGGCAAGCGTCATTCAGATCGGAGATATCTACTCCGGACATTCGGCATCCATCGTTCAGCTCGGGACGGACAACCTCGCCGAGGTCAGTCAGATGGATGGCAATGGCGCACAGGCGAACATTCACCAAGAGGGAGCGGGCAATGTTCACCGGGTTACGCAGCTGTATTACATGAACGAGGCCGACAGCCGCTCCGTTGGCACGAACAACCTGACCGAGATCAGTCAGGAGTGGGCCGGCAGCGCCCGTACCGACCAGGTCGGCAACAACAACCGGATCACGATCGAGCAGGGTTTCCTGCCTTATGGCGGATTGGTCTCGGTGTATCAGGACGGCGGCTCGAATGAAGCGGCGGTCAACCAGCAAGGCGGGCGCTACTACGTCGGCCAGGTCGAGTTGAGACAGCTCGGTAGCGCTAACCGCGCGCAGGTAACGCAATGGGCCGGTTTCAGTAGCTTCACCTTCACCCAGGAGGGTAGCGGCAACGAACTGAACGCCCGGCAGGCGACCCGTGACGGGATCATTCGAGGCAATACGGTTGGCAACGACAACCGCGTCAATATCGACCAGATCTATGACAGCCCGGTGCTCGACATCGCCCAGAACGGTTCGGCCAACGAAATCGATGTGGTGCAGCATACTCCCTACAGCACCGTGTCAATCGCCCAGACTGGCGATGGCAACGTCGCGCTGCTGAATCAGACGACACAGTTCGAATTCCCGGTGCCCGCCACGGCCATCATCCAGAACGGCACCGGCAATAGCGCGTCGATCACACAGCGCTATTGAGGCGTCAGCGGGCGCAACCGATTGGCGGTCGCACATCGTTTTCAGTGGTCCATGCAGTCCGGACCCTGACGCAGGTAGGTGGTTTCGTGGGTTTCGCCTTTGGAGTCCACGTACGTCATCCTGGCCTGCACGATTTCGCAGCCGCCTGCGGGCACGTCCATCGAGACGACCTTGGCGATGTCGAGCTTGTCGCCGTACTGGTAGGGCTTGGGCTCATCGGCGGCATGCGCCAGCTGGGCGCTGAAAGCCAGGGCGGCGATCCAGATCAGTCTTTTCACGGGTAACCTCCAGAAACGCCTGCACGCCCGAGACGCTTCGACGGGCATTGGCAGGTCTTGCAAGCGGCGCCCGCCGAGCAGCGGGCGTCAGGAATAAACGAGGCTGCCACGAGGGGAGCAGCCTGAAGGTGGCCGGACGGCTGGCCGACGGAGCAATTCGGCCAGCAACGCGGAACTGAGGATTGCCCGTCCGCTGCCACCCGCCAATTCTAGGAAGCGCGCTGGGCCGGAAAAACCGCGCCGCCGGTGAAACACCTTTACCGAGCGCGCAACAATCGTTCAGGCCCAATGCGTCTCGTCCCGCAGCACCCGGTGATAGACGTCGAAGGCGCGCGGCAGTGCCTGAGCGAGAAAGTCCAGCCAGGTCCTGATCTTCGCGTCGAGAAAGCGGCGGGAGGGGTAGAGCGCATGAATCTGCTTTTCCTGCAGGCGGTACTGCGGCAGCAGGCGCAACAGCGTCCCGCGCTGCAGAGCCGGCGCCGCCACGTAGTCAGGCAGCAGGCAGATACCCATGCCGGCTTCGGCGGCGCTGGCCATGGCTTCGGCGACATTCACCTTGAACGTCTCGCCGGGGCGGATCACCTCTTCGACGCCGTCGCCGACGAAGTGCCAGTCGTCGGCGAACACCGGATCGAGCAGCCGCAGGCAGCGGTGGTTATGCAGATCGGTCGGCCGTCGCGGCACGCCATGCCGCTGGAGATAGCTCGGTGCGGCGCAGACGACGTGAAACACCGGCCCGAGCCGCTGGGCGATCAATTCCGAGTCGGGCAGGTCACGAGACAGGGTGATGATCACGTCCAGCCCGGCTTCCAGCAGGTCCGGCTGGCGTTGGGACAGGCTCAGATCGAGGCTGACCTCCGGATAGCGCTCGCAGTAGTGCCCGGCGAGGCCGGACAGGAGCTGGATGCCGAGGCCGGTGGTGGAGTGCACCCGCAGGCGACCGCGCGGCGTGAGGTGCGCTCCACAGGCTTCCTGCCGTGCGTCATCGAGCTGCGCCAGTATCTCGCGGGAACGCTCGAGAAAGCGTGCACCGACCTCGGTCAGCGCCAGACGCCGGGTGGTGCGCTGCAGCAGGCGGGCGTGCAGATGGTTCTCCAGCTCGCTGACCAGGCGCGACACCTGCGCCGTGGAGGTGTCGGTCTGCCTTGCCGCCGCGGTGAAGCTACCGGTGTCGACGACCCGGACGAAGGCGCGCATCGCATGCAGCATGTCCATCAACCTTCGCCCTCCTGGCTGGCGGCGGGCGGCTGGCTCGTGCGCCAGCCTCCACCAAGGGCAAGGAACAGGTCGACCTGATCCAGTGAAAGCTGCGCCTGCGAGGCGGCCAGCGCGGCCTGGGCGTTGGCCAGGGTGCGCTCGGCGTCCAGGCTGTCGAGATAACCCAGGCGACCCTCCTGGTACAGCCGGCGGGTGTGATCGGCGGCGTTGCGAGCTGCGTCACGCGCCTCGTGCAACGCCTGGTCGCGCTGCAGATCATGCGCATAGTGGCTGAGCAGGGTCTGGGTTTCCCTCAGTGCCTCCAGCACCACACCGTCGAAGCGGGCTAGGGCGGCGTCTGCTCCGGCCTCCATGGCACGCAACCGGGCGCGATCGACCTGGGTTGGAAAGTGCCAGCTGATCGAAGGGCCGAATGCCCAGCGCTGCGTCACCGCATCGCCGAGGTGTTCGAGCATGCCGGTGTAGCCTGCCGTGCCGCCGAGACTGATCTGTGGGTACATCATCGCCGTGACCACGCCGATCTGTGCCGTGGCCGCGGCCAGGCTACGTTCGGCTGCGCGAATGTCGGGGCGTCGGCGGAGCAGGGCGGCGCCGTCACCAAGCGGTATCGGCTGACTCAGCTGTGGGGCGTGGTTGCAGGCCGCGGCACGTTCAGGCAGCTCGCCCGGTGTGTGACCGAGCAGGACGGCGAGCCGATACAACGCCGCGGCCTTCTTCGCCTCGAAGGGAGGCAGCTCGGCGCGCAGGGTTTCGACCTGCGCTCGGGCGCGGGCAACATCCACTTCATTGCCGCGGCCGCCAGCGAGCAGGCGGGAGGCCACCTCAAGCTGGCGCTGCTGGATCGCCAGCGAGTGTTCGGCGATGGCCAGCTCTTCGCCGGCATGGCAGGCCGTCATGTAGCTGCGCACGACCCCGGCTACCGCACTGATGCGTGCCGCCTCGAGCAGCGACGCACTGGCGTCGGCTGTTGCACCGGCGGCTTCGGCGCCGCGCCGCAGCCGGCCGAACAGGTCCAGCTGATAGCTCACGGCGAGGCCGGCATCGGCCAGGTTCATCACCGGCAGCTTCTCTTCCAGCGCCAGCGCCTCGCTGGACAGCTGGCCGCGCGCCAGTGAACCGTCGCCACCCACCACCAATTCCTGGGCGTGATGGGCCATCTGAAAGCCCTGATAGGCTTGACGCAGGTTGTGATGGGCCTGGCGTATGTCACGGTTGCCCGCCAGCGCCTCGCGCACCAGCCTGTCGAGCAGGGGATCGTCGTACAGCTGCCACCAGCCGTCCGGCAGCGGCGTCTGTTCGACTTCTCGATTGCCGAGCGTATCGAATGGCGCCTGCGCTGCAGCCTGGCGCACCACGGCCTGGTCCGGTACGCGGTAGTCGGGGCCGACCGCACTGCAAGCGGCGAGCAGCGTGACGAGCAGGGGCAGGGCGGGGTACAGGTAGCGGCTCATGGTGTCGCGCTGCTCGCGTCGGCGGCCGGCCACGGCAGCACCGAGAGGGTAGCCGTGCGGCCGACCACGAGGCGGATGTCGCTCGGCTGGCCTTCGTCGAGCACTACCCGCACCGGAATCCGCTGCGCCAGGCGCACCCAGTTGAAACTCGGGTCGATATTAGGCAGCAGCGAGTTGCCGCGGACCCGGTCACGATCCTCGATACCGGCGGCGATGCTCTGCACGTGGCCGCGCAGGTGCTGCGTTTCGCCCATGACGTGGATGTCTACCGGCTGGCCGATCCCGATGGCGTGCAGCTTGGTTTCCTCGAAGTAGCCTTCGACGCGCAGGGAGTTGGTGTCGACGATGGACAGCACCGGCGTGCCGGTTTTCACGTAGTCGCCGACCCGCATGGTCTGGTCGCCCAGATAGCCGTCCACGGGACTGAGTACGCTGGTGCGCTCCAGGTCCAGCTGCGCCACGCCAAGGGCCGCCTCGGCGGTTGCCAGTGCCGCTTCGGCCCGCTTGACCTGGGTGTCGCCGATTTCCACCGTCTCGGCGGCGATCAGATCCTTCAGCACGCGGTTGCGTCGGGCTTCGCGCTGCGCCTGCTCCAGCTGTGCGCGGCGCTCCAGCACGGTGGCCTGCGCTTCGTCGACGGCCAGCTGGAAGCGCGCCCGATCGATCACGAACAGTACCTGGCCACGCGTGACACGCTGGTTGTCGCGCACCTGCAGTTCGGTGACCAGCCCGGACACATCCGGCGCGACCTGGACGATATCGGCATGTACATGCCCATCACGGGTCCAGGGCGCTTCCATGTAGTAGTCCCATAGGTGCAGGCTGACGACGGTGGCGATGGCTACAGCCAGCAGGGTCAGCAGTACCGAGCCGGCGGTGGGTATCCAGTTCTTCACGATTCAAATCCGCGCTACGAAATAGAACAGGGCGCCGAGCACGATGATGTACAGGGCGAGATTGAACAGCGGCGGGTGCCAGACCCAGCGGTAGAAGCCGATACGCTGCAACAGCGCGGCCAATAGGCTCTTCAGGCCATAGGCCGCCAGCATTGTCACCAGCAGGACCGGCACATAGACGCCGTAGATATTGAGATGGCCCGTCATGCGAAGGCACCTGCGTCAGCGGGCCCGGCGGATGGTCGACACGGCACGCTGGCCGGCGCGTCCGGGAACAGGGCCAGCCGCAGGCCGTGGAGGGCTTGCGCCGCCTGCGGGGCCTCCTGCTCCAGACGCACAACGGTGCTTTCCAAGGCATGGCGCAGGGCGGCCGGGGGCGGCAGTTCACGCTGCGCCATGGCGCAATCGCGAAAATACGTCTGAATCATCGTCAGGACCGGCGTCAGCTGTCGGCGCAGGAGGCCGCTTGGGCGTAGCTCGCGCAATTCCAGCAAGCGAAAGCAGACCCGCAGCTCGCGGGTGACATCGTTCAGCGCCAGGCCCTGGTCTGCGAGTTGTGTCAGTCGAGGCAGCAGCTGAGCGATACGATCGACGAACGCCGATGCGCTGGCGACCGTATTGGCGCCGCGGCTCAGGTCCGCGAGCTGCGCCAGACTCTGCCAGCCGTGGCGTACCAGCCGACGCGCGGCCCAGAGCGTGCCGAACGGGCGGGTCAACCGCGCCCAGACCAGGGCGAACACCACGCCCAAGGCAGTGGACAGGGCAATATCGGCGAACAGTTGAAAATCCGCCTGGTAGGCACTCTGGATGGTGATGCTGGAGATCGTCTGGACCGCCACCAGGATCACCGTTCCGGCATGCTGCGGACGACCGGCGAGCGTACCGAGCAGCAGCAACGGTCCGGCGAGCAGCGTGGCCAGGCTGCCGAAGTCGTGCACGTTGGGCATCAGCGCGAACAGGTAGATGCCGGCGGCGCTGATTGAGACCAGTGTGGCGGCCAGAAACGACCTGATGAATGGCGCCGGGTTGTCCTGACCGGCGAAGAAGCAGCCCGCCACGGCGGCGATGAACACGCCGCTGTAGCCGTGCTGCCAGCCGGAAACGAACCACAGCATGCTCAGGCAGAACACCGACAGCGCCACGGAAGCAGCGGTGAACCCCTGCAGGCCGTAATCATGATGGCGCCGGCCGCCGGCCAGCTGCTGGGCGTGATAGCGCAGCGCCGGGAGCCTGTCGGCAAACTGCTGCCGCAGCGCCAGGCAGTCCTGCCAGAGGTCGAGCAGCGCGCGCAGTTGGCGCAGGGCGCTGTCGATGGCCAGCGCCTGTGTCGGATGGGCCGCACTCAGCCACGTGCCTAGCTGCAGGCTGCGCTCACGCAACTGGTCGGCGTCGCTGGACGGCGCATCGACCTGAATCCAGCGGTCCACCGCCTGCAGGTATTCCTCCAGCTCCGGCAGCAGGCCGTGCGGCTCCCGCTGCAACCGGTGCAGCGAGTCCGCGGTGGAAATCAGCTGCGGCATCAGCATGGCCATGCGTGCACGGAATTCACGCGCCTGGACGGTCGAGCTGTAGCTGCGGCTGTCATAGTCGAGGTGCGTGAGCATGCCGTCCAGACCCATGACGTCTACCAGCAGCGCGTTCAGCGCCCGCTGGTCGGCTTCGCCCAGATGCCGCGCGTTGAGCATGCGGCTGGCCGCGGCTCGGCCGTCGCGCAGCAGCGCGTCCATCTTTGCACTCAGCGTCGGCGCGATACGGCTGGGAAACAGCACTGAATTGACGACACTGGCGCAAACGATGCCGAGCAGGATTTCCTCGGAGCGCGCGAGCGCGACATCGAAGATGGTCGCGGGATGATTGACCTCGGCCAGGCTGATCAGCGGCACCGTGTAGGCCGCCAGCAGAAAGATGTAGCTGCGCGGCGAGCGATCCAGCAGCGACAGGTAGAGCAGGGCGCCGATCCACAGCGACATCGTCAGGCTCAGCATGATCGGCTGCTGGGCAAAGGCCGGCAGCAGCACGACCGACGCGGCGGCGCCGAGCAGCGTGCCCAGGGCTCGGTAGATCCCCTTCGAGCGTGTCGCGCCGGACAACGGGTGCGACACGACATATACGGAGGCCATCGCCCAGTACGGGTTGTCCAGTGGTATCGCCAGTGCGATGTACAGCGCCATCAGGGCGGCAATCAGCGCCTTGGCCGAGAACAGCCATTCGCGCCAGGTTGGCATGGTCATAGGCGTATTGTTCGAGAGGCGTGGGCCAAGGGCGGGAGAGGGCGGCCGGCACGCGTTGACGTGACATTTAACGACATCCACCTGTGACAAATTGAACAAGCAACAGGACAATCAGCGCACTTTCGGTGTTTCGAGTTCTGGGCCGCCCATGAGCAGACGCATTCCCAATTACGCGCTGTACGGCCAGGCCGCGTTGCCGGCGTGGCAGGATCTGCTGCATCTGGAGTGGATCAGTGACCGCGGCGACATGCATCAGCGCGAAATCCGGCCCCATCAGCACGATGCGTTGCTGCAGGTCGTCTACGTGCGCAACGGCCAGGGCGAGGTATCGCTGGAGAACAGTCGCATGGCGTTCCATGCGCCGTGCCTGATCCTGCTGCCGCAACGCACCGTGCATGCGTTTCGCTATAGCGCGGAGACCGATGGTCCGGTCATCACGGCAGCGCAACGGCCGCTGGAGTCCATGGCACGTATTCTCTCCAGCGATCTGCTGGCAATGATGCAGCGTCCGGTGGTAATTCCCTTGCCTTGGATTGCGGATGGCACGGAACCCATCTGGCCACTGATTCAGCTGATTCAGAACGAAGCGCAAGGCCAGGAACGCGACAACGTGGCGGCCGGCCATGCCTTGCTGATCGCCTTGCTGGTACAGATCACACGGCTCAATCAGCCGACCCTGACCGCAAGGCCGGCCAACGGCAAACGCTCGGCATTGCTCGGTCAGTTCCGCGAACTGATCGATCAGCACTTCAAACAGCATTGGCCGCTCGCGCTGTATGCCGAAGCGCTGGGCATCACGCCGGCCACGCTGGGCAGAGCCTGCCGCGAAGAACTCGGCGAATCGCCGACAGCCGTCATCAACGAACGCATCGTGCGCGAAGCACAACGACAGCTTGCATATACCGCATTGGACATCCAGCAGATCGCCCATGACCTGGGCTACGCCGATGCTGCGTATTTCAGCCGATTCTTCAGGAAGCAGGCTGGCCTCAAACCCAGCGAATTTCGCGCAGCATTCCGCGGACGAGCGTGAATGCAATTGAGGCGAGTGCAATCGGCGCGTCAACTGCAGGGTCGACGAGAGATAAAAGTGACTAGCCGAGCACCTGCAGGAATATCATGTGATTTCGCATAATGGCCTGAGCTTATGTTGAGCGGCGTCCGGACAATGCCTCTGGCTCCGGGCGTCGCGTAACATAGGCTCGATTATGCGATGCGCTATCGACCTCGAGTCCCGCCTGATCAAAACCGCTGAACTGTATGCGCCGGGCCGCAAGGGCTCCGATGCCGTTACGTGGATCCTCGATGACTATCCGCGACTGGTCGCCGAGATCCGCGATCTGAGAAAGCGAGTCGCCCAGCTCGACGACGAAGGTGCCCAGCTCGATGCCGTGTTGCAGGAGTTGCGGCAGATCGCTGAGCGAATCAACCAGCTCTGACCTGTCCTGCTGGCCTCGACCTCGCCGCTAGCGGCGATTAGTCGCCTGCATGGCCTCCTGTCGTGCCTCATAGCGCATGCGACGATACTCCCGAAGGGGCCGCAACCATCGACCCACAAAAAAGCCCCCAGCGGCCTATACGGCCCTCAGGAGGCTTCTCGCGATCTTCGTCCTACTGTCCCGCCACCAACTCAACCCGCGCCTCGATCTGCCTAAATGGAACAGCTCCGGGCGTCTCTCTGCCGCTCTCCCAAAACCCTCAGCACCGCCTCTGGTCAGGTCACGATAGTTGCTCGG
>Ga0172375_10004805_pt1 | contig 19789 bp, 15 predicted proteins | sample LakKiv1m_FD_114537 | JGI IMG/M metagenome (GOLD analysis project Ga0172375, IMG submission 114537) | Freshwater microbial communities from Kabuno Bay, South-Kivu, Congo - kab_092012_11.1m | ecosystem: Environmental > Aquatic > Freshwater > Lake | place: Democratic Republic of the Congo...
TCCGGCCCGCTTTCCGCGTTGTCACGAGGGTCACATAGCCCGGCTATGCTCCCCTCGTGACGCCTTGAAATCGAACCGGAATCCTGCGCAATCTTGGTATGCTTATTTCTTGCCGAGCGCCTAAAGCCCTGTTGAACTTGAGGGCGAAAGGGGCTATATCTGAGCGCCGTTCGACCAAACTGATGCTAATAAAAAATTTGCCTTGTGGTAGGCTTGTGCCGTAGAGCGGCTTCCAATGCCGCTCCTACTCATTCTTTGAGGAGAAAATCATGTCTGAAGTTCGTGTCCGCTTTCCCCCCAGCCCCACCGGCTATCTCCATATTGGCGGGGCCCGCACCGCCCTCTACAACTGGCTGTTCGCCAAAAAGCACAACGGCAAACTCATCCTGCGCATTGAAGATACCGATACCGAGCGCTCGACCCAGGAGTCGATTGATGGCATCATCGAGGGCCTGGAGTGGCTGGGCATCACCTGGGATGAGGGGCCCTATTTCCAGACAGAATTTGCCGAGGAGCACATCGCCCGGGCCAATCAGTTGATCGCTAGCGGCCATGCCTACAAGTGTTTTTGCACCAAGGAGGAGCTTGATCGCAAGCGGGATATCGCTCAAGCGGCCAAGCAGGAGTACGGCTACGATGGCACCTGCCGTCGTTTGAGCCCGGCCGAGGTGGTGGCCAAGGAGGCCAGTGGTCTGCCCTATGTGGTGCGCTTCAAGGTCGATCGGGAGGCGGGAGGTGAGGTTAGTTTTGACGATAAGGTCTTGGGACGAATCGCCCGTTCGGTCAACGATATCGAGGACTTTGTCATCGTCCGCTCCAACGGCAAGCCCCTCTACCTGCTCTGCAACGTGGTGGACGATATCCGCGACCGCATTAGCCACGTCATCCGGGGGCAGGACCACCTTGGTAACACCTCCAAGCAGATCCTGATCTACCGGGCCCTTGGCGCCCCGGTTCCCGAGTTTGGCCACATGCCGCTGACGCTCGATCTCAACAAGGCCAAGATATCTAAGCGTAGCCACGGCGAGATTGTGGCGGTGCAGTTCTACAAACAGCGGGGCTTTCTCCCCTGGGCCCTGGCCAATTTCCTCCTCTTGCTCGGCTGGTCTGCCGGTGACGATCGCGAGTTGTATAGCCGCGAGGAAGTGATTGAGGCCTTCACCCTTGAGCGGATCAACAAGTCAAACTCCATCTTCAATTACCGCAAGGATGACCCGAAATTCTTCACCGACCCTAAGGCGATCAGCATCAACGAACACTACCTGCGCACCTCGCCGATTGAGGAGATTGCCGCCCTGGTGGAGGAGGACTTCAGAGGACAAGGCCTGTGGGATGAGGCCTATGGCGCTAGTCGCCGGGCCTGGTTCCTGGAGACCCTGGCCCTGATCCGCGACCGCTTCCATACCATCAAAGACTTTGCTGAGGCCGGGCGGGCCTATTTTGCCGACGACTTCGTCTTTGAAGAGGCGGCGGTGAGAAAAAATGTCATGAAGTTCCCAGAGCTTACAGTCTGGATGCCGATGGTGGCCGATCGTCTCGCTGCCTTAGCGGATTTCACCCCGGAGGCGGTGGAGGGCTTGTTGCGGGCCATGGCCGATGAGTTTGGCGTCAAGCCCGGGGTGCTGATCAATGCGACGCGGGCCTTAGTCACCGGCCGACTGGCGGGGCCAAGTATGTTTGAGGTCTTAGCGACCATCGGTCGTCAGCGGGTGGTGGCCCGCTTGCGTGCGGTGGAGACCGTTGTTGCCCAGTTTGCCGCGTAACCACCTTTCCCTCTCGACCCATTGCGGAGGCGCCGCCTCCCCCAACCCCCTTGTCTGAAGACGACGCTATGACCATTTCGACTGATTTTATCCGCACCAAGATTGCTGAAGACCTGAAGGCTGGCAAAAACAACGGACGGCTGGTGACCCGCTTCCCGCCAGAACCAAATGGCTACCTCCATATCGGCCATGCCAAGTCGATCTGCTTAAACTTTGGGGTAGCGGCGGAGAACCCCGGTGGCGTCTGTCACCTGCGTTTTGACGACACCAACCCGGCCAAGGAAGAGGTTGAGTATGCCGAATCGATCATGCGCGACGTACGCTGGCTGGGGTTTGATTGGGGCGACAAGCTCTTCTACGCCTCCGACTATTTCGAACAACTCTACGAGGCCGCTGTCCGCTTGATTCGTCTGGGCAAGGCCTACGTTTGCAGCCTCCCTGCCGAGGAGATCCGCGTCTATCGTGGCACCCTGACCGAGCCCGGCCGAGATAGCCCCTACCGCAATCGGAGTATCGAGGAAAATCTCGACCTCTTCACTCGGATGCGGGCTGGGGAGTTTGCCGATGGCAGCCATATTCTGCGGGCCAAGATCGACATGGCCTCGCCCAACCTCAACCTGCGCGACCCGGCCATCTACCGCATCCGAAAGACCAGCCATCACCGTACCGGCGACAGCTGGTGCCTCTACCCGATGTACGATTTTGCCCATTGCCTGTCCGACGCCATCGAGGGCATCACCCACTCGCTCTGCACCCTGGAGTTTGAGGCCCACCGGCCGCTCTACGACTGGTTCCTTGATGTCCTGACGACGGAGTGCCACCCCCAGCAGATCGAGTTCTCCCGTCTCAACCTGAGCCATACGGTGATGAGCAAACGAAAGCTCCTGCAATTGGTCAACGAAAACCTGGTCAGTGGTTGGGATGACCCGAGGATGCTGACCATCTCTGGCCTCAGACGGCGGGGCTATACCCCGGCTGCGATCCGCAACTTCTGCGCCTTGGTTGGCATCAGCAAGAAGGATAGCCGTATTGACATGGGGGTCTTGGAGGACTGCGTGCGCGAGGACTTAAACGACAACGCCCCCAGGGCGATGGCGGTCTTGCGGCCGCTTAAGGTAATCATCGATAACTACCCTGAGGGGCAGGTGGAGGAGATGGTGGCCGAAAATCACCCCAAACGACCGGAGTTGGGCACGAGAACGGTGCCCTTTTGCCGAGAGATCGTCATCGAGCAGGACGATTTTTCGGAGAACCCGCCCCCCAAGTTCTTCCGTCTGGCCCCTGGTCGCGAGGTGCGGCTCCGTTCAGCCTACCTGATTACCTGCCAAACGATAGAGCGTGACCCGGCAAGCGGCGAGATCGTCGCCCTGCACTGCACCTACGACCCAGCCTCGCGGGGGGGGACTTCGCCGGACGGGCGTAAGGTCAAGGCCACCCTGCACTGGGTGAGCGCCCGGCAAGGGGTGGCCGCCGAGGTGCGGCTCTACGACCGCCTGATGGCGGCGGAAGACCCCGAGGCCGATAAGGCGGTGGATTTCAAGAGCCACCTCAACCCCAATTCACTGACGGTGCTGACCGGCTGCCTGGTCGAACCGTCGCTGGCGGCGGAGACGGCGGGACGGCACTGTCAGTTTGAGCGGCTGGGCTACTTCTACGCCGACCCCCTGGTTTCGTCCCCAGGGCGGCTGGTCTTTAACCGCACGGTCGGTCTCCGGGATACCTGGGCCAAGGTGCAGGGTGCCTGAGCGGGCCGTTCAATCGTAGTAACTATCCACCCTTCTCGGCAGAAAGGTGGATAGTTAAGAGGAATAAAGCATAAAGTCAAAACCCTGATGAAAAATATCAAATAATTTCATAATGGTATAACCATGGGGCACGTACAATACATCTCGGACGAACATAACAAGGTCACCGGCGTTATCGTGCCTATTGATCTCTGGCATGAGTTGCAGTCGGAAAAAGAAACCGCCTACCTGCTGAAAAGCGAGGCAATGAAAGGACGTCTTTTAGAGGCTAGGAAACGGAAGGGAGGAATACCGTTCGAGGAGGCGTGTGAAAAACTTGGAATTTGACCCGGCGGCCTTTGAGGATTTGGCCTGGTGGATTCAGCAAGATCGCAAGAAAGCCCTGCGCATTATCAAGCTGCTCAAGGAAGTGAGCGCCATCCCTTTGCAGGGACAGGCAAACCGGAACCGTTAAAGCATGACCTCGCCGGTTGCTGGTCTCGCCGCATCGACGAGGGAAACCGGATGGTGTATGAAGTTTTGGAAGATAAAATCCGGATTCTTGCCTGCCGGTATCATTATTGATTCCCATTGATGATGGCTTCATTCCTCCCCAAAGACCACCGCCTCATAGACGTAGATCTCTGCCTCCCTCCACCCTTCCCAGCCGATTCCGGCCTTGTCTTGGGCGCAGTGGCCCAGAAACTCCTCCTTTGTCCAACCGGTCTCAAGGGCGACTTGCGGCAGGAAGGTGCCTGATCGCCTCCCCAGGCGGAGGGTGATCCCGTGGCGGCCAAGCTCAAACTGGTCGATGCCCTTGATGCGCCGTAAGGGGGTGAGCACCGAGATCTCCACGGTGGTCGCCGCAAGTTCACTGACCTCGAGTGGACGAAAGCGCGGGTCTTGACTGGCAGCCGCCACCGCCATCTCTTGAACTAAGGAGCAGAGGGGTATGGTGGCACCAAATTGGCCGATGCAGCCCCGCAACTGGCCGTGTCTCTTCAAGGTGACGAAGGCCCCGCCAAACTCAGTCAAGCGAGTGCTCAAGGCACTTGGCTCATAAGGTGGGGGCAGGTGGCCGTTGGCGGCGCTGGTCACCGCCTGTCGGGCGATGGCGAGCAATGTCGCTTTATCCTCAGGCCTGAGGACGAAGGGGGGATCGTCTCCATGGCCGTCCCCTTGCCGGGTAATGGCCATGGCCTGGTAGCCCACCACCCGGCGTCGATCGCCCCCTGGGGTGTCACCTGAGTTTTGATAGTGGAGGAGGTGATAGTGGAAGCGGGGATCGCCTGCGGTCATGGCCAGCAGGCTCAAGACCCCGGAGACGCCGCAGAGGGTGGTCGCCAAGTTGGGGATAGCCGATGCCTGCCAGCTGCGGATGGTGTCGATTAGTGTCTTCGTGTCGTTTGAGCTAATCGCCTGGGCAACGGCTCGATCGACCTGACAGGCCGATTGGTAGCCGGGGTAGTGCGAGAAGTCGGTGCTGATGACAAAGAGGTTGTTGGCCTTCAGGTAGGGCTTGAGGGCCAGGCCAATCGCCTGGCAGATCTCGGGGGAGTTGTCGCCGAGGACAATGGGGACAAGGCGAAAGGGGTGCTTGAGGTGGTGCTGGAGTAAGGGCAGTTGCACCTCGATACAGTGCTCCTCGGCATGGGCATCGGAGCGCTCTGAGAACCAGGGGGATTGCGCGATCAGTTCCCGGCCAAGCTGCCGGTTGACGGCTACCCTGCCCAGGGGGGTGATAAAATCCCCCTGACAGTAGACGGCAGCCCCGCTAAAGCCCACACGGTGACTGGGGCCTAAGATGAAGATGGTGTCGTAGTTCGCCTGCGGATTGAGTTGGGCAAAGCCCGAGGCGGCAACGGCCCCCGAGTAGACGTAGCCCGCGTGGGGAACCATGAGGGCGGCAATCTCAGGCCAGCCTTGGGTGTCGATCGCCCGGGCAAAGAGGTCGATGAGCGTCTGCTTGAGTTGCCGCTCATCTGCGGGATAAAAGAGGCCGGCGACTGCCGCCTGGCGATCTTGGTCTGCACTGCTCTGTTCAAGGGCCATGGTGTGTCCTCCGGGGGGAAAGGGGATTATCGCTTGCGGCCAGGCTTCTTTTCATCCCCCATCATCTGTTGCGCCAGACGGGCCAAGGCCTCCGCCTTGGATACGCGAGGATTTTTGTGGTTATACCATTGTCCGGGGGGGGAGCTGACCTCTTCTTGTTGTTCCCGCTGACGGGCAACCTCACCAAGAATTGGCTCGGACGACGGGCTGATTCCGGCGGCGAGGAGCAGCTTGTCAATCATAGGCCACCACCAATCGGTGACGTATTCCTTGATGAAGGGCAGGTTGGTGGCCAGGAAGATCGGCTGCCAGACATCCCCGTCGGCTGTTTGCCGTCGGACGGACATCTTGGGGTTGAATTGATAACGCCCGGTGGCCTGACGGGTAAAGAGCCGACGGTTATAGGCGTAGTCCCGGTCAACCTCATTGCGGGAGAAGAGGCTTGAGAGGTGGGGCCGTTTGTTGCGCTCCGGTCGCAAGACATGCCCCGGCAAATGACGCCAGGCCTCGAGGATAGTCGCGGTGGAGAAGTTGCCGAACTCATTATTCAGCAGGTAGTTGTTGTGAAACCGCTCCTTCTCTAAGGCCAGCATGGTCTGTAGCAGGAAGTACTCACTCAAGTGCTGATCGACACGGAGTAACCGTTCGCCAACCAGCAGGTCGATACTCGCCGGGGCGATGAGGTCGTAGAGGGAGGCGAAGGGCCCAGCGGCGTACTTGGCGTCGGCGAAGGCCTCAAGCATCGCCCAATGCAGGGCCTTCCGCCCGTAATCATCCATCTTGTCACGATCGGCCCCCCGTTCGAGGAGGGCCTCGACCAGCGGCAGGTTGCCGACCACGGCGGCGGCCATCAGCGGGGTCTGATTCATGACCGTGCGGTGATCAACGCCATGGCGGTCACACTGGCGCAGGACATCCTTGATGTTGCGGGCGGCGTAGGGAGTCAGATAGCGGGCGAGAACGGCGCGATGTTGTTGCGCAAAATGGCGTGCCGAATCGTAGCCCGCATCGAGGGTAAGGCCATTGGCGAGGTTGGGTATCGTGTAACAACAGGCGTAGTCGTAGAGCTGTTGCTTGGGCTTGCCCCCCGGGGCCTGGTCGCGGAAGACCTTGTTGGTGGTTTCCCGTACATGGCTCTCGCTAAAGACCGTCCACGGCACTGGGGTCTCTCTGAGGATGGTGGTGCGGATGGCCTCGGCCTGTTCAAGTTTCCCCTGTAGCTCCAGCTTGCGGGCCTCCTTCTGCCACTCCTCAAGCGTCGAGTCCTTGGCTGTCATCTCGACTGTTTCCCCGGCCCGTCGAGGGTTCAAGAGGGTCAGCAAGTCATGTCCGGTATCCGATTCGAGCCAGTAGACGTTTTTGACCGCCCGGGTCAGGGCCACATAGAGGGCGTTGACAAAGAACTTGTAGATCTCAAGAGACTTGTCGGTCTTGTCCTTGGCCCGGTGGTAGGCGAGCTCGTCGGGCACCAGGTCGGCTAAGGTCACCCCGTCGGCGATTTCGGTAAACTCGGCCCGGTGATCGGAGACAAAACGGTAGAGGATGATGGTATCATACTCCAGCCCCTTGGCCTCGTGGGTCGAGAAGATGAGTGGGGTTTGGAAGAAGCGGCGGGCGGCGGCCTTGTCCTCATCACGCAGGCAGATGAGGGCGCACTGGGTTGAGCCCTTGCTCTTTTGGTTGAGCTCCCGTTTGACCGCCTCGGTGTCGGCCAAGACAGTGACCGCGCCATCATCACCCGCCACCGCATGCACCAGGAAATTGCTTTCCTTGTCGATCGAACCGAAGCGGCAGTGCTTGATCTTGAGCAGGGTGTTGGCGATGCGGGTGGTCTCCTGGCTGTTGCGGAAATTGGTTTGCAAGACCCGGACATCTTGGTGAGCGGCCAGATCGGGGTCTTGCCAGAACAGGGATTTGACCTTCGACCAGGAGAAGAAATTGGGGTGGACGATCTGGTTGGAATCACCACAGAGCAGGAAATTGCCTGGGTGCTTGACCGTCTTTAAGATCAGCGAAAGCTGGACGGGGGTCATGTCCTGCACCTCATCGACCACCACAAAATCGTAACGAGGTTCGGCCCAGGCCAGCCACTCACTCGCCAAGAGGTTGAGGTCGATGAAGGAGCAGGCCTGCAACCACTCGCGATATTTCAGAAAGAGGTCGAAGACCATCTGCCGTTGCTCACCGCTGAAGATCGATTGGCGCACCCCGAGGGCGAGATAGGCCTCGCGATCGAGGACGCCGGCGGCGTCGGCCCCGATCACCCCGCGAATCTCCTCGAAGGCCTGATGGGGATCGAGGCCCTTGAACTGTTGACGCATGCGGCTGAACCAGGCGGCAAAATCACGCCAGAGGGCCTCTCGCCCCTTGGGTACCCGGATGCTCTCCATGAACTCCCAGAACGAAAAAAAGGTCGCCTCCTGGCCCTCACGCTCAAAGCCATACCCGTAGTAAAGGTCCCTGGCGCTCTGTGCCAGAAAGGCAGAGTGGGTGACGTAGAGCACCTCCCCCTCGACATGTTTCATCTTCTCCAAAGTCAAGGCCGTCTTGCCGCTGCCCGCCGAACCGACCAGGATCACCGGCGGCGGCAGGCGATAGACCGCCTCCTGGGCGTCGTCAAAGGAGATCATCTTGTCGAGGAAATGGACCTCGCGACGGGCCGAGTGGACATAGCGCACCGCCGGCGCCTCCTTGATGGCCTGGGCCGAATCGATAGCGTCCAAGGCCTCATCGTCGACCTGCGCCCCCCGCAAAAACCGCGACTTGGCGTAGTCATGGTTCTCGATCACCTCCAGGAGCAGGGCGTAGACCTCTTGCTGATGGCGAACGACGGTGAACAGCAGACGATTGGCGTAATCGAGTTTGGCTCGATAGAACTTGCCATGACTCAAGTTGGCCAACTTCTTGACCTCGGCGCTTTTGAAATCGTCTCGCTCAATGGCCGAGACGATCTTGGCGTATTGGCTTTTACAGCGTGAGGGATTGATGCCGGTGTATTCGAGGGTCTTCATAAGCTATGGCCTTGATATAATAAAAAAGGCCGACAGGGGCCAGGCTTCAACCATGATGGGTGAAACGCTATCCCCCGTCGGCCCTAGGACAGAACGACGATCGAAGACTTGGTTACTTCTTGTGGCAGTCCTTACAACCGGTCGGGCCAGACTTGGCATCGGCGCCCTTGGCCTTGGTTTCCTTGTGACAATCCTGACACTGCTTCATGACGTCTTTTTTCTTCAAGGTGCCAGCGGCGATGCCTTTTTCAATGGCGCCAGCCTCTTGCGGGAACAACTTGTGGCAGGCGTTACAATCTTTCAAGGTCTCTTGATGCTTCTGGTGAGGGAAGGGAACATCCCCAGTGGAACCACCCTTCAAGGACATGGTTGCTGCCCCATTGCCAGCAAACGCTGCGCTGGCCAAGGCGATTGAGAGAACAGAAACCCCAGCGATAAGTGTCTTTTTGAACATGGAAAACTCTCCTTTTAAAAATGGTTTTTCAATTGTCGACACCGTGTCGACAGCCACTAGCTCAACGGGTGTAACGGCCTTCGGCCCCCCCGCTGAAATAGGATATAAATCTTTCCTCAAATTTTCTCTAGCCTTATTTTTGGTGGCAACGGATTTCATTGATCTCCCCGTATCCGTTCACCAGAAGCGTTGAACGTGCAGATTTCACCAGCCTGTAAACGTTTGCCGGGCGCCACAGCCAGAGTCTTCGCTTACCTGCGCGAAAGCGGCCTGCGAAGCGTGCTAGTGCACATGAGTAGGCCGCTGACAGCTAAGCGAAGACTGCGAAGCAGATGGGGTGCCCGGTGAACGTTTACATCTCCCCCACGGCGGTCAAATGGGCAGGATGTGCACCTCCTTTTTCAAGGGGTGCATGCCCCGCAGGAGGAGGCCCTTCCGGCCATCAATGCCGATGGGATCGCCAAAGCGGATGACATGGCCGCTGATCTCACAGCGTTCTTCGGCCTCGTAGACCTTCAGGTTTTTGCAGCCGACGATGCAGGTCTTGTCGAGCCGCAAGGCGACGAGCGAGGCGTGTGAGGTCTGCCCCCCCCGGGCGGTGAGCAGGCCATCGGCCTGGGATATCTCCTTGATGTCTTCCGGCACCGTGTCTTGGCGGATGAGGATGAGCGGGGTGCCCGGATCCTCCTTGCGCAGTTGGTTGATGTTGGCCACCGTAAACACGGCCCGACCGGACAAGGCGCTGCCACTGACCCCAATCCCCTTGCCGAGGATGGCCTTATTCATCTCCAGGCTGTCGACAAAGGCATCGAAGTTCTCCTTTTTCTTGATGGTAATCATGTCCCGGCTTTGCAGGATGAAGAGGTCGTCCGCCTCTGGCCCCTCGAAGGTGAATTCGATATCCTGCGGGTTCCAGCCCTTTTCGTAGACCAGGTCGCGGGCGATGTCTCGCAGGCGTTGGTAGACCTTGGGGAAGCGGCGCTCAAGCGACAACTCCTTGGAGCGGCCGTCCAACTCCGCTTGCTCGACGGATACCGGGTAGGTGGTGACCAGCCCGGAGACAATATCTTCGCCCTGATCGGCGGTGGCATAATCCCCCCAGAGGGCCACCCGGCGCACCTTGCGGTAGGGGTGGGCGGTGAACAGTACCCCGCTGCCGGCCTCGGTGCTGTTGTTGCCGAAGACCATGGCCTGAATGATCACCGCCGTCCCCCAGGCATCGGAGACATCCATCAAGGCCCGGTATTCCTTGGTCTTGGGCGTATTCCACGAGTCGAGCACCATCTCGATAGCCCCGGTGAGCTGGAGCCAGGGGTCGTCCGGGATACCGATACCGATGCCCCGGATGGTCTTTTGATACTCCAAGGCCAGCTCCCGCATCTGATCCGCTGAGAACTGACGCTTGACTTGCACGTCGTGCTTGGCCTTGGCCTTGTTCATCAGCACCTGAAAGACCACGCGATCCACCCCCTTGGCCATGGCCCAGGATTGCAGGAAGCGGCGGTAGTTGTCCCAGGCCAGATAGCTCTTACCCGCCGCCTTGGCGAACTCGGCAGAGATTTCTTCATTCAAGCCGACGTTGTGCAGGGTGGCCATCATCCCCGGCATGGAGACCGCCGCCCCGCTGCGCACCGAGACCAGCAACGGGCAGACCGGGTCACCAAATTTGCGGCCGGTCATCCCCTCCATCTCGGTCAACGACTGGCGGATCTGGTTCATGAACTCGTTCTTGGCCTTGAAGAAATCCTTGACTACCGGCCAGCAGCGGAAGATCTCGGTGGTGATGATAAAGCCTGGCGGCACCGGTTTCTCGTAGGCCGCCAGCAGGCTTAGGTTGTAGCCCTTGTTGCCAAGCATGATGACGTTGTTGGTCTGGGCATTTTTCCGGTGGAGGAAACTGATGACGTTTTCTGGGTTATAGGTCATCAACAGGTCGAGGTTGGTCTCGTTCAACAACTCCTTCTGGTTTTCCAAGGTCTGGTAGATCTTGGTGATGAAGTTGTCCAAATGCTGAAGGCCAAAGGTGCCAGCGATCAGATCCCGCAGGAAGGACTCACTCAGCCGATGCACCGAGCCGGTCAGATCATCCTCGTGCCACAGGTTTTGGTAGCGAGGCAGGAGGTTGGTCGAGCCAATCTGGGGGGCGATGATCGACAGGTTGTTTTGATGTAGATTGGTGTAGTAGGCGTAGATGATGTCTTTGACACCCTCGGAGAGACCACGAAAGATGTCGAGGTATTGGGTGTAGGAAAAGCGCTTCTGCTGAACCGAGCTGGAGAGCAGCGCCACATAGGTCTCCAGGTAGCGGCTGGTGATGCCGTCGATCTTCAAGGCCCGCAGGTAGATGGTCAAGCAGTTGATGATGCGGATGAAGGTGGCCTCAGTGATGAAGGCGGTGTTGACCGTCTCCGGGATCTTCTCCAGGTAGACCTTGGCCAGATTCTCCAGGCGGAAGGTGAGGCCCAAGGCGTCGAATTTCCGCTCCCGGTAACGGCCATAGACGGAGGGGATGTCGACGGCGATGTGGCGTTTGTAGTAGATATCCTCCTTGGCCTCGAAGGTTTCGGAACTCAAGATGATCTGTTGCAGTCGTTCGAGGTGATCAAGGATGGCCTCCAGGCACTCGAAGGTGTCGCAGGTGGCGAGGGCGTCAATCAGCCCTTGCATCTCCGGGAACCCTGAGTTGACGGCAATTTCCAGTTGCTGGTTGAGGTCTTGCAGGCCTAAGTTGTACTTCTCATGGAGCAGGGTGTACATGTGCACCAGGAGGGCAAAACGTCTGATCTCCACCGGGTTCAGGTCGGATTGCTGGGCCAAGAAATTGTCGCGACGGGCCTCAGCCCAGGTCAGGAGGTCTTCGACCCGTTTGATGTCCGGCAACTCAAAGACCCGCTTCATCAGGATATGCAGGTCGTCATAAAAGGGGCCGCCCGCTTGGATCCCGTAGAGCACTTCGGCGGGCAGGAAGTGGTCAAGCACCTCCTTGTCGCCTGTCTGCCAGAAGGAGAAGATGGCGCGGATGAAGTTGACGATCAGGTTGCTCGACTCGACATGGCTCTGTTTGCGCAGGAAGTGGATGAGGACATCCTTGCGGCGGTGGGTCTCGTCGAGCTCGGTCGAGACCTCTCGCAACTCGCCCTCGGCCCCGATCTCGTTGAAGAAGACCGGCAGCAGCTTGGCGAACTGCTTGGCCAGGTTGTAGATCGGGCCGATGGGGTGGTTTAAGAGCTCGGTGATGTCCCGCTGGAAGAGGTCGGTGTCCTTGATGCAGGTGCCGGAGAGGTGGAGGTTGATGATCAGGGCCGAGAAGAGGGTGGAGCACCACTTGGGCTCCTGGACGATGAGCGAGATCCAGACCCGGATATTGACCAGATGGGCGGGGTTGGCGATTGGTTGCCAGTCCTGGTCGACGCCGGTGACGTTGGCGTACTGAAAGCCGAAGCGCACCACCTCCCACAGGAAACTCTCCACCAGCCCGCCGCTGCCCTTCTTGAAGACCTCGGTGCCGAGCACCTGGATACACTGCAGGGAGGTATGGGGGAATTTGATGACATTGGCCTTCAGGAGCTGGAAGGTGGTGAGCAGAAAACGCTCAATCTCTTCAAAGGCCTGTTCATGGATGAGCAGCACCAGGCTACGGTTGATCTCGCGCAGGGTCTCCTCGTGGATGAGGAAGAGCCCTTGGGTGTCCATGATCTTAAAGAGAAAGAGGAGCTTGCGGTTCTCGGCAAAGCGATCGAGCTTGGTGTCGAGAAAGCAGAACTCAGGCCCAGGGGCGGGCGGTTGTTTCTCCGCCCCGCCGGGGTAGGAGGCGTTGGGGAAGGGGATGGTCAGGAGCTTGGGGGGGATATCTTTGTAGATCCGGACGAGGTCGAGGTGGCTGGGCAGGGTCAGGAGATGGCTCAAGCGCTCCTCCTGGGGCAGGGCCGCCAGAACCTCTGGGGCAAGTGCCGCCAGATTGTCACGCATGGCGTTATGCGAGATGGTGGCAAAGAGTCCAGCCACGTCCCAGTCCTCATGGTTGTGGCCGCAGGCTGCGGTAAACCAGGGGAGGGGGTTTTCCTCGCTCAACCAGTAATGGTAATCGATGGCCAGCAGTTTGGCGTAGAGCGCCGTGAAGGGGGCGTCGTCAAAGCCTTCGCCCCGGGATTTGGTCAGGGCGGCGGCGATCTTTTTGAGCGGGTGGTAGCCCTGCACCATGAGGATCAGCACCCCCTCATCGAGGGCAGCGATTTCGTTGATGGCCTGGTTGAAGGCCACCTGATGAGCCAGCAGGCTGGAGGGGGTCAGTTCCAGGATGAATTTTTCGAGATAGGCCAAAAGCGATTCCACCGCCAAGGCAAGGATCGTCTCCCAACTCTTGGGCGACTTGTCGTGGACGATCGCCGGTTGTCCCTTCTTATGCCGCAGGGTGTCCCAGGCCTGATCGATGGCCAGACGGTGGATGGCGACAAATTGACTGAAGGCCGCTGGCCCCCGCTCTTGACGGGCGTATTGAGCGCTGTGCTTGAGGATAAAGGCCCGCAGCCGAGGCAGGATCTGGCTCCAGTTACGGAAGGGGTGATTGATCTCCCGCAACAGCTCATCAATCGTATGGTGGATCCCCTTGTAGTCGGAGACGAGGTCGGCGAGGATCTGTTGCCCTGGGGCAATGGCGATTTCGTCGACCGCCGTCTCCTGGAGGTTGGCCTTGAGGGCGGAGGAATCGATGGCGGGGGTGGCAGGTTTGGCCATTACAGCGGCTTCTTGCTATCCATCAACACAATCAAATCAAGCACCCGGTTGGAGTAGCCCCACTCGTTGTCGTACCAGGAGAGGATCTTGACCATCTTGCCAATGGCCTTGGTCGACAGGGCATCGACGACCGAGGAGTGCGGATTGCCCTGATAGTCGATGGAGACCAAGGGCTCTTCGGAGTAACCGAGGTAACGGTTGGCCCCTTCCTTCAAGGCCTGATTGACCTCGGCGGTGGAGGCCTCTCGCTCCAACTCGATAACCACATCGACCAACGAGACGTTGGGGGTGGGCACCCGCACCGCCAAGCCATCAAATTTGCCCTTGAGCTCCGGCAAAACCAGCGAGACGGCGGCGGCGGCCCCGGTCTTGGTGGGGATCATGGACAAGGCGGCGGCCCGGGCCCGGCGTAGGTCGGAGTGGGGGAAATCGAGGATGCACTGGTCGTTGGTGTACGAGTGGATCGTGGTCATGAGACCCTTGGCAATTCCAAAGCGATCGAGGATGACCTTGGCCACCGGGGCCAGGCAATTGGTGGTGCAGGAGGCGTTGGAGATGATGTTGTGTTCCAGGGGATCGTACTCATCCTCGTTGACCCCCATGACCAGGGTCTTGACCTTGCCCTTGGCCGGGGCGGAGATGATCACCTTCTTGGCACCGGCCTCCAGGTGGGCGCCAGCCGTCTCGTCGTTGGTGAAATATCCCGTAGACTCAACAACGTATTCGACACCGATCGCCCCCCAGGGGATGTCGGCCGGGTTACGATGGTTGTAGATGTTGATCTGCCGGCCATCGACGGTGATGCCATGGTCGTTGGCCACCACCTCCTTGTCGTAGACCCCCATGATCGAGTCGTATTTGAGCAGGTGGGCGGTGGTGGCGTTACTGGTTAGGTCGTTGATCGCCACGACTTCAATGTCCTTGAAGGCCGGGTCTTTATCGATGGCCCGAAAGATGTTTCTGCCGATTCGCCCAAAACCGTTGATCCCTATCTTGATAGACATACGAGTGCTCTCCCTGTGCGATGAGAATAAGAAAATGGCGATCAAGGCCGTGCTGCGTCCGCAGGGGAATCGATCACCACCTGAGTGGTTTCACCATTTCGAATGGTGTCAGCCAGTATCTAAAAAGCCGACACATTAGGCAAGCGATATTTTGGGAGGGGATTTTTTTTATGCTGAAAATCACTGGTCAGGCAGCGGTGGTGGTGTCAGATACGGAACCTTGCGCCAAGGACGTTGGTGAAAATTCGTAAACGTTCACCGGGCACCCCATCTGCGTTGTCAGCGGCCTACTCATGTGCAACTAGCACACTTCGCAGGCCGCTTTCGCGCAGGTAAGCGAAGACTCTGGCTGGGGCACCCGGTAAACGTTTACGTTCAGGTGTAATCTGCACGTCCAGCGCTCCTGGTGAACGATTACGAAAATTCAGCTTTGAACAGATCTTCAGTCGTGATAAAGCAAGCATCAATGTCTTGAGGCACCTTCCTTCCTCTTCACCTCAACCTCTCGTCACCATTATGCTGCTCGCTATCGACATCGGCAATAGTCACACCGTCATCGGAGTTTTTGACAAGTCAGAGCTACGTCACCATTGGCGGATACAGACCGATCGTGCTCATACCTCTGATGAGATTACCCTCATCCTGCATGGCCTGTTGACCATGGCCAACTGCCCGTTGTCAGCCATTACCGGGGTGGCCTTAGCCAGCGTTGTTCCCCAATTGTTGAGGAGTTGGCTGACCTTCGCCCGAGGCCTGGTGGCCGAGCCCTTGGTGGTTGATGCGGCGACCCCTACCGGGATCAGGCTGCGGGTCGACACCCCGGCTGAGGTTGGTGCCGATCGCATCGTCAACGCTGTGGCTGGGTTTGATCGCTATCGGCAGGCCCTGATTATCGTTGATTTCGGCACGGCCATTACCTTCGACTGCGTCTCCGAGCAAGGAGACTACCTGGGCGGGGCCATTGCCCCGGGCATGGCGATTGCCATCGAGGCCTTGGGCGCTAAGACCGCCAAGCTCCCCCGTGTTGATCTTAATATCCTCTCGCCACCAGTGATTGGCACCAACACCGTGGCCGCCATTCAGTCCGGCATCCTTTACGGCTATGGCGGGCTGGTGGAGGGCTTGCTGCAACGCTTACAGGGGCAGTTCGCCCCCCTCACCGCAGTGGTGCTGGCAACTGGCGGCATGGCTCAACTGATTGCCCCCTACGCACCATCGCTCACCCATATTGAACCACACCTTACCCTTGAAGGACTCCGCCTGATCCATGCTCAAAACCGCCGACCTTAACCTCGCCCCCGTTTTCGCCCCCCCGCTGACCAGGGGTGACACCATCGGCCTCATTGCCCCCGCCGGCCCTATCCCCGAGGAGGTCTTGCGCCAAGGCCTGGCGTTGCTGCGTGATGTTGGGGTCAAAAAGGTCAAATACGCTGACGACATCTGCCGTCAGCAGGGCTATCTCGCCGGTTCCGATCAACGGCGGCTTGAGGAGTTGCACGGGCTGTGGGACGACGATGAGGTCAAGGCCATTCTGGCGGTGCGCGGTGGTTACGGCTGCGGTCGGCTGTTGACGAGGCTCGACTTCGATCTCATCCGTCGCAAGCCCAAGATCCTCATCGGTTTTTCCGACCTCACCATCCTCTTGAACGTCATCCAGCGGCAAACCGGCCTCGTTACCTTCCACGGGCCGATGCTCTCCACCTTGGCCCGCGATGGCCGCGAGGCCCTTACGGAGAGCTTCAATGAGCTCTCCGTCCACGCCCAGCCTGAGCTTAGGCCCAAGGGCCTGGAGGTGCTTCGTCGCGGCCAAGCCCAAGGCCGGCTGATCGGTGGCAACCTGACCTGTCTCACGCAATTGCTGGCCACCCCCTATGAGCCCGCCTGGGACGGGGCAATCCTCCTCTTGGAAGACATCAATGAGCCTGTCTATCGCCTTGACCGCCTGTTGACCCATTTGAGCCTGGCCGGTCGCCTTGAGCGGCTGGCGGGGATTATCCTCGGCGAGTTTCTTGATTCGCAGTTCAAGCCTATCAACGACCTTGAATTGGTCTGGCAGCGGGTCTTGGAGCTGACCCCGGAGGCCATGCCCCTGTGGGCCAATTTCCCGGCGGGCCACGGTCGGCGCAACCTCGTCCTGCCGATTGGTCGAACTGTGGTCATGGAGGGGGGACAGGCCTCCTTGCGTCTCTTATAGGGCCTTGAGAATCAAAAAAGGAGATCATGCTCATCATTGTCGAATCGCCAACCAAGGCCAAGAAAATTCAATCCTTGCTCAAGCTGAGGGCCATGTCAACGGTGGGGCACTTCAAAGACCTGCCCATCGCTGAGCTTGGGGTTGACCTGACGACCTATGAGCCCACCTTCGTCATCCACGAGAACAAGGCCCAGCTCCCGGCTGAGTTGCGGGCGGCCGCCAAGGGCAAGACCGTCTTCCTGGCCGGCGACCCCGACCGCGAGGGCTATGCCATCAGTTGCCATATCCACGAGGAGGTGAAGACGGTAGCCAAGGAGTGTCGGCGAATGGAGATTTTTGAGGTCACCGACAAGGGGCTGCAGGTGGCCTTGAGCGGAGCGCTCCCCTTCGAGCAGACCAACGCTGGTCTCTACCATGCCTTCCTGGGGAGGCGTATCGGCGACCGGCTGGTAGGCTACATCCTCTCCCCCATCGCCAGCAAGGCCCTTGGTCGAGCCTATAGCGTCGGCCGGGTACAATCTCCCGCCGTGCGGCTGGTGGTTGACCGCGAGCGCGAGATCCAGGCCTTTGTGCCAGCCCCCTATTGGGAGATCGACATCCAGTTGGAGAAAGGTGGTGCGGCCTTTCTGGCCCATCACCGCCAAGGCCGCTTCGAGCAACGGGCCGACGCCGACCGGGTGATGGCGGCCATTGGCGGTGCCCATCAGGCCTTGACCACCAAGGTGGAAAAGAAAAAAGTCAGTCAATCTGCCAAGCCTCCCTTCACCACGGTTGACTTACAGGCCGCTGCCGCAGTACACTTGAAGCTGACGCCAGAGCAGACCATGAAGTTGGCGCAGGGCCTTTTCGAGCAGGGGCTTACCACCTATCACCGCACCGATTCGGTGCGTATGGACGAGGCCTTCATCGCCGAGATCCGCGCTTTTTTGGGGAAGGCACTGGGGGCCTCGTATCTCCCGCAAAGGCCCAACCAGCATAAGTCGAAACACTCGCAGGCCGAGGCCCATGAGGGCATCCGCCCCACCCACATGCACAGCATGGCAGACATCGCCTCACTGGTCAAAGAGGAGGGTCTCTCTGCCGATCATGCCAGGCTGTACGAGCTCATCTTCAAGCGGGCGGTTGCCAGCCAGATGGCCCCGGCCCTCTTCGCGGCCACCACCATGCTCTTTGACCTCGCTGGCGAGCCCTTCAAGACCTCGGGGCGGGTGCTGATCTTCGACGGCTTTCTCAAGGTCTACGCGGAGAGTGCCGAGGAAAAAGAGAAGAAGAAGGATGAGGCACCCCTCCAGGTGTTGCCGGCCATCGAGGTTGGCGAGTTGATCCCCAAACTGAAGGAGGTCTTGGAAGAGAAAAAGACCAAGCCTCCAGGGCGCTTCACCCTGGGCTCGCTGGTCAAGGAGCTGGAACGACTTGAGATTGGCCGCCCCTCAACCTACGCGGCCATCACCAAGAACATCACCGAGCGTGGCTATGTCCGCGAGGACAAGGGGAAGGTCGTGCCGTTGCCCTCAGGGGAGGCGCTGATCGACTATCTCTTGGTAAAACACCCCTGGGTGATCGATTATCAGCTCACCAGAAAGATGGAGCTATTTCTCGATCAAGTCGTTGAAAACAAGGAAACTTGGCAACGCTTTTGTCGGGGAGTTCATCACAAGATGGGTTTTTTCAGGCCACCCGTCCGCCCGCCTGGCGGAGGGCCCAGCGAGGCCCAGCTCAAGTACGCCAACGACCTGGCGGCGAGGCATAAGCTCACTATCCCCGCCCAGGCGATCAAGACCAGTAAGGGGCTATCGCAATGGATTGCGGCCCTTCTCGCCAAGCAAACCTCAATATAAAGGATCAACCATGGAAACCTTTCCTGCCTGTCCGCAATGCCGTTCCCCTCTCACCTACGACGATGGGACGATGTTTGTCTGCCCCGAATGCAGCCATGAGTGGGGCAGAGGTGCCGCCGCCGAGCGCAGCGATGGGCTCCCCGCCGTCTGTGACGCCTATGGCAACGTGCTTCGGGATGGAGACACGGTCACCCTGATCAAGAATCTCAAGGTCAAGGGGGCCTCCTCGGATCTCAAAGTGGGCACCAAGGTGAAGAACATCCGCCTTGTCGAAGGCGATCACAACATCGACTGCAAGATTGATGGCATTGGCGCCATGCAGCTCAAATCTGAATTTGTCAAAAAGGCGTAAACGATGGACTACCAAATTGGCCGGCCTGGCCGGGTGATTGTCATCCGTTTTGGCGACGGCGAGGATGTGCTGGGCGGTATCGCCGAGATCTGCCGTCAGCAAGACATCCGTGCCGCCTCCTTCAACGTGGTTGGCGGACTGAAAGGGGGGCGTTTTGTGGTGGGGCCGGAGAGCGAGGCGATGCCGCCCATCCCCGTCTGGCGGCAACTGCAGGAGAGCCATGAGGCGGTGGGCTTTGGTACCGTTTTCTGGGAGATGGATCAACCCAAGATCCATTTTCACGGGGCCTATGGCAAGCATGATCAGGTCAAGGTGGGCTGCCTGCGTGAGCTCAGCCAGGTCTTTCTGGTGCTTGAAGTTGTCTTGACTGAAATCCTGGATGTGCGTATTATCCGACAACGAGATCCCCTCTCGGGCATGGTGTTGATGAAGATGCGTTTCGCCCAAGAGTAACAACTAACACGAGGAGGCAAGACCATGGGAGACAAAGGCGGCAAGAAAGACAAGGAAAAGAGCCAAAAGCAGCATAGCAGCAAGGTGCAGAAAAAAGAGAAGGATAAGCAAGAAAAGCAGCCGGCCAAAAAGGCCTAAGTCGCTCGGCAAGGAAGAAGCATCCCTTCTTGCCTGTCTTCCGGCCCGCTTTCTGCGTTGTCACGAGGGGCA
>Ga0172375_10004808_pt1 | contig 19775 bp, 17 predicted proteins | sample LakKiv1m_FD_114537 | JGI IMG/M metagenome (GOLD analysis project Ga0172375, IMG submission 114537) | Freshwater microbial communities from Kabuno Bay, South-Kivu, Congo - kab_092012_11.1m | ecosystem: Environmental > Aquatic > Freshwater > Lake | place: Democratic Republic of the Congo...
AGCGACATCGTCACGGCTATTCAACCTGCGCTTGAACTCATCCGCCTGCGACCATGCCCACGGCGACAACACCAGACTCAACAAGGCGATGACCGCCACCACCGGTAAGGTATAGGCCATCACAGGCCGAATAAAACGCGTCAATCCCACGCCAGAAGAAAACCAAACCACCATCTCGCTATCACGATACAAGCGCGTCAACGTGAGTAACACCGAGAGGAACAGACTGATGGAAAGCAAGACTGGGATGAAGCTCAAGGCGCTAAAGCCCAGCATTACCAACACACCGTCCACCGCCAACGCCCCGCTCACCGATTCCCCCAGCAGCTTGATGAGCTGGGTGAACACCACGATTCCCATGAGGATGGAGAAGATAAGCAGACCCGAACTCGCGAACTCGCGAACCAGCGACCAATAGAAGATACCCCGCACAATTCGTGGCGCTCGCTTCTTTGACTTTATGCCTTGAGATTGCGGATAATCGGCCATTGCAGATAAATCGTTGGATATTTAGATTGAGGAGCGACGCGTGGAATTTAGCATAAAACAAGGTACCCCGGACTCGATGAAGAGTGGCTGTGTCGTCGTTGGCGTGTTCGATGGCGGCAAATTATCCAAGGCTGGTCAAGCGCTCGACAAAGCAGCGAAACACGCGCTGAGCGATCTCATTGCGCGTGGGGATATGACAGGCAAAGCGGCAACCACGCTGCTGTTGCACAAACTCAATGGCATTAGCGCCGAACGTGTATTGCTGGTTGGTTTGGGCAAAGCCAGCGAACTGAACAACAAGATCAGCCTCGACATTCTCAGCGCCACCTTCAAAGCGCTGAATGCGACACCCGCCAAAGATGCGGCGCTCTTCATCACCGACGAAGGCGTGGGCAAGGACGCGAACTGGGTTATGCGGCAAGCCGTCCTGACCGCCGCCGAACAAGCCTTCCGCGCCGACGGCCTGAAGAGCGAACCCGCAAAGGCTGCAACACTCAAGCACATCGTATTCGCCACCCTCGACAAACCCAGCGCTGAGCTCAAGACCACGCTGGCGCAGACTGCCGCAATTGCCAATGGCATGGAACTCACCAAGACACTCGGCAACCTGCCCGGCAACATCTGCACGCCCACTTATCTGTCTGCACATGCCTTGGCGTTAGACAAAGCGCACAAGAAGATCAAGACCACCGTGCTGGAAGAGAAGGACATGCAGAAATTGGGCATGGGCTCTTTCCTCTCCGTCACACGCGGCAGCGAGCAACCCGCCAAACTCATCACTCTCGAATACAAGGGCGGTGACAAGAAGCAGAAACCTATCGTGCTGGTGGGCAAAGGTATCACCTTCGACACCGGCGGCATCTCGCTTAAGCCGGGCGCTGAGATGGATGAGATGAAGTACGACATGTGCGGTGCAGCCAGCGTGCTCGGCACCCTCCAAGCCATCGCCGAGATGGACCTGCCATTGAACGTGGTCGGCGTGATCCCCACTTGCGAGAACATGCCCTCCGGTATCGCCACCAAGCCGGGCGACATCGTCACCTCCATGTCAGGTCAGACCATCGAGATATTGAACACCGACGCTGAAGGCCGCCTCATCTTGTGCGACGCACTCACCTACTCCGCCAAGTTCGAACCGGACACCGTCATCGACATCGCCACGCTTACCGGCGCATGCGTCATCGCTTTGGGCCACGTCGCCCACGGCTTGTTCGCCAACGAAGACAAACTGGCAAAAGAACTACTGGCCGCTGGCGAACAAACGCACGACCGCGCGTGGCAACTGCCGCTGTGGGACGACTACCAACCACTGCTCGACAGTAACTTCGCCGACATGCAAAACATCGGCGGCCGCGCAGGGGGCACCATCACCGCAGCCTGCTTCTTGGCGCGCTTCACCAAGGAATATCGCTGGGCGCACCTGGATATCGCGGGTACCGCGTGGTTGTCGGGCAAGCAAAAAGGTGCGACTGGCCGTCCCGTACCCATGCTCACGCAGTACCTCATCAACCGCGCAGCCAAGGCATAAACTCTTGTCCACGAAAAGCACGAAAGGCACTAAAACAGGGTTGTTCGTGAGTTTCGTGTCTTTCGTGGACCAGATTTGGTTTGAATGATGACTAAAGTCGACTTCTATACTGGCAGCGACGATAAGCTCCGCACCGCTTGCCAGCTCAGCCACAAGGCCATGCAGAACGGCCTGCGCGTGTTGTTGCATGTACCGAACGACGACACCGCAGACAAATTGGACAAACTGCTGTGGCACTACCCTGCAACAGCATTCATGCCACACTGCCGTAGCCACGAAGCCGATGCGGCGGCGATGCCTGTCGTCATCGGGCGTGACGAGAACTTCCCGCATTCAGAGTTACTCATCAGCCTGCATGATGAATGCACCTCCTTCTTCAGCCGCTTCGAACGCGTCATCGAGATCGTCGGCAGCGACGAACCTGATGCCAAGCTTGGTCGCCTGCGCTTCAAGTTCTACAAAGACCGTGGCTACGATGTCGGCCATACCAATCTGGCGAAACTGCGCGCATGACGACGGATCACTACCTGCCATCTGACCTACCCGTACTCACCGAAATAGTCGGCGAAACATCGGGCGCATTCCCAACGCTGACCGAAGTTGTCGAACCTGCCGACATTGATGACACCATCGAGACCGAGCCCCTCGTACCGATTTCGACCGAATCTACCGACGTCGTATTACCCGCCGAGATGCCACTCGACCTCTCGCCACCACTGTTGAGCCACCTTGAAACACATCTTGAGGCAGTGCTGGCGCAACGCCTACAAAAACGCTTGGCAGATGCACAGCAAAGAGTGATCGCAGAGACCCTGAGCGAATTGAAAGCAGAACTGCCCGATCTCATCGGTAAAGCTCTAGCCACACCGCAAGACCCCACCTGAAGCGCCCGCAATCTGCGGGTTGTCTTGATATAATCGCGCCCCTTTGCAGCCAGCTTGGCTGCCTTACTTTGCCGCACGATCATGACTCAAAAAGAACTCGCAAAAAGTTTCGACCCCAAAGACATCGAAGCACGTTGGTATCCCGAGTGGGAAGCCGCCGGCTACTTCAAGGCAGGCATAGACGCCGCCAAGCAAGATAACTTCTGCATCCAACTACCGCCGCCCAACGTCACCGGAACGCTGCACATGGGCCACGGCTTCAACCAGACACTGATGGATGCGCTGACGCGCTATCACCGCATGAAGGGCGACAACACGCTGTGGCAACCGGGCACTGACCACGCAGGGATTGCCACCCAGATCGTGGTGGAGCGCCAGCTCGATGCGCAGGGAATCTCCCGTCATGACCTGGGCCGTGAGAAATTCGTCGAAAAAGTCTGGGAGTGGAAAAAGTTCTCCGGCGACACCATCACCCGTCAGATGCGCCGCCTCGGCACTTCGCCCGACTGGTCGCGCGAACGTTTCACCATGGACCCCGCGCTGAACAAGACCGTCACCGAGACCTTCGTGCGCCTGTTCAATGAAGGCCTCATCTATCGCGGCAAGCGCCTGGTGAACTGGGACCCGAAACTGCACACCGCAGTAAGCGACCTCGAAGTGGTGCAGGAGGAAGAAGACGGCTTCATGTACCACATCCAGTATCCGCTGGCAGACGGCTCCGGCCATCTGGTGGTGGCGACGACCCGCCCGGAGACAATGCTGGGCGACGTGGCCGTGATGGTGCACCCGGAAGATGAACGTTACAGACATCTCATCGGCAAGCAGGCCACGCTGCCGCTGTGCAACCGCACCATCCCCATCATCGCGGACGAATACGTGGACAAGGAGTTCGGCACCGGCGTGGTGAAGGTCACGCCTGCGCATGACTTCAACGACTATGCGGTGGGTCAGCGCCACAAGTTACCAATGGTCAGCGTTTTGGAGCTCAATGGAAATGTCCGAAGTGAAGCTGAAGTCATATTAATTCCAGGCGCCAAATTTATTCACTCGAACGGTGAAATCTCTGAACTCATTGACGGCGATTACCACAAAGGCGTCCATATGGATGCTTACCTAACTACCAGCACTGCATTACCAAACACTTATCGCGGACTAGACCGCTTCGAGGCACGCAGGCAGATCGTGACCGACCTCGAAGCTGCGGGCCTGTTCATCAAGGCCGAGAAACACAAGATGAAAGTGCCGCGCGGCGACCGCACCGGCGTGGTCATCGAGCCGATGCTCACCGACCAATGGTTCGTTGCCATGAGCAAGCCGAGCAACAACGGCAAGAGCATCACCGAGCAAGCGCTGGAATGCGTGAGCTCCGGCGAGATCAAGTTCCATCCTGAGAACTGGGTGAACACCTACAACCAGTGGCTCAACAACATCCAAGACTGGTGCATCTCGCGCCAACTGTGGTGGGGTCACCAAATCCCCGCGTGGTACGGCGTGAATGGCGAAGTGTTCGTCGCACACGACGCAGACGAAGCGCGCAAGCTGGCCGACAAGGCAGGCTATGCCGGACAGCTCGACCGCGACAACGACGTGCTCGACACCTGGTTCTCCTCCGCGCTGTGGCCGTTCTCCACGCTGGACTGGGATATGTCCAAGCCCTTCGATGCACAAAACCAGTTCGTGAAGCAATACCTGCCGTCTTCGGTGCTGGTGACGGGCTTCGACATCATCTTCTTCTGGGTGGCGCGCATGGTGATGATGACCAAACACATCACCGGCCAGATCCCGTTCAGGGATGTGTATGTGCACGGCCTGATCCGCGATGCGGAAGGCCAGAAGATGTCGAAGTCCAAGGGCAATGTGCTCGACCCGATCGACCTGATTGACGGTATCGACCTGGAATCCCTGGTGAAGAAGCGCACCACCGGCCTGATGAATCCGAAGGACGCCGAAAAGATCGAGAAGCGCACGCGCCGCGAATATCCGAACGGCATTCCCGCTTTCGGCACCGATGCGCTGCGCTTCACCTTCGCATCCCTGGCCTCGCCTGGACGTGACATCAAATTCGACATGCAACGCTGCGAGGGCTACCGCAACTTCTGTAACAAGCTGTGGAATGCCACGCGCTTCGTACTGATGAACTGCGCAGGCCAGGACGTGGGCTTGAATGTTTTTGATTCCGTTTTCGCCGAAGGCGAAAACGACGGTCGCTCCCTCGCCCGCCGGGAGAGGGTTGGGGTGAGGGAACCCACTAGCGATCCCCTCGAATACTCCGCTGCCGATAAGTGGATGATCAGTGAATTGCAAAAGGTCGAAGCCGAGATGGCGCAGCATTTCGCCGACTACCGCTTCGACCTCGCCGCGCGTGCCATCTATGTGCTGGTGTGGGACACCTACTGCGACTGGTACGTGGAGCTGGCCAAAGTACAACTTCAGGATTCAGGATTCGGGATTCAGGATTCAGCAGCCCGGCAACGCGCCACAAGACGTACGTTGGTACGGGTACTGGAGACCATCTTGCGCTTGGCACATCCCATCATCCCGTTCATCACCGAAGAGCTGTGGCAGACGGTCGGGCCGTTGGCGAATGCCAAAGGTAGCAGCATCATGCTGCAAGCCTATCCCAAGGCCGACAGCAGCAAACTCAACAACGAGGCCATCGCACAGATCGCGCTGTTGCAAGAACTCATCAACGCCACGCGCAGCCTGCGCAGCGAGATGAACCTATCTCCCGCCGCCCGTGTGCCGCTCATCGCCGCTGGTGATGCGACAGTGCTGAATGCGCTCGCCCCCTACATCAGCAGTCTCGCCAAACTTTCCGAAGTGCAAATCGTCAGCGAACTGCCAGAAGGCGACGCGCCCGTTTCCATCGTCGGTAACTACAAACTGATGCTAAAGGTGGAGATCGATACGGCGGCCGAGCGCGTACGTCTGGATAAAGAGATCGCTCGTTTGACTAACGAAGTTGCCAAGGCCCAAGCCAAGTTAGGCAATGAGAGTTTCGTCGCCCGTGCGCCCGCCGCCGTGGTGGAACAAGAGAAGAAACGCATGGAAGACTTCGCCGCAACACTGGTGCAGTTGCAGGCACAGCGCAAGAAGTTGGGGTAAGTTAGAAACGCTTGTCCACGAAAAGCACGAAATTAAAACCTTTGGGCTTAGATCTTCTTTCGTGCTTTTCGTGGCTTTTGTGGACGATGTTTTTTTAGCGGCGGCGAATGAAGAAGATGAATTCGTCGCCCTTTTGTTCTGACGACAACAACTCATTCCCGGTCTGACGACAGAACACCTGAAAATCCTTGGGTGATTCCTTGTCGGTTGCGATCACTTTCAATACTTGGCCACTGGCCATCGGCGATAGCGCCTTTTTGCCACGCAAGATCGGTAATGGACACGCTAGTTGACGCACGTCCAACACTGCATCGAAGGTTCTCTCACTCATATAACGACCTCGCCACCCGAGTGATACCACGCGGTGATGCCCCCTTGCAGATTGGCCACCCCACGCAAACCTTGGGCTGATGCGAACGCGGCAGCCTGTGCGGAGCGTCCCCCCATTTGGCAATAAAACACCGTGGTCTTTTGCGCATCCAGTTCGTTCAGGCGCATTGGCAACAGATGCAAGGGCAAGCTGATCGCTCCTTTGATGCGACCACGTGCAATCTCGGCCTCAGTACGCACGTCCACTAATTGCACGTCGCCGCTGGCGATAAGGTCTGGCAATTCAGCCACGGTGATGTTCTTGAAATCTGACACTTCTACTTCTCCGGTTGGTTGGTTGATTCTAAAAAATCGTGTCCACGAAATTCACGAAAAATACACCACATTGTTACCGTACCGAATTCAATCTTACGGATGATGAACGAAGGGGGGGGGACGCGCCTTGTTTCATCTCGTGTCTTTCGTTTTATTCGTGGATGAAGCAGTTTTTGATCATTGTTCGTCGCCGTGGTCGCTGAGCAGACGTGAGATGCGGGTGTTCGCCACGCTCAGGCGTCGCACCAACATGCGCAAGAACGCCTCGGCGAATTGAAAGCGGCAGTTGGCTGTCGCCAATGCCAGCACTTCCGGATCAATTTCGATGAGCTTGACCTCGGTCTTGGCGAAGACATCGGTGGTCCGTTTCGCGTCCTTGCCACTCAGGTGCGCCATCTCGCCAAAGCAATCCCCTTTGTGCAACAAGCTCAACAACCTACCCTGCTTCACCACGCGCACCGTACCCTTCGCCACGATGAAGAACTTTTGCCCAGGCTCGCCTTCACCCACAATTTTTTCATCCTGCGGCACTTTGCGCCATTCGCTGATGCGTAACACCTCCCACAATTCCACATCATTAAAGCCATTGAAGAACGGCAAGGCGCGCACGGTATCGAATTTTTCGGTATCGAATATCTGCTCCTGCTGCGGCACTTCGTAGCTGATGAACGCCACCAAGTCTCGCGCAAACTCATCCCACGTCTGATAGCGGTGCGCCACATCTTTGCACATGGCACGTTGCACAATGGCATTCAGCGCGGGCGGTATCTCAGGCCGGAAAGTGCTGGCGGCGGGAGGTTCGATGTTCATGATCTGGTAGATCATGCTGTAGTTGTTGGCCGCCTCGAAAGGCAGCTTGCCGGTGAGCATGCGATACATCGTCACGCCCAACGAGTAGATGTCTGTCTGGTGGGACAAGGTCTGCTCTTTAATTTGCTCAGGCGACATATAGGCCGGCGACCCCACACCGCTCACTTGTGTGGTCTGCTGGTTCTCCAGCATCGCAGCACCAAAGTCCGATATCTTGATATCGCTCTCGCCCTTGATCAGGATGTTGGCGGGCTTGATGTCGCGGTGGATGACACCCTGATACTGGGCATATTCCAGCGCCTTGCAACATTTGTAGATGATTTCGGCGATGCGGCCCAGTGACAACAGATGATCCACTTCGGCGTAACGCTCTAGCGTCTCGCCCTCGACGTACTCCATCACCATGTAGTTTTGTTCGCCCTCCATCACCGCGTCGTGGATTTTGACGATGTGGGGATGTGAGAGTTTGCCCGCCAGCGAGGCTTCGGTGAGCAATAATTTGCGAAAGGCTTTACCGCTACCCGAGTTTTGCATCACGGCGGGATTGAACAACTTGAGCGCCACCTGCTGCCCATTGAAGGAGTCGAGCGCCAGGTACACGGTACTGGTCGCACCATGTCCGAGTTCTCTCACGATCTGATATTTGCCGATGGAATCCATGCAAGTCTTTGCTTTACCTGGCGCACGATAGGGTCTCAAGCGTCGTTCTCGAACAGACGGGAACCTCGTTCAATCAACAAACTGAACGCCCGCTTTAGCGCGGATAACGACGCAGTCAAAATCATTAAAACGCCGACATTCTGCGAGTTTGAAGCATCCCTGTCCAGTTCGCATGCACGCCAAGGAACCTAAATCAGCGGGTGTTATCATAGCCGCCATGCAAAAAATATCCTTAGCGCTACTCCTGCTACTCCCCCTGCATCTCAACGCCGACGGCTTGCCCGATCTGGGCGACGTGTCGCAAACCATGGTGTCGCCGCAGATGGAACGCCAGATCGGCGAACAAAGCATGTTCCGTATCCGCGCCAGCGACAGCTATCTGGACGACCCCGAGATCACCGATTATCTGAACAACCTGGGCGGGCGCTTGGTGGCGAACAGCAGTGAGCCGAGCCAACCTTTCGAGTTCTTTGTCATCAACGACAATGCCGTGAACGCTTTTGCGCTGCCCGGTGGATTCATCGGCGTGAACACCGGCCTCATCTTGCTCGCTCAGACCGAATCCGAACTTGCCTCGGTGTTGAGCCACGAGATATCGCACGTCACCCAACACCACTTGGCGCGCATGGTATCCGGACAGAAGTACGATTCCCTCGCCGCCATGGCGACCATGGCCGTTGCCATCTTGGCTGCGCGTGACAACCCACAAGCGGTTAACGCCGCCATCGTGGGCGCACAAGGCGGCATGATGCAACGCCAGCTCGACTTCACGCGCGAACATGAAAAAGAAGCCGACCGCATCGGCCTCGGCATCCTCGAAAAGAGCGGCTTCGACACACGTGGCATGCCTCGCTTCTTCGAGCGCCTGCAAAAAGCCACACAACTACTCGAAGGCGACACCCCCACCTACCTGCGCACCCACCCGCTCACTACTGAGCGTGTAGCCGATGTGGGCGGTCGCGTACAACAAATCCCGTTCAAGCTAGTCCCAGACAGCCTCGAATTTCAACTCATGCGTGCCCGCGTGCATGCCCTGCAAAAGACACCGCGCGACGCGGTCGCCTTCTTTAACGGTGCATTGGGCGAACAACGTTTCGGCAACCCCATCGCACAACGTTACGGCCTCGTCATCTCACTGATGCGCAACAACCAAGATGCCCTCGCCGCGCAGGAGTTTGAAACGCTATACAAAAGCGCTCCCCACAACGCCAGCATCGAAACCCTGGCTGGGCAAATCAAACGCCTAGACAAGAATGACAAAGACACCTCTGCTTTCTATCGCAAAGCGTTAAAACAATTCCCGCGCCATCGCGCACTCATCTACGATTACGCCGAGCTGATGCTTGAAGAGAAAGAATATGTGAACGCACTAAAACTACTGGACTACGAAGTGCTGCTCAACGGTAACGACCCCAAGCTGTACGAGATGCAGGCGCGCGCCTACGGTGCACTAGGTCGCCACCAAGAAGAACACCACGTGCTGTCTTACTACCAGATACTGCACGGCAACCTGCGCGGTGCCATCGAACAATTGGAACTCGCCAAACGCGCGGGCAACGACTACTACCAACTCTCCACCATCGAGACCGAGTTGAAACAGTATCGCGAGATCATCGAAGCACAACGTAGCAAGAAGAAATAAAACACACCATGAGCGAAGAACGCCTAGAGAACATAGAAACCAAACTCAGCTTCCAGGAAGACCTCGTGGAAGAACTGAACAAGATTGTGTATCAGCAACAACTCAAAATTGAGCGGCTCGAAACCCTATGCCAATCTCTCGCGCAGCATGTGCAATCGCTTTCGGCAGCAAGGAACGACGGCGGCATGTTGGCGAATGAAAAGCCGCCGCACTACTAATTTCCGTTCACGCTCAAGCCGTCACAGAGTCAATTGAATTCCCAACTAAAAAGAAAAGCCTCGCATCGCTGCGAGGCTTTTGTTTTGGTGGGCCTGCACGGACTTGAACCGTGGACCAAAGGATTATGAGTCCTCTGCTCTAACCAACTGAGCTACAGGCCCGATAAAACAGTCGGCTCAATTCTCGCCGTCGAGGAAGCTCTTGAGCTTCTCTGAGCGAGAAGGGTGGCGCAGTTTGCGCAGGGCTTTGGCTTCGATCTGGCGGATACGCTCGCGGGTGACATCGAATTGTTTGCCGACTTCTTCCAGGGTGTGGTCGGTGTTCATCTCGATGCCGAAGCGCATGCGCAGCACTTTGGCTTCACGCGCGGTGAGCGAATCCAGAATGTCTTTGGTGACGTTGCGCAGGCTGTCGTACACCGCTGCTTCCACGGGAGCTAGCGAGTTGCTGTCTTCGATGAAGTCGCCCAAGTGGGAATCGTCGTCGTCGCCCACGGGGGTCTCCATGGAGATGGGTTCTTTGGCGATCTTGAGGATCTTGCGGATCTTGTCTTCCGGCATCTCCATCTTGACGGCCAAAGTAGCGGCATCGGCATCCACACCGGTCTCTTGCAAGATCTGGCGCGAGATACGATTCATCTTGTTGATGGTCTCGATCATGTGCACCGGGATACGGATGGTCCGCGCTTGGTCGGCGATGGAGCGGGTGATGGCCTGACGGATCCACCATGTCGCGTACGTCGAGAATTTATAGCCGCGACGGTATTCGAATTTATCCACAGCCTTCATCAAGCCGATGTTGCCTTCCTGGATGAGGTCGAGGAACTGCAAGCCACGGTTGGTGTATTTCTTGGCGATGGAGATAACAAGACGCAAGTTGGCCTCGATCATGTCGCGCTTCGCACGGCGTGCTTTTGCTTCGCCGTTGGTCATCTGTTTGTTGATGTCTTTCAGGTCGAGAATGGGAATACCCACGCGCTGCTGCAGCGCAAACATTTTCTGTTGCTGATCGACGATGGCGTGTTGATGGCGAACGAGGTAGTCGCTGTAAGGTTTTTTGGCAGCGATCTCGTGCTTGACCCAATCTAGGTTCTGTTCGTTCTGCGGGAACACTTTGATGAAGTGAGGGCGCGGCATGTGCGATTTGGTGACACACAGGTCTTGGATGGTGCGTTCGCAACTGCGCACTTCTTCTACGAGGCATCGCATGGTGTCGCACAGGGAATCCACTTGTTTGGCGGCAAAACGGAATTGCATCAACTCGGCAGAGATCTGTTCTTGCAGTTTGTCGTATTGCTTGCTGCGGTAGCCATATTTTTCATAGGCTTTGCCCAACTTGGCGAACAGATCGCCAATGAGATCGAAGCGAACTAGCGCGTCTTCCTTCAATTGAGCCAAATTGGCGGCGGCAGCAGCCGCGGAAGCTTCTTCGTCTTCTTCCTCCTCTTCTGCCCCCTCGGCCTCAGATTCTTCTGAATCTTCGTCGTCGTCATCACCAATCTGGGCTTCGTCTTCGCTATCCACGAAACCGTCAATCACTTCGTCGATCTTGATCTGGTCGTTACGGACCTTGTCGGCCAGCATCAAAATTTCGGCGATGGTGGCGGGGCAGGCGGAGATCGCCATGATCATGTGCTTCAGACCATCTTCGATACGCTTGGCGATCTCGATCTCGTCCTGACGGGTGAGCAGGTTGACCACGCCCATCTCGCGCATATACATACGTACCGGGTCAGTGGTGCGACCGAATTCAGATTCGACGGTGGAGATGGCGGCTTCAGCCTCTTCAGCCACGTCATCATCCGCCGCAACGGGGGCGGTTTCATTCAATCCCAGACCATCGGTCTCGGGAGCAACGTCACATACGGTGATGCCCATGCCGTTAATCATGCTGACAACACCTTCCACTTGCTCGACTTCAAGCATCTCAGGCAAGTGGTCGTTGATCTCGGCGTACGTGAGGTAGCCGCGCTCTTTACCTAGCAGTAGCAGTTCTTTTAAGCGCGTGCGGCGCGCTTCGACATCCTGAGCAGGATCAGGGGTGGCAACGGCAGCAGAATCTGCTTTTTCCTTGGCTTTCTCTTTGGCAGACTGCTTGGCAACAGGCTTCACCACTGGCTTTGCCGGTGCAGGCGCGGCCTTTACAGGCGTTGCAGCAACGGTCTTCGGCTTTTTTGTCGTTACAGTCTTCGCTTTGCTTGCCGGCGGAGTGGTTTTTGCTGGAGCGGTCTTTTTGGTTTGTTTCGGAGTCGCCATTTTGTGGATTTCCAAAGTTGATTCGATTGCATCAGGCGGCCCAAAAAAGAAAGGCCGTCGAAAAGGGTCGCGGATTATACCTGATTCTTAAACTCTTTCCGAGGGTTAGCTACTTTTTGCCGAGTTGGAGCAACTGCAAATAACGTGCCTGTTCATCTTTACTGAGGCTTGCAAGGCCGCCAGCGCCACTTCGCATCTTGGCGTTCAAAGTTTCCAACTCGGCATCCAAAACATCACGCCGCAACTTTCGCAGAGTGTCTACAAATTCTGCATCCACATCAAAATTCTCGCCCCACAGCATCACGTCCCCTTGGGCGGCAGCAAAGACCGACTCATGCACGCTGTCTTGGAAGTGCTGGATCATGGCAGCAGTGCTGGCCTCGTCTGCTGATTCGTTCAACCAATCTAGTAACGCATGGATGGCCGCGCCCTCAGCCCCCTCGCCCTGCCAATCTTGCGGCAACTCGCGCGCCAACGCCGGCTTCATCACCAAACAGCGCAGCAGGGCGCGCATGCCAGAAGGGGCAGCACGCTTGGCTTTGACTGGCGCAGTCATCGTGCGAGACGGGGCAGCTACTGGCTTGATGGACCACAGCGCCTCCAACTCCGCCTGCGTCACCCCCGCCAACGCGGCGATTTCTTTGCGTAGCAACAAGGCTGTGGTTGGCGCACTGATGGCGGTGAGCAACGGTTGTGCGTTTTTCAGCAAGAGGCTGCGCCCTTCCTGTGTCTTCAGATCCACTTGTGCGGTGAGTTCGCGCAACAGGTAGCCAGAGAGCGGCAACGCATTCTCGACTTCATGTTCAAAAGCATCGCGCCCGTATTCGCGAATGTAGGTGTCGGGATCGTGTTCTTCGGGTAAGAATAAGAAGCACAAACGCTTTCCGTCTTGCAATTGTGGTAGCGCATTCTCCAACGCGCGCCATGCGGCTTTTTGACCAGGCTTGTCGCCATCAAAACAGAACACGACTTGCTCGCACAGGCGCAGCAGTTTCTGCACGTGGAACGGTGTGGTCGCGGTGCCCAAGGTGGCAACAGCGTAATCAACACCGTTCTGTGCCAAAGCGACTACGTCCATGTAACCCTCGACCACGATGACGCGCTGTTGTGCGCGAATGGCCTTCTGCGCTTGGTACAGGCCGTAGAGTTCGTGGCCTTTTTCGAATAAGGGGGTCTCGGGTGAGTTGAGATATTTCGGTTCGCCTTTTTCCAACACACGCCCGCCAAAGCCGATGACCCGCCCTTTTATGTTAACGATGGGGAACATGACGCGATCACGAAAGCGGTCATAGCGTTTGCCCCCCTCGCCTTCGATCACCAACCCTGTTTCGACGAGGCTTGCATCTTGGTAATTGGCGACGGCGGCGCGCAAATTCTGCCAATCATCAGGTGCATAGCCAATGCCGAAACGCGCGGCGACCTCGCCACTCAAGCCGCGTTTCTTCAGGTATTCGATGGCGCGCGGTGTGACCTTGAGTTGTTCGCGGTAGTAGCGCGTGGCCGACTGCATCAGGTCATATAGATCGGGCGCGACCTTTTGCTGTGGATGATTGGAAGTCTCGCGCGGCACTGTCATGCCAATGCTTTTTGCCAGCTCCTCAATTGCTTCCACATAGCCCAAACCCGCGTGTTCCATGACGAAGCCGATGGCCGTTCCATGCGCGCCGCAACCGAAGCAGTGATAAAACTGCTTGGATTGACTGACGGTGAACGACGGGGATTTTTCAGTGTGGAACGGACAGCAGGCGACGAAGTTGCTGCCGGCTTTTTTGAGTGGGACGTAGCGGTCGATGACATCGACGATGTCGAGACGATTGAGCAGGTCTTGAATGAAACTTTTTGGAATCACTCCGCCCTCCCGCTAAGTGAAGAAAACAGAAATCGATCGTGAAGCTTGAAAACCGTAGCGAGCGGCCGGAGTGCATGGCGCACGGAGCGCAGAAACCGGAATGTGCTTAATGCCTGTCGCTTCGCGCACCCGGATTTCGACAACCCCGTTGCGGCGAAGGCTCATGCGCAAAGCGCGTGATGCCGAAGCCAACACCGCGCAACGCCGCAATCTGGTCGCGCAGTAGGTTTTCTCTATTTTGTCAGTTGCGCCTTGATGAGGCCTGAAACCTTGCCCATATCGGCACGCCCCGCCAGCTTGGTTTTCACCACGCCCATCACTTTGCCCATGTCTTGCGGACCTGCTGCCCCCGTGGAAGTGATCGCCTCGGCGATGGCGGAAACGATCTCGGCTTCGCTCAGTTGCTGCGGCATGTAAGTCTGCAAGATGGAGACTTCGAACTCTTCCACATCCACCAAGTCTTGACGATTGGCTGCCTTGTATTGACTGATGGAGTCACGGCGCTGCTTCAGCATCTTCTCGATGATGGCAATGACCTCTGCATCCGTAAGTTCGATACGTTCATCCACTTCGCGCTGCTTCATGGCGGCCAACAAAAGACGGATCGCACCAAGGCGTGCCGTCTCTTTGGCGCGCATCGCGCTCTTCATATCATCGGAAATCTGTTGTTTCAGACTCATGCTTAACCTCTCAACACAAAAGCAAACGCCGCAATCACACAGGATTGCGGCGTTTGCTCAAGATCACGAAAATCAGTAGAGCTTCGGTGGCAGTGTTTGGCTGCGCAGGCGTTTGTAGTGACGCTTGACGGCAGCAGCCAGCTTGCGCTTGCGCTCTGCAGTTGGCTTCTCGTAGAACTCACGAGCGCGCAACTCGGTCAACAGACCAGTCTTTTCTACGGAACGCTTGAAGCGACGCATTGCTACTTCGAACGGCTCATTCTCTTTTACACGTACGGTTGTCATGAACAAACTACCTTCTACCAAAAATTTGAGGGCGCGATTCTACAAAAGACCGCCTTATTACACAACCTATATTTCTGCCAACCTCAATTGACCGTGATACGGCCAAATTTGCGCTTGCCCACTTGCGCCACCACCACCGCGCCTGCCTTGATCTGCAAGGCTTTATCGCTGATCTTCTCACCATCCAGCTTGACCGCGCCGGAATCGATCATGCGCATGGCTTCTGAGGTGCTGGCGACCAATCCGGCTGATTTCAACAGATTACCGATGCCGATCCGGCCATCCGTACTGGCGAGGGTCACTTCGGGCATGTCATCCGGCAGTACGCCTTTTTGGAAGCGCGCCTCAAATTCCGCCAGCGCATCGACGGCGGCTTGTTGGCTATGGAAGCGAGCAACGATCTCTTGACCGAGCTTAACCTTGATATCGCGCGGGTTACGCCCCCCAGCCACCTCCTGCTTCCATTTGGATATAGTCGTCAGACTTTCAAACGACAGGAGTTCCAGGTAACGCCACATAAGATCGTCGGAGATTGACATCAGTTTGCCGAACATTTCGGTGGGGGTATCGGTAACGCCAATGTAGTTACCCAAAGATTTGGACATCTTGTTCACGCCATCTAGCCCTTCGAGCAGGGGCATGGTGAGCACGCACTGAGGGGCTTGCCCGTGATGTTTTTGTAGCTCACGCCCCATCAGCAAGTTGAACTTCTGGTCGGTGCCGCCCAGCTCGATGTCCGCCTTGAGGGCGACGGAGTCGTAACCCTGCACCAACGGGTACATGAATTCATGGATGGCGATGGGCTGACTACTTTTGTAGCGTTTTGAGAAATCATCGCGCTCCAGCATCTGGGCTACCGTGTGGGTGGCAGCGAGGCGAATGAGGTCAACGGCGCTGAATTTGTCCATCCAAGCGGAGTTGAACACGACCTCGGTCTTGGCGGGATCAAGCACCTTGAATACTTGCTCTTTATAACTCTGCGCATTGGCGAGTACCTGCTCACGTGTCAAAGGGGGGCGAGTAGCATTCTTCCCTGTTGGGTCGCCAATCATGCCGGTGAAGTCGCCGATAAGGAACAAGGCGTGATGCCCCAAGTCCTGCAATTGACGCATCTTGTTCAAGAGGACAGTGTGACCAAGGTGAAGATCGGGGGCGGTGGGATCAAAACCCGCCTTGATACGAAGCGGACGGTTCTGCTCTAGCTTCTTGATCAGCTCTGCCTCAATCAGTAGCTCTTCCGAGCCGCGCTTGATGACTTCCAGTATTTCTTGTTGATTCATAATGATTTTTAGATCCAAACCGCTCGTCGGTCAGCCCAAAATGACCGAACGGGTTTTGAGGGGGTATTGCTTTCTGTTAAAGTCCGCTCCCGTTTCAGTGATGCCCCTTGCTGCTCACGGCATCTCACGAAATCAACCGCCTTGGGAGGCGCGAATGTTACAACAAAACTCTTTATTGAACGCACACAAGTTAAAGGTACGCTGGTTCGTCACCTTGTCCACATTGCCGCTGCTGGGGGTGGTCACCGCCTTTGGCATCATGCCGCAGTCTGACGTGCTGACTGGACCTCAAAAGACCATTGTTCAAGAGATCGCACTGCCCACCGCCGTCCAGGTCGCGCCATCCACCACCACTTTTTGGCGCAATGAGCGTGTGCAACGCGGCGATACCGTCGCTGAGTTGTTGCGTCGCCTGAATGTAGAAGACGAAGTAGCGAGTGAGTATCTGCGCAACTACACCCCCGCCTCTTCGTTCCGCCAATTGAGTGTAGGCAAAGAAGTGCAAGCCGAAACGAATGCAGACGGCACTTTGCTCGCCCTGCGTTATCTGGATAACGAGAGCAATCAAGTCATCATTGCCAAGGATGGCGACAGCTTCAAAGTGGATGTAAAACCTGCCTTGGTGGAACAGCGTACCTTCGTACGCACGGGCGAAATCCAAAGCAGCTTGTTTGCCGCAACCGACGAAGCAGGGTTGCCCGATCCGGCGGCAAATCAGTTAGCCGAGATATTTGGTGGAGAAATCGATTTCCACCGCGACCTGCGCAAAGGTGACAAATTCAGCGTGATCTATGAGATGACCTATATCAACGGCGAAGCCTCGCGTACCGGACGCATCCTCGCTGCCGAGTTCATCAACCAAGGCCATACTTACCGCGCCGTGTATTTCCAGACCACCAGTTTCTCGGGCGATTACTACTCACCCGATGGCAAGAGCATGCGCAAAGCCTTCTTGCGCTCCCCGATTGAATTCTCTCGTGTCAGCTCTGGCTTTACCACCTCGCGCTTCCACCCTGTACTGAACAAATGGCGCGCACACAAAGGGGTCGATTACGCAGCCCCGATAGGCACCAAGGTAAAAGTTACTGCCGACGGTGTGGTCGAATTTGTCGGGCAAAAAGGGGGGTATGGCAACGTGGTGGTAATCAATCACCAAGGTCGATACGAAACTGTTTATGGCCACCTGTCTCGCTTCGGCGCAATTCGTAAAGGCCAACGCGTGAGCCAAGGCGAGGTCATCGGCTACGTCGGCAAGACTGGCTTGGCAAGCGGCCCTCACCTGCATTATGAGTTCAAGCAAGCGGGCGTGCATCGCGACCCATTGAAGGTGGCACTACCGGACGGCAAACCCGTGAGCGATGCTCAAAAAATGGTATTCGTCGAATCCACTCGCGATCTGCACACACGTCTCTCGCTGTTGCGCAATACCCGCATCGCAAAACTCGACTAAGTCGCATTGAGCAAGCCATCCGACCTTTACATCGGCATCATGTCCGGCACCAGTCTGGATGGTGTCGATGCCGCACTGGTCGATCTGTCACAGACGACACCACGTCTCATCGCCAGCCAGTATCAGCCTTATCCGCAGCCCTTGAAAGATGCGCTACTCGCGCTACACGAACCGGCGCATGACGAATTACACCAAGCTCAACTCATCGCCAATCGGCTCGCACGCGAATATGCGCATGCGACGCAACGCCTTTTGCAGAAAGCGGGGGTGGTCGCAACACAGGTGCAAGGCATCGGCTGCCACGGTCAGACCATCCGCCATCGCCCCGAACACGGTTATACGATCCAACTGAACAACGCTGCCCTACTGGCCGAACTGAGCGGCATCCATGTGGTGAGCGACTTCCGTTCGCGCGACATCGCGGCAGGCGGCCAAGGTGCACCGTTGGTCCCTGCCTTCCATGACAAAGTGCTACGTGATCCTAATGTTCATCGTGTCATCCTCAACATCGGCGGTATTGCCAATGTGACCGATCTGCCCATCGGCAAACCCACGCTGGGCTTCGATACCGGGCCGGGCAATCTGTTGATGGATGCATGGATCGACAAACATCAAGGTAAGTCTTACGACAAAGAGGGGGCGTGGGCAGCTAGCGGGAAGGTCATCGCCGAGCTGCTGAAAAAATTACTGGCCGAGACATTCTTCAGCGCAAGGCCGCCGAAGAGCACGGGGCGTGATCTATTCAATCTAGATTGGCTCACACAACACTTGAGTGGGAAGGAGAATCCTGCAGATGTTCAGGCGACGTTGCTTGCGCTGACAGGTGACAGCATCACAGATTCGGTACTTCGTTTCTGCAAGGTCGCCAATGAGATCTATGTTTGCGGCGGTGGCGCGCACAACCATCAACTTATGGCTCATCTACAACGCGCATTGCCGCAATGCACGATCAAAAAATCGGATGCTGCCGGTATCGATGCCGATTGGATGGAAGCCATCGCTTTCGCTTGGTTGGCCCAGCAAACCATGACGTTGCGCCCTGGCAACCTACCCGCAGTCACTGGCGCAACTCATCCTTGCGTCTTGGGTGCTATCTATCCCGCCTAAATGCAAACAGGGCGCTTTCGCGCCCTGTTCTTTACTCGACACTCTATTCGATCAAACCGAGAACGACGAGCCGCAACCGCACGTGGTGGTCGCATTCGGGTTCTTGATGACGAATTGAGAGCCTTCCAAGCCTTCGGTGTAGTCGATCTCCGCGCCCACCAGGTATTGAAAACTCATCGGATCGATCAACAATTGCACGCCGTTTTTGGTCATTACGGTGTCATCTTCATTCGCCACTTCATCGAAAGTAAAACCGTATTGGAAGCCAGAACAACCGCCCCCACTGACGAATACGCGCAATTTCAGGTCGGCATTGCCTTCCTCTTCGATCAGTTGCTTCACTTTGTTAGCCGCATTGTCGGTGAACAACAACGGATCTTGCATTTCGGTCACTGCATTCATGATCGCTCTCCTAGTTAGTTTATTTCGACTCGGTACCGCTCAGTTTGAGCGAAACCACTTTTTCCGTTGCTTCGTTGATGTGAACCAACTTGCCTTCCACGACCGCGCCCAACTGAATCTCAAGCGACTTGTATTTGACATCACCGGTCACTTTAGCCTTGCTTTGCAGCTCCAAATATTCAGCCGCATAGATAGGCCCCGTGACGATGCCATTCACCACCAAGTGCGTGACGCGGATCTCGCCATCGACGCGCGCATGTTCACTCAACACCAAGGTGCTGGCTTTGGCGGGATCGGCAATCACGTTGCCGCTGATCTCACCATCGACACGCAGCCCGCCAACGAAACTGACATCCCCTTTGAGGGCACTTCTATAAATTCCGAAATTCACTCTCCCCCAACAGTGCGGGTGAATTGACGGAGGCGATTTTCGGCAAACGTAGCTTTTCTGCCCTTCATTCCCGCTTAGCTTGGTGATTTTCAAG
>Ga0172375_10004810_pt1 | contig 19774 bp, 9 predicted proteins | sample LakKiv1m_FD_114537 | JGI IMG/M metagenome (GOLD analysis project Ga0172375, IMG submission 114537) | Freshwater microbial communities from Kabuno Bay, South-Kivu, Congo - kab_092012_11.1m | ecosystem: Environmental > Aquatic > Freshwater > Lake | place: Democratic Republic of the Congo...
CCCATACTGATGGAACATGGAAATCAAGTTGCCATATTTATAGGGAAGTGAGGCTTCAATAGGGATAAAGGTTTCAAATAGCTCATTCTTTATCACTTCAACAATTCCGGAAATGTTCTCCCCCTTTTGAGCTGAGATCAATAAGGAATTATCAAATTCAGGAATCTTTTTATAAAATTCATTATCAACACTTAATAGATCTGCCTTATTTAAGATCGTAATCATGGGGACATCGCCTGCACCGATCTCTTTTAATGTGGCCATAACAGATCGCCATTGGGCAATTGCGTCAATATGGCTGACATCAACTACGTGTATAAGGAGATCCGCTTCAGTTATCTCTTCAAGCGTTGCCCGAAAGGCAGCGATCAGATGAGTGGGCAATTTTTGGATGAAGCCAACCGTATCAGAAACCAGGATCGCATGCCCACCAGGCAATTCAAGTCTTCTTGTGGTGGGATCCAACGTGGCAAATAGTTTATCGGCTACATAAACATCGGATTTTGTCAGTGCGTTCAATAAAGTTGATTTCCCCGCATTGGTATACCCAACCAAAGCGACCACCGGAATTTGAGACCTTTTTCGATTCTGTCTGTATTGATTGCGATGCTTACGAACCTTTTCGATATCTTCTTTTAACGTTGTGATTTTTCCTCTGACAAGACGTCGGTCTACCTCGAGTTGTGTTTCACCCGGTCCCCGTAAACCAACGCCACCGACACTTCCCGAACGTCCAGCGCCACCGCCAGCCTGGCGGGCAAGGTGTGTCCAGGCACGTGTCAGCCGAGGTAAGAAATATTCATACTGGGCCAATTCAACCTGAAGCTGGCCTTCTCTCGTTTGTGCATGTTGAGCGAAGATATCCAGAATCAACGTTGTCCTGTCAATTACTCTCACATTTACACCAAATTCCTTTTCAAGTTCCCTGAAATGGCGCGGAGATAATTCCTCATCGAATATGACAAGATCAGCTTTTAAGCTTTCGGATAGAACCTTGATCTCTTCTACTTTACCTTTTCCAATGAAAGTAGAAGGATTGGGTGCTTCAAGCCGTTGTTTCTCAATTGCAATCACATCCAAACCGGCAGTATTTGCCAGACGCTCAAGTTCAGCCAGCGAATCATCGGTTGACAAGAATTGGTGATGGCTTTTAATTTCCAGACCGATCAAAAGTACTTTTTCCTTTTTTACGGCAGTTTCAAAGGTCCTTTGGGATTTCATCTTTTCCATTCATTTCTGTTCGTAAATAATTGGCTATTGACAATTTCTCTGCTACGTGTTAATATAACTTTGGAACATTATAAACCGACCACGATAAAGGCAAACCCGGCGAAAGCCGGGGACGCAAAGCAATGGGTCTAAAGCTGAAAATCAGCTAAGATCGCCAGGCTGCCGAAGGTCTTTTTGTTTTCCTAAAAACAGACCTGGCACTTCGATTTCAGGTCTGTTTTTAATTTTCCAGAGAAGATTAACAATTAAGTACGTTCGACAAGGGCAAACCCAGTGAAAGCTGGAGACGCAAAGCCATGGATCTAAAGCTGATGATCAGCCAGGACTGCCAGGCTACCGAAAACGGTATTTCGGTTGACCGTTCTCCTTGGAACCTCAACCAACTCCACGGGGAGCTCTTGTCAAGGAAGGAAGATGATGAGAGCTCTAAAAGTAAAAACAATTCTATTAATCGCAGGGGCATACCTGGCAACTCAGGCATATGCCTTTTTTCCAACGAATGTTCCTGTAACTGCCTCCTCTCTACCCAGCGCACCGGTAAAAAGTGAATTATCTATCATCGATCCAGACACATATGAATCTGCCAAGATAGCCCGTACGGAAAATACTTCACAGCAGACAAGCGAATTTGTTGATTTTGTTAATTCCGTTATCAATGGTGCTGACAATGACATTAGAGGTATCTATTCTGAAGACGAGTTTGCATTTCCTGTTGTAAAGCAACCCGCGGGAAATGCAGGTTATGTCTCTACAGTAGAGGGTGTTGTCACAGAGTTCGCAATGGCCAAAAAATATGGGGTAACGGGGATCGTTGCTCATAATTATTTGGCAGGCGGAAATTTCTTTTCTCTTGAGGTTGGAGAGATCATTGAAGTTGTATATGGTGACGGTGAGATCCTTCGGTATGAAATAACTTCGATCCAAAGTTACCAGGCATTGTCACCTAATTCTGCATCGAGCCAGTTTGTGGACCTCGCTACTTCAGAAAAAATTAGTGCAACACAATTATTCAAACGAGTTTACATGGGCAGCCAACATCTAACCCTGCAAACCTGTATCCAGCAAGGCAGTGTCGATTCCTGGGGACGGCTTTTCGTTATCGCTGAACTCGTCTAACCGCAATCCTGCTTCATCATCTTCCCACGCAAAAGTCCCGATGAGAGTTTACGGGGCTTTTGCAATTTAAAATATCAATTTGATCTTACCCAGGAAAGCACTACCTCCAGAACACGATCCAGATTCCGATCCGAAACCTTATCAAGTGTGTCAGAGGTCGTGTGCCAGTATGGGTAATCAAAATCGATCAGCAGGGCAGTTGGGATCCCTAAATTAATAAAAGGCAAATGGTCATCAATAAAAGAATGTTTTTGCTCATTTATAAAAGAACTCGAATATCCCATATCTTCTGCGATATTCCAGATCTCGGTTGATATTTTTGGATCAGAATTCAATTCTTTATAAACCTTTAGATCATCATCTCCGAGCATATCCAGGATCACGACTTGTTCAGGTTTTTCAAGGAGATTGCTAGCAAAATATCCTGCACCGATGATCCACTGCCAGTTATTGATCCTGCCCTGATCTTCGCCGTCAAAAAAAACAAGCCAAATACTCGTATCATCACCTTGGATACAATTTCCCAATTCCAAAAGCAGAGCACTTCCGGAACCCCCATCAATAGCCCCCGGAACTGGTTCGAATTGTTTTGATTTGACTGGATCCTGATCGCTGAATTGACGAGTATCATAGTGCGCTCCGATGAGTAATTCAGGAGGATTGGCAGAGTTCCTGGCGATCACATTCCTTAATTTAACCTTATCAAATTCAAATTCTTGAAAATCCACCACCCAACCTTTTTCTTCGAGATATTCTTTAAAATAAGTCGCTGTTTTCATTGAAGCATCAGAACCCGGGATTCTGGGACCAAATTCCAACTGCTTTTGGATATGTTTTTTTACTGAAACCACAGGCAATTGCGAGTTTGCGCAGCCAATTATATAAACCAGAAATGCAAGCAAAAGGAAATAAGAAAAGAATCTTCTTCCAGAAAAAATAAATGAAATTTTCATAAAATAATTAAAAGACTATTGATAAAAAATTGTATCATGCGAAAAAAAGTTGGCATAATAATTGCGTTACAAAGGCTTTCACGCTATACTATTTAACTGGGTGACATCCTATGTATCAACGACAATTCCATAAAATTCAGCATCAAACCACAGCACATCTGGCGCAAACAATGACCCTTTTGAACATGAATCTGGGGGAATTAAACCAGGAAATCAATCGCGCTTTAAACGAAAATCCTGCCTTGATAGTGAAAGAAGAAAGGCATTGCCCGACGTGCAATCATTTGTTGCATGAAGGGCAAATTTGCCCAATCTGTTCACGTCCTCGGGGAACTACCACTGACGAATCTATCGTATTCATGTCAGCAAGAGGGGAATTTGTTCCTAAAAGCAGCAATTCTGAAGATGAGATCTTCACTGATGAAAATATGGGATCTGAGGAATTAATCCTTGAGGAATATGTCCTTCGCCAGATCATATCAGATCTAAAAGAAGATGAACGTGTGATCGCTGCTTACATTCTTAATCAATTAGATGAAGATGGCTTTTTTACTGAAGATCTTGAAGATGTGTCTGGTTATTATCATGTTCCAGTCAGAAAAATTGAGGAAATATTAAAAATAATCCAAAAAGCGGACCCCGTCGGGATCGCTTCGGCTTCTCCAGAAGAAGCGATCAGGGTTCAATTGAATGAATTGAGAGAGAATAGGAAAGTACCTGAAACTTATTCGATTATCGCAGAAAAATATTTGCGCCAATTGTTAAAGAAGCAATTTAAGGAAATATCACAGGAATCAGGGATTTCAATTAAGGAAATAAATGAAGCTGCCGATTTTTTCAGCAAGAATCTCAATCCTTACCCCACCCGGGCACATTGGGGGACATTTCGGCAACCATCCACAGAAAAGAACCAGGTTTATTCTAATCCAGATGTAATTATCAGCCATTTGAATAACGATCCCGACCAGCCTTTGTTGGTAGAAGTAATCATTCCATATATCAGTTTTTTAGACATTAATCCTCTTTACGCACAAGCCATAAAAGAGGCCAATGAAGAAACTAAGCCTGAACTGCGCAGTGACTATGAAAAAGCGAACTTGTTTATAAAATGCCTTCAACAGAGAAACAATACTATGCAGAGATTACTCGAAAGGGTTTCAGCTTTACAAAAAGATTTCATCTTAAAAGGTGAAAAATTCAACAAGCCTCTGACACGCGCACAGATCGCTGGAGAACTAAAAGTACATGAATCGACCATATCACGAGCTGTGTCTAGCAAATCCGTTCAGTTGCCAGATGGCAAAATAATCCCAATGTCATTATTCTTTGATCGCAGCCTGGGAATTAGAGCTGAATTGAAAGAAATCCTCGCTGCAGAAAAAAAAGATAATCCTTTAAGCGACTCGGAAATTGTGAAGCTCCTAAGCAAAAAAGGTTTTGAAGTTGCCAGAAGGACAGTTGCAAAATACCGTTTGATGGAAGGGATCTTGCCTGCACATCAAAGAAAGATCCAAAAGCACAAATGATTCAAAACCAGATGAATCAATTCCCGGAACAAAAACGAAATCTGGAATTTAATCCTCTGGACCTCAGGAACTTTCTTGAAGAGATACCATACCCTGCATTATTGACCAATAACAAAACCGGGCTGGTTATTTCAGCAAATTCTTCTTTTCACGAATTGGTAAATCTGGGATTTTTTGAGATAGCAGGTTCTGACATTTCACAATTAATTCCTTTGATTGACCTCAAAAGCTGCAGTGATGGCGATAAAGAAAAAACTAAATTGATTTTAAAGGATGGTCAAGCTTTAGATGTTGAAATGCGGTTTAAGTTCGTCAGCCAGAACGGCAATTTGCTTTTGCTCCTTTTTGAAGTAGAAAGTCAAAGTAAGAAAGCAGGTGCTAATGACTGGGAAATCTTTGCGAAAGAACAAAGTTCAGGATTAAAACAATTTCTTGACCTATCTTTTGAAGACCTCATTCAAAAAATCATCGCTATTGGGAAAATGATCACTTTTTCTGACGAAGTCGTTTTCTATATATTCCAAAATGGTAAAACGGTCCTAAAATGCTATCCCTCAGAATCGGAAATATTTCCCGAACTAATTCCTACTCTGGAATTGAACAGAATTAAAGAAATTGATTTTTGGGAGCCAGGGAAAAGGGTGCTTTCAGAAATCCATCGTGTAGGCAGGCTGAACAAACTCAATTCGATTGTAACAATACCGATATCCAGCCGTGATCAGCAACTCGGGTTAATCATCTCGGCTTATAAAAATTCTCATGATAGAACAACCAACTTGGGTTTGATCAAAAATTTTTCTGTTTGGGCTGCTTCAATTATCGAATTGCATGAGGAAATCAACCTAAAAGGCAATGATTACCGGATTCTGAATGAAAAAGCCGAGAAACTGGAATTATTCTTCAACAATTCAAATGATTGCCTGCTACTGCTTGATAATAATAACAAGATCATTGAATTTAACTCAAACTTTCTTAAACTCTTCGATTATCTGCCAGTTGAACTCCTAAATAAACCTGTCGAGATAGTATTTGAAAATTCTCCTCTTTTATCTTTGTTGAGCGTACATTCGAAAACTGTAGATGGAGATTGGTTGAATCCAATAGAAGTGTTTAACAGGCACGGAATCAGGAAATCAGTAATTCCAATGATTATGTCTTTTGGAATTGAAGAATTGGGAAAGAAACTGATCATTCTTAATGACAGAACTGAAATTGTTTTAATGGAAAATAATCTCTTAAATTTACAGAAAAGTGCTTCTTTAGGAGAAATACTGGCCGAGTTTTCACATGATGTGAGAAATATTATTAATCGAATAACGACTGGAATACAGCTACTGGTTAAGAAAATTAACCCTGATGAATCTGTGCTTCTTTCTTTTCAAGAAATTCAAAATGAATGTGGGGAAATGACTGATTTGATGGAATCAGTTCTTTCATTTTCCCGCCAAGACTATGAAAATTTTAAAACTGAAAACATTAAAGAGATGGTTGAAAGAATATTTTATAAATATCAAAAAAACGCCAAACAAGAAAACATATCCTTGATCATTAATTTATTAAGCAGCGATTATTTGGTATGGTGTGATCAACGGTCTCTGGAGCGAGTCATCAACAATTTGATCAATAATGGTATTGATGCAATTGGGAAAAGTGGTGGTGCGATTTCAGTGAATATATCTGAAAGTGAAGAGCATCCTGGTTTTCTTCTCCTACAGATTGCCGATACAGGTCCGGGAATACCTCCAGAGATCCAGAAAATCCTTTTTCAAAAATTTGTTTCTGGAAAATCACAGGGCACCGGATTGGGTTTATTTATCAGCCAAAAAATAATTGAGTATCACAAAGGATGGATCAAACTTGATACTTTCCCGGGTGGAACGATCTTCAACATCTATCTTCCAAAAGAAAAGCGAGGACACACTCAGTGAGTTACACCATTTTAGTTATTGATGATGATAAGCTAGCTCGAAAAAATGTATCTGAATATTTGAAATTATGCGGGTATGAAGTTTTTGAAGCTGGAACAATAAAGGAAGGGACTGAATTTATTTCAAAAGGAGATGGCGATATCATCATCCTAGATGTTCAGCTTCCTGATGGAAATGGGTTAGATCTGATGAGTGAGTTATCAGCACAGCCAACCCGAATTCCGGTGATAATGATCACGGGGTATGGGAATATTGAAATGGCTGTTGACGCCATGAAAAATGGCGCACATGATTTCCTAACCAAACCGATAAAAGACTTGAAAAACCTTGAAACTTCAATAATGCGGGCAATTGAAGTGATACAAATGCGTCGGGAACTGACACATCTAAGGAAGAATCAATCTGAGCAACATAGTTTTGTTGTGGGAAAATCAGAACGTTTTTCTTCCCTCCTAAACCAGGCAGTAAAAGCCGCGAAGGCTTCGGTTTCAGTCCTAATCACCGGAGAAACCGGAACTGGCAAAGAAGTTTTAGCAAATTTCATCCATCAATCTGGCCCGCGAATTCAAAAACCGATCGTGGCAATCAACTGTGCGGCCATACAGCCCACAGTGCTTGAGTCAGAACTATTCGGGTATGAAGCAGGCGCTTTTACCGGAGCTGAAAAGAGAAAACACGGATTAATGGAAATTGGAGATGGCGGGGTTTTATTTTTGGACGAAATCTCATCCATGCCTACCGATATTCAGGCAAAACTTCTGCGAGCCATAGAGGAAAGGTCATTCCGGCGCGTAGGCGGAACGGCTTTAATCAATGTGGATCTGCAAGTGATCGCTGCTTCCAACCGGAACATAAAAAGTATGATCGAAAAAGGGGAATTCCGCGAAGATCTTTATTATCGATTAAAGGTGGTTGACCTGCACCTTCCTCCACTTCGGGATAGAAAAGAAGATATTCCTGAATTGATCGGTTTTTTTGTAAATAGATTCAATATGCAGATGGGCAAGAATATAACCGATGTATCTCCGGAAGCATTGAAACTGCTGATCAACTATGACTGGCCGGGAAACATCCGGGAATTGAGCAATTCGATCGAACGCGCTGTCTTATTCTGCGATGGAGAAAAAATAATCCCCGCTGATCTTCCTTTGGATATCGCAACTCACAATTAAACTTTCGCTGGCATATTAATTGCAACATATTCAGGGACTATTAATATCCTGGAGGCAACATGCTTGCATTAACTGCTAACGATTTTGTCATGACTATATCAGGGGTGGTGCTGGTTTTAGGCGTTATCACGTTTACCATTGGTTTATTTACGCTTGCTTTCAAGATCTCAACCAGTGAATTTGCCGAGATCTCTTCACATTCGGCCAAATTGATGGGGAAGGGATTAACCGAGGACGTGTCTGCCCTGGTTGGCAATGCATCAGCACTGCTGGCATCCATGACGCAAATGACCAAGACCAAGGCTGGTGTTGGCATGTTCCTGATCATCGTGTCATTTATCCTTTTTATTGCTTCCTATTATCTAATTTCGAGAATCCTGTAATTTAGATCCAACAGGAAGCGCGCAATGGATCACGTCGACCTCATCCTCAGACTGAAGGATCTATTTAGAGATACCTGTGAGAAACAGGTGATTTCTCGCCTGATCCAGTTACCTCTGATCGTTGAGTATCTTAATGATCCAGATAATTTTCAGCTCATTGTAGACAAATTTGGAAAAGATTGCCATAGGTGGAATCTTTTTAATATTTGTATAGCCTCTAACGGCTTTAATCAAAAATCCTCTTCGACAATAGGTCCCCAAATTCATGATGATGCTGAGATTGAAAGAATTGAGAAATCACTAAGTCCTCAATCCATCCGAGCAATAAATTCAATTGAAGAAATTTATTCCTTCGCAAACAAGATAAACGCATTAAGAACAAACCTTCAGTGGTCTCAAATTTTTGAGAAGATTGGGTTAGGAATATTTTCGTTCAAAGATCCAAAGAAGATACTGGAAACAATATTTGAAGTATCCTTTGAACTAACCGATGATAAGAATTATTTTGTTGAAAGTTTGATCGAATCTGAAGCTGGAAAGAACGGTCAAAAAATGCTTTCCAGACTAGTTCTAAACAATCATTCAATAAGAGATTTTGTTTTTCATGCTTTTGAAACCCAATCCATTGATCCAAAATCAACTGAGTTTGTGTCCCTAATGAAGGAATTGCGCTTCCTGGGGGACCAGGAAATACACAAGAATCTGGCAGAGGTATATCTAAAAAACAACCCATTCCATGGAAATTCTCAGTTAAATGAGACACGATATGAAATAGCCGATATTCTTAGTTATCTTCAATATCTTAAGAATTATTCTGTTCTATTTCAAATTATTGGAAATATCGAGGAGCTTGATAAGGCTTCAAGTACCATTAAAAACATTCTAGCGGACCTGGGGCAGGGGCTTGGATTTACTGCGCATTTTGAAGAGGTTGAAAATCAAGATCACAAAGAATTTAGAAAAAATAATTCAGACAAGGATTATTCAAGAGAGTACCGGCGGATAAAAGAAATTGCCAATATGGATAGTGAATCTGCAAAGGCTCTTGCACTAGAGTTTTCCTCAGATCTTCTGAAAGAACCTGACATTCTAAATTCAATTTTTGATAAAGATCATGGTTTTTTGATCGAACCACAGACTCTTATCCAATTTCTAATCGATTACAGGCTATTCCCGCAGGCAAGATCCGTCCTTAACAAATTTCTTTTGCAATGGCCAAACAATTCGCAGCTTTTAAGAATAGCGGCCAATTTGACACATGACAAAGGCGACCATAAATATGCCGCCGAGAAATTTGCACTTCTCGATATAAATGATGAACTGACTCGCGAAGAAAAAATTAAATTTGCTCTATCTCTCGAATATTCAGAGGCTTGGGAAAATGCTTATGAAATTCGAAAAACCATCAATATCTCTACAGTTGAGGATTTTCGGGATATTTTGATTTGTGCATTACATGCAGGGAAATTCAATGATCTTAAAACGCTAATTTCAGAAAATGGAAGATTGATTAAATCCTCCAAAATTTCCTCCTTGATAATGAAGGTAGCGGAAGAAGACAAAGAACAAATTATTTTGGATATGAAGAATTTGGGGGAATCGGATTATTCAAATGAGAAGTATCATTATTATTTTTGCTTAATTTCAGATTATTTGGAAAAAATTGGGGAAATCGATTTTTCGATTGGAATTTTGGAGAATTGCATTCGATATTCAAAATTCAGTTTATCAATAATTAATCGCCTTTTTTCTGTATACCAGAAAAGAGGAGAGCGTGAAAAATACCGCTCGATTTTAAGTTCTATAAAGAATCCATCTCATAATAACCAAAAAGAAATTGAAATCTTTATTGATCTTCTCGTCCAGTCCGGTGAAATTGAGCGAGCGAATAAACTTCTCTTAGAAATCGAGAATAACTGGGAATTGTCCCCACAGAAAACAAACTTAGAAGCAAAAATATTAATTGAAAAAGGGAAATTTTCTGAAGCAGAAAAAATACTGTCCCCATTTGTTCAGGATTTAAACAACGATTTTAATATTCAATTAAATTATTGCCTGGCTGTTTTAAAGTGCAGCCTTGAGAATTTCCCATTTGGAATCAATAAGGAAAATCAAGAACAGGTCAACGAATTAAGAAAAATCATTCGATTCGACACTGAAGAAAAGAGCCTTTTAAAAGAACTGCTTAATGCTGAGCTAGCTCCCGGCAGCCGCTTTGAAAAATATCAGCATTTTTTGAACATATATTTGAGCAGCTCTGATCCGGATGTTTGGAGGATCTATGCCGGTTTAGGAAAAATATATTTTGATCTAAATCAGTTTGATTCCGCGATAATAAATTTAAAACGCGCTCATCAAATCCAGCCCAATAACCAGTTCTTATTCTGGCTTTTGGTACAAAGTTATGCAAATCTTCGTCTGTGGAATGAAATTGAGAATTTGCTGAACCTGGATATGGCGCAAGACTGTCCATCCATTCTCACAAATATTAAAGAATTTGGAATCCTTTCAGAAAATTCAGAGTGGCCACATTTCCTTGAAAATCAAATTCAAAGAAGACCTGAAGAAATTGTTTATAAGGTTTTTTTAGCCCAATATTTTGCCGGAAAAAGCAAGAGTACTGAAGCTGTTGAGATCATGAAAGGCTTTTTTGAAAAATTAGAAGTTGAGAGCGACCTTTACCTCATTTGTATCCAAATATTTGTCGATTCCAATGAAACTCAACTTGCCGAAAGACTTATAGAAATCTTCCTGGTAAACAAAAAATCACCGAGAGAATCCGACTATCTTGCTTGTGCATTCCTTTTTGAACAATTAGGAAGGCCTGAAAAGGCTCTCGCAATGATGAATCGAACTGACGCCCAGGATTTTGCATTGATCACATACAAATCGAAATTGATGAATGATCTGGGAAAGGTGGAACAATTTCAAAAGTTAATGAACTCGATCATAGAGAAAGATGATCAGTTAACAAATTCTTTGAACGATATGAAAGTAAAAATTCCTGATTTTGTAAAACAAATTCAGGAAAATCCTTCAATAGTTTATTCAATGGCTGCTTTTTCAACTTTGAAAGAAAAGGGAATTGATAATGCGATCTCAATTCTTGAACGAGGATTAAAGAAGAACCAGCACGATCAAGCGATCCTATTAAACCTTCTTGAAATGTTAAATCTCACTGGAAAAAGTGAAAAAATTGAAGGATTATTGGAAAAACTCAATGGATATCCACTTATAAATCAATCGTCATCCCTGCTATGCCTTTTAGGTGAAATTGCCTTAGCTCGCGGAGAGGAAATAAAAGGCGCTCAATACTTGTCTGCAGCACTAAAACTTGCGCCTGAAGATTTAAGAATTAAGACTTTACAGGCAAGGATCGTGGCGATCAATGGGAATGCAAAGGATGCAAAACAAATCCTTGACGAAATTATTTCGGTAATTGACAAAACCAATCAAGAAAAAATAGTCCAGGCAACTGAAAATTATATATACGGATCAAGATATTGGCTTGCCAAAGCAGTGTTGGATTTGAAGGAAAATAAAAAAGCACTTGAGATATGCCAGCAGGAAATTTTGCGGTTCGGTTACCTTCCACCGCTCGTTAATCTGTTCTTATCTGCCTATGCTGCAGAACTAGAAAACGAGTTTATTTTGCACGAAATAAAAGCTAATAGCTATTTCGATGAAACCAAGGATGAATTTCAGAAAATCTTCACTCAAATTATCGAAAACCGGGCAACTTCGCATAGTGAAAGCAATTTTCAGAATGAAATGATCAATAAATGCCGAATATTTTTGGAAAATGATCTTAATGCCCTAGCGGAAGGTGAAAAACTCAATTCGGACCCTGATCATATCAACTCGAAAACCTATGCAATCTTCAAATTAAAAGGACTGGAAGCAGCAGAAATTGCATTTAACTCGTTTACAACCGATGAAAATAATGAGTTATTCCTTGCAGTTCTGGAAAAAGATCTGAGCCCTGAGAAATCTTTGATCCATCTGCAGAGATCCATGCGAACAAGCTCACCAGACGCTATTCGCAATGCATTATTAGCAGCTATAGAAAGAAACCTGGGAAATTTTTCTGAAGCTTATGCAGCTATTTGTTTAGCATTGGAAACATGCCCCAATGAGTACGAATGGCAAGTTATGGCTGGCGACCTGTGCCAATTGAATGGTGACTTGCATGCGTCAATTGGACATTACCAACAAGCTCAAAGCATAAACCTCACTAAAAGCATTCATAAGCAAATCGATTCTCTTTATTTAACCTTGGGAACTCCAGAAGCAATTCCGATCCTTGAAATGCAATTATCACAGAATCCCAATTTTGATCAGACCATTCAACTTGGAAAGATATATATTAAAACCGGAAATTATCGAAAAGCAGTTAAAGTTTTTGAGTCGGCAATAAACAATTTTCCGCAAAAAGCTGATTCATATTATTGGCTGAGCGAAATAGCTTTAAATCTTGAAAACCCTGGTAAAGCTCTGGGAAACATTGAGTATGCGATATTAAGGGATGGTTTAAATAGCCTGTATCTATGCAAAAAAGCAGAAATAATCTACAAAATCAAGGGGTTTCCGCAGGCAATAAGTTATTTAGATGAGGAGCTTGAAAAAAAGGAAAATAATGACTTTTTATTACTCAAATACAAAGTCAAATTGATAACTGAACATGATGGCGAAAAAGAAGCTTTAAAAGTACTTAATTTAGCTATCAGCCAAACAGAAATTCCCCAATTAATGCTTGAAAAAGCCAATTTAGAACTACGATTGGGAAAATTAAATGAATCCGAGCTTATTGCAGAAAAACTATTGGAAATCAATGAAGTAAAAGCCGAAGCGCTTGCATTGCTGGGAGCTATTTCAAAGACAAAAGGAGAATTCGATCGGGCGATCGATTTTTACGTTAAATCCATTGAAGCTGATCCATTTTCAGTGGAAAAATTTGTTCAACTTGCCGAAATCTACCATGACAGGAAAGAGTTTAAGAACGCGACAAAGACACTTGAAGATGGAATGCGGTCAAATCCTGGCAACTTTGAACTTCTTTACCGGACAGGTTTATATTTTTACCAGCAAGGAGGATACAATGAGGCTGGGAAATTTATACGGGAGGCGATTAAAATTAAACCTGATCATCGCGAGTCAAAAGAATTATTAGGTTTATTGGATAATGTATTAGCGGTAAGAAATTATTCATTTGCTGACCAAATTACGGAATAAGAAATCATCACCATGAAATTTTCAAGAAGCGATTATGAAAAGATTGTAGTTGCAGGGCTAAAGGTCGGCGAATTTTCATTTCTTAAAGACCTGATAAGCACCTGGTTATCTTTTTATCCCAATGATCTGCGAAGCGAGTTTTATCTATCAAACATAGCATTTTTGCAGGATGAGCCAAATAATGCAATCGAAAAACTCTCAAGTTTACTTTTGCGAGATCCTGAATATGTTGAGGGGTTTGAACTCTTAAGCAAGCTTGATGGCGTACAAGACAGGAAAGCGGTTGCTTCATTCATCCATGTTTTATCAGGAAAGATCACTGATATTTCTTCCATCTTTCCCTGGGCAGTCACTTTGCGCGCTGTCAGAAGCGGTATCCGGAAAGGGGAATATGCTCATTCAGAAACACTTTTGCGAAACTTGCTTGGTCAGGAAAATAATAACCCCTTAGTTGCAATTGAGCACTGCAGATTATCTTCAATAAAAGACGAAAGCCCTTTATTCCGTCACCTTGCCGAAATTTATAGCAGCCGATGGCCTGATTGCCTTCAATTTAAGGTTTTTACAGCTATGGCAATGCTAAAGACCAAAGAAGAAGCGGAAGCTGTAAGAACGCTTCATGCCTGCATATCACTTGATCCTGAGGGGATTGTTGCAAAAAGGATGCTAGGAGGTGGACATGAATTTCTTTCTCTTTGGCAAGATGATCAAGCAATCGATCTCAATTCCCAAATTCCCTCAAGCATTGCTGTAGCGCTGAAATGGAATTTGCTCCCAGAAGGTAAAAAATGCAATTCATATGCCAAGTCTTCCGAAGATATGACTTCGGAAGCGGAAGCAAGAAAAGCATCCGAAAATAGATATCGGTTCACCAAAGAAAAGAAAGAAAAATCAAGCGGAACTCCTGTTTATGTGATCCTTTCAACATACTCGGGAATGGAGCGCAAGTACGGCAAAAAAACCACTGAATTTATCTTCAATCAGTTAGAAGAACTCGCAAAGGTTGTTAATTCAAAATCAAGCTGGGAAGCGATCACCTTTTTTCCTGACGATTTTGGCTCAACGAATAAATTCGGATTGGATCCAATCAAATCGGTCAATGCCTGGCAGATAAAACTTGCCATAAATGACCTTGAAATCCTCCTCCAGAAGCAATCCAAAATGATCGGGGCAGTCTTGATCGTGGGGGGAAATGAAATTGTTCCTTTCCATAACCTGCCAAATCCCACAGATGATTCCGATAAAAGTGTTCTATCTGATAATCCTTACAGTTCTGCAAGCGGAAACTATTTGCTATCAGAATGGCTGGTTGGGAGATTACCTGACGAAGCTGGAAGTGATCCCGGCTTGCTTCTTGAGCAGATCCGCCAGATCATTAATTTCCATAAATCACGGTCAAAGAGCTCTTCGTTATGGGATCACCTTTTTTCAGGTAGTGCAGTTAATTTCGATCTACAAAGAATGTTTCGCGATCTGTTTAACGCTCCAAAAGACTTTGGATATTCTACTGCTGTTTGGAGAAGGTCATCTCTGGCTGCATTTCGACCGCTGGGAAAAGGTTCTGAGCTGCGGGTGACGCCGCCTTATGATTCTGACACAATTGATGTGGATAACCTGATGAAAGCCAAGTGCGGGTATTTCAACCTTCATGGGCTTGCTGAAACACCTGATTGGTATGGACAGCGTGATTTCAGTGAATTGCCAACTGGTCCAGATTTTCCGGTCGCAATCAGTGCAAACCAAATTGAGAAGGTCCGCAATAATGTTGACCTGGTTTTTTCTGAAGCATGTTATGGCGCAAATATCATCAATAAAACAACCGATAATTCAATGGCGTTAAAGCTCATTTCTGTAAATTGCCAGGGTCTGGTTGGTTCTACATGTATTGCATACGGTTCTGTCTTTACACCTTTGATCGGTGCTGACCTGCTGGCTTTCATTTTCTGGAAATATATTAAAGACGGATATTCTTTTGGTGAATCCTTGCTTCAAGCGAAGATCGGCTTGATCAAAGTTATGAATCAAAGACAAGGGTATCTGGACGGTGAAGACCAAAAAACGCTGATCTCCTTTGTTTTGTATGGCGATCCATTAGGATACCTTGAAGAAAATATTTATCTCGACAAAAAGCCTCTGGCACGCACCTCGGAAGAAAAAGAAATAAAGACAATAAGTGACCAGGATCTTATGTTAACCAAGAGTCCCAGGCTTTCAAAGAATCTTTCCAAAGAACTTGATGAAATAATGCAAAGTTACATTCCAAGCCTGAATAATGCAGACATAAAAATTCGCGAACATAAATTCCGAGTTAAAAAGCTCATGCATTCCGGGAGAAATATCGGTTCGGATGATTCTGAAAAAACAGAGGAAGTTGATATCACACAAGTGATGGTCAGCCAAAAGACACGAGTTGCCAGACTGATGCATGAACAATATGCCAGGATCACCATGGATGAGACTGGAAAGGTCATCAAATTAGCTGTATCCCGCTAAGATCGTTTTCATTGCACTTTATTTCATTTATAATTTCAACCTATATTTTCTTTTAAGAGGAATAATTGCCCAAAATGAAGACAGGTAATCAAATCCGCCAGGAATTCATCGATTTCTTTAAAAGCAAGGGGCATCAATTTGTGCCATCATCTTCACTTGTACCGGGAGGAGATCAGACACTTTTATTTACAAACGCCGGAATGGTTCAGTTCAAGGATGTTTTTCTCGGAGCGGATAAACGCAATTACACACGGGCAGTAAATTCTCAAAAATGTATGCGGGTTGCCGGAAAGCATAATGACCTTGATGATGTCGGCCGCGACGATCTTCACCATACCTTTTTCGAAATGCTGGGGAATTGGTCTTTCGGAGATTACTATAAAAAGGATGCGATCGCCTGGGCATGGGAATTACTAACCGATTTCTGGGGAGTGGATAAGTCGCGCTTGTGGGTTACCTGTTTCAAAGATGAGAAGGGGCAGGTTGAAACTGATCAGGAAGCCGCAGATAATTGGAAATTGCAACCCGGCATTAATCAGGAGCATATCTTATTTTTTGGACGTAAAGATAATTTTTGGGAAATGGCAGATACCGGACCCTGCGGCCCATGCAGTGAGGTCCATTATGATAAAGGGCCAGAGTACTGCGACAAACAGCAGGATCCAAACCATATTTGCGGTGTAAACAGCGATTGCCATCGGTATTTGGAACTTTGGAATCTTGTTTTTATTCAATATAACCGAACAAGCCCCAATAATCTTGAACCTCTGCCGGCAAGGCATGTTGACACCGGCATGGGATTTGAACGAATTGTTTCTGTTCTCCAGAATGTTGATTCCAATTACCGCACCGATCTTTTATTCCCTTTGATTGAAAAGGTCAGGGAGCTATGTGGTCAAACTGCAAAAGAACGCGATGAAAATTTCACACCATATCGTGTTGTCGCAGACCATGCGCGTGCGGCCTCGTTCTTAATTGCCGATGGTGTTGTGCCAGGCAATATCGGGCGGAATTATATTTGCCGCATGATCATCCGCCGCGCTGCACGATTTGGATCAAAATTGGGATTAACGGAACCTTTTCTTGGAAAGATCGCCGAAATCGTCATCGAGCAATATGGCGGAGCCTATCCGGAGATCATAAAAAATCGTAAGACCATCATTAATAATTTAACCCGTGAGGAAGAACGTTTTCAGACCACGGTTGAGAGCGGCTTATCACATCTGGAAGATGCTATTCAAGAGCTGAAGAATAATGGTAAATCAGAATTAGATGGCAAATTGGCTTTTGATCTTTATGCGACGCACGGATTACCGTTAGAGATCACCCGGGATGTTTTGCGTGAGAGAAACCTTGAAGTCGACCAAAAAGGCTTTTTTGATGCAATGGAAGAACACCGATTAAATTCAGGTGCAGGCAAGGAATTTGGCCCAATGGGCGGGGAAGACGCCGAGTTCTATTCAAAACTTGGAGAAGAACTTAGAAAAGAAAAGCGGTTAACTGAGCTTGGTGTGAAATATGATCCTTACAACCTATCAAAAACCGATTCAGAAATCGTTGGATTAATTGCCGATTCTGATTCCGTAAAGGAAATTTTAGAAGGCCAGGAAGCAGGCATTATCCTTTCAAAAACCGGATTCTATATTGAATCCGGCGGACAGGTTTCTGACCTGGGTGAGATCGTTTCGGTTGATGGAAAAAATATTTTTGAAGTAATTGATGTGCGAAAACCTGCTCCCGGGATCATCGTCCATCTAGGAAAAGTTAAGCAGGGAAAATTCTCCACGAATAACCAAGTGTTTGCTGAAGTTGACCAGAAGAGACGACAGGACATCATGCGGAACCATACCGCAACACATTTGCTGCATGCCCAGTTGCGTAAGGTGCTGGGCGAGCATGTCAGGCAGGCAGGGTCGCTGGTCGCACCAGATCGGTTGCGGTTTGATTTCACCCATCCATCTGCTCTAAGCCAAAATGAACTCCGGCTGATCGAGAGAGGCATCAACGAAGAAGTATTGAATAACTATGCTTTAACTATCACACAAAAAAAACTCTCGGAAGCCCTTGAAGAGGGAGCAATGGCGCTTTTTGGAGAAAAGTATGGAGAAGAGGTAAGGACAATCGCCATTGGCGGAGAAGCGCCATTTTCTTATGAACTTTGCGGCGGTACTCATGTGTCGGAAACATCAGAGATTGGCACCTTCCTCATAATCAGTGAGGGAAGTGCTGCAGCGGGAATCCGAAGGATCGAAGCTATTACCGGACGAAAAGCTTATGAACTTGTTTCCAGCCGATTACAGAACCTTGCCGAGATAAAGACTCTGCTGAATTCATCTTTTGATGAGGTTGTTCCTTCGACTGAAAAATTGATACGCGAAAAAGATGAATTGATGAAAGAAATCTCAAGATTTTCTGCCACAAAAGCGAAAACTGAATATCAGGCAGCAAAATCAAATGTACGTCAAATCGGTGGAAGGACCGTATTAACTCTTCTTCTTGAAAACTCGGATCAAGATACAATGCGAGAATTAGCAGATAATTTCAGGAAAGATTTTTCATTGGGTGTTGCAGTATTTGCCAACAGCGATGCGTCCGGAAATATTCAATTGATCTCAACCGTAACAGACAATATGATCAAGGAAGGCATGAATGCCGGGGCGATCGTAAAGAAGATCGCAGCTGAGATCGGCGGGAGCGGCGGAGGGCGACCACAGTTAGCTCAGGGCGGCGGGATTGATCTTTCACGCCTGAAAGAAATCTTTGAAAATATTGGCGATTTCATATAAAAATAAAAACGCCGCTGAATCTCAGCGGCGTCTTTGATCAATCGTTTTCCGACCTCCAGCAGCACAAGACCAGATCCCTGGCAGCTTTCACTTCATCAAGCCTGCCAACGGGGGTATTGTGCGGCGCATCATGCAGAAATTCAGGATTTTCATGTGCTTCTTTGGCGATCAGCAGCATCACTTTGGCAAATTCATCCAAAGTCTGCTTGCTTTCAGTTTCTGTTGGTTCGATCATCAGTGCTTCCCTGACGATGAGCGGAAAATAGTTTGTGGGCGGATGGATGCCATAATCCATAAGCCTCTTGGCCACATCCAGGGCATGGATATCCGGCAGCTCATCCCAGACGCCTTCTAAAACGAATTCATGCTTACAGGGGCGGTCATAAGGCAGGGTATATGCTTTTTTGAGGATCTCCATCAGGTAGTTAGCATTCAAAACCGCATATTCAGCTATATTTCGAAGACCCTCAGCACCGTTCATCAGTACATAAGTCAGCGCACGGACAACGACACCAAAATGCCCATGGAAAGCCTTTACCCTTCCTATGGTATCTTTTGGTTTAATGAAGCCGTAGAGCGGAGGAAGATCATCATTTCCTTCTTCGAGAATTCCAACCACAGGATCAGGCAGAAATGAAGCAAGGTGTTCAGCTACGGCAACAGGTCCAGAGCCAGGCCCGCCTCCGCCGTGTGGTGTTGAAAAGGTTTTGTGCAGGTTGATATGCAGAATGTCAAAACCAAGCAAGCCCGGTTTTAAAATGCCTAATAAGGCATTTAAATTTGCCCCATCGCCATACACCAGTCCGCCTGCGGAATGTACTATTTTGATCACTTCAAGAACATTCTCTTCAAATAATCCCAGCGTATTTGGATTGGTCAACATTAAACCGGCTGTGGTTTCATCACATACCGCTTTAAGCTTTTCCAGATCAATATTGCCGCGTTTATCCGAAGG
>Ga0172375_10004812_pt1 | contig 19766 bp, 14 predicted proteins | sample LakKiv1m_FD_114537 | JGI IMG/M metagenome (GOLD analysis project Ga0172375, IMG submission 114537) | Freshwater microbial communities from Kabuno Bay, South-Kivu, Congo - kab_092012_11.1m | ecosystem: Environmental > Aquatic > Freshwater > Lake | place: Democratic Republic of the Congo...
CCGGCAATTCATCGTGCCGGAATCGGTAAACATTACTGAAGCGGATTCAGTGGCAGTCGATCCGTTGTCCGGGCAGATATTTTTACATGGCGCGCGTCCGGATTCGGACGGAATTATCATCAAATATCAATATCTGCCGCTCAATCTGCCGATTAATAATATCATCAATCCACCGCCGCGGATTTATAGCAGCGCTAAAACAGATGAGCCGGCCATTGCTGCTTATATTTCACGCCGTGAGACCCGGTATACGACGGAAAGTTCCGATTTCCTGAAGTCCGGGACGCTTTACCGTGGCGTGACGCTCGGCAGCCAGAGCGGGCTTTCGCTGCAATCCGGCCTGAATCTGGAATTGCAAGGCCAGGTTGCGGACGACATTAACATCATCGGCACGATCACTGACCAAAATATTCCGATTGAACCGGAAGGCAATACCCAGACACTCGACGAAATCGATAAAGTCTTTATCCGGGTCGGTCTGTCGCATGAACAAATCACGTTTGGCGATTTCGAAGTGGCGTTACATTCCGGCAGCCTGGGCAATTACAGCCGCAAACTTCAGGGAATTAATATCACAAGTAACCGGTACAATATGCAAAATACCTTCGGCGGAGCGGTGACCAAAGGACAATATTATCATAATTATTTTTTGGGCGAAGAGGGCAATCAGGGTCCGTATCAACTGACCGGAAAAGATGGCGCTACCGACATTATCGTACTGGCCGGCACTGAGAAGGTCTGGATAGACGGTCATTTATTGGTGCGTGGTGAGAGCAACGATTACGTCATCGATTATTCGACGGCTGAAATTACTTTTATGACACGCCAGATTGTCACGGCTGAAGCGCGCATCAGCGTCGATTTCCAGTACTCGGACCTGATTTACCAGAAAAACATTTATCTGGCCGGCAACAGCACTAGTTTACTGGACAATAAGTTGAAAATTGAGGCGACTGCCGTGGCCGAGACCGACGATAAGGATAATCCCATCGAACTGACTCTCAGCACGGCCGACAAACGCTTGCTGAAATCGCTTGGCGACGATGCTTCGGTCGCTTATCAGAGTACGATTACCACGGATTCCGGGGGAGCCTATCTTTTAATCGATTCGATCATGGTTTTTGTTGGCGCCGGACTGGGTACTCATACGGCGACTTTCTACAATGTCGGCGAAAACGGCAGTTATAAGAAAATGTACAGCGGCGATGTGACTTACTTTGAGTATGTTGATAAAGATGCCGCCGTCACCTCGGCTGCCGATCTTGCGGAAGCCCTTTACCTGCCGGCCAAACCGCTGAAATTTCCAACCAGCCGGAAACTTGTCCATGTCAATACTGAGTGGCAGCCGAACCAAAATTTCACCGTTAAGGCCGAGGCCGCGCACTCCGAACTGGACCGGAACCTGTTTTCTGCTCTGGATGACGGCGATAATGGCGGCAATGCGGTTAATCTCGAGTCTGTTTTGAATATTCCGCTGGGTTCGGCCGGCCGGATCATTGTCAGCGGCCGCTATAAACAGGAAGAATGGACATTCGATCCGATTGACCGCAACCAGGCCGTTGAGTATCACCGCAAATGGGACCTGCCTTCCGATTCAACCAACGGCGAACGTTATTACGAAGGGCAGATTCAATATGCTCTTAATAATCTGATCATCAGTACCGAGGGCGGCGCATACGAGCGCGGTACTTTCAATTCCGGCCGGATGGCAGCCAGCGCCGCTTTCAATTATAAAATGCTGGAAACTTTTCAGATCAGTCAGGAAGTAATCCGGCGGGCTCAGACCGGAGTCGAAGACGTTATTTGGACGCGGCGCGGGCTGAAATTTGCCACCTACATCCGCAAAATCCGGCCGTTTGCCACCTTGAATTATGAAATAAAAGACGGCGATACCACCTTAACCGAGAATTTCCGCTTCCTGGAACAGGTTTATGGCTTCGGATCGGCCGGGGACGGACGTCTGACCTGGCAGGTACAGACGACTCTGCGCCGGGATGATAAGGTGGATTCCGTCACTAATGACACCTGGAAAATGGATACCTATGCCCGCAATTTCGGCCTGAACGGGCAACTCGCCGACTGGCATTCCTTTTCGGCGCAGTGGAATTTTGTCCACCGTATCAAACAATACTACAGCCAGAATACCTCAGATGTCGTAGTCGATTTACTCGATCTTTCCCTGAAACAGGAACCTCACAAACGGCCCTGGCGCTGGGAATCGACCCTGAAAATCGAGAGCCAGCAGACCGTCAAAAAGGAGTGGCGTTATTATTACGTCGGCGAAGGACTCGGCGAATATGTCTATGATTCAACCTATGCGGATTACGTTCCCGATCCGCAAGGCGACTATATTCTGCGGATCATTCCATCTTCGATTAAAGAACCGGTCACCTCTATCGAAGATGGCCTGCGCTTCCAGTTTGACGGCAGCAACCTAAAAGGTTCATTTCTGTCTAAATTGCTGAAGCCGGTCTCGACCTTGACCGACATCCGCCTCCAGCAGGAAATTGCTAAACCGGATAATGTTTTCCGGCACCTCAATACCACCGTCGATCAGGTCGATACAAACTGGGCCAATTATCGTCGGATAATCCAGCAGGATATCAGCTTGCGCACACCGGAAAGACGGGGCGACCTGCGCCTGCGGTTTTATTCTTCCGATCAGGTCACCACGGCCGATGTCCGCGGCCTCGAAAAGACCTTTACCGACGAATGGTCGCTGCGTTATCGCGGTCGATTCCTCGGAAAAACTACCATCGAGTCCGAATCCGCCGTGAAGAATTATTTACGGGAATCGGAAATCAACGTTCTTCGCGATCGCGACATCTATACCGTCCGTGAAGAACTGACTCTGTCGCGGCTGATCGATCGCATCCACCTACTCGGCGTAGAAATCTTGATCATCTCCGACCGGGAAAAAGGCCGAGATCCGCTAAAATCCCTTCTGACCGGATTACAAATGAATTATGAGCGTAAGATTACCGGTAAAGGCCGCTGGAAATTATTCACGGAACTGGATAAAGTCACGGTGACTCCCAAAGGCGAGGCGATTCCGTACGAAATGAGCCAGGGTAAAAAGGAAGGTCTGACCGTTGGCTGGGGCGCGACCGTCGAATACCGCGTCGGTTCCAATGTCAGCATCCGTGGCAATTACGAAGGCTGGAGAGAACCACAGCGGGAAGTTTATCACCTGGGCAGCTGTGAAGTGAGGGTCTCGTTTTGATGATTAGACGAAATCATATTATAATCCATCCGTTGAGTCTGATTCGTTTAATCTGCGCAGTCACTTTGTATTTTTCCATTGCTAAAAGTCAGCAGCCGGCGACGCCCCCGATCGTTTTCGGGAAAATAACAGTTTGGGCGATTGATAGCACCGCCGTTGAAGTCGCCGGGATCAACGAATATTATGCTGATCAAATGATTAGCGAGGATGCTTATGCCGGTTTAACCAAAACGATCCTGGCCGATGCGCTTCAGGAGGGTTTCCTATACCCGGTACTAACGTTGAATGCCGTTCATCCGACCATAAGTGACAACGGCACGCGTCTCAATCCGGAATTCCGGTTGGATCGCGGCGAGCGAGTCGTCATCGATACCGTGATTTACGAAGGCGCCGGACGTACGGCACCGGAGCTGTTGAGGCGTGAGTCGGCGGTTTTAACCGGGCAAACACCCGATTCGAAAAAGATCGCGGCTTTTATCGGAAATTTCCGGAATTACCCGTTCCTGAGGCTAAAATCCCAACCGGAAATCGTTCTGACCCGGGAAGGCCGGTACGGCTTAGTCGTCCAAGTGGCCGAACATTCAACTAATGGCTTTAGCGGCGTAATCGGTTATGTTCCGCCCACCGCGACGACGAAAGGGTATGTTACCGGGGAAGTTGACATTGATCTCAATAATATCAGCAATCGCGGCCGGCGTCTGAATGTTTTCTGGGCCAAACCTGACCGCAATTCCCAGCAGATTGCAATGAGTTATTTCGAGCCCTGGATTCTCAGGAGCAATTACAGTTTTACCGGCGAATTCAGCCAGGTGCTGCGCGATACGCTGGTAGTTGTGCGCGAATTTGACGCCGGGATCGGGTGGCGGATGTTCCGCCGTGGCTCGGCTTCCCTGAACTTGAATTACACGACAACCATGCCGACCGTAAGCGGACGGGAATTACTGGGCCTGACCGATCTCAGCACCCGCGGCGTCGGAATTACCGTGACATTTGATACCCGCGATTATCCCGCCAATCCGCGGAAGGGAATTTTGCTCGGCGGGAATACCTATGTCAGTCGGCGGGCGGATGACGGCGAACGCCTCTGGCAGTACCAGGCCGAATTGAATGGCGAAACAGCACTGAGTCTTGGTCATCAGTTAGTAACGTCCTGCGGGTGGAATTATAAAGGCAAATGGTTGTCTGAAGGTGCGCCGGTTTACAGCGATTATTACTGGTTCGGCGGAGCCCACAGCCTGCGCGGCTATGCCAACGATCTGTTCGGCGGCGCGGAAGTCGCCTGGCTGAGCAGTGAACTGCGCTGGTTGATCGGGAAGAACGGCCGGGCGCACCTGTTTTTCGACCAGGGTTATTATCGTTTGCCTGAGGCCGGGCCCGACAATCGTAATTATCCGCATTCCTATGGAATCGGTCTGCGGCTCGATTCCCGCGCGGGCGTTATCGGCCTCGATTACGGTTTCGGGGAAGGCGATACGTTTTCAACGGCAAAAATTCACGTTTTTCTGGAGAGCAATTTCTAATGGGACGACATAAAACCAAACACCCGGCACGTAGATCGGTAACGATTCGCTCCGACGAAGAACTCATCACCCGGGCTGTCCGGTTTCTGCAACAGCATAAAGGCGTTCCTTACAAACAGAAGCAGATCGCCAAAGAAATCGGCGTGGCAACTTCCAGGTATGTGCGCTTTAAGCAGATTTTAAAACGGCTGAGCGAAGATGGCCAAATCGAAAGTCCGCGCACCGGCTGGTTCCGGGTTCCGGATGAAACCCGCCTGCTTCAGGGAGTTATTTCATTTTCCGGAAGAGGTTTCGCTTTCGTGAAAACCGACTCCGGTGAGGAAATCTTTATCGGAACGGAGCAGACCGCCAATGCGTTGCATCTTGACCGGGTAGTGATCGAAAAATATTCGCGCACTACCAGATTACGACCGGAAGGTAAAGTAATCAAGGTAGTAGCGCGCGGCCAGAAAACATTTTTAGGAACCTTAAAGCGAAAAAATAATCGCTGGATCGTGTTGCCGGAACATCCGGCCGCCGTTGCGGAAATCGATTTAATCGAGCCGGAAGGCGGTCTGAAAGAAGGCCAGTTAGTCGAGATCGAAAGTATTGAATGGAACGATCCCCGCCAGAGGCCGCGCGCCGTTCTCAAACAGATAATCGGTTTTCCGGACGATCCACATGACGATCTGAACATCGTCATGAAGATGTTTCGTTTGAGCGACCGCTTCCCGGTAAAAGTCTTACAGGAAGCCGATCAAATCAGGAGTGGAGACTTTTCGGCCGGCGGGCGTCTGGATTTGCGCAGAAAGGAAATATTTACGATCGATCCGCCGGACGCAAAAGACTTCGACGATTCGATTTCGTTGGAGAAAAGTCCGGACGGCCACTGGCTGTTGGGCGTCCATATCGCCGACGTCAGTCATTTCGTGATAGCGGGTAGCTCGCTAGACCGGGAAGCCCGCCGGCGCGGAACCAGCGTTTATCTCGGCGAGAGCGTCATACCGATGTTACCGGAGCGCATATCGAATGAACTGGGCAGTCTCCGTCCGGATGAAGACCGCCTGACATTCTCGGCTTTGATGACTCTGGACGATAGCGGCGCGGTGCTTAATTATTCCATAGTTCCGAGTATCATCCGTTCGGTAAAACGTTTCAGTTACGAGGAAGCGCAGGCGATCCTGGACCGGCGGGAAGGTCCGCATTTCGGAACCCTTGAACAAATGCGGCGTCTCAGCCGGATTCTTTTAAAGCGTCGCAACGCGGCCGGCAGCATTGACTTTGACATACCCGAACCGGTTTTCAGAATGGGACCGGCCGGAATTCCCATCGAGGTCAAACCCTCGGAGCGGCTCGACACTCACCGATTGATAGAGGAATTTATGTTGTGCGCCAACCGGACCGTGGCTGAATTGATCGCCCTGCGGCGCAAAAAGGAAAAACTGCCGTTCATTTATCGGATTCATCCGCAACCGCCGGTCGAAGATATTACTGAGTTGTATCAGATTCTGCGGGGACTGGGACTCGGCCTGCAACAGCCGGCGAAACTGCTTCCGGCCGATTTGCAGAAAATTTTAAGCAGACTGGAAGGAATGCCGTACAAGAATTTCATCGAACAGGTCGCTCTGCGATCCATGGCCAAGGCGGTTTATTCGCATCTTCCGCTTGGTCACTTCGGACTGGCATTTCGTTATTATACGCATTTTACTTCGCCGATCAGGCGCTATCCCGATTTAATCGTGCACCGGCTGCTGAAATATTATCTGACGAATTACGACCAATCCGACTTGGCCTTTTACCGGCGTTCGTTGCCGCAGATCGCGAATCTGGCCAGCGAACGTGAAATCCAGGTTATGGAAGCCGAACGCACTTACCGCAAGATCAAGCAGGTGCGTTTCATGGCCGATAAAATTGGAAAATGGTACAAAGGCGTCATCAGCGGCGTGCGTGAATTCGGTTTTTTCGTGGAAATTTCGCAATTCCTGATCGAAGGCCTGGTGCATGTCCGGACGCTGGCAGACGATTATTACGTTTACGATGGTGAAAACCATCTCCTGCGCGGAAAACGTTCGCGGCGAACGTTCCGGCTGGGTGATGAGGTCATGGTCAGGGTGGCGGACGTTTCGGTTCGCGAGCGGCGCATCGACCTGGAATGGGGTGAATGAATCCGAACCGAAAAGTGGTATTGACGCTTTGCGGGCGATTGCGTAATTTTGAAATGATTAGATTAGGGAGCCAATAGTGAAGAAAAAATTAATCCTGATTGCATTGATGGCATTGACGCTTCTGACGAATTGCGAACGGCGCCGGACTTCTATCGGCGGAGTAGATGATGTATACGTTTTTGCGACCGATACGATCCGGGCGGTTCTCGGGCCGGCTATTGATACGACTTTTTCCTATGGTATGCGTACGCCGGAATTTCAACCGTTTTTCTTCGTCAAATGGATGCCGTTGGAGAAATTCCCGTTGCAAACCAATTATAAAAACATAATTCTGATCGCTGATCTGAACCGGAAAGACATCGCTTATGAGATCGCCCGCGGGGTGTTACCCGAGAGAAATTTTAAAGCCGCTGAATCCGATAGCGTTAATATGTTTGCCATTCCCGATAATTGGGCGAAAGATCAGATGTTCGTCCTGATCGCCGGCCGGGACATAAAGGCCATGCAAAGAAGTATTCTCGAGCAAAAGGGCTGGCTGTACGGGAAATTCGAAAAGAAATTCGAAGAGGTTCAGAGTAATTACCAGTATAACAAACTGGAGCAGATAAAACTGACTAATTATTTCTGGCAAAAATACCGTTGGACGATGCGCATTCCACGCGATTATGTCATCATCAAGGAAATGCCGGAAAAGAACTTCGTGTGGCTCGGCCGTGGTTTGCCGTATCGCTGGATTTCAGTTTCCTGGGGAGATGGAATTAAATCGGAATGGCTGACCGCCAACGGTCTTTATGACAAACGTAATAAAATTGGCGAACTTTACGGCAGTAATATGACCGAAAAGAAGTTCCTCGGTTTCCAACTTTTCAAATTCGGCGAGTACGACGCCCTCAAAATGTATGGCTTGTGGTATCATAACGAAGAGACTAAAGGCGGACCGTTTGAGACTTATGCCTTTTATGACTGGCGGACCGACCGGACTTTCGTCATCGATATGATTATGTTCGCTCCCGGCGAGAAAATGTCGGTTATGTTTCGCGGCATCGAAGTCCTCGCCAAAACCTTCACGACCGATTACACCGGATACATCAGAAAAGACCGGAACTGAGCCGGCGATTTGGCAATTATAGGGTGGTCAGTTAAATTACGGCGGAGTAAGTGGGTTTATGGAGAAAATTGCATTAATTGTCGGAAGTACCTCGGATTTAGAACAGGTCGAACCGGCCAAAAAATACCTGGATTATTTCGGACTCGACAGCGCGATCAAAGTCCTATCGGCGCATCGTCAGCATTCCGAACTGGTCGATTATATTCATCAGTTTGAGAAAAATAACGGCCGACTGATTATCGCCTGCGCCGGAATGGCCGCCCATCTGCCGGGCGTGATCGCTGCTCTGACCGCTTTGCCGGTGATCGGCGTACCGCTGAATGCATCGGCATTGAATGGCATCGATGCCCTTTATTCCATCGTCCAGATGCCGGGCGGAATCCCGGTTGGCACCATGGCGATCGGCAAACCGGGAATCATTAATGCGGTCGTCTATGCGGCCCGGATTCTGGCGCTCTCCAATCCCGGAATCAAATCCAAATTGACCGAATTTGCCGCGAAAGGCTACAAACTTAACTGAAATGAAAATACTGATAACCGGCGCTAACGGAATGTTGGGCGAAAAGTGCGCGCGATTGTTAGCGCCCCGCCATACGATTTTAGGAACCGACATTAATGAAAAACTGATTTACGATCTGCCGATCGGGTATCGTCAGCTGGACATTACCAGTTCTGGGATGGTCACGGCCATTGTCAACGACTTTCGACCGGATGCGGTTGTCAATTGTGCCGCCTATACGAATGTAGATGGCGCCGAGACCAACCGCGAACTGGCCTGGCAGGTTAATGCCGGCGGTCCGCAGAATCTCATTGCGGCATTGAGACCGTTCGACGCGCCGATTGTCCACATTTCAACCGATTACATATTCGATGGAATCAACGGACCTTATACCGAAGATGATCCGGTTAAACCGATCAATTATTACGGCGAAACCAAATTGGCGGGAGAACGAGCCGTACTGGCTTCCGGTTTACCGGCGACGGTTTTTCGCACGAATGTACTTTTCGGCAACTCGACCAATCAGGAAGCCAGTTTTGTCTATTGGGTAGTGAGGAAACTCAACCGTCGCGAGCCGATCAATGTTGTCAACGATCAGTTCGGTAATCCGACCTGGGCGGACGGCCTGGCGGAAGTGATAGACCGGGCGCTCAGCCGTCAAATACGGGGAGTGTATAACTATGCCGGAACTGACTATATCAACCGGCTGGAATTCGCCCTGCAAATTGCCGCGGTATTTAACCTGGATCCGACTCTCATCCGGGCGATTTCAACCAGTTCGCTGGGGCAGAAGGCCGCGCGGCCCTACCGGGCTGGTTTGGTTTGTGAAAAAGTGAAAACTGCATTCGGCGTGCGATTGTATACGGTAAAAGAAGCTCTGGAATCGATGAAAGGAATGACGACTTGAACTCATTAGTGATAATCCCGACCTACAACGAAAAAGAGAATATCCGGACGGTTATCGAGCGACTCCGGGCTTTAGCGGTGAAGGTCGACATTCTGATCATTGATGACAATAGCCCGGACGGAACCGCTGATATTATCCGCGATATGCAGACTAAGGATCAGCACCTCTTCATGTTGAATCGTTCCGGAAAACTGGGCTTGGGAACGGCTTATCTGACCGGATTCCGCTGGGCGCTTACCCGGGATTATGAATATATCCTTGAGATGGATGCCGATCTTTCGCATAACCCGGACGATGTTCCCAAATTGATCAAAGAATGTGAAAAAGGATACGATCTGGTGATTGGTTCGCGCTATTGTAACGGTGTGAATGTCATTAACTGGCCGATCAAGCGTCTGATTCTGAGTTACGGCGCCAATAAATATACCCGGATTGTGACCCGTATGCCAATTATGGATGCGACCGCCGGTTTTAAATGTTACCGGCGGGAAGTTCTGTCCGGCATTAATCTGGATCGCGTGAAATCCTCCGGTTATTCATTTCAGATTGAGATGCACTTCCGGGCCTGGAGCCAGGGGTTTAAGATCAGGGAAGTTCCGATCATTTTCGTCGAACGTTCCGAAGGCCGCTCGAAAATGTCCAAGAATATCGTCTGGGAAGCCGTTTTTATGGTCTGGAAACTGAAAATCTGGCGGATGTTTAACGCTTTATAGGAATGCGAATTTCCGTTATAATCATCAGCTACAACGTTAAGGAGTTTCTCCAGCAATGTATATTATCGTTGAAAACTGCCCTCGATAAATTCGAGCACGAAATTATCATCGTCGATAATGACTCGGTCGATGGCACTGTCAATATCATTCGGCAGAAGTTTCCGGAAATTATTTTATTAGAGAACCGTACCAATGTCGGGTTCGCAAAAGCCTGCAATCAGGGGCTGGCGATTGCCCGGGGTGAGTTGATTTTGTTGTTGAATCCGGATACGATGATCCAGGAGGACACTATCCGGGTCATGACGGTTTTTTTCGATAATCATCCTGAAGCGGGTGCTGCCGGTTGTAAAATATTAAACGCCGACGGAACGCTGCAGTTAGCCTGCCGGAGGACTTTTCCGACGCCGTCCGTGGCTTTACCAAAATTGCTCGGCCTGAGTCGCATATTCCCGAAAGTAAAAGCCTTTTCCAGTTACAATCTGACCTATCTCGATCCCGATCAGATGACGGAAGTGGATGCCGTCAGTGGCTCGTTCCTGATGCTCAGAAAGGCCGTTTATGCGCAAATCGGCGGCCTGGATGAGGATTATTTCCTGTATGGCGAAGACCTGGATTACTGCTACCGTATTAAGGCCGGCGGTTGGAAGATATTTTACGTGCCAGATACCAAAATCATTCATTATAAAGGCGAGAGCACTAAACTGGCATCCTTCGATAATTTCATCGTCTTTTATCGGGCGATGGATATTTTTGCGAATAAACATTTTGGGAAGAGTTATTCGATCGCTACCGATATAATATTCAAATTTGGTATTTTTTCCCGGGGTCTGATTTCATTCTTCGTAAGAATTTTTCGTAAGCGAATCGTCATGTTCGTTGACGGGGTGGCGTTAAGTGTGGCGATTTTGGTTGCCCACCATCTACAGCCACATCCGTTGCCCGGTTATTCGTCATTATTATCGATGCTGATTTTTTATTTACTACTCTGGTTAGGCACGGGATATTCCATCGGTTTGTATGATCGCCGGGAACTATCATATTCGCGGGCTGTGGTAGCGTCGGTACTCAGTTTCATTGGTTCATTGATATTTAATTTGGTATTCAAACATTTTATTTATTCTCCACACATGTTGCTGTGGAGTTTTATTATTGCGACGCTTTTTCTGCCGGGCTGGCGCGTGATTTTGCTTTTCCTGCAACGTCGCAGGCTGATTCAACCGGCGTCTTCCTTATCCAAGGCCTTACTTTCGCGCCGTACGATTATCGTCGGTGCCGGTAAGGAAGGGGAGCGCATTGCCCGTAAATTGAAATCACATATCGAACATGGTTTTGAAATCCTGGGTTTTGTAGATAAAAATTATAGCAAGGAAGAAATCGCCGGTTTTCCATTCCTGGGACTGATCAGCGATCTCCCTGAAATTATCCGGATCAATCACGCCACCGAAATTATTTTTACCACCGATCGCTTCAACAATGACGATATTCTTGGAATCGTGGATGGCATCAAGCGCTTTCGCACGAATATCAAAATCGTACCGCGTCACCTGGATTATATTTTAGGGAAATCCAGCGTTGAAAATATCGAAGACATACCGCTCGTAGATGTCGATTATAATCTCTTTCATATGGGCAACCGGATCATCAAACGCATATTTGACTTATTCGTTTCCATATCGGCTGTGATTGTAGGAGCGCCGTTCGTATTGCCGATCGCCTTCCTGATTGGCTATAAATTTCAGACTACCGAATTTATTGGCGTTGACGGACGTTCTATCAAAGCCCTGACGTTGGTCAAAAGGAATGGCAACCATATTCATCAGTTTTTTAACCGCTTTCCGTTGTTGTTCTCTGTTATTAAAGGCGACCTTAGTCTGGTAGGCAGTGAACTGATCGCAGTCAATAATGACCAGCGGAATCTGCGTTACAAGCCGGGTCTGACCGGCCTGTTCCGCCTGAGCAAGAATCATCGGACCGATGAAACCGATCGGCAGAATTTCGAGCTGTTTTATATGCAGAATCACTCCTTGTTCTTAGACGTCGAAATAATATTAAAAACCATTCTAAAAATATGAAAACACGATGGGTGAAATAATCCTGGATTTTGAAAAACCGATTATCGACCTTGAGAAAAAAATAGAAGAGCTCAGGGATCAAAGTGCGACCAGCGGAGTAAATCTAACTCCTGAGATCGAAAAACTGAAGATCAAACTTAACCGTCTGATCCAAAAAACCTATTCCGGTTTGACCCGCTGGCAAAGAGTTCAACTCGCGCGACATCCCGACCGTCCGTATACGCTGGATTATGTCAAACGCATCTGCACGGATTTCATCGAAATCCATGGCGATCGGTTTTTCGCTGACGATAAAGCCATCGTTGCCGGTATGGCCACCATCGCTACCTATCAAGTCATAATAATTGGGCAGCAGAAGGGACGGACGACCAAGGAAAACCTGTTTCGCAATTTCGGCATGATGCACCCGGAAGGATACCGCAAAGCCCTGCGGGCTATGAAGCTCGCCGAGAAATTTCACCGGCCAGTCATTACCCTGATCGATACCCAGGGCGCTTTTCCGGGAGTGGGCGCCGAGGAACGCGGTCAGGCGGAAGCCATCGCCAGAAATTTGTTCGAAATGGCGCGGCTGAAAACCCCGATTATTTCCGTGGTGATTGGCGAAGGCGCCAGCGGCGGGGCGCTCGGGATTGGCGTCGGCGATCGCATTCTCCTGCTGGAAAATACCTGGTATTCCGTTATCACACCGGAAGGGTGTGCTTCGATTTTATATCGCGACAGTTCCAAAGCTCCGCTGGCGGCCGAATCCATGATGGTGACCGCCCGCGATCTCGAAAATCTGGAAGTCGCGGATGAAATCATTCCCGAACCGACCGGCGGAGCCCATCGCGATCCCGACGCTATGGCCGCGACTCTTAAAACCGTACTCCTGAAATATTTAGCCGAACTTACCGCGATTCCCGTCGCTGAGCTGGTGAACCAGAGAATCGAAAAATACGCCGGAATGGGAACCTGGAAATCGGATGGCGCTAAATCGTCAACCAACTAGGTGGCACAAAACTTGGGCGGAAGCTATGTACGAACATCAACACCAATTGCGAGTCAGATACCGAGATGTTGATTTCCTGGGAGTAGTTTATTATTCACGCTATCTGGAGTATTTTGAGGCCGCCCGCGATGAGATGATGCGCGATCTCGGTCTGCCGTACGGCGAATTTGAAGAACAAGGTTATGCTATGCCGGTGGTTGAAGCCCATTGCGTTTATCATCAAAGCGCTCATTTTGATGAGTTGCTGACTATTTTCAGCCGGATTACGGAAATGCCACAGGCGCGTCTGAAAATTGAATATGAAATCTTCCGTCCCGACGAAAAAACTCCCCTGGCCACCGGCTACACCATTCATGCTTTTATCAAAAAGAGCGGACCGGCGATCCGTCCGCCTAAAAGTTTCGTTGATCTGATACGGAATAAGATATTAAAAGAGGAATTGGGGAATATTTGAAAAATGAATAAAGGTTTACTGATTACATTTGAAGGCATCGACGGATCGGGAAAGACCACCCAGATCCGGCATTTTATCGAAAATCTCAGGAACAGTGCGATTCCGCATATCCTGTTCCGTGAACCGGGTGGGACGCCGATCGGTGAAAAAATCCGCGCAATACTCTTAGACAAATCCAATACCGGGATGTGTGCCATTACCGAATTGTTACTGTATTCGGCCAGCCGGCATCAGCTCAGCCAGGAGTTAATCCGTCCGGCGCTGGATTCCGGAAAAGTCGTCATCTGCGACCGCTTTTATGATTCCACCACGGTTTATCAGGGATACGGCCGCGGTATCGACCTGGATTTTATTAAAGCCCTGAATCGGATCGCTACTGGAAACCTGATTCCGGATCTGACCTTTGTTTTCGATATACCGGTTGAAGAGCGCGCTCAGCGCTTCGGCACGCGGGATTTAGACCGGCTTGAGCAGGAAGATCAATCGTTTCAGGAAAAAATCCGGCAGGGCTTTTTGCGGCTGGCGGAACTCGAGCCGGCCAGAATTTTATTGATTGATGGAACCAAAACGGCAGAGTCAATATCTAAGGATGTGTGGCTGAGTTTTGAAAAGTTAGTAAAAAGGATTGAAAAATGAAGTTGACTCAAGGAAAAACGATCCGGATCTGGATGGCCGTCCTGATCTCAGTTTCGCTGTTGCTGGCATTTTCGGCCACCGATATTTACAAGGAAATTTCCGATTCATATAAACTGTACAATGCCGTTTACCGTCAAATATTATTGAATTACGCCGATCCGATCGACGCCGCTGCCATGACGGAAAGCAATATCCGGAATATGACCCGCGATCTTGATCCGTACACTGTATTAATGACGGACGAGGAGAAAGAACCGTTGGATATTCTTTCGAAAGGCGAATACGGCGGAGTCGGCCTGCGGATCAGCCTGCGCAATGATACTCTGACCGTGATATCGCCGATTGACGGCAGCCCTGGCAAAAAAGCCAATATTCTGCCCGGCGACCAAATCCTGAAAGTCGATACGACGTCAACCATCGGACTGGACCTGAATAAATCGACCCGCATGATCCGTGGAACCGTGGGAACCAAAGTCGAATTATTGATCCGGCGACCCGGCGCCGGTGATGATAAGGTTTATATTCTGGAACGCGCTAAAATCCCGGTCAATGATGTTTACTATGCCGATTACCTCACAGATGGAATAGGCTATATCAAATTAGCCGAGTTTTCCAAAGGCGCCAGCGCCGAAGTCCGGCAGGCGATCGAAAGCCTGAAAAAGCGCGATCAGCTTGTGGCTTTGCTACTGGATTTACGTGGCAATCCGGGCGGTCTGCTGGATGAAGCTCTTGCCGTGGCGGAGTTATTTACCCAGCCGGGCGATACGCTCCTGCTGACCCGCGGCCGTAATGAAAATGCCAATCATGTTTTTCTCGCTAACCGTAAACCAATCCTGGATAAATCTGTCAAGGTTGCTATCCTGGTAGATGGCGGCAGCGCTTCCGCCAGCGAAATTGTCGCCGGTATCGTCCAGGATCTGGACCGTGGGATCGTCGTCGGAGCGCCGAGTTTCGGGAAAGGCCTGGTGCAGACGGTTTTCCGGATCGATAAGGAACATTCGATCAAGATTACAACCGCCAAGTATTACATTCCGAGCGGTCGTCTGATCCAGAAGCCCGATTACATCAAGAATCCGAAGCTGATTGCCGGGGAAATTCCGCAGGATTCGATTTACTATTCCCATAATCGCCGCCTGATGAAAAGTAAAGGCGGGATTACTCCCGACATTGCCGTGAAAGTCGAATCTCAGCCGGAGTTTGTCACCGATCTGTGGCGTCAAAATCAGTTTTATGCCTTTGCGGTGAAATATAAGACCGAAAATGGGCAAATACCGTTGGCAATTGATGATATTATTGTCGATAAATTCAAAGATTATATCAAGTATTCCGGCTTCAAATACACTGAGAAAAACGATAAGAAAGTCCGGGAGATCGAGAAATTGATTGCAGACGATGTCCGTCTGAAAAATGTTCAGATCGATTTAAAGCCGGTTTATGCCGTCTTCGATTCGCTGAAAAATGCGGAATTCAGTACGAACCGTCCACTGATCCGGCGGAGTCTCGAAAGTCAGTTCGCATTGCTTGGCGGTGGCATCGCCGGACAGGTTAAAGCCGACCTGAAATATGACCGGGTTATCACGGAAGCCATCCGGTCGCTTGGCAATGATGAAGAATATAAGACCACATTAGGATATGCCTATTAATACAAGGAGGTTTGGAGTTGAAAAACCGGATTCGGGTTTCAATAATCATTTTCATAGTTGCAGGATCGATGCAAATTAGCCGGGCCGATACGACCACCGTGCTGCCTCAGATCAGGGCTATTGTCGATCAGGTGCGGGAGCAATATTCGCCCGATAACCGGGTTTCGGTCTGGTCGGTTAAAGCTGAATATATTGATGGTGTTTATCTAATCAGCGGCGAAACCGATCAGCGGGAGGCGCTTCCGGTTTTGAAGTCCAAAATAAGCGCCGCGTTTCCCGGCGAAAATATTGAAACCCGGATTTTAGTGCTTCCGGACGATACCATGCCGGAGCAGAACTTCGGAATTATCATAAATTCAGTTGAGTCGCTCCGCAGCGGCCCATCAGTTTATAAGGATCAGGTCACGCAAACCTTACGGGGCCTGACCGTTGAGATACTGAAACAAGACGATGAATGTTATTTTGTACGGACTGATGACGGCTATCTGGGTTGGATCGATGATGACCGGGTCGCAATCGGCGGCGATTCACTGAAAGTGGTTTGGGCCCAAATGCCGAAAGTCGTTTTTGATGACATCGAGGGCGTTATCTATTCGGCTGCCTCCCAAAAATCCCAGCCGGTCGCCGACGTCGTACTCGGCAACCGGATGAAATTAGTTGGTAAACGCGGACGCTGGACGGCGGTTGAATTGGCCGACGGCCGCAAAGGTTTTATCCCTTCCAAACAATTGGTGTCCGAATCCGAATACCTGGCGCGAACGCCCTCGGCGGAAGAGGTCATCGCCACCGCGAAGAGTTTACTGGGACGGCCATACTCATGGGGTGCGGCTTCTCCGAAAACGTTGGATTGCAGTGGGCTGACGCAAACCTCGTACCGGCGATATGGTGTGATTTTACTGCGGGATGCCAGTATGCAGGTCACTCAGGGCAAAGCAGTCGATCTGGCGGATTTCCCAAATCATCTAAAATCGGGCGATCTCTTGTTTTTCGGTTCGAAACCGGGACGGATCACGCATACCGGAATTTATATGGGTGACTCGCAGTTTATTCATTGCTCCGGTCGCGTGAAGATCAACAGCTTCAGAGACGGAGATGTCAATTTCAGCGCATATCTCCTGAAACGGCTGCAACAGGTCAAACGGATTATTCCCGAATAGAATTTATTTCTCATATCCGGCCGGTTTGGATAACCGAAGGTGGCGATTCAGTCCGCCTGTAAATTTTTCTTGAATCTTGCAATTTTATTAATTATAATTCCGGCAGGTATTTTATTGAGTCGTTTGAATGTATCTAAATTACACCTGCCGAAAACTGTAATAATCAAATCAGAAAAGGAGTCCTGAATGGAACGAATTGAAGTTGAAACCCGGGTTAAAAAGGTCGTTGCCAGCCTTTTAAAGATTAATCTGGCCGAAGTGACGGACAACGCCAATTTTATCTTTGATCTGGGAGCCGATTCGATGCAAAGCCTCGAATTGGTGGCGGCTTTCGAAGAGGAATTTGATATTGAACTCGATCAGGATAAAGCTCTGGCCGTTCAGACTGTCGCCGACGCAGTCAACTTCATTTCCGGTTACGTGGATTAAGCCGGGGATTCCCTATGGAACGCAGTCAGTTACACCAGAAAAATCTGGATAAAATATTTTACCCGGATTCTGTGGCAATCGTCGGTGCTAATAAAGTTCAGGGAACCGTTCCGGGTGATCTGCTGCTCAATTTGGCGAAGAGCGATTTCAACGGAATAATTTTCCCGGTCAGCCCGCGTGAAAAATTTATCGCCGGGATTAAATCGTACCGCTATGTACTCGATATTCCCGATCCGGTCGATCTGGCTATCATTGTCTTCCAGGCTTCGGTCGTCAACCTGGCCCTGGAACAATGCGGGCAAAAAGGCATCAAGTCAGCGATCATTATTTCGGCCGGTTTTAAGGAAGTCGGCGGTGGCGGTGTCGATTTGGAAAACAATCTGAAAGCGATTGCCAATAAATACGAGATGTCATTCATCGGGCCGAATTGCCTGGGAGTCATCAACACCGACCCGCGCTCGAAGCTGAATGCTTCGTTCGCCCGCAACATGCCGGAAGAGGGCAGTATCGCATTCCTTTCCCAAAGCGGGGCGCTTTGCACGGCAGTGCTCGATTATGCCCGTGCCAAGGAAATCGGATTTTCCAAGTTCATCAGCTTCGGCAACAAGGCCGACATCAGCGAAATCGATCTGTTGCATTACCTGAAAAATGACCCGAAGACCAAGGTCATCCTCGTTTACCTGGAAGAAGTGACGAACGGCGTGGCTTTGATGAAAGTCGCCCGCGAGATCATTCACGATACCGGCAAACCGATCCTGGTCATGAAAGCCGGACGGACGAGCGCCGGAGCCAAAGCTGCCGCCTCCCATACCGGTTCATTAGCCGGTAGCGATCAAATCTGCGACGCCGCCTTCAAACAGGCCGGGATCATCCGGTGCGACAATATCGAAGAGATGTTCAATAAAGCCACGGCCTTTGCCTATCAGCCGGCCCCGAAAGGTAACCGCGTCGCGATTGTCACGAATGCCGGCGGTCCGGGCGTGCTGACGACTGACGCAACGATCCATGAAGGTCTGGAACTGGCGCAATTCAGCGACGCTACCAAAGAGGAATTTCGCAAGAATCTGCCCAAGACCGCCAATATCAACAATCCGGTCGATGTTATCGGCGACGCGCGCGCCGACCGCTATAATATTGCGCTCTCGGGCGCTTTTGAGGACTCGGGCGTCGATGCGGTTTTCACGATTCTGACGCCGCAGTCGATGACCGACATCGACCTGATCGCGCGTGAAATCGCCAAGGTTTCCAGCCATTACGACAAACCGGTTTACGCCTCGTTTATGGGGGAGGCGGATGTGGCGGTCGGGGTACATTCCTTGCAACGCAACCGGATTCCGCATTATCTTTTACCGGAATCGATGGCCAAATCCATGGCGACGGTCTATAAATTCAGTCAACTCGCCGGAATCAACGGGGCAGAGCCGGTCGTTTTCAAAGATGTGGATAAGGAAACCGTCGACGCGATTTTAATGGGAGCCAAAGCCGCCGGGAAGAGTTTTCTGACCGAGGAAGAAGCCGTCAAAATCCTGGCGGCCTATAAATTACCGGTACTCGAAAGCACTCTGGTCAATTCCGCAGAAGAAGCCGTAAAAGTCGTCACCCGGATCGGATTTCCGGCGGTTATGAAGATCATGTCGGACGACATCGTTCACAAATTCGACGTCGGCGGAGTTCTCTTAGATATTAAAACGGCCGGAGAAGCCGAAGAAGGTTTTACCAAAATCATGGACTCGGTCAAAGCGCATCTGCCGACCGCTCATCTGAAAGGCGTTTTAATCCGGAAGATGATTCCCGCCGGCGAAGAGGTCATCGTCGGCGGGAAACGCGATCCAGCCTTCGGCGCCGTCTTGATGTTCGGGCTGGGCGGTATCTTCGTCGAAGTCCTGAAAGACGTCACTTTCCGGATAGCGCCCCTGAGCCGGAAGGATGCCGCCGAAATGATTTCCGGCATCAAAGCGTTTCCGCTGCTGAATGGCGCCCGCGGTCGAACCCCGCGCGACCTCGCAGGTATTACAGATGTTTTACTGCGGCTCAGCCAGATGGCAACTGATTTCCCGCAGATTCGCGAGCTCGATATCAATCCGCTGATTGTACTGGATAAAGCTGCCGGTTGTTACGTGGCCGACGCCAAGATCATGCTTTAAATTGCTTTACTCGCCGGAACGAGTAATTATTTGACAAGAACGAACAACAGAAAGGAGTTTTGCTATGAGGATCATTATTCATGAGAGCTATGATCGTTTAAGTGAATGGGTAGCCCATTACGTGGCCGC
>Ga0172375_10004813_pt1 | contig 19765 bp, 20 predicted proteins | sample LakKiv1m_FD_114537 | JGI IMG/M metagenome (GOLD analysis project Ga0172375, IMG submission 114537) | Freshwater microbial communities from Kabuno Bay, South-Kivu, Congo - kab_092012_11.1m | ecosystem: Environmental > Aquatic > Freshwater > Lake | place: Democratic Republic of the Congo...
CTTCAGAAGATCCAAGGCCTTTACGACGAGGAAATGATCCGTCGTATCCTGGAATCCCGCGAACATACCTAATTCTTCTAATGAAGCTTGTTCATGCGCTGCATATCTTTGATCTGGCGCTTTTGATCTTCCATGAACTGTTTTTGTTGCTGCTGCTGGGACTGCTGGGAGGATTGCTGGCTTTTATAATCTTTCAGTTGTTGGCGGTAGTCATCCATGGCTTGTTTACGTTTGTCATCGATCTTCTGCGGAGAAAAATCACCATAATCGGCTTTGATGCCTATGATGTTGCGGTGCCTTTGCTGCAAGTAGCTCATGGACATGCCAAGCCCCCAAATAAACACAAAGGAGCAAATAAAGAGTATGATCAAGCCTTTCATACTTTAAGTATAAACAAAAGAATGTCTTATAGCAACTGAAAACCCCTACTTTTCGGTTGAATTGGCCAAGGATTTATGAAATACTAAGGTTGTTTTCTCACCCCTTTAGTCGGAAAAATATGCAAGAGCAGAACTCTTTAAAACTTAATTTGGGTTGTGGCGCCACAAAGCTTACCGGCTTTATCAATATTGATTCTGTCAAAGAATTCGATCCAGACCTCTTGCATGATATTAGCCAGCCATTGCCTTACAGCGATTGCTCGGTCGATGAAATTATTGCTGATGGATTACTTGAGCATTTTGATAAATATATTCGTTTTGTTGTCTTCTGCGAATGGGCTAGGGTATTGAAGGTCGGCGGGACAGTGAACGTGAGCGTTCCTAACGTGAAAAAGCTGTTGTTCCGGTATTTTAAATTTGGCTTTGAGAAATTCGTTGATACGGCGTTCGGCGAAAACATGCTGGGCTCTGAAACCTACATCGGGCACTTTGGCAACCACAAGTGGGGCTATTCTAAGGATTCGCTGGAGGCTTTTGTGCGGCTTTTTGGGATCGAGCCGGTAAAAGTCGAAACGAGCGGGCTTGTTCTTCGCTTGGTTGGCCGCAAAATACAGCATGTACCGCAAGACCAGGTCGATCGAATCGAGATCTATTCGTCCGCCAATGATTGCGGTGTTGGCAAGGCGCGCATGTCCGTTGGCGAGGCGCGCGCAAAGATAAAGATCTTTAACGGATGTCATGAATAGCCCTTGCCGATCATTCAATAATCTTGATATCGCCCTTCTTTGTTGCTTCGTTGTCCTTATTACGTTTCAGCCATTTTTCCTTCATGGGGAAGTGATCATGATGGAGACCGGTATTCATTTGCCGGCGCTGAATGCGCTTTTTCATGGCGCTATGCCTTACCGTGATTTTTTCTACCTGCGAGGGCCTCTGGAGCTTTATGTGCCGGCCGCGATGATGTTGTTGTTCGGAAAGAACATGATCATGCTGCCGATCTTTTATTACCTCGGGACTATCGCCACACTTCTTATTTGTGTTTTGATCGCGAAGAACCTTTATCGGACGCGCCTTATCCTGTATTTAGCCATTCCTGTTCTCGTCGCCAGGACATTTCCTCGCATCTCGTATAATTATTGGGGTGGAATGCGGTATGCGTTGGCGATCCTCGCTGTTCTTTTGGCCATTATTTATTTCAGGAAGGAAAAAGCCCGCTGGATCTTCTTGTCGGGTATCGCAACCGCCTTCAGCTTTCTGACAACGGCAGAATCCGGTGTGTCGGCAAGCTTTGCTGTTATGGGGGCGATCGCATTCTCTTATATCTTTAGCATCGAAGAGCGAAAAAGATCGCTCAAAGCCTTAGGCATTTATGTTGCAGGAATTTTATTGTTCGTTGTTCCTGTCATTGCTTATTTTCATGCTGCTGGCGCGCTCATGCCGTTCTTTGAAGATATGCGTGTCGTTATCATGGACTTGAATAACGTTTTCCCCGGGGAACCTGGAGCCTATCCAGATACGTTACAACGGTTCTTGGGGGCTTTTCTTCCACAGAGCCGTTATTTTAAGTTCATGACACCTGCCTTTTTTTATGCCGCATTCTTGGCGTATATTGTCTGGCAGATCAAAAAGGGCCGCTTTCACAAAAATTTGTCATCGCTTGTCTGTATCGCCCTTTACGGACTTATCCTTTACGCGGCGGCCTTTCGCAAGATCGAAGGGCATCATTTCGAAATGGCTCTCCAGCCTGAAAAATTACTTTATTTCTTTATCGCGGAAGAGATCTTTTTCTTTTTGAAGACGCGCAAAGAAGAGATTTCCAGCAAGTTAAGAATGGTCGGTCGTGTGCGCATGCCTTGGAAAGCTTTAGCCAAGGTCTATTTTATTAATTTTCTTTTTTTCGCCCTTATTGCTTCCTCGCTAGGATATGCGATCGCGCGGTATAACAACCGTTTTCCGGCGTTTCAATGGACAAAGAATTTCTTTCTTGGCAACGTCAAGGATCTTTCACCGCTGGCAACAGAGAAAGCTGTCACGTTAGACCTTGAAAGGGCCAGTGGCTTAGTTGTTCCCTTATGGCAGGCGGAAGAATTTGTGGGTGTGACAGATTTTTTAAAGAAAAATACGAAACCCCATGAGGTTGTTTTTTGCTTTCCCGAGGTTGGAAATTTTAACTTTTTGGCAGATAGGCCGTTCATTGGTAAATTCCCGATCGTCACATTTTCCTGGATGCAAGAATCTTGGGCTCAACAAATGATGCAGCAGCTTGAGGCAACAAGGCCTCGCTATGTCGTCATGACAAAGGTCGGGCACCGTACTTTTCCCGAAGTTTGGTATTTTAGGTATCCAAAGAATCGAGAACGTTTTTGGCGCGTGACGGACTACATTATGGCAAATTATAAACCTGTTCAGGTGTTTAATTCTGTTGCTATTTATCAGTTAAATTAAAGGAGCTTTACGGGATGAAGAAATTCTTAGCATTTTGGCACGAGAAACCAAGGGCGCTGGACGCAGCGGCCTTATCGTTGTTTGCCTTTGTGATCACGTTCCAGCCTTTTTTTCTTCATGGCGAGATCAATATTTTTGAGGTCGGGCTATATTTGCCGGGTATTAATGCCATTTTAAACGGGCTTGTTCCGTTCCATGATTTTTTTCACTTGCGAGGACCCTTTGAGCTGTATGCCCCGGCGTTTTTAATGAAAATTTTTGGTGCTCATCTTGGGATCATGTATTTGTATTTTTACGCAGGGACTATCCTTGGGCTTGTTCTTTGCATTCTTATCGGGCGTGAAATATATCAGACGCGCTATATCCTTTATTTGATGGCTCCTGTTCTCGTGGCGCGGACTTTTCCAAGGATCGTTTATCATTTCTGGGGAGGGATGCGTTATGCCGCCGGCCTTTTAGCGCTTTTTTGCGCTATAAAATTCTTTAAGAAAGAACGAGCGCTGTGGATGTTTCTTGCCGGCATGGCAACAAGCGTCGGAGCCTTTATTAGCGCGGAGATAGGATTTTGCTCTGCGGCAGGGATCATGGCTGCCCTTGTTTTTTCATTTATATTTGGTCTTCAATCACAAAAAACAGTTCTTAAGGGTTTTCTTTTCTATGCGATGGGGGCATTTTCCGTCGCTATTCCTTTCGTCAGCTATCTTTTCTTCAATAATGCCTTGACGCTTTATTTGGAGTCCGTCTATACGGTTGTGACAAATTTACATAATGTTTTCGACCCGCACCTTGTCTCTGTTTACCCGAAGACAGCGCTCGAAGGGATAGCTGCAATGCTGAATCCTGCTTGCGAGAATTTTCGCCATATGACGCCGGCCTATCTCTATCTCGTTGTTTTTTTATTTCTTGGTTACCGCATAAAGGCAAAGAGCCTGTCCAGGACCGACGTGAGCATTGTTTGCTTGGTGGTTTATGGAAGCATCATGTACGTTAGTTCTTTTCGCGGAATATGGGCGGCGCAATTTGAAATGGCGTTGCAGCCAGAAAAAATATTATTCTTTTTTATTTTAGGGGAAGTTTATTTATTTTTAAGAGCGAAAAAAGATCAATTGAGAGATCCTATAGCGTCTGGCGCACAGAGGAGCCGCTATGAGTTTGCCAAGCCATGGCTATTGGCGGGAATTTATTTTTTGTTTGCGGCATTCTTGATGTCGTCTTTATTTTATCCAATAGCGCGCTATCAAAAACGATTTATTGCGTATCAAATCTTGCAGAACTTTTGTAGCGGAAAGCCGATCTCAGAGCTGATGCCATGGGCGGATAAACCCCATCGGACGTTAACCATTGATCGCGTGAAGGGGGTCATTGTTCCTGAGGATCAGGCACGAGAATTGGAAGAAATCATTCCTTTGATCCAGCGCCTGACCAAACCAGATGAAGTTGTTTTTACGTATCCTGAGATAGGAACGTATAATTTTTTGGCTGACCGGCCATTTTTAGGAAGATTCCCTATTGCAACATTTTCTTGGCTTGACGATAGGTGGCATAAAGAGTTGATGGCTGACCTAAAAACTGTCCGGCCTAAGATCATCATTGTGAGTCGGTTCCTTCCTGAGGATTGGAAGGCTATTTATCTTGGCCCTGAAGAAAATCGTCAGAAATATGAGGATGTCATGACCTGGATCAAGGCCCAATATCAGAAAGTAGCGACGACAGAACAATCGGAAATTTATCAGCTAAAGACAAAATAATATATACGCAGTTTTGACAAGGAGTGGACTGTGAGGAAAAAGAAGAATGTATTCCAGAAGCGCGTAATGAAGCTAAGAGGGTTCCTTAATTTTCTTGGTTCGGCTCTATGCTTGCGGTTTACGCGTTTTAACCGCAAACGATTGATGAGAAAGGCACGGAAGCTAGCCGTTGATAGACTTCATGTCGGCTGTGGCAATGTTTTGCTGCCTGCCTGGCTTAATATTACTTTTGAGCCGCGCGAAGAGTACGGCCTTATTAAGGCAAAAGAAGGGGCTCTTTGGCTGAATTATAATCTTTTGAAAAAATGGCCTTTTGCTCATGAGTCAATCCAATTCATTGCCGGAAGTCATTTTATCGAGCATCTCGACCTCAATGGCGGCTTATTTTTCTTTCAAGAGGCGTATCGCGTTATGAAGCCGGGGGGAACTATTCGCATGAGCTGTCCGGACCTTAGGGCGTATGCAGAGAATTATTTAAAGAACAATAAAGAGTTCTTCGATAATCCTTTCATTCGAGAAGCCTGCACGTTCAAGAATGCTGTAACGCCGGGAGAAATTTTTATCGCTAAAGCTTACGATAGCGGGGGTGCGCATAAGTGGTTTTATGATTTTGATTCTTTAAAACATGTGATGGAGTCTGCAGGATTCCGTCATGTACGAAAAACTACGCGCAGCACTGGTGATGTCCCTGACCTTGAGCGCATCGAGTTTTGCGCGCGAGAGATCGAATCTTTATATGTGGAAGCTGTCAAATAAAGTGGGTGTTAATTTTCTAGCAGTATAACGGTTTATAGGGGAAGAAAGGGCGGCTCTTGAAAAGAGCCGCCCTTTTTATTGACTCGCCGACACTTTAACGATAATCTATGAATTATGGCTCAACGTCGCCCGCCATTTCTTTTTGAACTTTTTTGCCTTCTGGCGGATAATCGCCGTCAAGAGGCAGAGATCTTGCGCGAATTTCTGGCGAACGCCGGCATCAGTCCTTTTGATATTATCATTGTCGAGAAGGCTGGATTTTTCCGCGTTCTGGTTTACTTTGAAGATCGCCGCGCAGTGGAAAAAATACGTCAGCGCGTTAATCGATTCCTTCGCGGTAAGTTGCGGTTTAAGATCAAGAAGATCAAGAACGAGAATTGGAAGGTAAAAACGGCTAAGAATTTTTCCGTTTTTGCGCTAACGCCTAAGTTTGACGTTGTCCCATCCTGGAAACAAAGGTCTTATCGCAAGACATCGCGTACGCCTATCATCATTGATTCGATCAATGCCTTTGGAACCGGTTTGCATGAAACAACCAGCTTTATGGCGCAATTGATCGAGCGCCAGAAAGGCCGATTTGAAACATTTTTAGATATTGGGACAGGAACGGGGTTATTGGCAATGATCGCGCTTAAGTGCGGCGCGAAGAAAGTCATCGCTATCGATTTTGATCCTGATGCTGTTGTTGCCGCGAAACAAAATCTGAAGATCAATCATTACCCTGAGCACATTGCTCGCCGAGGAGACATCGCACGTTACCGTGCGATACAACGTTTCGATTTTGTGGCGGCCAATCTTATCACGCGTGATCTGATCACATACAAGCGACAGATCCTTTCCGCGGTCAAGCGTAATGGTTTTCTGGCCATTTCTGGGATCATGATCGAAAATTATCCTCTGATCCGCAAAGCTTTTGGAGTAAAATCCTTAAGATGCATTAATATCAAAAAAGGTGAGCAGTGGGTTGCCATTCTCTACCAGAAGGTCCAATGATATGTCGTTTGCAGATGTGACACTCTCCAAAGAGCAAGAGCTTTATCGACGGATGCAGCAGCTTCATGTGAGCGAAAGCGATATCGAAGAGCAGTTTGTCCGTTCTTCGGGTCCTGGCGGGCAAAATGTGAATAAAGTTGCGACGTGTGTTGTCCTTATCCATCGGCCGACAGGCGTGATCGTTAAATGTCAAGAATCGCGCTCGCAAGGCTTAAATCGGTTTCTTGCGCGACGCATTTTATTGAACAAGATCGAGCAGCGTCAAAAAGGCTTTGTTCAGGCTGAGCGTGACCGCATCGAAAAGATCCGTCGTCAAAAGCGCAAGCGTTCCAAGCACGCCAAGGAAAAAATGCTGGAGTGCAAACACAAACATTCTGAAAAAAAGAAGCTTCGCGGTCCTTTGTCCATGGCGCGGCTTAAGGCTCACTTTTAAGCCTATGATCCCTCTTTCTCGAGCAAAAAATTTGATCCTCAAGAATACATCTTTTTTGCCGGTTGAGCAAAAAGATTTTCAGGCCGCGCTTGGACGTTCCTTGGCTCAAGATATTATCGCCACCAGCGATTGGCCTCCTTTTGCGCGCGCAACGATGGATGGTTTTGCACTGCGAAGCGTTGATGTTAGCTTTCGGCAAAGAAAGACATCTTTGGCCCTTGCAGTTGTTGGGGAATCAAAGGCTGGCCGGCCATTCTCAAGGGTCATCCGTCAAGGTCAAGCCGTTAAGATAAGCACAGGGGCTGTTGTCCCGCGAGGCGCAGATAGCGTTGTTGCCAGAGAATGTGCCAAAATGACAGGCGGTAAAGTTTTTATCTTGCAGAAGGTTTTTTTCGGGCAATATATCCGGCGGCAAGGAGATGATGCAAAAAAGGGTGCAAAACTGATCTTACAGGGCGCGGCTGTCACCCCGGGGGTTGTAGCGCTCTTAGCGAATCTAGGCCAGACAAGGATCAAGGTTTATAAAACACCAAGAGTGGGTATTATTACGACCGGTGATGAGCTTGTCGGCCTGGGATCTAATTTAAGGGTTGGACAAATTCGCAGCTGTAATGAATATGGGCTTGCGGCGCAGGTCACGCAATTAGGTGTTAAGCCTTTTATTCTTGGCCGCGCGAAAGATGATCTCGTGAGCCTTACCCAAAAGGTCCGCCAAGGATTGTCCTATGATGTTTTGCTTATTTCAGGCGGTGTTTCCGTAGGGGATCATGACCTCGTCCGTCGCGCTTTAAAAAAACTTAACGTGCGTGAGATATTCTGGAAGGTCGCGGTGAAGCCTGGGAAACCTTTGGTTTTCGCGAAGAAAGGGAAGTGTCATGTTTTTGGGCTCCCGGGGAATACGGTGGCAAGCATGGTGTCGTTTTATACCTTCGTTTTGCCGTGTATCGCGAAAATGTCCGGACGGTTGAGCGATCCTTCTTATTCCACTGAAGCAATTCTTGCGCAAGATATTTTTGACGCTGATCAAAGAACGAAGATCTTTCGTGGTATTGTTTTTGAGCGGAAAGGGAAGCGTTATGTACGCCTAAGCGCGGATCAAATTTCTGAGAATATTTTATCAATGGCTAAAGCCAATAGCTTGTTCACCGTTAAGGCGCAGTCAAGATCTTTAAAAAAAGGGACGCGTGTTAAAATAGAATATATGGCATGATCCTAGAATGAGGAGAGAAATGAAAACAAAGAAGAATTCCGGCATGGTCGACATCAGCGGTAAAAAAGTAACGAAGCGTATCGCGCGGGCAGCGTGTTGCGTTTATTTCTCTAAGGCGATCTTTGCCAAGATCCTCAAGCAAGGCTCTCCGAAGGGTAATGTTTTTGAAACAGCCCGCGTGGCGGGCATCATGGCAGCCAAAAAAACACCGGAGATCGTGCCCTTGTGTCATCAAATTGGCATCAAGAAAGTTATTGTCGAGTTTACCGTGGATGAAGAGTGTCGTTGCGTCTACGTGCAAAGCGAAGTCGTTGCCGTGGCCCAAACGGGTGTTGAGATGGAGGCCTTGACCGTTGCGGCGACAAGCGCGCTGACGATCTATGACATGGTCAAATGCTTCGGCCAAGAAATCATCATTTCTGATCTTAAGCTTTTGTTTAAAAGCGGCGGAAAAAGCGGAGTCTTTAAGCGCTAATGGCCTTTATGTCAAGATCTAAGCTGATCCTCGGCGTTGTTTTCCTGCTAGGCCTACTTGTCCTTTGCACCGCAGGCTATTTCTTCCTTTCCCGTCAGATCATTCAATATCGTCAGACGCAGTTTCTTTTGGGAACCGTTGTGCGCATCGATATTTGTGCGGCACGTCAAGATCAGAAAAAAGTTTTGGAAGGTTTTGATAGGGCCTGGGAGCGGGTTCGGATCATTGATGCGCGTTTGACAGCCTATGCAGCCAACAACGATGTTGCGAAGATCAACGCCTCTTATCCGCATAGCGTTAAGGTGAATTCCGAAGTAGCGAACATTATCCGTGTGGCCAAGGATTATTGCCAGAAAACAAAAGGCGCTTTTGATATAACTATTGCTCCTCTCATGGACCTGTGGAAAACCGCACAAGCGCAACAGCGATGGCCTTCCGAGGACCTGGTCAGCATTGTCCAAACTGCCGTGGGATGCGACAACGTTGACGTAGTTGGCGGCGACTACATCAAGCTTTTGCATTCACAGACGAAAATTGATCTTAGCGGTATCGGTCAGGGATATGCCGCGGATGAGGCAGCCCGCATCTTACGCCAGCAAGGATTGAAAGATTTTCTGGTTGATATGGGAGGGGAGATCGTCGCTCAGGGGCACAATGCCGCAGGGCGCTTATGGCGTGTCGGCATCAAAGATCCCAACAAGCCGCGCGAGCTTATCCGTGTTATTACCCTTAGCGGCCAGGCTGTTTCAACCTCGGGCAATTATGAAAAATATTATGAAATATCCGGAAAGAAGTATTCTCATGTTATTAACCCTGTCAGCGGATATCCCCAGGAAGAGATCACTAGCGTAACAGTGGTTGCGCAGAATGCGACGCAGGCCGACGCCTTGTCCACCGCAATATGCGTGCTAGGCTACGAAAAAGGCTTGCAGCTTCTAAGCCTTCTTGCGCCAGATGCAGGAGTGCTTATCGCGGAAAAAGATATAGCGGGGCATCTTAAGTTCTATCAGAACCATGCTTTTGAAGCTATCGCTATCAACTCTCCATGAGCCTTTGATGCGCTTTTACGCGGGGATGTTTTTTTGCTCTGCCGTATCGCAGGTCGATGAAAAAATCTAGGATAATAACATTTCAAAGCGATTGTTTTCTGTTATAATAAACTCACTCAAATACCTTCTGAAATCATAAAACCCGGGAGATATTATGTCTGTACCCCAGCAAGGAAAAAGTTTTACTTTTGAAGATTTTGTTAGCAATATTGAATCCTTTGATGAGAAGTACGCAGGGGAGATCAACGAAAAAGAATATTTTGGTTTTCCGCTGAAGCCTATTTTGGCTGCGGAAGAAAGGCTTTATCAGAAAAATACTCCTTCCATCGCATATTTTTCCATGGAATACGGCCTTGCGCCGAGCATCTACAATTCTTTTCTTCTCAAGAAACCTCTCTCGGAACAAAATAAATTCTATCAGCATGAAGTTTTTTCAAATAACTGGCTATGCGATTACATTTTTCGCGTGGAGATCAATAAGCTTCTGGATATTCCCATTTATGGCGGAGGCCTCGGTGTTTTAGCTGGTGACACGTTAAAAAGTGTTGCGGACTTAGGTTTTTCTTTGGCGGGTATCGGCATTTTGTGGGGCAAAGGATATTTCAAGCAGAATTTTTGGTACAAGCATGGCCAGGTCCCGGAAGAACTGCAATGGGACCCGTGGACCTACCCGGGATTGATCCCGCTAAAGAATATCGTGACGCTCAACACCAAGGAAGGGCCGATCTATTTACGGCTATGGAAGTATTATGTGTACAGCTTTGACAGAAAGCAGGCCATGCCTCTGATCCTTCTTGATTCTAACTTGCCGCAAAATAAAGAATATTTCCGCCAGTTGACGGGCCAGCTTTACCGCAGCGATAACGCGTGGTGGAAGATCATCCAGCGTACGATCCTTGGCATTGGCGGCATGAAATCTTTGGATAGCCTGGGTTATTCGATCAACCGTTACCATTTGAATGAAGGCCACGCCGCATTTGCGATCCTGGAAAAATATATGCAATTACCGGACAAGAATAACCTTGAACCGATTCGCAATAATTTTATTTTTACCTGTCATACGCCGGTCGCCGCAGGACATGACCGCTTTGCTATCTCGGATGTGGCCAACGTCCTTGAGCCTCATTATGTGCAAGCCGCGGAGATGTTCGGTAAAGAAAATTACCAGTCGGGCGAGATCAATCTGACCTATATGGCCTTGAACAATTGCAATAAGGTGAATGCTGTCGCGCAAAAACACGGCGAGGTTATGCGCATTCAATTCCCCAGCTATGCGCAAAAGATTCAGGCGATCACCAATGGGGTCCATGCGTATACGTGGTCGTCGGATAGCTTTCAGAAATTGTTCGATAAATATAAAACGACCATCGGCGATTGGGATAAGGATCCGTGCTGCTTGGAGAACGTGCGCAAGCTTTCGGGTGATGTAAAGTTCCGCAAAGATCTTTTTGACGCGCACCAGGTCAACAAGCGAAATCTTTTGAACCTTATTCGCCGTTGGAAACTACGCGATGATGTCTTTACGATCTGCTGGGCAAGGCGTATCGCGAATTATAAGCGTCCCGCTCTCATTTTGCATAAGATCGAACATCTGATCGAACTCGCCAGGGAAGTGGGGCCTATTCAGATCATCATGGCCGGCAAAGCGCATCCGAATGACAATATCGGCGGCGTGCGCATTGATGAGATCTTTGATCAGATCGATAAGCTCAATCACTATAAAGATATCATTCGCGTGCTTATCTTGGAAAATTACGATACGTATTTTGGGAAATTGTTGACAAATTCCGTCGATGTATGGCTGAACAATCCTTTGCCGCCGTTTGAAGCTTCAGGCACGAGCGGGATGAAAGCGATCATCAATGGTGTTTTGCAAATGACAACATCGGATGGCTGGGTCGTAGAAGCGGAGCATGATGATATCGGCTGGATCTTTGGTTATCGTCATCAAGGCTCTGATATCGGTAGTGAAGCAGACTTGCGCCTTGATGAAGATTCGGATGCGCTTTACGAAACGCTGGAGCAAGCCATGCGGCTGTATTATCAGACGATCAAGAACGGACGGATCAATTATGAAACAGCCTGGACCGACAAAATGATCAATTGTATCGCGAAAAGTGCTTTCTTTAACACGCATCGTATGGTCGAAGAATATAACGCTAAAATGTGGCAGACCACGAGAGGCTAGCCGGAGTGGTCGATGAAACAATATCTTGATCTGATCCAGTACGTTCTCGATAATGGAGAGCGCAAAGAAGACCGCACCGGAACAGGAACGATCTCTGTCTTTGGTTGCCAAAAGAAATACGATCTCCGCGACGGCTTTCCCATCCTCACGACGAAAAAAGTTTTATTTGACGCGGTCATACGTGAACTTTTATGGTTCCTTAAAGGTACAACGAATATCAATGACGGCCTTAAAGCGTACACGCCTATCTGGAATGCGTGGGCCAACCCGCAAGGCGAGCTTGGGCCTATTTATGGGTATCAATGGCGCAAATGGGAGCGATTCACGCTTGATCCGGCAACTGGCCAGTACCGCAAAGAGCATGTTGATCAGATCCAAGAAGCTCTTCATTTGATCAGAACAAATCCTGACTCTCGGCGTATTATCGTGAACGCCTGGAACGTAGCTGATGTCCCGCGCATGGCCTTGCCGCCATGCCATATGATGTTCCAGTTTTATGTGGTAAATGGTCGATTAGATTGCCAGCTTTACCAGCGGTCTGCTGATCTAGCGCTTGGAGTTCCTTTTAATATCGCCAGCTATGCGTTGTTAATGGCGATGATGGCGCAGGAGTGCCATTTACAGCCAGGTATCTTTACACACACCATTGGGGATGCCCATATTTATTTAAATCATATTGAAGGGCTTAAGATCCAATTGGCCAGGACACCAAAGCAGCTGCCGCAACTTAAGATCGCTGCGAAACCGATCTTTGATATCCAATTTGAGGATATTCAACTTATCAATTATCAGTTCGATCCTTTTATTAAATTCCCAATTGCGGTCTAACGTTTATGTTAAAAACATTTGATATCATTGTCGCGGTGGACAACAAAAATGGCATCGGCAAGAACGGTTTTTTGCCGTGGAACCTACCCGGAGACATGCGGCATTTTAAAGCTGTAACGACGGCCACACAGGCAAAAGAAAGAATGAACGCGGTCATTATGGGCCGTAAGACCTGGGAATCCATTCCTGAAAAGTTTCGTCCGCTTGTTGGCCGCTTAAATATTGTTTTAACGACAAATAGCACCTATCAACTTCCGTCTTCTGTGCTCAAGGCCTATAGCCTTGATGTCGCTTTGGATGTTGTTTCAAGCGGGGATCATCATCGCACCATTGATCAGGTTTTTGTTATCGGCGGTGCGAGCGTGTATACCCAGGCGGTCAATCATTCCCAATGCCGCAGAATTTTTGTGACGAAAATCGATGCTGATTTTAGCTGTGATGTTATGTTCCCTTCGCTAGGCCAGGAATTTCGTCAGATCGCTTGTTCTCGTGAAGAAGCGGAAGGCCCCTTGACGTATCGCTTTGTTACGTACGCGAAGAATTAATTTCTTTGCAGGAAGTATAGATTTTTGCCTTGCTCTCTTTTATAATAAAGTCAGAGAAAGCGAAAGGTTTTATGAAAAAGAAAAAAGTCCTTATTGTCGATGATGAGCAAAATGTCGCCAAGACCCTCGTCCTGCTTTTAGAGACGCGCGGGTATGCCGTTGATGTCGCCGAAAATGGCCAACAGGCCTTGGATAAGGCTGTGAACAAACCGGACATCATCTTGCTTGACCTTGTCTTGCCGGATATTTCGGGTTTTGATGTCTGCCGCAAGTTGCGTGAACAAAAAACAACCAAGCAGATCCCTGTCATTATTTTATCCGTCCGCTATCTTTACGAAGATAAGATCGAGGGCCTGTATTTAGGGGCGGATGACTACATTACAAAACCCTTTGAGTATGAAGAACTTTTTGCGCGCATGGAAGCTGTGATGCGCCGACGGGAAGCGTTTGAATCGGAAGAAGGTGAGCAGGGGGCGATCATTGTGGAGCTGCGCACGATCATTGACAAACAGTTGTTGGTGCCGTTTTTCCAGCCTATTTTTTACCTGAAGCCTTTTCGCCTTTGCGGTTTGGAAGTTTTAAGTCGTCCTCCGACGAAAAGTATTCTCGCGAATCCAGAGATCCTTTTTGCCGCAGCCTTACGTTTTGGCGTTTATTACGATTTGGAGATCATGGGATGGCGCAAGGCGATGCAAACGATCTTGCGTAGCGATTACCAGGACAAGATCTTTTTGAACTCGAATCCTTACCTGGTGGAGAGCGCAGAATTTTCGCGCATTCGAACGCTTATCGAAAGCTTTAATATTGACAAAGAGCGTGTTGTTTTTGAGATCACCGAGCGTTCGGCGATCAAAGATTATAAGATATTTTTTGATCGTCTCAAGGAATATCAACGGACAGGTTTTGGCGTTGCGATCGATGATATCGGCGGAGGGTACGCAAGTTTGGAATCCATTGTCGAGATCTTGCCGAGATTCGTCAAGATCGATATGAGCATTATTCGCGATCTGGATGCAAATCCTTTGAAGCGTAGCATGGTGCGCTTTATCGCAGGCTTATGCAAGGAAAATGGTATTATCTGTGTGGCTGAAGGCATTGAGCGCAAGGAAGAATTAGATGTTTTGCTGGAGCTCGGCATTGATGCTGGCCAGGGGTATTTGCTGGGCATGCCCTCCCCAGAAATTAATATTAAAGAAATCTCTCGGCATAGTCCTTAAGCGGCCAAACCAAATATTTTGATCAGGCTTTCAACAACAAAACGGTAAATAGGCAATATGGCAACATTATTTCTTTTGTGCATGGGTGTTCTTCTGGGGTCATTCTTTTGTTCTTTGAGCGAAGCCGCGATCTTAAGCCTTCCTTTTATCCGCGCAAAAATGTTGCTTGAGCAAGGTCGGCGTAATGCCAAAGATCTCCTTTATCTTAAAGAAAATATGGACATGACCTTGTCCGCTATCGTGATCATTAACAATACGATCAATATTGTTGGGTCTATTTTTATCGGTCAGCATGCGGCAGTGGTCTTTGGAAGCCAGTGGCTTGGGCTTGTTTCAGCGATCATAACATTCCTGATCATTGTTGTTTCAGAGATCATCCCCAAGACGATCGGGGAGCGCTACAAGACGACTGTTTCGCTTCTTGTGGCAAAGCCGGTGCATTGGCTTGTCTGGGTCATGCGGCCTGTTGTGCATTTGGCCGTAGGTGCGGCAAGGCCATTCTTAAAGAAAAGCAGCCTTCCCAAGATCACGGAGGAGGAGATCAAGATGATGCTTAAACTTGGCCGAGATGCCGGCACTGTTGAGCATGATGAAGAGGTCTTATGTAATCGCGTTTTCCGCCTGAATGATCTGCGGGCCTTTCAGATGATGAAACCGATCACGCAAATCTTGGCTTTGCCGATGAGCGCTACATTGCGGGATCTGCGCGATGCCGTGATCGCATCACGTTTTAGCCGTATGGCTGTTTACGACAAGGGTGCCCACGATATTGTCGGCATTGTTCAGCAGCGCGTTTTACTGCGAGAGATCGCCAAGGATAATTATGATGCCTACATAAAAGATTTTATGACGGAGCCCATTTTTATCAGCCACACCGCTCGTGCGGACACATTATTAGAAAAGTTTCAAACATACCATCAACATCTTTTTATCGTTCAGGATGAAAAAGGAAAGAATATCGGTTTGATCACGATGGAGGATGTGCTCGAGGAACTTTTTGGCGAGATCTATGATGAAAAGGATACTTAAAAGACCTCGCTCGTCGTAATTTCAAGGGAATTCTGTTGCAGCGTTTTATGGGGCGTGTTAAGATTTTTTTAGATTTATGAAAAAGAGAAATATTTTTATCATAGGGTTTATTCTTTTCTTGGCGTCGTGCGTTCGCACGCCGCCGAAGGAAGCTATCCCAGAGACGATAACAAGCTTTAAGGCGCAAGTAGCGGACAGGGCGCCTGCCTTGCAGGGGCGCATGGTCGTGCAGCCATTTAGATCAGGTGCAGGGGTTCCGGCAAATCCGGAGATGGATCAAGCGTCCTTGATGCTGGTGAAAAGTTTTACCGAATCTGTTAATCAGGATCCATCGCAGCTAACAGTCATCACTGACGATAGCCTCAGCGATGCCCAGTTCTTCATGAAAGGTTATATCACCCAATACGAGAAAGCCTCGGGCTTGGTCGATCGATGGCGCAAGAAAAAAAATATTTTTGCCGTGGAAGGCAAGATCATAGATTTGCGCTCTGATCGCGTTGTTGTCAGCTTTTCGGCGGCGATACATTCCAGCGAAGAGCTCGATCTTTCTCAACTTGCCCGTAAGGTCGGCGAGCGCGTGGCCGCCTATGTCGCAGGGCAGGATCAGGAGCTTCCATGATCATCGTCACGGGTGCTGCAGGATTTATTGGTAGCTGTATCTTGGAGGCGTTGAATGCGTCTGGCCGGACGGATATTTTGATCGTGGATCATTTGGACAGTGATCTAAAGCCAAAGAATCTGCACGGGAAGAAGTTTATCGAATACCTTGATAAAAAAGATTTTCTTGATCTTGTAACGTCGCGTCAGCTGTCGTCAAACGTTGATTGCATTATTCATATGGGGGCGTGCAGCTCGACCATTCTGCAGGATGCGCAATATTACGACGAAAATAACTTTTTATATACAAGAATATTGGCGCAGTGGGCGTTGGAACGCAGGGTGCATTTTATTTACGCGAGCTCTGCCGCGACATATGGCGATGGCTCTTTAGGATATAGTGATAACCATCGGTTCATCAAGGAGTGCCGGCCTTTGAATCTGTACGGCGCATCAAAGCAAAAGTTCGATGCGTGGGCCTTGGACGAAGGAGTACTGGATCAAATGGTGGGCCTGAAATTCTTTAATGTCTTTGGCCCTAATGAATATCATAAAGGACAGATGCGCAGCGTTATCCTGAAGGCGTATAAGAAAGTTGTTGAAGAAGGTAAAATGCTTTTGTTCAAGTCGTACAAAAAAGAATATGATCATGGCGAGCAAAAGCGTGATTTTATTTATATTAAAGATGCGGTGGATGTTGTCATGTTCTTTTTTGCGCATCCCGAGCTTTCAGGGATCTATAATGTCGGAACGGGCCAGGCGCGCACGTGGAACGACGTGGCGCAGGCGTTATTTGCCGCTGTTGGCCAAAAGCCGCGCATCGAATATATCGAGATGCCTGCTGAGATTCGCGGACAGTATCAATATTTTACGCAAGCCCAGATGGAAAAATTGCGCAGCGTCGGCTATACAAAACCGTTCACCGCGCTCGAAGATAGCGTTGCTGATTATGTTCATTATTTAGAGCGAAAGGCTTATATTTAATCAAAGGAGTCTTGTATGATGATTCTTATTTTAAGCGTGATCGCCGTTGCGTGCCTTTTGATCGGTGTTTCGTTCCTATGGAAAGCATTGAGCAGCATCCCTCATCCGGATCAAGTTGTTTCCCGCCGGGAATTCGAAGAAAAGCAAGAAGCTTTAGAACAGGCGCTGAAGGCGGAAGAAAAGGCGAAGCGGGATTCGCAGCTGCTCAAAAGCGAATTGGCGGTCGCGCGCGACAGCCTTGAGCTCACAAAGAAAGAAGCCGAGGCCATTGCGCGTCAGCTCAAGGATGTTGATGTAAAAGCGAGGGAGTCTGAAGAAAGAATTAAGCAGCAGGTTGCTCAATATGAAAGCGAGATCGCAGCGATCAAGGCCGAAGGCGAGCAATATAAGGCGCAAGCCGTTCAGGCGCCAGAAAAGATCAAGATCCTTGAGGAGAAGATCGCTGAAGTCGTGCAGCGGGCTAATGAACAAGCCAATGGCAGCATTGAAGTCGTGGGGCATTTGCAAAGTCAGCTGGCAGAGCTAAAACAAAAAGAAGATTCTTATCAGGAAGAAATACGCACCTTGGAAGCCAAAGCCGCTGGCATGCAGCAGACAGCAGAGCAGCTTGAACAGCTAAGCCAGGAAAATGCGCGTTTGCGCAACGAAAATAATGAGCTGCAGTCTCGCTGTCAAGGCGAGATCTCTTCGTTGCAGGATATAGAAAGCCATCTTGCGACGTTGCGCAAAGAAAATGAAACCCTTGAGCAAAAAGTCAGAGCGGAAGAGGGAAAAACACAAGCATTCGAGCAACAAGCCCAGCTCCTCAAAGAGCAGATCGAGAACCAAGAGCGGGAGATCGCCCAAAGGATCCAGCAGCTTGAAAAAGAGCGAACATTCTTGCAGGTCAAGGTCGATCAAGCCGGTAGCGCAAGCTCGCACGAGGCGGAAGACCTTAAGAAGATCAATCAGCAATTGTCCGAGCAAAGTAAGCTCGCGCAAACCGAACTTGTTAAGGCGAGAGCCCGCGCGCAGGGCCTTGAAAGGATCTGCGCCGACTATCAATCTCAACTTGAAGAGATGCTTAAGAAAACGCAAGACGGCGCGGTGAATTCTTAACATGAGTTTTTCTGTATCGTCATATTGTCAAAGTTTAAAGCTTGGCCATCAAGCCCTCGCTGATGCCATCGACAGTATCCAGCCATTCTTGCGATCCTATCCCCAGGCGAAACCTCGTTTACGAGAATTTCAGCAGAGGCTTTTAACTTTTTTTTCTAAGCAAGATGATATTTTTTTTCATGCACTTTATCAATTTTACAAGAATGACCGGAGCGCAACTAAGATGATCGATTTTTTTGTCCATGATCTCAAGGATCTCAAAGTGCAATTTTTGATCTTCTTTGAAAAGCATTCCGGGGAAGCCCTAGATCAATATGTGCATACTTTCCCCAAAGATTTCACGGATTTTGCGGCACAGGTCCTTGCGCACATCAAGATAGAGGAGGAGCGCCTTTTACCTCTTCTGATGAAGATGGAAGGCGTGTAGGTTGCATTCATCGCATTTTTTGTTATAATACCCGATATGAGAAAATTCTTATTCCTTTTGTTGGCAGTCTTTTTCTTTTCTGGATGCGCTCACGTGCAGGAAGTTGCAAAGTCTATCTGGGGGTCTTCGACTAAGGCCCTGGAAGATGCCAGGGGAACGGGAGTGACAAAGATGTATGAATGCTTCCCAGGCTCCTGCTTTAATAAGGTTCTTGAGATCGCAGCTGAGAAAGAGTATGACCCTTTTATCAAGGATCGGAAAAGAAACTTTATTGTTGTGGTGAATACCCGCCCTACGGCCGCAATGGTCGAAAGCGATATCCAGGTCGGCGGCGACACGACCGAAGTTGGCATCTTTATCACACCGCTAAAGCTTAAAGAGGTCAAAGTTGAGATCGTCTCTCTGAGCTCGTCTGCTCAGAAAAGAGTCTCGGATGTCATTTTCACTGAGCTGGATAAAACATTCCCTGAGATCAAAGAAATTCCTTTGTCATGATCGAACATGAACTTCTTTTTCTGGGGCTTTTGATGGAAGGGCCGAAACACGGCTATGAGATCAAGCGCCAGATCGAAGAAGAGCTTTTTCCTTTTTTGGGCTTGAAGATCAAGTCTATTTATTATCCTTTAAAAAAGATGGAAAAATTAGGCCTCATCAGCAAGGATTCTGGGCGGGAAGGGAATTTTCCGGAAAAGTTTGTTTATAGCATCACACCCAAAGGCCGCAAGATCTTTGACCATCTTTTGACCGAAAGCTTTCTTTCCATTGAGAGGCCGTATTTTAATATTGATTTATCGCTTTATTTTTTGCCATACGTTGATAAAAAAATCGCTCAACGCCGTCTGCGCGCCCGTGTCATATTCTTAAAACGTATCCAAAGAGATCTTGAAAATATCCGCCAGAATCTCAAGAAAGTTTCGCAACACTTGCAGATCATTCTTGAGCATGATCTTGAACTTGTTGCTGCAGAGATCCGCTCCATCGAACGCCTCAACAAGACTTTTGCCTAAACCTCTTCACATCTTCTGATGTTCAAAGTCTTTCGCCCGCCAGGGAAATATAACGTTATTGGCTCCTTCACTGTTAGCTCGGAGTCCTTGGGCCGCCAATCGCTCATGGCGGCCCAAGGAACCGCTTTCCTGAAAACCCTTATAACCCCTTTAATTCGGCTATATATATTTTATACTTAATCTGTCGGGAAAAAGGGGAGGAAAGGGATGTTTTTCTTAGCCACGGAAAAGACATCGTTTCGTTTTAAGGCTGTTCTTGTTTGCATCTTGGTGTCGTTTACCCTGATGAGCGTTATTCCTTCGCAAGCTCTAGCTCAGGGTGTTTTTAGCCTCCCCACTCCCGGCTCCATGGTCAA
>Ga0172375_10004815_pt1 | contig 19763 bp, 13 predicted proteins | sample LakKiv1m_FD_114537 | JGI IMG/M metagenome (GOLD analysis project Ga0172375, IMG submission 114537) | Freshwater microbial communities from Kabuno Bay, South-Kivu, Congo - kab_092012_11.1m | ecosystem: Environmental > Aquatic > Freshwater > Lake | place: Democratic Republic of the Congo...
CGGGCGTTCGGGTGGGACGCGGGACCGCGACGGGCCCGCACCGAGGCGGACGCCCGGGCGACGATCGCGGAGATCGATGCCGGCCCCGATCGCTGCTGGTGGGCGATCGAGCATGAGGGACGGTTCATCGGGTCCGTCGGCCTGCATCAGATCGTCCGGGAGGAGCGTCGCGCGACGCTGGCGATCGGCATCCTCTCGCCGGACCACCTCGGACGCGGTCTCGGCACCGAGGCGATGCGCCTCGGGATCGCGCACGGGTTCGAGGTGCTGCGGCTGCACCGGGTCGCGGCGCGGGTCCTCGACTTCAACGCCCGCGCCGTGGCGGCCTTTCGGGGCAGCGGCTTCACCGAAGAGGGGCGCGAGCGCGAGTGCGCACTGATCGGACGGCACTGGCACGACGACATCATCTTCGGACTGCTCGACATCGAGTACCGGCGTCTCGCACCCGACTGGCCGGAGTTCCCCTATCTCAGCGTCGCGAGGAAGTGACCCCCGGCCCCTCCTGGGGGTGGTAGCGGCCGGTGACGCTCGTCGAGGCCGACGTCCGGTCTGCGGGCGCCGGTGGTACACTCGGGCGGGAAGCCAGGTGGCCGCTCCGCGGCGCGTCTGGAGTCGCGCCGGGGAGACGGGGGAGACGCCGTGAGTGAGCCGGGATCGACACACACTGATCCAGCGCAGTCGTTCAGAGAGTCTCCCGTGGCGCAGTCGTCCACAGTCGGCGGGCTGTACGGCGATCCGCGTCTCTCCGCCTCGGTGATGACCGACGCCAACGAAGGCTCGCGCAACAAGCGTCGCCCCTGGCTCTGGGCGCTTGGCTGGGTGGGCGGCTTCGTCGTCGTCATCGCCGCTCTCATCCTCATCCTGCGCTGAGCCGGAGCTCGCTGCCCACGCCCGGAGCTCGCCGCGCGTACCCGACGTCTGAGGTTCCGGCCTCGGTGGTACACTCCTGGGGCAAGCCAGGTGGCCGCGGACGGCCCGCGTCGCGCAGCGCTTCGGCGCCCGTGAGGCACCGTTCGAGGAAAGTCCGGACACCACAGAGCAGGGCGCTGGCTAACGGCCAGCCGGGGAAACCCGAGGGAAAGCGCAACAGAGAGCAGACCGCCAGCGGCCCCTTTCGAGGGGTGCGGGTAAGGGTGAAACGGTGAGGTAAGAGCTCACCAGCGGTCCTGGTGACAGGCCGGCTCGGCAAGCCCCGCCCGGTGCAAGGCCAAATAGGGGAGTGTTTGAGGGTCGCTCGCCCGAGACTCCCGGGTTCCGGCCGCACGAGGCGCACGGTGACGTGCGTCCCAGATGGATGGTCACCCACGACAGGATCCGGCTTACGGCTTGCTGTCGAAAGGCCCCTCTTTCCAGCTGGAAGAGGGGCCTTTCCAGTGCGCGGGAGGCGCGAGGGCGGCGGCCGGCGCGGCAGCGCCGCCGCCCTCGCGCCTCAGAACTGCACGTAGAGGAACTCGGCCGGGCGGCCCATCGCGAGGATCGCGGCGGCGAGCAGCAGGCCGACGACGACGCCGTAGCGGATCGTCGGCTTGACCTCGACCTCCCAGGTGTTGGGGGCCAGGTTGACCCAGGCGAGCGAGGCGAAGATCAGGAGCGTCAGGGTGTAGCCGATCTGGGTCTTCGCCGAGTGGAGGCTGCCGAGGCCGTTCAGGCCGGCCATGGCCTTGAGCACCTGGCCGGCCTCCCCCAGGGTGGACGCGCGGAAGAACACCCAGGCGACTACCACTGCGATGAAGGTGAGCCCGCGGTTCACCCACTCGTTCTTCGGTGTCAGGCCGCGCGTGCGCGCCACCACGTGGACCGACTGATAGACGCCGTGCAGGAGGCCCCAGACGATGAACGTCCACCCGGCTCCGTGCCAGATGCCGGCGATGAGGAAGGTGATGAGCAGGTTCCGCACCGTCATCGCCGTGCCCCGGCGCGAGCCGCCGAGCGGGATGTAGAGGTAGTCGCGCAGCCAGAACGAGAGCGTCATGTGCCAGCGCCGCCAGAACTGACTGGGGTTCGCGGCCTTGTAGGGCGAGTCGAAGTTCTGCGGGAAGTCGTAGCCGAGAAGGTAGGCCAGGCCGACCGCCATGTCGGAGTAGCCCGAGAAGTCGAAGTACAGCTGCATCGTGTAGCCGAGCGCTGCCGCCCACCCGCTCAGGAGGTCGAGGTCGCCGGCGTTGCCGAAGAGTCCGTTCACGTGCGGTAGCAGGAGGTCGGCGACGAGGAGCTTCTTGGCCATGCCGCAGGCGATGAAGTAGAGACCGAGTGCCGCCAGACGCCCCGTCAGGCGGCGAGGCGCGTGCTCGAAGCAACCCTCCACGTCGCGGTATCGCAGGATCGGACCCGCGATGGCGCGCGGGAACATGGCGATGAACGCCGAGTAGCGGAGGAAGCTGCGTGTGGGGCGCAGGTCGCCGCGGTAGACGTCGATCACATAGCTGATGGCGCTGAACGTGTAGAACGAGATGCCGAGCGGCAGCAGGACGCGCAGGGCGGGGAGGGAGAGGTCGAGCCCGACCCAGGCGCCGAGTCCGTCGAGCGAGTCGAGGAAGAAACCGCGGTACTTGAAGTAGCCGAGGATCGCGACGTTGGCCGCGAGGGTGAGGACGAGGATCCAGCGCCGGCGGGCCTTCGTGCCGCCGCGCTCGAGGAGGAGGCCGGCGACCCAGTCGACGGCGGTCGCCCCGACCATGATCGGCACGAAGTGCCAGTCGAACCAACCGACGAAGACCCACGACGCGAAGGTCAGGAAGGCCAGCCGCCAGACCGGCGGCCGGACGAGCCAGTACACGAGCAGCGTGACCGGCAGGAAGGCGAACAGGAACGTGTAGCTGGTGAGCTGGATGTGACTCCCCCCTTCGGCGGCAGCATCCTATCAGCGGTGCCGGGGTGATGGAGCGGCCGGTGCGCACTCGGTCGCGGCCGGGTATGCTCGCCTCATGCGACCCACCGCCGAAGAGATCGCCGCGACCCTGGGGCTCGCGCCTCATCCCGAGGGCGGGTTCTTCCTGGAGACCTACCGCGCGGCGCAGACGCTGCGCACGCCACGCGGCGAACGCGCGGCGACGACGTCGATCCTCTTCCTGGTCACCGCCGGGTCCCTCAGCCGCCTTCATCGCCTGAGCAGCGACGAGCTGTGGATCTTCCAGGGTGGATCGCCTCTGGATCTGGTGACGCTGGCTCCCGGCGGTGATGCCGAGGTGCGCGTGCTGAGCGCCGTCGGTGACGCCGGGTTGCCGCAGGCGCTGGTGCCGGCCGGCAGCTGGCAGGGCGCCCGCCTCGCGGGCGGCTCGCATCTGCCGGCCGAGCGCGCTTGGGCCCTGGTGGCCTGCGTGGTCTCGCCGGGCTTCGACTTCGAGGACTTCGAGATGGGCGAGCGCCAGAGACTACTGGCGGACTTCCCCGGGCACGCAGGGCTGATCCGCGACTTCACCTGACGCGCGGCGGGAGCGTCCGGGCGGCGTGATACGCTCGCCGCGACCATGACCGGCGGGGGTGAATCACAACTCGGGCTCCTCGTGAGCGGCCGTTTCGCGGAGCTCGAAGACGCGCTCTGCGAGCGCGTCGCCGAGCTCAAGGCCGGCCACCCGCTGGCGCCTCTCACCGTCGTGGTCGGTTCCGCCGCCGTGCGCACGCGGGTCGGTGACCTGCTGGTGCAGTGTCTCGGCGCCGTCGCGAACGTCGGAATCCTCACTCTCGACATGCTGGCTCGTGATCTTGCGGCGACCGAGGGCGGGCCGTCGTGCGGTGCGCTCCCGGTCCTGGTCCGGGAGCGCCTTGTGCGGCGCCTGCTCGCCAACCAGGCGGACGAGCTCCGTTACTTCAGCCCCGTCCTCGAGCGCCCGCACTTCGCCGCCGCGCTGGCGGCGACGTTCGCCGACCTGCGGCAGGGGTCCGTGGCGCCTGATTCGGCGTGGGCCGAGGCGGTCGCCGCTTCTGACACTGCGTCCGGCGCCGGCGCGCGGGCGAGGGCCGCGGACCTGGACCGTCTCTATCGCTTGTACTGCGACGAGCTCGCGCGGCACGGTCTGGTCGACGCCGCGGGGTTGTACGAAGCCGCCGCCCGCGTCGTGCGCGCCGGAGGCGGCGGCCGGCGTGGGCACATCACGCTGCACGGTCTCTACGACCTCAACCAGGTGCAGGAGGCGCTGGTCGCCGCTCTGGTGGCGCGGGGGGCAGACGTGCTGGCGCCGCTGCCGCGGGGTAGTGCTCGCGACGCGCTGAGCATACTGGGGCCGTGTCGCGCCGCCGGGATGGTGGAGCGGCACCTGGACGCCGGGACCGGTGCGCAGCCGGACCGATGTCGGGTCGCAGCCGTATGGCGTCCGGCGCAGGGACTCCCTGCGGACCGTCTGCGGTTCAGCGGCGACGACAGCCTCCTCGTCCTCTCCGTCTCGGACGAACGCGCGCAGACGCGGGAGGCCGTGCGCGCGGTGATCGCCGCCGCGGCCGGCGGCACGCGCTTCAGGGAGTGCGCCGTCGTGGTGCCCCGGTCCGACGATCGCGAGCGGGTGGCGGCGGCGCTGAGGGCCGCCGGCGTGCCGGCGGCCTGCCGCCTGCCGGACCGCTCCGCAGGGCCGCAGTCGCTGCTGCGGATCGTCGAGTGTCTGGCTCCGGAGGCCGGTGCGCCGTTCGCGCGACGGGCCGTGGTCGATCTGCTCAGCGGCTCGCTCCCTGCGGCCGCGGCATCCGTGCAGGTCGTCGGGCTGTGGCTCGACGAGGCCCGACGGGCCGGCGTCGTCGGCGGGATGGCGGAATGGACGGAGCGTGTCGCGCGACGGGCTCGGGGTCTCACGCGCAGGGTGGCGGAGCTCGAGGCGCGCGGCGCCGCCGAGGCGGACGGCGACGACGACACCGCCGAGAGGCTGGAGACGGTGCGGCTCCGGCTCGAAGCGGCGCGTGGTCTGGAGGCGGCCGTCGGCGTGCTCTCCCGGGCCTGTGCCGGCCTGCCCGCACGCGCCTCCTGGGCCGGCTGGGCGGAGGCGTTCCGAGCGGCGGCGGCCGTGCTCTTCGAGGCCGGGACTGCCGCAGCCGTGGGAGATGTCGCCGGGCGTCTGTTGTCTCTGGCGGTCCTCGACGAGGAGGTCGGCCTGCGGGAGGCGGCCGGCGTCCTGCGGGAGTCGATCGCCGGCGCGCACCTCCAGGTGGGCCGCGCCGGTCGCGAGGGGGTGGCTGTGCTGACGCCACTCGAGCTCCGCGGCCTCAGCTTCAGCACCATCGTCTTCACCGGTCTGGCCGAGGGAGGCTACCCGGTGCGAGGGCGTCCCGACCCTATCCTCGGGGACGCCGACCGGCGGCGTGTCGCCGAGTCGCTCGGCGTGCGGCTGCCGCTCGCCGAGCAGCGAGACGCGGAGTCGCTTCTGGTCTTCGGGCTCGTGTGCGAGGCGGCACGGGAGCGGCTCGTGCTGTGCGCTCCGCGGACCGATGCGGGCACCGGGCGCCCGCGTCTGCCCTCGCGCCTTCTCCTCCGTCTTGCCACACTCGCGGAGGGCCGTGCCGTCGGGCAGGACGAGCTCCTCACGGGCCGGCCGCTGGTGCGCGTGTGGCGCCACGCCGCCGGCGCCGAGGGCGTCTGGGTCGATCGGCGCGAATTCGACGCCGCCGGCCTGCTGGCGCTCTCCGAGGGTGGCGGCCGGACCGCGGTGCGTGAGTACTTGGCCGAGGTGCTCGGCGGGGTGGCGCCCGCCGATCGGCGTCTTGCGGCCTGGCGTGCCGCACGCAGTCCAGAACCCGGGGAGTGGGACGGGCTCCTCGGTGCGCGCGGGCGCGCCGCGATCGCGGCGCGGCATCCTTTCTCCGCCGAGATGCACCCCACGCGCCTGGAGCGGTACATCGCCTGTCCGTTCGCCTTTCTGCTTCGCGACGTGCTCGGGCTCGACCCCCCCGACGAACCGGGCGACGCGCTCGAGATCGATCCCCTGGAATTCGGCACGCTGGCCCACGACATCCTCCAGCAGGCGTACGAGGCCGTCGTCGCGGACGACCTCGGTCTCGACGCCGCGCTCCTCGCCGTCGAAGACGCCTGGCGCAGCTGCTGCCGCGAGGCGGAGCGACGCGGCGTCACCGGGGCGGCGCTGGCCTGGGAGGTCAGACGCGACATGTTGCTCGACGACCTTCTCGAGTCGGTACGCCGCGATCCGGTCTTCGCGCACGGAGACGGCCGGCCGGTGGGCGCCGAATGGCGCTTCGGGGAAGCGGCCGGCCGGCCGGTGAGCCTCGAACTGGACGACGCCCGGCGGGTCCGCTTCGCCGGGCGCATCGACCGCGTCGACGCGACGCCGGCCGGCCTGCGCGTGATCGACTACAAGACCGGAGCGGGCAGAGCGGAGCGAGTCCTTCTGAAGGAGTCGCTCAGTGTGCAGCTCCCCGTCTACCAGCTCGCCGTGAGGCAGGCGACCGACCTCGCGGGCGCCGAGGCGGGCCGGGACGCCGTCATCTCGGCCCTCTACCGGCTCGTCACGCGACGCGGCGGCTTCGCCGACCTCGCTCTGGAGCTGGACGAGACGGCCGCCACCGAGCGTCTCCGCGAGTTGACCGCCGAGGTGTTCAGGCTCGTCGACGCCGGGCTGTTCCCTCGCACCAGTCGCAGCCGCTGCGACTGGTGCGACGTCGGCTATGCATGCGGCGCGTCCGCGTGGTCGCGGGCTCGCAAGCGCGGTGACGAGGCCCTGGCGGCGGTCGTCGCTCTGCAGAAGCCCGGCGCGCGCGGAGATGGCCATGGGGATTGATCGGCGCGCCTTCGACCAGGACGACCGCGACAGGGTCGCCGGCGACCTCGCCACCACGTTTCTCCTGGAGGCCGGAGCCGGCACCGGCAAGACGCGCGTGCTGGTCGAGCGGTACGTCCGCTGCGTCCTCGATCCTGAGCGCGGCGCGGGCGACGTGCGTGCGGTGGCTGCCATCACGTTCACCGAGAAAGCCGCGGGCGAGCTCAGGCAGCGCGTGCGCGAGGAGTTCGAGCGGCGGGTCGATGGCGCGCCGGCAGGCTCGCGAGAGGCCGAGCTTGTACGCAACGCGCTCGACGCGCTCGACGACGCACCCATCAGCACCATCCATGGCTTCGCCGGACGGCTGCTGCGGGAGTTCCCCGTGGAGGCCGGCGTGGACCCCGCCTTCGAGCAGCTCGACCAGCTGGGCGCGGAGCTGGAGCGCGGGAGGCTGTGGGAGGAGTGGCTCACGGAACTGGCGAAGAGTCACGCCGGCGCTGCGGGCGGCGCCGCTTCCGCGGCATCCGAGCGCGGCCGTGAAGGCCTCTCGCGCCTGCTCCGCGCCGGTGTGCGGCTGGAGGCGCTGCGCGAGCTGGCCGTGGCATCGCGGGGCATTTTCGGGGAGCGCTACGACATCGACCCCGTGGGCCGGATGCCCGTGGAGCCCGATCTGCGCTCGGGTCTGGGAGAGCTGGCCGGCCCCATGGCTCGTCTGCGTGAGTACTGCGCCGCGGCCTGCACCGATCAGACGGACCACGGCCTCGACGCTGCGATGCGGCTGGTGGAGGGGTGCGAGCTGCTTCTCGAAGAGCGGCCGGTGGACGTCGACCGGATCGCGGCGGCGCTGTTCGCCCTGCCGGCGAAGACGCCGGACAGCGCTCCCGGGGGCCGGAAGGGCAGCTGGAGCGCCGCCCACGGCGGCAAGGACGAGCTGCAGGCTCGGTACCGGACGCTCGCAGGCATCGTCGGCGCTCTGACGGACGAGTATGCGGAGTTCCTGACGGGTACCGCCGTCGCCGTGGCCGACGCCTTCTCCCGCTGGGCCGGCGCCACGCAACTCTCGCTCGGGCGGCTCGACTTCACCGACCTTCTCGGCTGCCTTCGCGACCTGCTCGCGCGCGACGTCGATGCTCGGCGCGTCCTGCAGCACCGTCACAGATACCTGCTGGTGGACGAGTTCCAGGACACCGACCCGCTGCAGGCGGAGATCGTCTTCCTGCTCTGCGAGCGCGAGCCGCTGGCGGGGGACTGGCGTGAGGTCGTGCTGGAGCCCGGCAAGCTGTTCGTGGTCGGCGATCCCAAGCAGTCCATCTACCGCTTCCGCCGTGCCGATATCGCCATGTACGACGAGGTCAAGGCGCTGGTGCGCGCTCAGCCCGGCGGCAGCGGCGAGGTGCTCGCCATCCGCCAGAACTTCCGCACCACACCGTCGCTCGTGGGGTGGGTCAACAACGTGTTCTCCGACGTGTTCGACGATGACCGGGAGGAGGGGAGGCAGCCGGGCTATCAGTGGCTCAAGGCGTATCGCCCGGCCGCGGCCGGCCCGAGGGTGGCGGTGCTGCGTGGGCGCGACTACTCCGGCGCGGCCGGTGAGACCGATGCCGCTCGCCGCGACGAGGCCCGCGCCGTGGCGTCACTGCTCGCCGGGATGCGCGGCGAGGACGCTGGGCGTTGGGTGGTGCAGGATCGGAACACCGACGGGTCTCCCGGTGGCGATCCGGCGAGTGCGACGGGCGAGGAGCGGCTGCGCCCGCCGCGCTGGGGTGACATCGCAGTCCTCTACCGCGCGACGACGGGTCTGGAGACGCTCGAGGACGCGCTGCGCGACGCCGGTGTGCCCTATCGCGTGGAGGGCGGCGCCACGTACTTCGCGCGTCGCGAGGTCGACGACGCGCTTGTCTGCCTGCGGGCGGTCAACGACCCCAGCGACGGGCCCGCGGTGTACGGCGCCCTGCACTCGACCCTCTTCGGCTTCAGCGACGACGAGCTCGTGGCGTTCGGCTCCGCGGGCGGACGCTTCGATTTCTTCTTCGAGGAGCAGCCGGAGGGCCACGAGGCCGTCGGCGCCGCCCTCGCCACGCTTCGTCGCCTGCACGAGCGGCGCGGCGAGCAGCAGCCGCACGAGTCGGCCGAGGAGCTCCTGCGGCTGGCGCATGCCTCGGAGTTCCTCGCGGCGACCGGCCCGGGCGCGGTGCAGGCGATGGCCAATCTCGAGCAGCTGATCGATCGAGCGCGGGCGTTCTCCGGCGCCGGAGGGGGAGGCCTGGGCTCGTTCCTCGAGTGGGCCGCCGGCGCCGGCGCCGGCGGTGGCGAGCAGGAGTCGCAGGTCGACGACGAAGGCGACGTCGTCCATCTGCTCACGATCCACAAGGCCAAGGGGCTGGAGTACCCGATCGTCGTGGTGGTCGGCGGGGCGCTGGGCGGCTACGGCGGAGGAGGCGAGCCTATCGTCGACCGCGCCGCTCGCCGTGTCGCCATCAAGCTCATGACGGCGCTGCCGGGAGCTCCGGACCGCGATCTGGAGCCGCACTCGTACCGCGTTCTGAAGGAGCGAGAGAAACGCATGGCCGAGAGTGAAGCGCGCAGGTTGCTGTACGTGGCCACCACGCGGGCACGCGACCGGCTGGTCGTGAGCGTGTTCGGGGCGCTTGCGAACAAGGACGGGACCGCGAAGAGCGTCATGCTCGGTCCTGTCGCGGCTTCGTTGCCGGAGGCCGCCCAGGTCGGCGAGGCTTGTGAGGACGGCGGGGTGCTCGTCCTGCCTCCGGGAGAGATGCCGTCGCGCGAGGCATCCGATGCCCAAGGGGATGCGCGCGAGATGATCGCGGGGCGCGTTGCCTGGCGGGAGGCGCGGGAGACGCTGCTCGCAGAGGCGAGCAGCCCCGCCCGCGCCACCAGCCCCAGCGGCCTCGAGCACGTCGACGAGGAGGTCCGCAGCGGCGGGCCGGGCGCGCCGCCGGGGCGGGCCGGGGCGCTGGCGCTCGGGTCGGCCGTCCACCGCGTCATGGAACTCTGCGATCTGGACGACGAGGCGTCCATCGCGCGTCACGCTGCGGCCGCTGCGAGTGAGGTCGATCGGCCGGACCTCGCCGCCCGTGCCGGCGAACTCGCGCTGGCCTGCTGGCGATCGGATCCTGTGCGCCGGGCGGCGGCGGTCGCGGCGGCGGACCCCGAGGCCGTCCACCGTGAACTGCCCGTGGGCGTGTTCGTGGACGGCGTCGTCGTGAGCGGCGCCGTCGATCTGCTCTATCGCGACGGCGGGGAGTGGGTCGTCGTCGACTACAAGACCGACCGCGCCGCCGATGCGGAGGTGCTTCTCGACCGCTATCGCCCACAGGGAGCTGTGTATGCGGTCGCCGTCGAGGCCGCCACCGGCGGCGTCGTCGGCGAGGTCGTCTTCATCGCCGCCGCCGCCGACGGTCTCGTCGTCCGCATCCCCGTGGACGACCGACTGCGTGCCCTCGCGCGCAGGGAGGTGGGCGCGGCGGCCGGCGACGGCCGCGCCGTCTGCCCAGACGAGCTCGCACCCGACTGAGACGGACGGTACGCTGCGGGCGTTGCTCAGCGATGAAAGGCCGGGACGACACCATGGATCACGTCTTCGTCGAGTCCGGGAGACTGCTGCTCAGGTGTGTGAGCGAGCGAGATCGTGGAGTCCTTGAACGACTCGGCTTCGAGTGCCTCGGCCGGCGGTACCACGAGTACGACGACCTCCCGGGGTTCGAGGTACAGGCGTTCTGGGGGCTGACGCGAGCCGCGCGGCGGCGGGAGTCTTCGTGACGCCGCCGTGAGCGCTGCTCGTGGGCTGCGTCCGCGTTCACGGTTGACCCTCGTGCCGCCGCCGCATACGCTGTGGCCAGCCGCCCGGCGCCCGCCGGCGGCGCACATGGCGACCAAGGGAGGCGACGATGGGCAAGGAGCTCTCCATCCTCGCGCACGACACGGTCGACCAGCCTCCACCAGCCACTCGCATCTGAGCGCCTGAGGCGCGCCTCACGGCGCGCTCGAGCAGGCGCCTTCCCGCTCGCGATCAGGCGGGCTCTCACCACGCCAGCGCGGCGCTCGCGCACCCGTGACGCCCCGTCTCCACCATGGTAGAGTCGCGTCGAGCACTGCATAAAGCGTATACATCCGTGAAAATCCGCTCGATGAGGAGCAGACATGATCAAAGTAGCTGAGTGGGGCACCGGCATGATGGGCCAGGGCCTCTTGGGGTACATCCTCGATCGCCCGAAAGATATCGACCTCTGCGGCGTCATCGTCACCAATCCCGCCAAGGAGGGGAAGACGGTCGGCGAGCTGCTTGGCCGCCCGTGTGACGTCAAGATGACCACCGACTTCGAGGCCGTGCTCGCGCAGAGGCCCGACGTGGTCTGCATCAACACGCAGAGCAACCTGGACGAGATCGAGCCGCAGATCGTGCCCGCCGTGAAGGCCGGCTGTAACGTCGTCTGCATCGCCGAGAAGCTGGCCTACCCGTGGGCCAGCGACCCCGCGCGCGCTGAGATGTTCGACAAGCTTGCCAAAGAGAACGACGTCACCATCCTCGGCACCGGTATCAACCCCGGGTTCGTGCTCGACGCCCTCATCGTCATGTGGAGCAGCATCTGCCTGCGCGTCGACTCCATCGAGGCGTCGCGCGTCAACGACCTCTCGCCGTTCGGTCCCACCGTCATGGTCGGCCAGGGCGTGGGCACCACCGTCGAGCAGTTCGAGAAGGGCGTTGCCGACGGTACCATCGTCGGTCACATCGGCTTTCCCGAGAGCATCATGCTCATCGCCAAGGCGATGGGCTGGGACATCGACGAGATCGTCGAGACCCGTGAGCCCATCGTCACCGAGGTCGAGCGCTCCACTTCGTGCGTGCATGTGGCCGCCGGCGACGTGGCCGGCTGCAAGCAGATCGGCAAGGGCTACAGCAAGGGCGAGCTCAAGATCCACCTGATCCACCCGCAGCAGATCCACCCGCAGATGGCCGACCAGGGCACCGGCGACTACATCAAGATCGTCGGAGACCCCAACGTGAACATGGCCAACACGCCCGAGATCCCGGGCGGCAAGGGCACGTACGCGAGTGCCGGGAACTACATCCCGCTGCTGCCCGGCGCTCCGGCCGGCATGCAGACCGTCGTCGACCTGCCGATCCCGCGCTACTGGGCTCCCACCGTCTGAGAGGGGTGACCGCGTTGACCGACGCCACGCACTGCAAGGCCGGCGACTGGGTCGAGGTGGAGCGCGTGCTTCTCGAGCCGGCGGACCGGTCGAAGAATCTACCCCCGGAAACGGCTGAGAAGCCGCTCAGGATGTGGATCAAGGGCTTCGCCCAGGCCGAAGGCTCGGTGGGCGAAGCCATGACCATCGAGACCATGACCGGGCGCCTGGTCGAGGGCACGCTCTCGGCCGTCAACCCGGGCTATTTCCACACCTTCGGCAACCCCATACCGGAGCTCGTGCACGTGGGCGCGGACCTGCGCGCCCGGCTCGCCGACTATCACGCCGCCGAGGGTGCGGACGCGGGCGATCCGCCCGGCGCGTCCGCCGAAGGGGGTGAGCGCTGATGGCCACGAAGTTCGACGCCATCATGGCGCGTCGTGGCGAGATCATGCGCAAGGCGCTCGGCATGGACTACGACCGGTTCGAGCAGAGCCCCATCGCCTTCGACTACGAAGGCATGATGGCGGCGCACGGCTACAGCCTCGACGACATCGTCGCGATCCAGACCAAGGCAGGCGTGGGCAACACACCGCTGCTAGAGCTGAAGAACCTGACCGACGTGGTCAGGTCGATGAGCGCGCCGGGCAAGGGCGCCCGCATCTTCGTCAAGGACGAGGCCGCCAACATGGCCGGCGCCTTCAAGGACCGTCGCGCCAGCGTGAGCATCCACGTCGCCAAGGAGAAGGGGTACGAGGGCGTCATCGCCGCCACGTCGGGCAACTACGGCGCCGCCGTCAGCAGTCAGGCGGCGCGTTACGGCCTCAAGTGCATCATCGTCCAGGAGACCTTCGACAGCCGGCACATCGGACAGCCGGAGATCGTCGAGAAGAGCCGCATCTGCGAGGCGTTCGGCGCGGAAGTGCTCCAGCTGACGGTCGGCCCCGAGCTGTTCTTCCACATGGTGGAGCTTCTCGACGTCACCGGCTACTTCGCCGCCTCCCTCTACAGTTCGTTCGGCGTCAGCGGCATCGAGACCCTGGGCCTCGAGATCGCCGAGGAGATGACGGCGCTCACCGGCGCCCCGCCGACGCACTGCGTGATCACCCACGCCGGCGGCGGCAACACCACCGGCACGGCCCGCGGCCTCAAGCGGGCCGGAGCTGCCGACACGCAGATCATCAGCGCGTCGGTCGACCTCAGCGGCCTGCACATGGCCAGCGACGACGACTTCAACCGCAAGAGCTTCACCACCGGGCACACCGGCTTCGGCGTGCCGTTCGCCACCTGGCCCGACCGCGCCGACGTGCCGCGCAACGCGGCCCGCTCGCTGCGCTACATCGACCGCTACCTGACGGTGACGCAGGGCGAGGTCTTCTACATCACCGAGGCGATGAGCAAGATCGAGGGGCTGGAGCGCGGCCCGGCGGGCAACACCGCCATGACGGCGGCGGTGAGCCTGGCCCGCGACCTCCCGCGTGACGACACGGTCGTCGTGCAGGAGACCGAGTACACCGGCGCAGGCAAGCACCACTGGGCGCAGCTCAACTTCGCCAGGGAGATGGGCGTCGAGGTGCGCAGCGGCGACCCGGCGGAGAACGCCCCGGGCAAGGTCATCGTCATCCCCGAGCGCCCAGAGCAGATCAGGGCGAAGGACTTCGACGTCGCCCGCATGCGCAAGAGCTATGTGCGCAACGCGCTGAAGCAGGCGCCGGGGGGCTACGTGCCGACCGCGGACGACATCGCCTTCCTGGCGGCCGACACGAACTCGGACGCGGCCGCCGTCGAGGCGATCATCGCCGAGCTCAAGGAGGCATGAGATGGCCCGCGAAGACACGTATCTGCAGATCCGTGGGCCCCTCGCCAAGCTCACCGACGAGGAGCTCGAGGTGCGCTTCTGGGAGCTCGCGCAACGGGTCGTCGACCCGATGGTCGAGCTCGCCCGCACGCACACCTCGCCGAGCATCGAGCGCTCGGTGCTCATGCGCATGGGTGTCGACTCGCCGACCTGCATGGCTGTGGTCGGCGAGTGCGAGAAGCGCGGCCTGCTGGGGCACGGCGCCGGGCACGTGGTGCTGCACTGCGCCACCACGTGGGACTGCGCCATGCCGGAGGCCGCGCGCAGACTGGCCGCCGGCGAAGGCTGGGACCTCGCCGAGCAGAAGTGGGGAGGGGCGCGATGACTGACAGGGATCCGCGCCCCGGCATGCCGCCCCTCGACCCCGACGAGAAGCTCGATGTCGGCGTCCTGCTCGAGGACCTCGAGCACTACCGCCCGCGGCGCAAGGGCTGGCACTGGCGCGAGCAGGTGCCGGACCAGAAGCTGCACAAGTTCGTCTACAAGGAGACGTCGAAGGGCCTCGAGCGCAGCATCCCGCTGCCGGCGGCCCACTACTTCGGCGACATCGACCCGCAGCCTGACTGCGTGGTGACCACCGAGATCGCCTCCGGGCGCTTCGAGGACGACATCCGTCGCATGCGCATGGCGGCCTGGCACGGCGCCGACCACATGATGGTCATCCGCACCGCCGGGCAGAGCCACATGGACGGGCTCCTCGAAGGTACGCCTGAGGGCGTCGGTGGCATCGCCGTCACGCGCAAGCAGGTGCGCGCCACGCGCAAGGCGCTCGACCTCATCGAGGACGAGGTGGGCCGGCCGATCAACTTCCACAGCTACGTGAGCGGCGTGGCCGGTCCCGAGATGGCCGTCATGTTCGCCGAGGAGGGCGTCAACGGGGCCCACCAGGACCCGCAGTACAACGTCCTCTACCGCAACATCAACATGTATCGCAGCTTCGTCGATGCGGCGGTGGCCAAGCACGTCATGGCCAGCGTGCGCATGGCCCAGATCGACGGCGCGCACAATGCCAACGCCACCGCCGTCGAGGCCTGGAACGTGATGCCCGAGCTGCTCGTGCAGCACGCCATCAACTCGGCGTACTCGGTCTCGGTCGGGATGCCCAAGGAAGACATCTGCCTGAGCACGGTCCCGCCCGACGCCGCGCCGGCGCCCTGCATGCGCATGGACCTGCCGTATGCCGTCGCCCTGCGCGACTTCTTCGGCGACTACAAGATGCGCGCCCAGGAAAATACGCGGTACATGGAGGCGGACGGGCGTGACGCCACCGTCAGCCACGTGATGAACCTCGTGATCAGCCGCCTCACCAGCGCCGACATCCAGAGCACCATCACCCCCGACGAGGGGCGCAACGTGCCCTGGCACTACAACAACGTCGCCGCGGTGAACACGGCCAAGCAGAGCCTGGTGGGCATGGACGGCCTGCGCGAGATGGTCAAGCTCGACCGCGATGCACCGGAGCTCAACCAGAAGGTGCGCGAGATCAAGGAGCGGGCCGTCCTCTTCCTCGAGGCGATGCTCGAGGACGGCGGCTACTTCGGAGCCGTCGAGGAGGCGTACTTCGTCGACTCCGGCATCTACCCGGAGACGCACGACGACGGCATCGCCCGCAAGAGCGACGGTGGTGTCGCGGCGGGCACGATCGTGCCGCGCGCCGACGACTACCTCGCGCCGGTGTGCCACCACTTCGGCGAGAACCACCTGCCGGAGGGGTACGAGGCAGAGGGCGGCCCGGCGACCCCCGCCGGCGCCACGAAGCCGTGCGACCTCATCGGCGGCTGCACGCTGTGCGACGCCGAGAAGGTGCCGTTCATCGACGAGCTCGACCCCGAGGACAACGTCAACGCCCGGCTCGCGCAGACGGCCGAGCTACGCGAGAAGCACCTCATCAAGCCGGAGGTGGAGTGGGCGGCCGACGGCTGGGTCGTGGTCACCCTGTTCCTTCCGGCGGCGCCGCGCGTCGCGGAGTTCGCGGCGCTCGAGTTCGGCAAGGCCATGAACCTGCAGGAGTGCGAGGTCATCAACAAGCAGGTCATGCACCCGGCCGAAGGCACGTACATCGAGATGAAGGGCCGGCTGGACGTGGTCGTCGACCCGGCCCGTCTCGTGATCCCGCCCGAGCCCGTCGTCATGAAGGACGCGGAGATCAAGGACTTCGTGAGCGAGAAGGCGATCAAGTGCGTGGCCGCCACGGTCGGCGAGGACGAGCACTCCGTCGGCATGCGCGAGATCATCGACATCAAGCACGGCGGCCTCGAGAAGTGGGGCTTCTCGTGCGAGTACCTGGGCACCTCGGTGCCGGTCGAGAAAGTACTGGACGCAGCCATCGAACACGCCGCGCAGGTCGTCCTCATCAGCACGATCATCACGCATGGCGACATGCACCGGAACAACATGGAGAAGCTCGCCGACCTGGCGGTGGAGAAGGGCGTGCGCGACAAGCTGCTGCTCATCTCCGGAGGCACGCAGGTCACCGACGAGCTCGCCCGCAGCTGGGGCATGGACGCCGGCTTCGGGCGCGGGACCAAGGGCATCGGCGTCGCGTCGTTCGTCGTCGAGACGATGCGCGACCGCGGGATGTGAGGACGCCGTGACGGCGACGGGCGCAGGGCGCGGGGCGGGGGAGACTCGGGGGGGCGCTCCCCTCCCCGTGGATGCGCTCGTCGCCGAGATCGGCTCGACCACGACGGTGGTCTCAGCGTTCGCCGGGCTGCGCGACCACCCGGAAGCAACGCCCTCCCTGGTCGGGCAGGGCGTGGCCGCCACGTCGGTCGCCGACGGCGACGTCACCATCGGCGTGAACGCCGCCCGGGAGCAACTGGAGGCGGCGCTCGGCGCTGCGGTCGAGGCCGAGCTCACCCTGGCGACCAGTTCGGCCGCCGGCGGCCTGCGCATGACCGTCCACGGCCTCACCCAGCGCATGACGGCCATGGCGGCGCGGGAGGCCGCGTTGGGGGCCGGCGCGGTGGTCAAGTACCAGACCGCCGGCCGCCTGCGGGCGCACGACCTGCGCGAGATCGACGCCGTGCGCCCCAACCTCATCCTGCTCGCCGGCGGCGTCGAGGGCGGCGACTGCGACACCGTGCTCTTCAACGCCGGGCAGCTCGCGCAGCTCGAGGCGCGGCCTGTCGTTGTCTACGCAGGCAACAGTGTCGTCTGCAGCGACGCGCAGGAGCTTCTGGAGCGGGCCGGCTTCAGGGTGAAGCTCACCAACAACGTCTACCCGGCCGTGGACGAGCTCGACATCGTGCCGGCTCGGCACGTCATCCACGACGCCTTCGAGGAGCACATCACGCACGCCCCCGGGATGGAGCGCATCGGCGAGATCGTGAACGGCAGGATCCTGCCGACGCCCGGGGCGGTGCTCATCGCCGCCGAGCGGCTCGCCGAGGAAGTGGGCGACCTCGTCGTCATCGATGTCGGCGGCGCGACCACCGACGTGCACTCGATCACCGACGGCAGCCCCGAGATCGCCGCGCTGATGATCGAGCCCCAGCCGCACAGCAAGCGCACCGTCGAGGGCGACCTCGGCACCTACGTCAGCGCGAGGCACGTCGTGGAGATGCTGGCGCAGCAGGAGCGGCCGGTGCATCTGCCGCCGCCGCTGCCGAAGACGCAGGAGGAGATCGCGGCGGCGCTCACACTGACGCACTTCGCCGCCGTCACCGGCGTCCAGCGGCACGCCGGGCAGCTCGCGCACCTGTACACACCGACCGGCAGGCAGACGGTCGCGCGCGGGCGCGACCTCACCGCGTGCCGGCTGGTCATCGGCACGGGCGGCGCGCTCACGCGCCTGCCCGGCGGCGAGGCCGTGCTGGCGGACACGCGCGCGAAGAGCGGCGGCGGGGAGCGGCTGTTGCCGCCGCCGGACGCGCGCGTCACCCTCGACCGCGACTACATCTTCGCCTGCTGCGGCGCACTGTTGCAGCACTTTGCGCCGGGAGCCGTCACGTCACTCATGCGCGCCAGCGCCGGCGTCTGAGCCTTCGGCTCCGCCGGCGCGCGACGACCTCCGGCCGCCCGGTCCGCCCGGTTCCTTGCTCAGAGTCGTGTGGAGTAGTACGTTCACGTAGAGCGTGCCAAGAGGGGCTTGTCCGCTCTGGGCCGCAGGAAGACACCGCAGTGACCGAGGGTGTCCACAACCGCCATGGGGAGGCGTCATGACAGCCACGGTGAGAACTCGGAGAGCTACGAGGTTGGGCCTGCTGGTGGTGGTGCTCGCCCTTGTGCTGACGGCGGCGGCCATTGCCGTGGCCGCCTCACCCGCGCAGGCCGTCGGTCCTCACAACGAGTTCCTGGCGGTGCAGGTGGGGGATGACTGCCTGTTCAACATCGGGGCCGCTCCGGCCGCCGATGGCAGTGCCACCACCGGAAGCTGGGACATCTCCTACAGATGGCCGAGCAGCCCGTGGAGCTCCTATACCACGGTGCGCGTGGACGGCGCTGACTACGTCTACGGCAGCAGCAGCGGCACGCTCGTGCAGGCGCCCACTGACGATTCCGCCACGTCCAGCGTGAGTCAGTGGCAGACCGGTGACATCCTGACGACGCAGCGGCTGAGCCTGACACCCAACTCCGCCACCGGACGACAGGACGTCGCGCAGATCGAGTACACCGTGCAGAACGTCGGGGCGGCCTCCCACGATGTGGGCGTGCGGCTCATGATCGACACGGAGATCAACTACAACGACGCGGCCCTGTTCCGGGTGCCGGGCGTCGGCTCCCTCCAGGCAGAGACCGAGTTCACCGGCGCCAACGTGCCGAGCGGCACGTACGTCTTCGACAAGCCCTCCAACACGACCAACATCGCCTTCATCGCGGACGGCTACTCGGGCCCTGCTCCCGACAGGATGGTGTTCGGCCGCTGGTCGGGCCTCAAGTCGGCCATGTGGGACTACGCGGTGAGCGGGGACCTGGCAGGCCACGACAGCGCATACGCGCTGTACTGGAACCCGACGCCGCTCGCTCCCGGGGCGTCCCGGACCTACACCTCTTCCTACGGCCTCGGTAGCTCCAACGCCGACCTCACGCCGCCTCTGGCACTGGGGGTCTACGGCCCGAACGCGCTCAACGCGATCAACGACGTGTACTCACCCGATCCATTCAGCGTCAACGCCTGGGTGCAGGACGTGGGCACAGGAGCCGCAAGCAACGTCCAGGCGAAGATCGTCCTGCCGGCCGCGCTGCGGCTGGTGAGCGGGTCTGCGACCATGGCGCTCGGAAGTCTGGCCGTTGGCGAGGAGAAGCAGGCCACCTGGAAGATCCATGCGATCCCGCAGGGGAGCGCGAAGACGGTCTCCTACAAGGTGACGGTGTGGGCCGACGGCGTCCCGCCCAAGACGGTGACCCGCACGCTTGCGCTGCCGGCCGTGACGCGGCCCAAGCTGACGCTCAAGCTCAGCGGTCTGAGGCACGGCTCGCTGAGCCTCGGCAAGAAGGTGACGGTCAAGGGCGCCGTGACGCCGAGCAGATACGTCGGCGCGGCGCTCACGCTCACGACGCAGAAGAAGAAGGGCGTGAAGTGGATCACCGTCAAGACCAAGACGCTGACCGTCAATGCGTCCGCCAAGTACAGCTGGAAGTACAAGCCGAAGAAGAAGGGCTCCTATCGCGAGCAGGCAGTCCTCACGAGTGGTGACGCCACGAGTCCGTGGCGGACGTTCAAGGTGAAGTGAGCCCCGCCAGCACGCTCGCGTGCTGCATGGGTCCCCGCCGGCGATCCGCCGGCGGGGACCCATCCTTTTGCCTGCTCGCCCGGGCGGGCTGGCGGCGTGTCCCGCCGGTCAGGCGTCTCTGTGATACTTGAACGACACGTTCACCTTGGCGCGGTACGCGGCGACCTTGTTGTCGACCATGTGCATGTCGAGCATGACGATCTCGGCCACCCGCAGGTCCTCCAGGTGGCCGGCCGCCTCTTCGACGGCGGTCTTGGCGGCCTCCTCCCACGACTTGTCGCTGGTGCCGATGATCTCGATGACCTTGTAGACGCTGCCTGCCATGACTCCTCCTTCGCGCTGGGGACCTGTCGCACGCATCCTCTCGTGAAGCACGCGTCGTGACGA
>Ga0172375_10004817_pt1 | contig 19747 bp, 16 predicted proteins | sample LakKiv1m_FD_114537 | JGI IMG/M metagenome (GOLD analysis project Ga0172375, IMG submission 114537) | Freshwater microbial communities from Kabuno Bay, South-Kivu, Congo - kab_092012_11.1m | ecosystem: Environmental > Aquatic > Freshwater > Lake | place: Democratic Republic of the Congo...
GATGACAACCGGTTTAACGCCCGCATCAAAGAGGCCTTGAAGGTCAGGGAAGAAGTCAAGGGCAGGTTTTTGACCGCCTATAAGGAAAAGAACGGGGTGGAATTCTCGGGCGATCTGCATGACACTGCCGTCTGGTTCGCGGACGACGCGGCAGCGTTCAAGGAAAAGGCCAAGACGGTAGGCATTCTTTCCACCCAAAACGAGGATGTCCGGTCCCTCAGAGAGATGCTGATCATCGGCCTGAAAGGCGTGGCCGCCTACGCCGATCACGCCGCCATCCTCGGGTTTGAAAAGGACGACATCTACCGCTTCATGATGGAGGCGCTGGCCTCCACCACCAAGGACCTCTCGGTGGACGAGATGGTGGGCCTGGTCATGAAATGCGGGGAGACGGCCGTGAATACCATGGCCTTGCTGGATGAGGCCAACACGAGCACCTACGGCCATCCCGAGATCACCGAGGTGAATATTGGCGTTCGCAACAATCCGGGGATTCTCATCAGCGGGCATGATCTTAAGGATATGGAGGAACTTTTAAAGCAGACCGAGGGGACCGGCGTGGACGTCTACACCCACGGCGAGATGCTTCCAGCCAATTATTATCCCGCCTTTAAGAAATACGCCCATTTTGTCGGGAATTACGGCGGGTCGTGGTGGCACCAGAATGAGGAATTCGAGTCCTTCAACGGGCCGATCCTCATGACCACCAACTGCATTATCCCGATCAAGAAGGACAACACCTATCTGAACCGGATCTTCACCACGGGGACGACCGGGTACCCCGGGGCTGTGCATATTCCGGACAGACCGGCCGGGGGCGCCAAGGATTTCTCCAAGATGATCGAACTGGCCAAGACCTGCCCCCCGCCCAAGGAAATCGAGACCGGCAAGATCGTGGGGGGCTTTGCCCGCAACCAGGTCCTGGCCCTTGCGGACAAGGTGATCGATGCAGTCAAGTCCGGGGCCATTCGGCGTTTCATCGTCATGGCCGGGTGCGATGGTCGGCACAAGAGCAGGAACTATTTCACCGAGGTCGCTCAGAAACTCCCGAAAGACACCGTCATCCTTACCGCGGGATGTGCCAAATACCGTTACAACAAGCTGGACCTCGGAGACATCGGCGGCATTCCGCGGATCCTGGACGCAGGTCAATGCAACGACTGCTATTCCCTGGCCGTCATCGCCCTGAAACTGAAAGAGGCTTTTGGTCTCAATAGCATCAATGATCTGCCCCTCTCTTTTGATATCGGGTGGTATGAGCAGAAGGCGGTGGCGGTCCTCCTGGCCCTCCTGTATTTGGGTGTCAAGGGAATTCGCCTGGGGCCAACCCTCCCGGGATTTGTCTCGCCGGCGGTGCTCAAGGTGCTGGTGGACAAATTTGACATCAAATTGATTACCGATCCAGAGACTGATATCGCAGCCATGATGGCAGGCCGATAGGATAGGAGATCGAGGATTCGGGGATTCTGTAAATTGAGGGAACATGGAGGGGGACCCGCAACCGGGGCACTTCCCGGTTTCGGGTCTCGTCCAAAGGAGACGATATATGAAATGCCCAGGACAGGACAGCCAGTACTGGAAGCCGGGGGCGGTATTTGAGGTCAAATGCCCGAAATGCGGGAACGAGGTGGAATTCTTCAAGGATGACCCGACCCGAAAATGCTCCAGGTGCGGGCACCGCTTCCTGAACCCGGGACTCGATTTCGGATGCGCCTCTTATTGTCCCTACGCGGAGCAGTGCATCGGCAATCTGCCTCCTGAACTGCTCGCCCAGAAAGAAAACCTCCTCAAGGATCGGGTCGCCATCGAGATGAAGCGCCACCTCAGGCACGACTTCAAGAAGGTGGGGCACGCCATCCGTGTGGCCCGATACGCCGAACCGATCGGCCGCGAGGAAGGTGGCAACCTGGCTGTCATCCTGTGCGCGGCCTATCTCCAAGACCTGGGACCCGAATCCGGAAAGAAAGAGGGGCCCTCCGTGGCCCGGGAGATCCTGATGCGACTGGGGGCCAATGAGTCGCTGGTGGAAGAGGTGTGCGATCTGATCGCCCGTCGTGAAGCGCCCGCGGAAAATGATTCGATCAATCTGAAGGTCCTTCGCGATGCCGCCCTGATCGCTACACTGGAGGAAAGGCAAAAGGAAACGGAAATAGACAAAGGCGAACTGACCCGCGTTATCGCCACGTCATTTTTTACCGCAAGCGGGCGACAGCTCGGAGAAAACCGACTTCTGGAAGGGAAAGGTTAGTCCCATGAAAGTGATGCGAAAAATCATCGAAATCGATGACGAACTGTGCGACGGGTGCGGTCAGTGTGTGCCCTCCTGTGCCGAGGGGGCCATCCAGGTGGTGGACGGCAAGGCCCGTCTCGTTGCAGAAAAATATTGTGACGGTCTCGGGGCCTGCATGGGGGAGTGCCCGAACGGGGCCCTCAGGATCGTGGAGCGGGAGGCCGACGACTTTGACGAGGAAGCGGTGGAGGCATATCTTGGTGCAAAACCGGCCGAACCGGAGCCGATTCCCATGGCCTGCGGATGTCCCTCCACCCAGATACAGACATTGTCCCCCGCTACCCAGAGGGACACAGGGGCCAGGACCGCATCCATGCTGGGCCATTGGCCCGTGCAGATCCACCTGGTCCCCGCCACCGCGCCATTCCTCAAGGGGGCCGATCTCCTGGTGGCAGCGGACTGCGTCCCTGTGGCCTATCCCAATTTCCATCAGGATTTTCTGCAGGGGAAGGTGGTCCTGGTGGGGTGCCCCAAATTCGATGATGTGGAGGCCTACATTGAAAAATTTACGGAGATATTCAAGACCGCGAATATCAAAAGCATGACGGCCCTGGTGATGGAGGTCCCCTGTTGTTCGGCCCTGCCGGTGATTCTGAAGAGGGCCATGGATGCGGCGGGCAGGAAAATACCTCTGGAGCAGGTGGTCATCAGCACTCGAGGTGAGATCCTGAGCAGAAAAAAGCTCGTCGTATGAAAACATTCTTACCATAAGAAAGGAGAAGGGTTATGGCAACTGTCAAGATCAAGGGAATGTCGTGCCACCATTGCGTCATGGCTGTTCAAAAGGCCTTGAGCGGGATCGATGGGGTGAAGAATGTTCAGGTGGACCTTCAGAAAGGGGAGGCCACGTTTGATGAGGCCGCTCCCGTTGACCTGAACCGGATCAGGGAAGCGGTCCAAAAGGCAGGGTACCAAGTTGTCTGAATCTGAAAAGACGAAGCTCCAGATATCGGGGATGTCGTGCGCGGCCTGTGTGCGGCGGGTCGAGCAGGGGCTGGCGGACCTGAAAGGTGTGTCATCGGCCAGCGTCAACTTTGCCACGCAACAGGCATCCGTCGAATATGATCCGTCGGAAGTGGGCATGGATCAGATGGCCGCAAAAGTCCGGGACCTGGGCTATGAGGTCGTGGGGCAGGGTTCCTCAGGGGCGCAGGCCCCTCAAAAAACCACTGTTTCCATCGGGGGGATGACCTGCGCCGCCTGTGTCCGGCGGGTGGAATCCGCCCTCGAAACCATCGACGGGGTCACCGAAGCCGCCGTCAACCTGGCCACCGGAAAGGCCACCGTGGTTCACCGATCCGACTGGGCCGGTCTGGAGGCTGTTCGTCAAACGGTGTCGGATGCGGGATACGAATTTCTGGGCGCCGTTGATGAACGGGTTGATGATCCACTCGAGGCGGCTCGAATTCGAGAGATCAAGGACCTGAAGATCCGGTTCTGGACCGGCGTGGTCCTGAGCATCGTGATCTTTATGGGCTCCATGCAATCGTGGTTCCCATTTCTTCGTCCCATCCCGAGACCGCTCGTGCTGATCGTCCTCTTTTTCCTCACGACGCCGGTCATTTTCTGGGTGGGAAGCCGCTTTATCACCGGGGCCGTCAAGGCCGCCCGTCAGAAGACCACGGATATGAACACCCTGGTGGCAGTGGGGGCGCTCTCGGCCTATGTCTATTCATCGCTGGCAGCCCTTCTGCCCCGTTGGTTCGCCGGGGCCGGCGTGTCCCATCATGTCTATTTCGACGGGGCCGCCATGATCATTACTTTGGTCCTCCTGGGACGCCTTCTGGAAGCGATGGCCAAGGGGAAGACCACCTTGGCCATCAAGAACCTCATGGGGCTCAAACCCCGCACGGCCCGCGTCATCCGCAACGGCGTCGAGTCGGACATCCTGATTGAGGCGGTCATTCATGACGACCTGATTCTGGTGCGGCCCGGAGAAAAGATCCCCACTGACGGCGTGGTGGTCTCCGGGACCTCGGCCGTGGACGAGGCCATGTTGACCGGCGAAAGCATCCCGGTGGCCAAGGAGCCCGGGAGCGAGGTCTTTGCCGCCACCCTCAACAAGAGCGGGAGTTTCACCTTCAGGGCCACCCGCGTGGGGGCCGAAACCGCGCTGGCACAGATCATCCGCCTGGTGGAGGATGCCCAGGGCTCCAAGGCCCCGATCCAGCGTCTGGCCGACAAGGTGGCATCCGTCTTTGTGCCTGTGGTCTTCGGCATTGCCGTCCTCACCTTTTTGATCTGGAATTTCCTTGTACCCGAACCGATCTTCAGCCGTGCCCTCCTCAATTTTGTATCGGTGCTGATTATCGCCTGCCCCTGCGCCATGGGCCTTGCCACGCCCACCGCCGTCATGGTGGGAACCGGCCTCGGGGCCGAAAACGGGATCCTCATCAAGGGGGGCGAAAGCCTGGAGAACGCCTACAAACTGACGGCCATCGCCTTTGACAAAACCGGGACCCTGACCCAGGGGGCGCCCGAGGTCACGGATGTGGTGGCGATTTCAGAGGACACCCCCGAAGAAGATCTTTTAAGGATGGCGGCATCCATTGAATCGGTGTCCGAGCACCCACTGGCCCAGGCGGTGATCGCAAAGGCCCGGGAACGTCAGATCGCACCCCTGCCCGTTGCGGACTTTGAGGCCCTGTCAGGACTCGGGGCTAGGGGAACTATTGAGGGAAAGCCTTGCATGCTGGGCAATCGCAGACTCATGGACCATGAGGGAATCGCCGTGGAAAATCTGGCCGAGTCGGCCGACCGGCTGGCCGGCGAGGGCAAGACCTGCGTATTTGTGGCGAGGGAAAAGCGGGCCGTCGGTCTCATCGCTTTTCTGGATCCGCCCAAGGCCTCCGCCAAGAAGGCGATTGCCGAGCTCAAGGAGATGGGGCTTAGGACCGTCCTCATTACCGGGGACAATGAGCGCAGCGCCCGGGCCATCGGCGTGCCGCTCGGCATGGATCAGATCCTGGCCGAGGTGCTGCCGGCCGGCAAGGCCGACGCCGTCAAAGGCTTACAGGCCCAAGGACATGTGGTGGGGATGGTGGGAGACGGGATCAACGATGCGCCGGCCCTCAGCACAGCGGATATCGGCATTGCCATCGGCGCGGGAACGGACGTGGCCATGGAGGCCAGCGACATCACACTCATGAGGGACGACCTGACAGCCGTCCCCGATGCGCTAAGACTGTCGTTTCAGACCATGAAGGTGATCAAACAGAATCTCTTCTGGGCCTTTTTCTACAACAGCCTCGGGATCCCGATTGCCGCGGGGATCCTGTATCCCTTTTTCGGGATCCTGCTCAATCCTGTTTTTGCGGCCGCCGCCATGGCCATGAGTTCAGTGTCGGTGGTGAGCAATTCCCTGCGGCTCAGAAGAACAGGGGCGTTGAGGCGCAAGAACTGAAGAATATTTATCGTCGAAAGGAGTGGAACATGATGAAAAAGATAGCGCTTTTCAAGGAAAACGATTTCAACGATCTGCATATGAGCCGTCTCCTGGTCCATGATTCCCCTTACTTCAAGGTCTTGAACTTCAATTTCAGGGCAGGCCAGGAACTGCCGATCCACTCCCACGATATGGAGGGTCAGGTGAGCATCGCCGTCTTGGAGGGCAAGTGTGAATTTCTGGGGAAAGACGGCGCCACCATTCCCGCGGCCCTCGGCGACGTCCTCATCTCGGACATCAGTGAGCCGCATGGGATCCGGGCCAGGAGCGACCTGCGCGTCTTGGTGACCATCGCGCCCCCCATCTGATGCAACCGATGGCCGAGAAGTGCTCACAGGTCACGGGCTTCCGCTATGGCGTGTTACGAAAGAGGAAAAACCCTACAGCTTTTTCAGGACCTCCATGGCGGCCCGTTTGACCCCCATCTCCGGATCGGACAGCATCCCCTCAATCGTCTCCTTACACCTCGATAGTGATCCTTTCTCAAACTCGCCCAGTTCCCTCAGGGCAAGGGCGCGGATTCGAGGATCTGGATCGGAAAGGCAGCGGACGTACACCTCCTGGTGGGTCCTGGCCTCGGTCACCAGCCCAAGCAGCACGAGTGCGTCAAACCGAAGGTCGTCGTCCTCGCGGTTGAGATATTCCAGATAGACCGAGATCACCTCATCCCGCTTGGAATAAAACCGCCACAGATTAAACAGAATGGCCCGCTTCTGGTCCCGCGGCCCATGCTCCAGTCTCTCCAGCATCAGGCTCAGGATACGGTCGTCCCGAAGGTTGGCCAGGGCATTGACGGCGCACTGCTGAACCCGGGTGTCCGGGTCGTAGAGGCGTTCGATCAGGGGAATGGCGGCCTGGGCGTTTCCCTCCCAGCCCAATGCGAAGGCGGCGTTCAGCCGCATAACCGGGTCCTCGTGGCTCAGATCTTGAAGGAGTCGGTCGATGAGGGCCTGGGGATCTTTCAGAAAGGGGCCGATAACACTCAACTGTATGGAGATGTCGTGCCGGCTGTCTTCGGATTCCCCGGGATCGATCATCATCTCGTACAGGGGCCAGGCCGCCTCCTGTTTGGCGAAGCTGCCAAGGAGAAGCATGATCTCGTGCCTTGCCTCCCGGTCGGCATGCTTCATGGCCTTTAGAAGCAGCGGCACCGCCTGATCCCGTTCATCGAGAAAGAGCTCTACAGAGTCCAGATAGGCCTGCGCATGCTGAAGGACCTGCTCCCGGGTCTCAAAGGGTATGATTTTGTTTGGGCCCATATCGTCTCATTTGAAAGCAGTGTCACACCATGGGTGTGTGATAAAGGCTTGTGAGGGTTCTTTCCCAAAGGGCAGTCGATTATCCTGTCTTCTATCAAAAGATCGAATCGTTATCAGGTTGTTAATTGGCCGTGTTACCGCAGCTCTCCCCGTGAAACCCCTCTGTTCAGCCGAAGAGCTTTTTCTGAAACCCGGGGGCCGGGCCTTTCTTTTCCAGCCCGAGGTGGACGTAGGCCCTTCGAGTGGCCACCCGGCCCTGGGCCGTGCGCTTGATATAACCCCGCTGAATCAGAAACGGTTCGTAGACGTCTTCCAGGGTGTCTTTTTCCTCGCTCACGGCCGCCGATAGGCTGTTCAGGCCAATGGGGCCCCCATCGAATTTCTCGATGATGGTCTGCATGATGAAGCGATCCATCTTATCAAGACCCTGATCATCCACCTCCAGCATATCCAGGGCCCGACCCGCCACCTCTCGGGTGATCACGCCATCCGCCTCCACCTGGGCGAAATCCCGGACCCTTCGAAGGAGCCGGTTGGCCACGCGGGGGGTGCCCCGGGCCCGCTTGGCAATCTCAAGGGCCCCCTCGTCCCGAATCGGTATGCGAAGAAGGGATGCCGACCGAATAACGATCTGACGCAGTTCCTCAGGGCCGTAGAACTCCACCCGAAGGATCACCCCAAAACGGTCCCTCAGCGGCGGGGTCAGGAGACCGGTTCGCGTCGTGGCCCCCACCAGGGTAAAGGGAGGGAGCGGAATCTTCATCGTCCTTGCCGAAGGCCCCTGGCCGATGATGATATCCAGTTCATAGTCTTCCATGGCTGGATAGAGAACCTCTTCTACCACATGGTTAAGACGGTGGATTTCATCGATGAAGAGAACATCCCTGGGTTGAAGGCTGGTCAGAATGGCAGCCAGATCTCCCGATTTTTCGATGACCGGTCCCGACGTGCTCTTGATGTTCACATCGAGTTCGTTGGCAATAATGTGGGCAAGGGACGTTTTGCCCAGGCCCGGGCTTCCGTGAAAGAGCACATGGTCCAGGGCCTCGGCCCGGCCGCGGGCAGCCTCGATGAAAACCCTGAGATTCCGTTTCATCTCCTCCTGACCCACATACTCGTCAAGGGTCCGGGGTCGGAGGCTGATCTCCGAGGGGATCTCGTCGGAAAAGGGTTCCGGGTCTATGATTCGTTCTTCCATGGTGTTGGTGTCAGGATAGCGCTCTCAAGGCCTCCCGAATCAGTTCCTCAAGGGTCATTTCGCCCAGCCGGGATCGTGCCTTGTCCAGCGCCATCTTCGCCGATTTGGCCGAATACCCCAGATTCACGAGGGCGGAAAGGGCATCCTCCAAGATGCGCCGATCCTCCGCCTGAGGGGCCGGGACCTGGGGAATGTCCCTGTCTCCAATAGCCTTTGACGCGCGGTCCTTCAGCTCCAGGGCAATCCGTTCCGCGGTCTTCTTGCCTACGCCGGGAATGGCCTGAAGCCGCAGGGCGTCTCCCATGGCAATGGCCTCCAGCAGTTCCTGCGGGCCGATCCCCGACAGAATGTTGACCGCGAGCTTAGGCCCGATCCCGGATACCGAGATCAGCATGAGAAAGAGGCTCTTTTCAAGTCGGGTTTGAAAGCCGAAAAGGGTCAGGGCGTCATCCCTCACATGGGTGTAAATGGAAAGGCCGACCTTTTGGTTGGGCTCCGGAAGGGCATAAAAGGTGGAGAGAGGGACAATAGCCTCGTAGCCTACCCCACCCACATCGATGATGATGGATTGGGGGCTTTTTGCGAGGAGGATTCCGGTCAGATGGGCAATCATCGTTTAACCGCTTCAAATCTGGACCAGTTGATATGACAGATGGCCGCGGCCAGGGCGTCGGAGGCATCCAGGGGCAATTCCCCCCTGAATCTGAGGATCACCTGGACCATGGACCGCACCTGTTCCTTGTCGGCCCGGCCGTAACCCACCACGGATTTCTTGATCTCCAGGGGCGTATATTCAAAGATCGGGATATGACAGTGCACTGCCGCAATGATCACCGCCCCCCTCGCATGACCCAGCTTGAGTGAACTCTGGATGTTTTTTGCGTAAAAGAGGTCCTCAATGGCCATCTCGCAGGGCCGATAGCGGCCCATGATCTCCACCATGGTTTCGAAGATGGTGTGGATTCGTTTGTAAAAAGGGATGGATTCGGGGGGACGGATCAGGCCGGCATGGACGCATCGTACGTCACGATTCCCTTTTTCCACCAGCCCATAGCCGGTCACCCGCGAGCCGGGATCCACCCCCAGCACCAGCATCAGCCCAGGGCCTCCATCTCCTCGTCGGAAATATCGAAATTGGCGTATACATGGGAAACGTCGTCATGGTCTTCAAGGCCTTGCATGAGGCTCAGCATCTGTTGGGCCTTTTTCCCCTCCACCTTGACCGTGGTCTTGGGGACATTGGTTACCTCCGCATAGGTGTACGAAAGCCCGGCCCCGTCGATCGCCTTCCTGACCGCCTCAAAATTGGAGGGCGTCGTCACGACCTCAAACTCCGTCTCTTCCTCGTTGACATCCTCGGCCCCGGCCTCCAGCGCCAAATTGAAAAGCGCCTCTTCGTCCACCTTGTCCTTTTCAAAAGAAATCACGCCTTTTTTTTCAAACAGATAGGAGACGCACCCCGGCGCCCCGAGATTGCCCCCGTGCCGCTCGAACAGGTGCTTGATGTCGGCCACCGTCCGATTTCTGTTGTCGGTAAGACAGTCGATCAAAACAGCCACGCTGCCCGGACCGTACCCCTCATAGTTGGCCTCCTCGTACGTGACGCCTTCCAGTTCTCCCGTCCCCTTTTTGATGCCCCTCTCGATGTTCTCTTTGGGCATGTTTTCCGCCTTGGCCGCGGCGATGGCCGTTCGAAGGCGGGGATTCCCATCCGGATCGCCCCCGCCCATACGGGCTGCCACCGTGATCTCTTTGATCAGCTTGGTAAAAATCTTACCCCGCCTGGCGTCGGCGGCCCCCTTTTTGTGTTTAATGGAACTCCATTTAGAATGACCTGACATATGTCCCCCCGGAAAAATGTCTCGCTCAACGACGCAAAGACGCAAAGAAGTTTTTGCTTAATTTATGGAAGAATCCCAGATAACCGCCTGAATCCCTCCACGCCCCTGCACCCTCAATCCCCTGATCCCGTAACTTCTGAATCCCCTGATTTTCCCAATGGCCCTATCCGGTCCCGTCCGATCAGATAAACCTCCCTGCTCCGCTTGCGCGTGGCCCTCGGCCGAATGAGGCGGATCTGCTGAAAGTGGCCGGATACCTCCCTTTTGAAATGGTTGAAATCTTCCCCTTCAAATATCTTGCACACAAAATGCCCCCCCTCTTTAAGGAGGTGCTGTGCGATCTCGGCCGCCCTTCTTGCCAGGGCAAGGGATCGGCTTTCATCAGCGGAACGGATACCAGAGGTGGACGGGGCCAGGTCGCTCAAGACCAGATCCCTGGCCGACACATCTCGAATCAACCGTTCCAGGTCCATGGCCATGATATCCGCCTGGATAAACTGAAACCCTCTGGCCGAGAGTCGATTGGGCCGCTTCAGATCGATCCCTACGACGTCGCCGGCCAACCTTACCTCCCGGAGGGCGTATTGAGACCACGAACCCGGATAACAGCCCAGATCGAGGACCCGGCTTCCCCTTTTCATCAACCGGAATCGCTTGTCGATTTCCTCGAGCTTGTAGACCGACCGCGCAAGCCACTTCTCGTCCTGGGCCCGGCGAGTGTAGGCGTCATCCCACCTGTTTGACTTCATTTTTGTATGTTTATCACAGGTGTATTCTCTTTTGCAAAAAAAATATGGGGACGGCTCAGCGGTTCATGCACGTGCTTTCAAAATGGCAGATAGTGTATTATATTCATTCCAATACCCCGAATCGAGGAGGCTGTTGCAAATTGGAAAAAGTAGTCATTGACGGCGTGGAACTCCATCTGAGCGATCCGGATGAGGTGCCGATGCGATGGGTGGGTCAGCGGGAATTGATCACACAGCTCCTGGCCGCCTGGCTCGTCATCGGTCCGGAGGATTTGCCCCTCAGCCCGAGGCTGGTAGGAAAGCCCGGCGTCGGAAAAACGACCCTGGCCTATCACGCGGGTAAGACCCTGAATCGCCCGGTTTACCTGTTCCAGGCCACCATGGATACCCGGCCGGAGGACCTCATTGTGACGCCGGTCATATCAGAGAAGGGAAAGATCAAATATACGGCCAGCCCGGTCGTCTCGGCCATGATCAAGGGGGGCGTGGCGATCATTGACGAGGGGAACCGGATGAGTGAGAAGAGCTGGGCCTCCCTGGCCCCCCTTCTGGACAGCAGACGTTATGTGGAATCCATCGTGGCCGGTATCAAGATCAAGGCCCACCCTGAGTTTCGGCTCTGCACCACCATGAACGATGATGCCAGCACTTTCGAGCTCCCCGAATACATCCATTCGAGACTCCAGCCGCGAATCCATATCGATTTTCCCGAAAGAGACGAGGAACTCCTGATTCTTCGAAACAACCTCCCCTTCGCTGACCAGGAAATTCTCGAATATGTGGTGGAATTTCTTCAAGCCGCCCACGAGGCCGACGAACGGTATTCCGTGAGGGATGGAATCAACATTGCCCGCTATGCCCTGAAGCGCCTGACCGGGACACACGGCTTGAGGCCCGAGGGGTCTGAAGATGAGAGCCGGGTGCTGCTGTGCCTCAAAGAGGCCGCATCCATGATCCTGGACGAGAATGCATCCGTCTATTTCAGGGAGCTGGTGGATGACTTCGACCGGGATGAATGAGCTGCAATGGAACCGAATCCGCGTGGTCCCGATTCTCCACAACCGCGTCGAGTTCGCGCTGGAGGTGAGACGGGCCTTCGCTGATTTCAAGCCTGACCATGTGGCCGTTGAATACCCTGATACATTGAAAGAAAAGATCCTCGCCGGCGTTCGGCGGCTTCCATTCCTGTCGGTCGTTTATTACGAGGAGGAGGACGGCGCCTTTGTCTATCTTCCACTGGAGCCGACGGACGGCCAGATAGAGCTGATCCGATTGGGTCTCTCAGCCGGGCTGCCTGTCCATTTCGTCGACCGGGACACGGAAGGCTATTTTCCGGATTTTTCCGTCATGCCGGACCCCTACGCCATCAACCGAATCGGCTACGACGCATACTGCAGGGCCTTCATAGCGCCAGACGCAAAGGACACCGCCTCTCCCGATGATGTGCTCCGAGAGAAGACCATGGCATATCGCCTTCAGCAACTGGCCATAACCGGCGAAAAGATCCTTTTTGCGTGCGGACTATCCCATGCGCGCAGGATATTGGACCTTCTTGACCGAGCTCAGACCCATGTCATCGGCCGCAGGACACGGAAAGGCGTTGGTTTGGCCCACTTGCACAGGGATTCCAGCCGGGAGATTATGGGCGAGATGCCGTATCTCGCGGCGGTCTATGAGACTGGCCGGGCCGACTCCTTGGATGTGGACAGACTTGACATCCAGATGAAATTAATCGAGGCCGCAAAAGAAAGGTACTGGAACAATACCAAAGAGACCCTGTCGTACAGCCAGGTCCGCGTCATGAATCGGTTCGCCAGAAACTATGCCCTGATGACCGGGAATCTTGTCCCCAGTTTTTATCAGCTCATCGTCGCGGCACGGGGGGCCGTGGATGACAATTTTGCCTATGAGGTATGGGACAAGGGGAGCGATTACCCGTGGCAGACCGACGACCCCGGCCTTCCGGTCCTCCGTCTTGACGGTGAGGACCTCTTTTTGGATCAGAAACGGATTCGGTTCCACAGGCAAATGAAGACGCTGCGCACCCGACTGGTCCCGGTGCCCGTTCGCAAGAAGAAGCGGGAACGTCGTTCAGGCGAATGGCGCGAGAACTTCAAGGGGACCGCTATCTGTTCTTACCCGCCTGAGGATGTCGTTGTGGAAGGTTACGGCCACTATTTGAGGAAAAAGGCCATCGAGATCAAGACCGGGGAACAGAGTCGAATCGAGCCGTTTGTCTGTTCCATGCGCGACGGACTGGATCTTCGGGAGACGATTCGGGCATGGGCGACCGACGGCAGCCTCTATGTCAGGGAAGGCCGGCCCTTGAGAGGCAGGGTCGGATCGGTGGTGGTCATCTTTGACCCCGATGATGGCGACGGGAAGAACACAGAACGTTTTCCCTGGTGCGTCACGTGGCTGGGCGAGCATCATCAGGAATCGGACATGGCCTTTTACAGCACACCGGCCGGCGAGGTCATGGACGGCCCCGGCATATCCAGATGCCAGTATGGTGGATTCATGCTCTCCTATCCCCCCCTTCGGGTCTATGATATCTGGCGGGATCCCTTTTTTCAGTTTGCCCGCAACAAGCCGGAGCGGCTCCTGATGGCAGCCCTCGATTACAGCGTGGAGCGGCATGTGGTGTATGTGGCGGCCACGCCCCCGTCTGGTTGGTGCCAAAGCATGGCCGCCCGGTTAGGAAAGCGGATTATTTACCTTCCCATTGGCTCCTTCTCACCGGTTACCTTGAAAAAGATTCGGGAATTTCATGTGTTGGACGGACATCACGTTCGAAGATACGCCCGCGATTACCTCTAAAAACCGACATCGGGCTTCCTGCCGTGTGACGACCTCCACTTCTTGCCTAAGACCATGGCCTCGGTGGTGGGCCCCGGCCAGTACGTCGGCGGCGTCGGGGGTGGCGGTGGACGCGCCGATCCGCGCCTCGACCACTTGAGGCCTTTTGGATCTGTTCCCGGTCCACATTTATCAGCAACCGCAAAATTTGTTTTGCAGCGCCCTTGCAATTCATGTATCTTCCCACGAAACAAACTTCCGGTTGGAACAGGGCGCGTTACCATCAGAAAAGGAATGTCGGCTGCCGAGGGTAAGTATCCACACCTAAACTGGCCCTTCCAGGTCCTGAGGCTGCTGCTTCCGATTTGAATTGAGAGGGTTATGTCTTCTTCCCATTCTTACCTCATGGAAAGTGAACACGAGGCCTTTCGGCTTGATATTAAAACCGATCCCGATGCTGTGATCAAGCAGGCAGAGTTATGTGGTATCGGTCCCGGTGCACGGGTCCTGGATGCTGGCTGTGGGTCAGGAAAAACCACTGATGTTCTCCACGACATAATCCAGCCAGGCGGGAGCATCGTAGGCGTGGATTTCGCCCAGGACCGCATCAGATTCGCTAAGGAAAACTATGGGAGTAAGTCGGGCATAGAATTCCGCCTAATGGATCTTAGAGACCCCTTGGATAGCCTTGGCAAGTTCGATTTCATCTGGATGCGCTTTGTCCTTGAACACTACCTTGATGGGGCAGAGCACATCATCACCACAGTGACGGGTAGCCTGGCCCCTGAAGGGACTCTGTGCCTGATAGATCTTGATTACAATTGCTTGAGCCATTATCCCATCAAGCCCGAGATGGGAAAAGTTCTCCAGATGCTCACAAACAAAATGATGACCGCGTACAATTTCGATCCCTACGTCGGCAGAAAGCTATATGCCTATCTCTACGATCAATCCTTCAAGAGTATCAGGGTCAGCATGATTCCTCATCACCTGATATACGGCGACCTCAGGGACAGCGACGATTATAATTGGCTGAAGAAGATCGAGATGGTATCGGTAAAGGCTCAAGAGGAAATCGAAACCTATCCTGGCGGCCATAAAGGGTTCTTGAAAGACTTCACGGCCTTCTTCCATAACCCGAGACGCTTTACTTATACGCCACTCATGATCTGTACCGGGAAGAAACCTGATCCTAAAAAGTTCTAACTGAGGAGGAGATCCTTGGCACTTGACTATGAAATTTGGAAAAAAGAGTATTCACCGTTACTCAAAACCTTGTCGCAGAAAAAGGTATTCATGCTATTTACCGGAGGCAAAGACAGTTCAGTTGTGCTATGGCTGCTCCTAAATGCATCACAGGAATTCGGGTTTTCTTTTGAAACAAACACCGGACGGTATCCGTCGCAGGTATTTCCAGATGCGGAGGTAAGAAGGATAGACACCTACTGGCGCAATCAGGGTGTAGAAATCAAGTGGCACGAAATCGACGCCTCGGACGAGCTACTTTCTCAGGCCCAACTCCAAGGAAATAATCCTTGCCGCTTATGTCAAAGCATAAAACACACAAACTTGTTAAACCACCTGACAAGCCTTGGCTATGAGCTAAACGATATCGTCCTCATCTTGAGCTTCTCCCTGTGGGATTTGGTAAGCTACTCGATCGAGTACCTAGTTGAGGGGATTTACAATACGAAGAGCACGGCAGAGCACGTGCATAGGAGTCTGATTACATCACGACGTTTTTATCCCGTGATTGAGATCGAGAACGGGGTAACGGTCTTCCAACCGCTGCTGAAGTACAACAATCAAGAAATCCTCCAAACAGTTGCAAAGCACAGATTCCCGGTCTCTCAGGTGGAATGCGCCTTCAAACGATATACCCCGAAGAGGATCTTGTTCGAGTACTATGAGCAGGTCAATGCATCCTTTGACTATAACCAAGTCTTCAGGTATGTAACAGATTCCTTTCGGATTAATGAACTCTCCATGTCCAATGATGCGAGCGCCGGTGAGTCTATCAGCGCTATGCTGTGAGGCTCGTTTCCAAGCGATGTAGGTCACCCAGGCATCAGTCCCGGACTTATATTTAATGCAATGACGTCCAACCCCTGATGATTTTCCATGAACCAAGATGATCAACGTATATCCGTCTTGAACCCCTGAAACGGTATGAACGGGTTATCTGTCTTCGGAAAATCGATCAAAAATTCGGATAAATTCTTTTTCACACCTCAAAAAAGAATCCACCACCAGTGGATCAAAATGGCTCCCTTTTTCACTTTTAATAATTGCCTTGGCGACATCATGCTTATAGGCCTGCTTATATACTCTCTTGCTGACGAGCGCATCATACACATCCGCCAACGCCACAATCCGTGCCGCGAGCGGAATGGCATCACCTTGCAGGCCATCGGGATATCCGGTCCCGTCAAATCTTTCGTGATGTGACCTCGCAATATCAGCGCTCATACGTAGGTAATCCGCCTTCGGATATTTTGATAGCGCCTCATGGAGGGTATCAAATCCGATCCTGCTGTGCCGCTTCATAACTTCAAACTCCCGATCATCAAGTCTTCCGGGTTTAAGCAGTATGTGGTCTGGGATGCCTATTTTTCCGATGTCGTGAAGCGGACTGGTCAAAAAGATGTTTTCGACAAAAAGCCCGTCGATTTCTTCGGGCGGATCGTTGGATCTGGATATTTCTATCGCCAACGTCTTCGAGTAGTGCCGGATCCGCTCCAAGTGATGACCCGTCTCCAGGTCCCGTGATTCGGCGAGCCTGGCCAAAGAGAAGATAACAATATCTCGAGTCTCAAATCCCGAAATTCTTTCGCCGGCCCGTATCCTGACAGCCAGCTCTTCCTTGACGAAGGGTTTTGTGATGAAATCATCCGCCCCCGCATCCATGCCAATGACGAGATCACTGACATCCTCCTTCGAGGTCACCATGATCAAGTAGATATATTGACTCCCTTCCGCCTCCCGTATCTTCCCGCATAGTTCGATCCCATCCATCCGCGGCATCATCCAATCCGTTATGACCATTCTGGGCCTATCCCTCTTCCAGATTTCCCAGCCCTCCATCCCGTCGCTGGCAACAAGGGTCTCATGGCCCAGACTTCTCACCAGCAGGTCCATCTTATTACGGCTTACCAGTTCATCATCTACTATCAATATCTTCATGGCAGATGCTCTCTCATCCTCTCGGATTTCCCGATCAAAATGCTTTGAAATCTATCTAACCTGGCAACTTCCTCTTGGAGCTTCTGAAGAGCTTCCGATCCCCTCTCCAACTGGCCGATTTTCACCAGATTTTCAAGCTCTACTGCGATGTTGGAGAGCCTCTCTGCTCTTAAATTGGCGGCGCCTCCTTTTATCGAATGGGCCTCTCTCCTGACCCTTTCGGCATCTTCAGTCAACAGGGCCTGCTGGATGACCACGATTTGCCCCGTGGCATTTGAAATGAACCCCCTTAAAACCTCCATCAGGAACGTTTCATCCCCCTGGAATTCTTCCAAGGCTTTTTCAAAGTCCATGGGAGATTCAGTTTCAGAGGTCTGGGCCATGGCAGCACCCTGACCGTCAACTGAAGATGGAGGAGATCCCGGCTCAGAGAGCATTTCCAGGCCCTTTGGCGCGCTCACCTGAACATCGGGGCTACCGGTCTCGCTATCTGAAGCCCCTGCGATCCATTTATCCACCATGGAGAGAAACCGTTGCCTCGTCAAGGGTTTTGTTAGATAATCATCCATCCCCACCTCAAGGCATTCCTTGCGATACTCCGCCACGGCGTGCCCTGTCATGGCAATGATAGGAACTCTGACAGAGGCAGACGATGGGCAACCTGGTGTGCTACCATGGGGTCTGCGATGATCATGCGACCAATTGCTGGGTTGAATCGACCTCATTTCGTTCTCAAGCTTCCGAATTTGGCGGGTGGCCTCATAGCCATCCATCACCGGCATCTGGACGTCCATAAGAACAAGATCGTAGTGATTTTTCTTGAAAAGCTTTAATGCTTGGAGGCCGTTCTCTGCCAGATCCACGTCGTAGCCAGCAGAGTTGAGATGGGTCATGGCGATCTCTTGATTCGTTGGATAATCTTCCACAAGGAGGACCCTGGATGGCTTTTTCAAGTTTATTAAGCCCCTATCCTCGCCGAGTTCTTCCGCCCCCCTTCTGAACCGGATGGCCTCCTCAATCGGCCGCCTGGTCAACATTACCGTGAACCAAAAGGAGCTTCCCACCCCTACCTCACTCTCCACACCAATCTCACCGCCCATCATCTCCACCAATTGTTTGGATATCGTGGTTCCGAGGCCGGTGCCACCGTATTCCCTGGTAGTTGAACTGTCAGCCTGGGTAAAGCTCTCAAAGATGTTCTTGATTTTCGCTTTGGGTATTCCGATGCCCGTATCCCTGACCAAAAAATGTGCTTTGACACGCTCGCCACGGTCTTCAGCCAATGCGACTTCAACCGTTATCTTACCTTCGGAGGTGAATTTGAGGGCATTGCCCACAAGGTTTATCAATATCTGTCTGAGTCGTACAGGGTCGCCAATAACGCCGACTGGGACGTTTGGCGCCACAGTCGCTTTAATTTCAAGGCCTTTTTGACCGGCCCTATACTTAAAGCTGTTTACAAGATCGCTGATCAGTTCTGCAAGATCAAATGAGATCTCCTCCAGTTCCAGCATTTCCGCCTCGATCTTTGAAAAATCGAGCACGTCATTAATAATCCCCAACAAGGCGTTCGATTCCGCCAGTAGGGTCTGCAAAATATTCCGCTGATGGTTATCCATCTTTGTCATCATGGCCACTTCTGTCATGCCGATAATGCCGTTCAGGGGTGTCCGGATCTCATGGCTCATGTGAGCCAGGAATCTGCTCTTCGCCATGCTTGCAGCTTCCGCCGCCAATTTGGCCCGACGCATTTCCTCCGCCTCTTTCCTTTCAGTGATGTCTCTTGCGAGACCACGGAATCCGATTGGACTGCCTTCCTGGTCGTTCATCAGGTGTGCGGACAACTCGATAGTCCTTTTTCCCCGATTCTTTCTTATTACCTCGTAGTCCATAATGGTCGCAGGTCTTCCGGTTCTGAAGATCTCACCAAATACCTTATACATCTTTACAGAGGTTTCGGCGTCAGTATACCCCCTGTTGTCCATATTCAGTAATTCATCACGAGAATACCCAAGGATTTCGCAAACCGAATCATTAACAAATGTGAAATTGCCTTTTAAATCAACCTCAAAGTAACCTTCCTCGATGCTTTCAATTATCGTCCGGTACTTCTCCTCACTCTCCTGCAATTTTTGAAAAGACCGGGCCTCAATAATGTTTATAGCGGCCTGTGAAGCGATTCCCTTCAATAGACTCATGTCGCTTTGTGTAAGAGGCCTCTTTGTTTTGGTGTTATCGACGACTAATATTCCCAACGATTGTTTTTCATAGATAATCGGCACGCAGATAAAGGACGCTGCATTTGTATTCTTGACAAATTCGATGCTTTTTTCGGATAGGTCGCCTGTTATATTCTTTACGTCGTCCACTAAGAACGATTGCTGTTTCTTGAAGGCCTCGACAACAATCCCTTTTGACTCAGACTTGTCCAGGTGAAACTCGGTATTTCGTAGGATTTTGCTCAGTTTTTCATCATATCCATAGCCAAAGCTAAACGAGAGTCGCGTTTTTTCTTTATTCGCGAGCATGATCATCCCACGGTCAAAGTCAAGGCGTCTCGCCATGACACCAATGACTGCTTTAACTACCTTATCAATATCCAAAACCTCGCTTGTCACTTGACCTATTTCTTGCATAAGCAATGCGTTATTGTAACTCACATGCATCTGCTCTAACAGGTCATGCGCTGCATTACCTTGAGTTTCAACGGTCTTGATTAGGTCCTGTTTTTCGAGGTGCCAGGCATATAATAAGGGTCCGGCGCTTACGAGAGTACAAATAAAGGCGAAAACAATATCGCTAAAAATTGGGATCAAAAAGACGAAAATGAGTGATAACAAAAACCCAATCAGGATAGAACAGTACCCTATTCTTTTGAATTTTAAAAAGGGAGGCGTTTCCCAACTGATGATATAATCGCACTTGTCCGCGCCCCTATGGATACATCTTGGATGATCCACGTTGGCAAATTTGTTGGTAAAAA